>Ga0182012_10007813_pt1 | contig 10646 bp, 11 predicted proteins | sample 612S2SmetaG_FD_120486 | JGI IMG/M metagenome (GOLD analysis project Ga0182012, IMG submission 120486) | Permafrost microbial communities from Stordalen Mire, Sweden - 612S2S metaG | ecosystem: Environmental > Terrestrial > Soil > Wetlands > Permafrost | place: Sweden: Stordalen | collected...
CAGAGGAACTGCACCGCGACCCCGAGCGTCGTGCCCAGTCCCAACCACAGCAGGTCGCGCGAGCCACTGAGTGCGGCGAGCACGGGCGTCGCGTCGACCAAGTGGAACCAGATGAGCACCCCGATGCACACGACGTTGTTGGCGACCGGCACCCACGTCGCGACGCCGAAGCGACGTCGGATGTTGAGCAGCGACGTGGCGATGCCGATGACGCCGTAGAAGAAGATCTGCGGCACGAACCAGCGCAAGAGTTCCGTCGCGACGGCGCGCTGCTGGACGAGCACCTCGGCCGCGGAGGTGGACGTCGAGTGCTGTAAGACGGTGAAGCCCTCGATGATCCACGGCGCGAGCACCCACGCGAGGATCGAGGCGGCGACTAAGACAATCAGGGAGCCGGTAATGACACTCGAGATCGATCGCCAGGCCCGCCGTTCGCCGTCGAGCGCTAGTCGTTCGACGAAGACGGGGATGAAGGTCGCCGTGGCGATACCACCGAGCACCAGGTCGAAGAGCATGTTCGGCACGGTGTTGGCGAGGTTGAAGGCGTCGGCGATCGGCGTGAAGCCGAGCACCCAGGCGAGCACCAGGACTCGTAAGAGCCCGGTAACCCGCGAGACCAGGGTGCCGCTCGCCATCGAGACGACGCGCGACGAGTGACTCGACGCCAGACTCATCGCGCGTGTCGACCCTTGGTCGGGCGACGGCGACTCGTGCGCCACCACCACAGCGCCAGCACGAGCAAGGAGAAGATGGTCAAGAGATAGCCGACCACCGACGTGCCCGCGATGCGCACCTGTATGGCCGTTCGCGCCAGGACGACCTGGTCGTTCGGGGTGGTGAGGAGCACCTGGAGCGTCAAGGAGCTACCCAGCGGGTTCGCCGCGGGTACTCGGATGGACTGGGTGGGTGAACTCATGTTCACCGCGATGGCGCTGCCCTTGGGGAACGTGAGCCGGTCGGTCACCAGGTGGACGACGGCGACCACGGAGTAGTTGGCGTGAGAGATGACCGTGATGGGTAGCGACGTGCCGGCGCCGGCCAAGGTGATGGCACTGGCGTCGATGGAGAACTGGGCGAGTTGGGCGTTCAGTTGGCTCTGGGCCGCGTCGATGAGTGCCTGACGCTGCGCGGGGTTGGCGAGGATCTCCGTGCGGGCGACCGCGACGCGTAGCTCGATGGGTTCGGTGCCGGACTTGATGGCCTGGGCGTAGGAGTTGACCTCGCCGATCAAGGTGAGCAGCGAGTCGACGTTCCGGCTGGACCAGGTTGAATGCGTGGTCGCGGGGCTGAGCGCGCGCACGCTCGGCGAGCCATTGGTACCCACGAGCGACGAGTTAAACAGCGGGGTCAACGTGGAGAGACGATTGAAGGGATCGTGGCGGAGCCCCGAGAGGAGGTCGCTCATGAACGCCGTCGAGGTCGCGCCGACGCTCGACTCGACGACCACGCTGCGCACCGCCGGCGCGTTCGGCTCTTCGAAGTGCAAAAAGGCGAGTGAGCCCAGCACCAACGCGACGCGTCGCCCGGGCTGGATGGAGGTCTCGTCCATCAACGTCGACAGCGGGTCGTTCACGCTCAGCGCGCTGAGCGCACCGGCGCCTTCGACGTGGAATGGCGCGCCCCACGTCAAGGTGTTCGACGGCGCTTCGGTGAGGTCGTTTTCGGGCAGCACCACGTCACCCACCCCGGTGCGCTCGAGGGCGGCCAGTGCGGGCGGCGACGTCGCGCCCGAGAGCAGCACCGGCTCGTCGACGTAGCGCCCGGTGAGCTTCTCCAACAGATTCGCCGAGAGCGAGAGTTGTTGGGGGACCTGCGTGGTGAGGCCGTGCGCGGCCAGACCAGCGAAATCGATGGAACTCGGGGGCTCGTCGACGACTCGGTGCAACGGACTCGCGAGGGCCGTGTCGAGGGCGCCACGCAGGGCGCCGCTCGTCCCCTGGTCGAGGTCGAGCGCCACCAGCGATTCGTAGTCGGCGCTCAAGGTCACCGGTGAGGAAGCGAAGTGGGCGAGGAGCGCCAGGTTCGAAACGGCGTCGCGGGGGTGCTGGAGCGAGTCGCGGTCGAGGGTCTCGACGAGCGCGACGTCCACCGGGTGCGCCACTTGGGATGAGCCGATGGCGAGGAGCGACCACTCGGGCGTGGTCGTGTCACCGACGGTGATGGTGTAGCGCAGTGGGTAGACGCCGGCGCACGTCGTGCCGCAGTGGAACAGCAACTTGGGGGCCACGCCGTCACAGGTGCGCGCCGGCGCGTGTCTGCCTCGGGTGACCACGGTGACGTTGAACCGGACGTCGCCGTGTCGCGCGCACTTCAACGCGAAGTTCCCGGTCGAGGCGAGGGCTCGTTGGGTCGTGCCCGCGCCACTGATCACCAGGTCGAGGCCCGACTCGGTGACCAGGGCGGGGTAGATCGAGACGCGGGCGCTGGCCGCGTCATTCGCAGTAGTGAGGTGCAACGTCGTCGAGAACGAGGCCACGCCGCGACTCGAGAGCAGGGCGAAGGGGCCCTGGTGGACGACGGTGAACCCGGGCGTCGTACGGGCCCACGCGGCCGAGGGCCACGTCACCGTTGCGAGGCTGAGGAGTACGACGCTAAGCGCCCGCCACCAGGTCGAAAATCGGTGGGACATTCGTGTACAGGCTACCGTTGCGACGGCCCTTCACCGGTAGCCTCATTCGCAATGACCAGTGTTTCTCTCGCCCCCGAACGACTCAGTGCGCTCGCGCGCGCGTCGCGTCCCTTGAGTGACGCCTTCGCCGCCGCGGGATTCTCGCTCTACGCCGTCGGTGGTTCGGTGCGCGACGCGCTGCTCGACGAGCCTCGGCGAGAGGACTTCGAGATCGACTTCACCACCAACGCCCGTCCCGAGGACATCGAGGCGCTGATGAAGCCGCTGTGCAGCGCGCTGTGGCAACGGGGCCGCGCCTTCGGCACGATCGGTGGCACGCTGCGCGCCGATGGCGTCAAGGTCGAAGTGACGACGTTTCGCTCCGAGTCCTACGTCGATCATTCGCGGAAGCCCGCCGTCGAATGGGGCGACTCGCTACGCGCGGACCTCTCGCGACGCGACTTCACGATCAACGCGCTCGCGCTCGACGTCATCGCCTTAAACGCCGAGACGCCGGGCGTCCAGACCCTCTTCGACTATTACCAGGGCTTTCGCGACCTGAGCGAGCGGACGCTGCGCACCCCGATCGACGCCGAGGTCCTCTTTCGCGACGACCCCTTGCGCATGTTGCGCGCCGCGCGCTTCGCCGCGCGCTTCTCCCTGGCCATCGATCCCGCCATCGAGACCGCGGCGAGCGCCATGGCCGAGCAACTGACCAAGGTCTCGGCGGAGCGGATCCGTGGCGAGATCGACCTGTTGCTCATGACCGAACGACCTTCGGTGGGGCTGGACTTCATCGTGCGCACCGGCCTCGCGGAGTACTGCCTGCCCGAGTTACCCAAGCTCCAGCTCGAACAGGACCCCGTGCACCAGCACAAGGACGTCCTCAAGCACACCTGGGCCGTGGTGGACAAGACGTCGCCGGACCTCGTCTTGCGCCTGGCGGCCCTGTTTCACGACGTGGGCAAACCAGCGACGCGCGAGATCTCCAGCGAGGGAGTGACCTTTCGTTTCCACGACGTGGTGGGCGCGAAGATGACGCGCAAGCGTATGACCGCGCTCAAGTACTCCCAAGAGATGATCGACCAAGTCTCGGCGCTGGTCGAGTTGCACTTGCGCTTTCACACCTACAAACTGGGCTGGAGCGACAAGGCAGTTCGGCGCTACGTGCGTGACGCGGGGGACCTGCTCGATGAGCTCAACGAGCTCACGCGCTGTGACTGCACGACGCGCAACGCCCGCAAGGCGGCCGAACTCGCCCGCCGCATGGACGAGCTCGAAGAACGCATCGCCGTCCTGCGCGAACAAGAAGACCTGTCGCGACTGCGACCGGCGCTCGACGGGACCCAGGTCATGGCACTGCTCGACCTACGCCCCAGCCGCGAGGTGGGTGAGGCGCTCGAGTTCTTGATGGAGATCCGCCTCGACGAGGGTGAGATCAGCGCCGAGGAGGCCGCTCGCCGAGTGCTCGCCTGGTGGCGCGACCGTGGCGAGCGGGCCGCCGCCGCGACGTCTCGCTAGTCCTCTTCGGGCCAGCGGGGGTTCTCCGCGCCGCCGTCGGCGAAGGCCGTCACCATGTCGTGGGCCACGTCGTCGTGGAACTGCACGGGCGGAGACTTCATGAAGTAGGCCGACGGGCCAACCAGTGGTCCGCCGATACCGCGATCCAGCGCCACCTTCGCGCAGCGCACCGCGTCGATGATCACGCCGGCGGAGTTCGGTGAGTCCCACACTTCGAGCTTGAGCTCGATGTTGAGGGGCGCGTCACCGAAGTTGCGTCCCTCCATGCGGATGTAGGCCCACTTGCGGTCCAGCAGCCACGGGACGTGGTCGCTCGGGCCGATGTGCACGTCGTCGGGGTCCATCTCGTTGAGTTCGAGCTGGGAGGTGACGGCCTGGGTCTTGGAGACCTTCTTCGACTCGAGGCGGTCGCGGTCGAGCATGTTCTTAAAGTCCATGTTGCCCCCGACGTTGAGTTGGTAGGTGTGATCGAGGGTGAGTCCGCGGTCCTCGAAGAGGCGGCTGAGCACGCGGTGCACGATGGTCGCCCCGACCTGACTCTTGATGTCGTCGCCGATGATCGGCACGCCGGCGTCGGTGAACTTCTTCGCCCAGATCGGGTCGGACGCGATGAACACCGGGATGGCGTTGACGAAGGCGCAGCCGGCGTCGATCGCCGCCTGGGCGTAGAAGCGCTGGGCCTCTTCGGAACCGACCGGCAAGTAGGAGACGAGGACTTCGGCCCCCGCGTCACGCAGCGCCTGGGTCACGTCGACGGCCTCCGCGGGCGACTCTTCGATCGCGGCTCGGTAGAACTTGTTGAGCCCATCGAGGGTTGGTCCACGCAGGACGGTCACCCCGAGTGAGGGGACCTCGGCGAACTTGAGCGTGTTGTTCTGGCCGCCGTCGATCGCCTTACCGAGGTCGTTGCCGACCTTGGAGGCGTCGACGTCAAAGGCCGCGACGAACTCCAAGTCGCTGACGTGGTAGCCGCCGAGCACGACGTGCATCAGGCCGGGCACGTGGTCGCCGTCTTTGGCGTCGCGGTAGTACGTCACACCTTGAATGAGTGAACTCGCGCAGTTGCCCACGCCCGCCAGTGCCACACGAATCTTCTTCATGGCAATCCTTTCCTACTTCGCTTCGTTCGCGAAGGTTTGCTGGTTACTGCGTTCGGTGGACAACAGTTCGTCGATCCACGCGAGATCCAATTCGACGCCCCGGGCGGCGTGTTCCATCACGCCGCGGGCGTAGTCGTCGAGTTCGCCGTTGTGCGAGCCGGCTCGCACCTCGACGAGGCGCTCGACCAGGTCGCTGCGGCGACGCTCTAGGAGACGTACGCGCAGGCTCGGGGTCAAGTACTTCGCCAGCGCCATACGCAGGAAGAAGTTCTTGCCGTCATCGAGGGTGGCCGGGTCGGCCAGTAACGTCACGAACTCCGCGCGACCGCGATCGGTGATGCAGTAGACCTTGCGACCGCGGCGCCCGAGACCCGAGGTGGTGCGCAGCGAGCGCAGCGACGCGCGCTCACCCGACAGCGAGCCGGTCGAGAGCGCACTCGAACGTGGTGACACGGGGGCCACCGCTTCGACGAAGCCGTGGCGCTCGAGGCGCGCCAGCGCGGGATAGATCGAACCGAAAGAGACGTTGGCCCATACGCCCAGGCGATCGCGCAACTGGGTGCGAATCTCGTAACCGTGGTGATCTCGGTCCATCAGGAGGCCGAGAATGGCGATGTCCAACACGCGAACCAGCATATCACATCGATATATCGAACAATACGATCCCTGACGTGACAGGTATTTCCAGGAAGATAGTGTCACCTCTAATGGATAAGCGCTTCCGAACGAGCACGGCCGACGGGGCCGTTGTGGAGTTCGGTCTCGTTCGACACGCGCTCCTCGCCAAGGTCGCCTCGGGGCAGTTGCGCTACGAGGACGTATGCGACGCGCACCCCGAGTTGTTGCGCGCGGCGCGCAACATCGGACGAAAGACCGGTGAGACCTGTCCGGTGTGCTCCGAGAGCGAACTGGTCGAGGTCACCTACGTGTTCGGCGCTCGATTGCCCTCGGGCGGGACGTGCCCCTCGAGTCGCGCCGAGCTCTTGAAGCTCGAGCGCCGCGAAGAGCCCGTGCAGTGCTACGCGGTGGAGGTCTGCGTGGGGTGCTCGTTTCACCACCTCGTGCGCAAGTGGGCGGCTGGCGGCCATCGATCGCGAAGGAGCGTCTCCTTCGTCAAGGAGGTCGGCGAGTGAAGCTCAGCGCCCCGGCGATCCGCTCGCGCAAGCGGCGCTCGGGCGCGGCGCCCCTGGTGATGGTGACCGCCTACGACGAACCCGGCGCGCGCCTCGCCGCCGCCGCGGGCGTGGACGTCATCCTGGTCGGGGACTCCCTCGCGAATGTCGTCCTCGGTCACGAGGACACCCTGCACGTGAGCGTCGATGAGATGTGCCACCACGTGCGCGCCGTTGCGGCCGCGAAACCGGGGGTCCACGTGGTCGCCGACATGCCCTGGCTGAGCTACCACCTGAGCGTCGCCGACAGCGTGCGCAACGCCGCCAAATTGATCCGCGCGGGCGCCGACAGCGTGAAACTCGAAGGCGGGAGAGTGCGCCGCGAGGTGGTGCGCGCGATTCTCGACGCCGAGATCCCGGTGATGGGACACCTCGGCCTCACCCCCCAGAGCGTGCTGGCCTTCGGGGGATTTCGGGTCCAGGCGAAGACCCGAGAAGCCGCCCAACAACTCGAACTCGACGCCAAGGTGCTCCAGGACGAGGGCGTCTTCGCCGTGGTCATCGAGGGTGTACCCAGCGTGGTCGGCACGCGCATCACCGAGGCGCTCGACATCCCCACGATCGGCATCGGCGCCGGACCCGACACCGATGGGCAGGTGCTGGTCTTTCACGACCTCTTGGGGTTGAGTCGAGGTACGCCGGCCAAGTTCGTGCGCCGCTACGCCGACTTGGCGCCGGTGATCACCGAGGCGATCGCCCACTTCGCGGCCGACGTGCGCAGCGGGGAGTTCCCGGGGCCCAGCGAGGCCTACGCGAACCCCGACGAACTCATCAATTAGCCAATTCGGGGCCGAGGCGGTAGACTTCTACGTCCCACAGTGGTGGGGAAGTGACAATCGAACCCTGCTCTGTGTTCCGCAGAGCCCGGCTAGTCCGGACCAGAGGGAAAGGAATAGGCCATGCGGCCCTATGAAACCATGATCGTGTTCGACACGACCGTCGACGCGCAGTCCATCCAGATCGCGCTCGATAGAGCATTAGAGACCATCCGCGCCAACGCGGGCACCCCGGGAAACATCGACCGTTGGGGTAAGCGACCGTTGGCCTACGAGATCAACAAGCGCAAAGAGGGCTACTACGTGCTGGTGGAGTTCAGCGGTGAGTCAACCACCGTCGACGAGCTCGATCGCATCTTGACGCTCTCCGATGAGGTCCTGCGCTTTAAGATCCTCCGCCGCCACGTTCGTCCGAGCGCCAGCCGTGTCACGGCCCAGGCGTAGGTTCAGCGAAGCGCTAAGGAGAGACCGTGCCCGATAACACCATCACCGTCGTAGGGAACATCACCCGCGACCCCGAACTCAAGTTCTTAAACAGCGGCCAGGCGGCCGTGCGACTTTCGGTCGCGGTCAATCGCCGCTGGCAGAATCGCCAGACCCAGGAGTGGGAAGAGCGAGTGTCGTACTTCGAAGTCACGGGCTACGGCTCGATGGCCGAGAACGCCGCCAACTCCTTGGCCAAGGGCAATCGCGTCTTAGTGACCGGTCGCCTGGAGCAGCGCAGTTGGGAGACCGAGAACGGCGACAAGCGTTCCATCGTCGAGATCAACGCCGACGAGATCGCGCCCTCGCTCAAGTTCGCGACCGCGGTCGTGACCCGTACCCCGCGTGCCGAGGGGTCGAACTTCTCTTCGTCCTCGGCCGAGCGCCCCGCCCCCCGCACCAGTGAACCCAGCAGCTACGCCTTCGACGAGGAGCCCTTCTAATGCCCCGTATCAATAACCCCAAACCGCCCAAGCGCGCGCCGAAGATCGACATCCGTCGCGGCGCGAAGAAGAAGCCGTGCTCGTTCTGTCAGCACGGCGTCGACCGCGTCGACTACAAGGACCTCGCCCAGCTGCGTAAGTACATCAGCGACCGCGGGAAGATCCGTGGCCGCAAGGTGTCGGGCAACTGCCAGCAGCACCAGCGCGACGTCTCTGACGCCATCAAGACCGCCCGAGAGTTAGCGCTGCTGCCCTACACGCAGCGCACCGTCACCGAGCGTCGCGGTGGTCGTGGTCGCGACGGTGGTCGCGACGGTGGTCGCGACGACCGCGGTCCTCGCGGACCCCGTCCGAGTCGCGACGGCGCCGAGGCGGCACCCAGTGCCCCGGCCGCGGAAGGCGCCTTGCTCGAAGACGCCAGCGTTGCCGTTGAGGTGTTCGAAGAGGCGTCAGTCGAAGGAGCCGGCGAATGAAGGTCCTCCTCCGCAGCGACGTCCGTGGACTCGGCCGACGCGGCGACATCGTCGTCGTGAAATCGGGCTACGCGCGCAACTTCCTCCTGCCCTCGGGTGCGGCGCTGATCGCGAGCGATCAGACCGAGATCCAAGCGGCCTCGATGCGCAAGTCGCGCGACCTCCTCGACGCGCAAAGCCGCGCGGCCGCCGAGGCGCAAAAGGCCCTCATCGAGTCGACGCCCGTCACCATTGAGGCTCGCGCCAGCGCGAACGGTCGACTGTTCGGTTCGATCACCGAGAGCGACGTCGTCAACTCACTGCGTAGCGCGACGGGCATCTCCCTGGACCGACACGCGATCACGATGAGCGAGCACTTAAAGGATGTCGGCAGCGCGAGCGCGAGCGCGACACTCTTCGATGGCGTCATCGCGTCGATCTCGATAGAGGTCGTCGCAAAGTAACGAGTGCGTTTCGCTCGTTGTTCAGTGGTTGTGTTTCCTTGAGATCGACGACTTAGCACGTCACGTGTCACAGTCCTTTGGGACTGTGGAGAACGTGAAGTTAAGCACAGCTATTTCCCCACGTTGTTGTTCTTGCGAGACACAAGCGTTTGCGACAACCGTTGAGGTCTTATGACACAGATCGAAACGGAGCGACCACGAAGCGTCGCGGGCGGACGCGTACCGCCCAGTGTCATCGAAGCGGAGGAGTCCTTGATCGGCGCGATGTTGCTCTCCGCCGAGGCGGTCAGCATCGCCTACGAGAGCGTGCAGGCCGAGGACTTCTACCGACCCTTACACGGACAGATCTTTGGCGCGATCATCGACCTCGCGCACGCGGGCGAGCCGGTCGACTACGTCACGGTCCAAGCCAAGCTCCAAGAGCGCGGCGCGATGGCCGTCGAGCTCTCGGTCCTCTCTTCCCTCCAGATCAACACGCCCTCGGCCGCGAACGCCCAGCACTACGCCGATTTGGTGCGCGAAAAGGCCCAACAGCGTCGCCTCATCTCGGTCGCCGGCGAGATCGTCGATGACGCCTACGTCGCCACCGACGACGTCATCGGACTCATCGACGAAGCGGAACGCAAGATCAACGCGATCGGCGACGACCGCAAGATCGACTCGGTGTCGCCGTTGCAGCGACTGCTGCTCAGCGAGGCCGACATTTTGGAACAGCGCGGCGAGACGCGCGGACAACTCAACGGACTCGAGACCGGCTACAAGTCGCTCGACGCGATCCTCCAGGGCCTACAGAAGAGTTCGATGACCATCGTCGGGGCTCGCCCGGCGACCGGTAAGACGGCCTTCGCGTTGGGCATCTTGATCCACGTCGGCGCGGTCGTGAATCGTCCGGCGCTCTTCTTCTCCCTAGAGATGAGTCGTCAAGAACTGGCCGAGCGCATCTTGGCCTCGACGGCGCGCATCGACTCGTCGAGACTGCGCACCGGCGACCTCAGCGAAGCCGACTGGAACCGCGCGCACGAGGCCTTCGGCTACCTCCAGTCGGCCAAGGTCTTCATCGACGACAACCCGAGCTTGACGATCATGGACGTGCGGGCGCGAGCGCGACGCATCAAGCAACAAAACGGCGACCTGGGCGTCATCATCATCGACTACCTCCAACTGATGAGCAGTCGAGGTCGCGCGGAGAACCGCCAGGTCGAGGTCTCGGAGATGAGCCGATCGCTCAAAATCCTCGCGCGCGAACTCGAATGCCCCGTCGTGGCGCTTTCGCAACTCTCGCGCAAACTCGAAGAGCGCGCCGACAAGCGTCCCATGATGTCGGACCTGCGCGAGTCGGGTTCGCTCGAACAAGACGCCGACGTCGTGTTGTTTCTCTATCGTCCCGAGATCTACGGTGACGTGCCCAACGACGTGAAGGCCGACGCCGAGATCATCGTGGGCAAGAACCGCAACGGTCCCACGCGTACCGCGCACCTCACCTGGCGGGGCGAGTTCGCGCGCTTTGACAACGTCGCCGACGCTCGAGAGATCTGACCTAACGCACCTCAGTCAGCACCTAGTGCCCGACAAGAGCCGACGTAGATACGCATCCAACTCCGAGAGAAACGTCAAGTGGATCAACCGG
>Ga0182012_10007814_pt1 | contig 10646 bp, 8 predicted proteins | sample 612S2SmetaG_FD_120486 | JGI IMG/M metagenome (GOLD analysis project Ga0182012, IMG submission 120486) | Permafrost microbial communities from Stordalen Mire, Sweden - 612S2S metaG | ecosystem: Environmental > Terrestrial > Soil > Wetlands > Permafrost | place: Sweden: Stordalen | collected...
CATGATTGGACCTAACCAGCGCCGGGCTCCGATCTTTTGCAGCGCCATATTGCACGGCACCTGGAAAAGCATGTAGCCCCAGAAGAAAATGCCGGAGCCATTGCCGAAGACCGCATCGCTCATGCCCAAATCCTTTTTCATGTTCAGTGCGGCGAAACCAACGTTTACGCGGTCAACGTAGGCAAAGATGTAGCACATGAAGAGGAACGGCATCAACCGCCAGATCACTTTTTTGTAGGTGCGCGCCTCGAAGTCGGGCGCGAAGTCGCGCGGCATCTGCGGCGTAACCGATTGTTGTGCTTGAGCCATGCTTAAAGTTCCTTCTTGCGTGCCAGATCAATCAAGTGATCGCAGCCGCGTGCGGTTAACGCCATCATCGTGAGCGTTGGATGCTTATCGCCGGTTGTCACAAAACAACCGCCTCCAAAAACAAACAAGTTTCTAACGTCATGCGTCTGGCAGAACGAGTTCAGTACGCTGTTTTTTGGCACGCTGCCCATGCGGCAAGTGCCGACTTCGTGAAACAGCGATCCGGGAGGAGCAAGAAATGGCTTCGTCGGGATTGCTTCGCCGTGGGCCGCGTGAAACAATCCTTGTGCCCGGTCAAAGAAGTCCTGATACAGAGCTTGGTCATTATCAGAGTGCGAGCAGTGAATTTTCAGCACCGGGATGCCCCACTTGTCTTTCACAATCGGGTCCAGCTCCACAAAATTCTCTCTGCGCGCGAGCATCTCTCCGCCCGACATCCAGACACGTGCTTGCGCGGGATACAATGACTTCACGTGCTTCTTAAAGCTCGATCCAAAGCCAGGCAAGGCAGGGGCGAACATCGGGAACATCGCCGCCCCACCCGAGGCGCTCATCGCATAGCCGCGAATGAACTTCGCATTTCTTGGCCCGCCTAGATTGTTGAAATTAGGAATATATAAGCCGCCAGCTTTGCCATCGTCATTGCGGATCTGCGCATCTTTCAATTGCGGAAGAAAACCCGAAGCACCCGCGCCAACGAGTTGATCCATGAGGTAGTGGCCCAGCACTCCGCTGCTATTGGCCAAACCTCTTGGCTCAGAGTTAAGCAACAGGCGGGTGTTCTCTAGAGCCGATCCAGCTAGCACCACCACGCGCGCGTCGAGTTCCACCGTCTTATTCGTAAACCGTTCGACATATCGCACGCCGCGTGCCCGATGCTCGGCATCCAGCATCACATGGCTCACCACCGAATCGCACAGCAGCGTGACATTCCCTGTCCTGAGCGCCGGTGGCAGCGTGCTCGAAACCGTGTTGAACATGGCGCCTACGTCGCAGCCGTTCACGCAGTTCCCGCAATAATGGCACGGTGGCCGGTTGTTAAGCATGCGCGTAAGCTGCGCAACCCGCCGCGGCGTGGCAGGCAATCCTACTTTGCCGCAAGCCGCTTTGAAAATCGTCTCCGCACAATTTAGCGCCATCGGCGGTTGGAACACACCGTCGGGAAATTGGGGCAAGTTCGCCGCCGCTCCGCTCACCCCGATGAAGCGTTCAACACGGTCGTAATAAGGCGCGATGTCTTGGTAAGAAATCGGCCAGTCCTCGCCATAGCCATCCCGCGACGCCGCTTTGAATTCGAAATCAGACATCCGATCTGAAGCCCGCGCCCAGTGCAGCGTGCGCCCGCCCAACACCCGCGACCGCAGCCAATTGAAGGGTTTATCCGGCGGCGTCGTGTACGGATTATCGCGATCGTCAATCATGATCCGATAGTTGTACTCCGTCGAATTTCGAAAATGCTTTTTCAACAGACCGGGCTGGCCCGCGCCACGGAAATCCAACTCATAGGGAAAGCGATGTTTGAAATCGCGTGCTGTTTCGACGGCCGAGCCCGCTTCAAGCAGTGCCACTTTAAAGCCCTGCTGCGCCAGCGCCATGCAGGCCCATCCCCCGCAAGCCCCCGATCCAACAATGATCGCATCAAATTTCGCCATGGTTACACGCGTTGATGCTCGGGATGAGTGCAAGCAGGAAACTCTGTCAAATAAGCAATGCCCTGATATTGCAAAACATCCACCAACCCTACACGAGACGTGTAAAACGCACGCACCGTCATTTCTTTGATCAGTTGATAGGTGGCGAAACCGGGATGCGTCGCCGTATGGTCAAACTCCGGCGCACCCGCCGCCGTCACAAGCGCTAGCCTCTGCTCGACTGATGCCGCCGCAAACCCCGCACTGCGCAACCAGTTCATGGCATCGCGCCATTGCCCCTGCATCTCCGGCGCAAATTCGGCAGCTGCGTTTACCACGAAATCGATAAAACTCGCCACATGAGCGTCGCGTGCTCCCGGCGTTTCATCGGTGGGAATCAAAATCGCGGTGAACTCATCCAACCATTCATGTTCCTCCGCCGAGAAAAATTTCGGGCGATAGTTGCTCCAATCATGCGGATCAGCCGGAGCGGCATCATGGCGATGACTCTCACCCGCGGCCAACCATGGCGTCAGGAAGGGAGCGGCGGCCGCCGTCGTCATAGCTCGCGCGATCAACCAGTTGGCATCGCGTCGCGTCATCTTGCCGTCCAGCCTCCATCAATTAGAATGTCCGTCCCCGTGATAAACGAAGCCGCGTCTGAGCAAAGAAAACCGGCCAAGCTGCCAATGTCCTCTACCTTTCCCCAACGCCCCACCGGAATGTTCGCCACAAACTGAGTATTCAGTTCCGGGTTGTTCACAATCGGCAGGTTCATCTCCGTCGCGAACGGCCCTGGGCTGATGCCATTCACCGTGATGCCTTCCTGCGCCAGTTCCAACGCCAAGGCTCGAATCAAACCAAGCACCGCCGCTTTGCTGGCCGAATACGCACTCCGCTGCGGGAGTGAAACGTGACTCATAATCGATGTCATACAAAGAATACGCCCGTACCCAGTCCCTTGCATGTGCGGCACAAATCGTCGCGACATTAGGAATACACTCGTCAGATTCGTATTGATCACGCTCTGCCATTCCTCCAGCGTGAAATCCGTCAGATTCTTGCGGACATTGATGCCGGCATTATTGATCAGGATCTGCACCTTCCCGACCTTTGCCGATACTTCCTTCTCCAACTGATCCACTTGCGCCTCGCTACCGACATCGGCCACGAAGAATTCAGCTTTGGCTCCTGCGTTTTGGATTTCAGCCTGCACCGCGGAGAGTTTCGTGGCATCGCGTGACACCAACGCGACTGAAGCGCCGGCCGCCGACAAAGCCAGTGCCATGGCTTTGCCCAGGCCTTTACTCGCGCCTGTGATGAGTGCTGTCTTGCCAGAGAGAGTTTTAGCTTGTGTGAGATTTGACATTTTGAGAATGACGTCGACCCTCAACATACTATCGCGCTCACCGCAAGAGAGTGTTGCCGAACCTGAGCGAAGAGCGTTAGCGACTTAAGTTGCTACGCTCGGTGGGGTGGGGATTCCCTCTGTCCTATCGTTCCAGGAACTATCGGCTTGCTTGCGTTGGGAAAGTTAACGCGTGCTAGTAATTTATGTGTAAAAAAGCTTACAATCTATGTACTGAGAAGGCTTCTCCCACGGATTGAGTTTCATCAAATCTGAAAAACGCCTCCACGCTTAGAGCCGCTTAACAGAAGGAATCCTCAAACTGACGAGGAATTGAGTATCTCGAAAAACGAATAACGCTTATGGCAACTGGTCTGGCGGGCCCCCCTTGCTCTCAAGGAAGCTTAACGGAACGATTCGCCAGCGGCACTGGTCTTCGGAGGGATTGCACATGACATCGCAGGCCGGGATATTGCGGAAACGCATTCTCGATCTCGTCGCTGAGTATCATCAGATTGCTCATGCTCCCACTCCGTTCGTCCCCGGTGAAAGCCCTGTGCCCGTTGCTAGCCGTGCTTTCGAAGCCGCAGATATCCAATCGCTAGTCGATTCCTCTTTGGAATTCGGACTCACTGCCGGTCCCTTAGCCGACGAGTTAGAAAACCGCCTAGCTGAGTCCTTCGGCGTCCGCAGCGCCTCGCTCGTGAACTCCGGTTCCTCTGCCAATTTGCTGGCCGTTTCTGCGCTTACTTCCCCGAAACTAGGGAGCCGGCGCCTCTTGCCAGGTGACGAAGTCATTACCGTTGCCGCTGGCTCCCCCGCCACCGTCAATCCGATCGTACAGAACGGTTTGGTCCCTGTCTTCGTCGATGTCTCCCTACCCACTTACAACATCGACTCTAAAATGCTTGAAGCCGCCAAGTCGGATCGCACCCGCGCGGTCATCCTGGCCCACACGCTCGGCAATCCCTTCGATACAAGTGCGGTGGTTGAGTTCGTTCGCAAACACGATTTATGGTTGATCGAGGACTGCTGTGATGCCTTCGGCGCCACCTCCGACGGGAAACGAGTGGGCACGTTCGGCGATCTTGCCACGCTCAGTTTCTACGCCTCCCATCACATGACCACCGGCGAAGGTGGCTGCGTTTTAACAGAGAAACCCCTTCTCAAAACAATCGTGGAGTCTTTGCGCGATTGGGGTCGCGATTGCTGGTGTGATCCTGGCAAAGAAAACACCTGCGGCAAGCGGTTTGACTGGCAGTTAGGCGGATTACCCCGCGGCTACGACCATAAGTACACTTACTCGCATCTCGGCTACAACTTGAAGATGACCGAGATGCAAGCCGCCGTTGGCATCTCGCAACTGCAGAAAATCCCCAAGCTCGTCGCCAAGCGCCGCGCGAATTATCAGTTGTTGCGCAAAGGGCTCCAAGAGCTGGAGCACATTTTTATGTTGCCCGAAGCGACCCCGAAAAGTGACCCCAGTTGGTTTGGCTTTCCGCTCGCCGTGCGTCGCGAAGCTCCCTTCAGCCGCAGTCGCGTCGTTTCTTTTCTGGAGAACCGCAAAATTGCCACTGGCCTCTTGTTCGGCGGCAATCTCTTACGGCAGCCGGCTTATCGTGAAGTCAAACACCGCGTAGTCGGCTCGCTAGCCAATACCGATTTCATCATGAGTCAGGTGTTCTGGATCGGAGTTCACCCCGGCTTGACCCCGGAGATGATTGCCTATGTCGTGGACGCTTTCCATCACCTGCCCATTAGCGATTGGAAAACGCTCTGGGCGTGACTCCGTGCTCATGCTTCCATGAAGTAATAACAAAGCATGTGACATGCAATCAGGTGGCCTTCTTCGATCCGCCCCATGTGCGGCTCGGGCACATGAATCTGTAGCTTTGCCAAGGGTCCTAGTTTTCCGCCGTCACGTCCGGTTAATGCAATCGTCTGGCAGCCGATTGAGTTCGCGTAGTTGAGCGCATGCACCACATTCGGTGAATTGCCTGAGCCACTCAGCGCCATCACCACATCGCCCTTCCTTGCGAAATTCTTCAATTGCTCCGTGAAGATGCACTCGTAACTAACATCGTTCGAATACGCAGTGATCGTGGGCAAAGAATCTGTCAGCGCCATAATGCGGAACCGTGGCCCGCGCTGGCTGGCGCCCTTCATCATGTCGCAGACAAAGTGCGATGCCGTGGAAGCACTCCCGCCGTTGCCGCAAACAAAAATCTGCCTGCCTTGATCGCGTGCTTCTCGCAAAATCTCAATCGCCTGGGCAATTCCGTTGAGATTCAACGTGTCCAACGCCGACAAAACCTTAGCTTTGTATTGATGGGCGAACACAGCGGGCGATACCGCTTCAATGGTTTCAGAAGGCATACTTCATGCTACATCCGCCCGCATCGATCAACACAATACCGCAGAGAATCCCGGGCCATAATTCACACTCCAGTTTTGAAGCGGCCTTATGTCGAAGACCCAACGTTGCTCGCGTACGCCGCTCAGACTCGGAGGTGAGCCATCGCCTCGCTAGCGCCGCCCAAAACCGATACGTCGGGCTCAGAAGTGTGCCGGTCCTATTTCCAAACCCGCGTTCTAGCTCTTGATGGCTTACGTGGAGCCGCCGTCCTGTCGGTGATGTTCTATCATCTAGCCGATTATTGCCCGGTCAGTTCGCCATTCGCCGCAACTCTCAAGCAAGTTCTCAGCGGTGGACGCGCTGGAGTCGATCTGTTCTTTGTCCTCTCCGGTTTTCTGATCACAGGAGTTCTGCTCGATACGCGTCTCAGTCCGAATTACTTCCGCGCTTTTTATGCCCGGCGCATTCTGCGAATTTTTCCACTCTACTATTGCTCCCTCATCACGGTGTTTTGCATCGCGAGATTTTGGCCGCCCCTCTCCGCTATGTTGCCCAACACGCACGATCAACTGTTCTATTTCGATTATCTGAACAACTGGTGGGTTCTAATGCGCGCCGCTTGGCATCCGAACCTGATTGGCCATTTTTGGACGCTCGCTGTGGAAGAGCAGTTCTATTTGCTCTGGCCATTCATCGTTTGGCGTTTGCCTCGTAAGCAACTCGAATTCACGGCACTGTTTGGCATCTTTTTCGCACTGTTCATTAGAATCGCCGTCTTCGCAATCTCGGGCCCCGTTCGCGATCTCGTAGAGAATCCCTTCTGCCGCATGGATTCGCTGTTAATGGGCGCCTTACTCGCTTCGCTGGTTCGCCGTCAAAACTCGCTGGATCTCGCGCAAGCCCGGTTCTTCTGGATTTCTATCGCGACGGCCGGAACCCTAATCGTGTCTGGTTTTTCCAGCTTGATAGTTTGTCAGCTTGCACTCTCGCCTATCTTTGTCTTCTCCGCACTGGCAGTTGTTTTCGGAGGTATTGTGTCGCGCGCATTTCTAGGCCGAAAATCGCAAACCATTCTGCAGACAATCCTCCGCCTTCGCGTCTTGACCTTCTGCGGAAGATACAGCTACGGTATGTACGTCTACCACATCCCTTTACTTTGGCTAACGGTTCGGCACTTTACCGGCATGAAGCCCGCTAGCAATTTAGCAACGTTTTCGTTGTTGAGCTGTGCCGTCACGCTGCTCACCGTGGTTGTTGCAAAAACGAGTTTCGACCATTTCGAAATGCGTTTTCTCAAATGGAAGAGCAAGTTTATTGCGGAACGCGCCAGCGCCTAATTCGCGTTAGAGGGTCGCGTTTTAGTCGGTGTCCAAAGCTTTTGAGGCGGTACAAAGAACACGGACAGCGCACACAGCGCCGCCAACATCATCACCACAAACGTACGTGACACCGACGACAGCCGTTTCAGCGGCGATGTTTCGGAAATCCGATCATCCAAGATCGCTAAACCATAGACGATCACTTCCGCAGCCAGGACACTCAATACCATCCAGGGCCGCGGCAGCCAAAAACTCGTGATCGCAATCGCAACCAGGGAGAAAGGCAGCAATAACCGCCCCAGCTTGTAAGAAACGTAGTGAATCCACATCCGATTGCGGAAGGTCAGTAATCCAGGGTATTGCTGCATAATTTGGTAATTCCCCGCCAGTGTTCTCACTTTGCGCCGAAACTCGGTGGAAAGCGATGTCGGATCATCATAAGCTTTAGCCGATGGTTCCACCACCAACCGATACCCACGAAAGAACGCCGCCAGCGGAACGTACAAATCATCAAGCAGCGTTTCGGCCGGCATTTGTACCATTAACTCGCGCCTGATCGCGTAGAACGGACCCGTGGCGCCCATCATCGAATCCAAATCGCTTAAACGATTCCTTATCCAACTCTCGAATTTCCAATAAAGGCCAATGTTGCTTTCCTGAAGGTTATCCCCTCGCCGGATAATCAACTCGCCACTCACCACGCCTACCGCTGGATCTGCGAAGCAACTCATCATCCTGCGGAGGCTTCCGGGCTCCAGAACTTGTCGGATGTCCGTCAATAGCAAAATCGCATTTCGAGTCGTCGGTACGCCCGCATTCAGCGCGGCCGGTTTGCCTCCATGGGGCACGTGCAGAAGCCGTACGCCCCACGCGGAGTAGGAACGCACTAAGTCGTCCGTTTCATCCGTGCTTCCGTCCGAAATCACCAGCACCTCTAGTAATTCCTTCGGATAATCCAAATCCAAAATCGAATCGAGCTTCCGTCGAACGTACTGCTCACCGTTTCTCACCGGGATCACTACAGATACGGATGGCAAGAATTCGCCCTTCCGGATGGGCTTCCTCGAAAGGCCCGAAATCACCTTGAGCAATAGCGGATACCCTGCAATCACATACAACAAAAAAGCACAACTCAGCCAAAACAGCAGAACAGGAAGCCAGTTCATAATCTTGGTTTCGGCGCCTCGCTTTGCAACGTCTTCTCAAAAACACGTGCCGCGTGCTCCCATGAAAACTGCGAAGAAACCATCTCAAAAGCGTTTTGTGCCATTTGCTTCCGCGTGGCTTCTGAATCCAGCAACTCCAAACAGTGTTGCGCAAACGTTTCCGGCGTATCCGCCAAATACAGGTTGCGCCCATTCACCACGGGCAATCCCTCGGCGCCAATCGTCGTCGAGACAATCGGAGCCTGCGCCGCCATCGCTTCAAAAATCTTCAGCCGTGTCCCCCCGCCAATGCGCAGCGGAACAATCGAAACCGAGCTTCCCCAAAAGTAAGGGCGAATATCAGGAACCGTGCCCGACACTAGAATCTTAGAATCGTCGCGCGCCATTTCCAAGATCCCGCTGCCCGGCGATCGACCCACGATGCCTACTGTACACTCGGGCCGCTTCTTCCGAATGATCGGCAGAATCTCTCTTACAAAGTAGTTGCAACCATCTATATTCGGCAGCCAATCCATCGAGCCCACAAAAACTAAATCAGCCTTGTGTTCAGCCGTCTGCCCTGGCGGTGGCGTAAACGAAGGGACATCCACTCCGGTCGGCACTTCAGAAACCCGCTGTGCCTGGAACATCGTCCGAAAGCGCTGCGCGTCTTGGCTGGAAACCGCCACCACATGTGCCGATTCTCTGCAGGCCTGTCCCTCATAGCGCGCCATTCTATTTCGTTGAATGCGGAAAAATGCCTTCGCTGGCGCACTGTGGGCGTTCTCCAAATGCCGATCCCAAATCGTCGTCTCTACATTATGTTGAAACAGCAGCGCCTGGCTCAACACAGGAATGTTCGGGGCAGGGAACAGGAAATCGCAAACTAACCGGTCAAAATTCCCACTCGCCAAAAGCTTTGCCACTTCTGCCTTCATACGTGCCGACCGGTAACGCGTAATCGCCAGCGGTAGAGGATCAACCAGATTCGCCGCGGCTTGAACAACAAAAGACGCCGACCCGCGCGCCGGCAGCGTGTGCGGTATTGGATAAGCCTTGGCGCAATACTCCGAACTGCGTGCTACGCCCTCCGGCTCCGCAGGGTTTTCCAAAGCAACATAGTGGATCTCATGCCAGCGGTTCAAATGCCGCAGCATCTCCAACGTACGGATCTGGCCGCCCTTGGTCGTGGGATGCAGAAAATGCGGATTTACCCAAAGAATTTTCATCGCGTGTTCGTCTGGATTGCCATCTTCTTCGTCTTTTCGATCTCTAGTTCCATCTTCTTTGTCGGTAGATCCACTCTCAAGAATCGACAAAAACTCGCCCGACCGGCGAACTAAAGCCTTCCCTAGTCCTCCTATCGGCCGTTTTTGTTTGCTGGCTTAATTTGCGTATATTTTGCGACCCGACTGCACCTTAAAGTACCCGCCTAAAACGCCAGTCGCGTTCCATTTGGGGAAGGCTCCATTTGTCAGTCACAATTCTTGCAGAAACTATATTTCATTTTAAATCATAGGCTTACGAAAAAAAGACCGATTACCGCGAACGGCCGCACCACAGACTGTTCACAGAAAGCGATGTTCGGTCTCGACACCCAGGGACAGGCGCGCGAGTTTTTCTAAAGGATTTCAATTTTGTGAAGAAATACCAGTTGGCGAGTCTACTGTGGCTGATTTCGTCCGTTCACGGCCAGAATTTGGTGGACATCCGGACGCAGACAAAGAACGTTGATTTTTCGGGCGCCTCATCTACGATCCCGACGAAGTCTGGTACCGCGTTGCCGGCAACCTGTAACGTCGGCGAGTTGTTTTTCAAAACTAACAATTCGCCAGGTCAGAATCTCTTCGGCTGCGCTCCTGCGAACACTTGGACGCAGTTGGCGGCCAGCACCAATGGAACTGTCTCTACTGCTTCGAGCGGACAGTTCGGCTATTACGCCGCGAATGGTGCAACTCTAACCGGACATACGCTCGCGGCGAATGACATTCCGGCTCTTAATTACCAATCGCTTTTAACCTTTACTGGCAACGGCGCAAAAACCGCTAGCTCGACGGGGACGCTCTTGAATAACGATTGCGCGAAATGGGACGCCAATGGCAACATCATCGATTCCGGCTCTCCCTGCGCCAGCGTCGCCAATGGCACCGCCGGTCAATTCGGTTTTTATTCAACCACCGGTAATGCATTAACACCTCATTCTTTGGTAGCGAGCGACATTCCAGTTCTCAACTATCAATCGCCTTTAGCTTTCACCGGCAACGGCGCGAAAACGGCCAGTTCCACGGGAACTTACACCGCCAGCAATTGCGCAAAATGGGATGCCAACGGCAACATCATTGACGCGGGTGCACCTTGTTCGGCTGCAACAACGTACCCGGCTAATACGATCCTGGCTAACACGACAGGCTCAACCGGGGCAGCAACCGGCGTAACGGCGCTACCCGCTGTCAACTTTCCCGCCATCAGCGGTGATACGCAAGTCTCGGCCGGAACCACGGTAAGCTCAACCACCAGTCTGCACGGCACCTCCGTTCC
>Ga0182012_10007816_pt1 | contig 10643 bp, 13 predicted proteins | sample 612S2SmetaG_FD_120486 | JGI IMG/M metagenome (GOLD analysis project Ga0182012, IMG submission 120486) | Permafrost microbial communities from Stordalen Mire, Sweden - 612S2S metaG | ecosystem: Environmental > Terrestrial > Soil > Wetlands > Permafrost | place: Sweden: Stordalen | collected...
ATCCGAGGTCGCCATCCCCCGCCTGGGGGTCGGTACGTGGGCATGGGGCGACCGCTCGACATGGGGCATGGGCGGCTACGACACCGGGTTGACCCGGGAGTCCATCACCGCGGCGTGGGACGCCTCCATCGACAGCGGCGTGACGTTCTTCGACACCGCCGAGATCTACGGGAAGGGTGAGAGCGAGCGGATCATCGGCGCCCTCCTGACCGGCGACCCCACACGGGCGACGTCGGCTGTCATCGCCACGAAGTTCATGCCGTCCCCGTGGAAACTGAACGTCCGGAGTGCGCTGCTGTCGTCCCTCCGGGCCTCCCTGGGACGTCTCGGCCTGGCGTCTGTGGACCTCTACCAGATCCATGGTCCGGTGAGCCTCCGCTCCCACGAGGCCATGGCCGACGCCCTGGCCGCCGCCCACGGCGACGGGCTGATCCGGGCGGTCGGCGTCTCCAACTACTCGGTCAAGGAGACCCGGGCCATTGCCGCGGCATTGGAGCGGCGGGGCCTGCGGCTGGCCACCAACCAGGTCGAATTCTCACTGCTTCGGCGCAACCCCGAGACCACCGGCCTGCTGGCCGCATGCGCCGACCTCGGTGTGGTGCCGCTGGCCTACTCACCCATCGGGCAGGGTCGCCTGACCGGGAAGTACTCGGCGTCCAATCCGCCGCCGGGCCGGCGCTCCTTCGGCAACCGCCCGCTCGAGGTGGTCGACGCCGTGGTGGCCGAGCTCCGGCGCATCGGCGAGAAGCACGACGGCAGAACGCCCGGGCAGGTGGCCCTCAATTGGATCGTGGCCAAGGGGGCCGTCCCCATCCCCGGCGCCAAGAACCGCCGCCAAGCGGAGGAGAACGCCGGGGCGCTCGGGTGGAGCATCGACGGGGACGATGTGTCCCGGCTGGACGCCGTCGCCGTGGACGCCCGTCCGGGGCTCCAGAGCCGCTTCTTCCAACACGGTTGAGCGCCACGGGCAGCAGGTGATCTGTGCCATGCTCTCGGGCGGACCGCCACCCCCGGGACGCTCCCGGGACCGGCCCACCGACACGGCACACGAGACTCGGAGGACGCCATGGCCCTCGGCCCGGTCGAATACATCATCGTGGGATTCCCCGGCAACAAGTTCAACGGGGCCATCATCCCCGAGATGGAGAAGCTGGTCACCTCGGGGACGGTACGTATCCTCGATCTGGTCTTCGTCACCAAGGACGCCGACGGAGTCGTCTCCTCGTTCGAAGTGGACGACCTGGGCGAGTTCGGCGGGCTCGACGGGGACATCGGTGGACTGATCGGGCCCGACGACATCGAGCAGGCCGGGGCCGCCCTCGAGCCGAACTCGTCGGCCGGCCTCCTCATCTGGGAGGACGTCTGGGCCGCCCCCTTCGCCGACGCCGTCCGGCAGTCCGGTGGCGTGGTCCTCGAAGGGGCCCGGATCCCCTACGAGCTCGTCCACTCGGCCCTCGCGGACCTGCCCCCGGCAGTCTGATCCGCCCGCACTCAGGAGACAGGAGACAGACGATGATGAGGAGACGACCGATCGCCCGCATGGCCGTGCGCACCACACTGGTGGCCGGTACCGCCGCCGCCGTGGGAGCCCACGCGGCCAACAAGCAGGCCCAGGCGGCACAGGCCCAGGCGGCTGCCGCGGCCCCCGCCCCCGAAGCGGCCCCCGCTCCGGCACCGGCACCGACACCGGCTCCGGCACCGACTCCCGCGCCGGCAGCGGCACCCGCGCCGGCTCCCGCACCGGCAGCGGCACCCGCACCGGCGAACGACGTGATCAGCCAGCTGACCCAGCTGGCCGCACTGAAGGACTCGGGGGTCCTCACCGAGGAGGAATTCGCCGCGCAGAAGGCGAAGATCCTCGGCTGAGCGACGGTCCGCCGTCTAGGTCTAGGGGACCGGCACCGCCGACATGGTGATGAAGTCCCGGTCCCACCACGGTTCGAAGTACCGACCCGGCGTGCCCACCATCGACGGCAGAAGGTCGGTACCGTTCGACGCGTCGGCCTGACCGGCAGGCGTGGCCGGCCGGTAGCTGGCGAAGTCGACCCAGTCGGTGTTGATGTCGAGCTCCATGGCCCGGACCGCACCGGCCCGGACCAGCAGGGTGGCCAGGTCCGTGATGTCGAGCCCGGGACCCCCGACGTAGACGAGGGCACCATCGTCGGTCACCCCGAGGCCCGAACGCCACACGTACACCCGGTTCCCCAGCGTGACTCCCCACCGGGTCGTGTCGGTGGCGTCGAGCCCGGGGACCGGCGCTCCCCCCTCGACCAGGAGGTCCAGGTTCTGACGGACCGACACGACGTCGGGCGTGAGCGAGACGTCCCGGCCCCACTGGCCCACGGTCGAAGTTCCGTTCCGGTATACGACGAAGGACGCCGCGCCGACCCGTAACGGGAGGATGGTCCGACCGTCGGTGAAGTAGCCCCCGTCGGCGGCCGGCATCAGGAACCCGGCGTTGAACGCGGCGACCATGGTCGTCGCGGCGGCAGGTTGCACCGGCGCCGTGTGGGTGTAGCCCGTGCCGCCGGGTATCTGGCTGCCCGAGTAGAGGGCCGCCCGGAGCAGCTCGGTGTCCATCCAGGCCACGCCCACCACATAGCTCGTGTGCACCGCATCCGGTCGGAGCGTGGTCACGTAGACGGCCGGGACCCCACCCACCAAACGGCCGGCCGGCGACCACTCCCCTTCACCGGGGATGGCCGGACGGGCCACCGGCACGATCGGCGCGGGTGGTGGCAGGTGGGCAGGCCCCGCCGGCGTGACCAACGGGACCACCGCAGGACGGCGGATGGCCCCGGCCGGGGGCGTTCCCCCCACGGTGGGCGGATGATGGCTGTACCACTCGTTCTCGATCCAATTCACCAGACCGGCTCCGCCGTGGGCACGCGCCCATTCGGCGAGCCGCGGCGAGGCCGAACTGCCGAGCGCCGGATCGGTGAGGGCCCCACCGAGCGAGACGGCCAGCCAGGCCACGACCATGACGATCACCAGTCCGACGACGGCCCGCCGGCGTCGACGTCGGTAGACCGGGTCGAGCCTCATCGTCGGGTCCCGGTCCCGGTCCTGGTCCGGGTCCCGGTCCCGGTCCCGGTCCCGGATGTACCGAGGCGTCCGGGACGTTCCCGCGGGGGAGCGGGTCGAGCGAGCGGTACCACGCGTCGATCGTACGGACGCGGCCTGACAGCCACATGACGTCACCGACTCCTAGGCTCGGGACCGCAACGTCCGTCTGCAGCTCCGCCCCTCCGAGGAGGCAGCACCGTCGCCCGGTGTCGTTCATGATGTCGTCACCTTCACCCGTCAGCATCGACCTGTGGCACCGACCGGACAGTTGATCGACGCCGACCGTCCACGGGTGCCTCGCCCCACCGCGCACCGTCGGAGCCGACCCGGACCCGCGCCCCGACCCGGGGTCGTCGACGCCCTGCTGGCGCTGGCCGGGCTCGGCTTCGGGGTCACCTTGGCCCTGGTGATCACCGGGGAGAGTCGTGGAACGCTGGCCGCACCCGGGGGTCTCTCCACGGCAGGCGGTCGCCTCGCCGCCTTCACCGGCTCCTACCTGCTGTTGCTCATGGTGGTGCTGGTGGCCCGCCTGCCGTGGCTGGAGCGCGCCGTCGGCCAGGACCGCCTCGTCCGCCTCCACCGGCGGATCGCCCCCTGGGCCGTCGGGCTCATCTCGGCCCACGTGGTGCTGGTCACCCTGGGCTACGCCCGTCAGGCACGGGTCGGCCCCTTCCACCAATTCTGGATCTTCCTCACCACCTACCCCGACATCCTCGCCGCCGCCGTGGGCTTCGCCCTGCTGCTCATGGCCGCCGTGACGTCGATCCGGATCGCCCGGCGTCGCCTCCGGTACGAGACCTGGTGGGTGGTCCACCTCTACGTCTACCTGGCCCTGGCCCTGGCCTTCGCCCACCAGATCGTCACCGGGGTGGCCTTCGTCGGCCATCCGCTGACCCGCCTGGCCTGGATCGCCGTATGGGCGGCCACCGCGGGAACAGTCATCGTGTTCCGCATCCTCCACCCCATCGCCCGCAACCTCCGCCACCAACTGAAGGTCGTCGCCGTCCGTGAGGACGCCCCGGGGGTGTTCTCCGTGGTCTGCTCGGGGCGGAAGATCTCCCGGCTCGCCGTCTCGGGGGGACAATTCTTCCAGTGGCGGTTCCTCACCCGCGAGCTGTGGTGGCACGCCCATCCGTACTCGCTCTCGGCCATGCCCCACCCGCCCTACCTGCGGATCACCGTCAAGGCGCTCGGGGACCAGAGCCGCGCCGTGTCCCGTCTCCGTCCGGGCACCCGAATCTTCGTCGAGGGTCCCTACGGGGCGTTCACCCGCCACGCCCTCACCACCGACCGGGTGACCCTGATCGGCGCCGGGGTCGGCATCACGCCCCTGCGGGCCCTGCTCGAGGACCTCCCCGACTGGGTGGGCGTCACCGTCCTGGTCCGGGCGTCGACGGTCGATGACATCGTCCACCGCAGGGAGATCGCCGAACTGGTGCGTCAGCGGTCCGGCGTGTTCCATGAGCTCGTCGGCCCGAGGCACCAGGCCCGGATCGACGCCGCCACGCTCCACCGCATGGTCCCCGACATCGCCGACGGCGATGTCTACGTCTGCGGACCCACGGGCTTCGACGAGGCGGTGGTCGACGCCGCCACCCGGCTCGGCGTCCGCCGGGACCAGCTCCACCTCGAGGCGTTCTCGTTCTGATCATGGGACACGACGGGCACCGGACCGACCGGCCGAGGGACCTGCTCCGATGAGACGACCCCTCATCGTCATCGTGGCGACGGTGGCCGGCCTGGTCGCCGTCCTCAGCTTCCACACCTCACCGTCGAACCACCTCACCTTCGGGGCACTCCCCACCACCCCGATCCGGCGCGCTGCGCCGACGACCACCACGGCGCCACCACCGACGTCCACGTCCGCCGGAGGCGGCACCCCCCGGACGACCACGTCACCGCCGACCACGTCACCGCCGACCACCATGGCGCCCGCGCCCACCACGACCACGGCACCACCGTCGACCACCCGGACGGCCACCGGTGAGTCGGTGAACTACCACTACGGGGTCCTCTCGGTGACGGTCACGGTGAAGGGGTCGACGATCACCGACGTCGGCATCGCTTCGCTCGATGACGGCGGCAGCCCCCGGTCGCAGTCGATCGACGAGCAGGCCATCCCGCTGCTCGAGCAGCAGGCCATCGAAGCGCAGAGCGCCAACATCCAAGGGGTGTCCGGCGCCAGCTACACCAGCCAGGGGTTCGCCCAGTCGCTCCAGTCGGCGCTCAGCCAGCTGAACTTCCCGTAGGCCGTGGCCGACGTGACGGGACCGCCGGATGCGGTCCGGCGGACCTCCCATTCGGAGATCGAGGTGATGGGCACCGTCGTGACCGTCGACCTCTACCTGGACGACCGGCCGGTCGACGTCGACCGCCTCGTCGAGCGGGCCCGGCACCGCCTGGTCGGAGCGGACGAGGTGTTCTCCACCTGGCGGGCCGACAGCCCGGTGAGCCGGCTACGCCGAGGCGAGATCGGTTTGGGGGACGTGCCCGCCGAGGTCATCGAGGTCCTCGACCGCTGCGCCGAGGCACGACACCTCTCGGACGGCTGGTTCGATCCGTGGGCCCTTCCCGGTGGCGTGGACCCGACCGGCTACGTGAAGGGATGGGCCGCGCAGCGCGCCCTCGGGGCCGTGGCATCACCAGGCGTCGTGGGTGCCGTCGTCAATGCGGCGGGCGACATCGCCAGCGCCGGCGGTCCCGGGGGCGGCCGGCCCTTCCGTTTCGGCATCATCGACCCCTCCTCCCCCGGGCGGCTGGCCGCCGTGGTCGAGCCCCCGGGGGCCCTGGCCACCTCGGGCACCTACGAGCGGGAGGCCCATCTGATCGACCCGTTCACCGGAACCCCCACCTCGCGCACCGCATCAGCCAGCGTCACCGGTCCGGACCTCGGCCTGGCCGACGCCCTGGCCACGGCGGTGGCCGTGGCCGGTTCTGACGGGCTCGACCTGGTAGCGGCCGTCGACGGGTACGAGGCCCTGGTCATCGGCACCGACGGCACGACGCGGGCCACCGTCGGGTTCCCCTTCGCCCGGTAGTCGACCGGCCCCGCATGTCGTGTGCCGTGACCCGTGACGTTCGGCCCTGGTCGGTCCCGCGCCGTGGGCATACAGTCGCACCACCGGGGACGGGGCCGACGGACGTCGGCGGGAGGTGCGCACCATGCCGGAGATCGAGATCGTCGACAGGACCACCGTCCGGGAGCTCGGCGACCGGGTCGAAGTGGAATGGGCGCTGAGCGCCCGACCCGACCTCGGGTGGGCCGAGGACTTCCAGCTGGCCGAACGGGCCGACCGCCACGGGCCCGACGAGTGGTCCGACGGGGGAGGTCCCGACGTGTTCGGGGCCGCGGTCCGTTGGTTCGTCCCGCTGGCCGAGGTCGACGCCGCCGACGACGAGGTACGGCGCCGGCTGGCCGTAGCCAACGTCAGGGCCGTAGCCAACGTCAGGGCCGTAGCCAACGTCAGGGCCGGAGACGATGGCCCCGGGGCCTGAGCCCGGTACCGCACCCTCGTCACCGTCGACGTCACCGTCGACACCACCGTCGGCCCGACCGCTGTTCGTGGCCCTACGGCCTGACGCGCCGACCATCCGGCGGCTGGCCGACCTCGACCTGGGACCGGAAGGCATGGTCCGCCGGGTGGCCCCGGAGGATCTCCACGTGACCCTCCGGTACCTCGGTCCCATCGACGCCGGCGTGGTCCCGACGCTCGTCGCCGCGCTCGGCCAGGTGGCTGATCGCGCCCCTGCTCCGGTCCGGGGCACACTGGGCCCGGCCACCAGGTGGTTCACCGGGGGGCGGGCTCTCCACGTCCCAGTGAGCGGACTGGACGACCTGGCCGCCGACGTACGTGCGTCCACCGCGGCACTGGTGCCGGTCCCCGTCGATGAGCTCCCGTTCGTCGGCCACCTGACGGTGGCCCGGGCCCGACGGGCCGGACCGGACGGTGCCTGGCGGGCCGCGCTCGCCGGACTGCCCTGCACGGCCGTGTTCGACGCCACGACGCTCGATCTGGTCGCCTCGGCGTCCACCACCACCGGGCCCCGGTACACCGACGTGGTCCGTGTCCCCTTCTCCTGACAACCGGGACCGGGTCCGGAACCGAGACCGCCGTCAGGTATCCCCTGACCGACCGCGACGGTCAGGTCGGGATCGCCCCGCGGTCCAGGTCGGCCGCCCGCAGCCAGGCCAGGGCCTGGGCCAGCTCCGTGACGGTGTCGCGGCCACGTCGCGCCGACTCGTTCAGCTCGGTCAGGTTCCGGCGGCGCCCGTCGGACAGGTGGACCCGCAGGAAGCGCCGGGGCACACGGTTCGCCCCGAACGGGCGGACGACGACCTCGAACGCCTCCACGTCGCGCCAGGCCCACCGGTACGTCCGCAGGTAGGTGCGGACCACCATGCCCGAGCGCGTGGCCACGAGGGACGCCGACCGGACCACACGCACCAGCAGCACGAGGAGCAGCAGGACGATGCAATAGAGGCCCACCGCACCGGCCCGGCCCCGCTGCGGGTCGGGATGGGCCAGCACCATGACCAGCCCACCGATCGACAGGGCCAGGACGATCCCCACGTAGAGGGACATCAGGAGGCTCGCCGCCGGGGATCGGAAGCGCAGGCCGTCCCCGGTCACCGACAGGCGGGCCGACAGGCGGGCCGACAGAACTCCCGGTGACGGTTCACCCACGCCGCCATGATGCCCGGGCCGGGCCGGATGCTCAACCCGCGGGAGGTGCCCGCCGGCCCCACCCATCGGTTCGTCACAGCCCCGTCGTAACCTCGTCGCATGGAACCGAACTGGTCGATCACCCAAGTGGGGGACGGTGTGTCACCCCTGATCATCCACGTCCCCCACGCCGCCACCGGCATCCCGGCCGACGTCCGCCGGGGCCTCGGAGTCGACGATCCCACCGTGACCGACATCCTCGCCAACATGACCGACTGGTACACCGACCGGTTGGCGCTCGACGCGCTGGCCCTGTCCGGTGTCCCCGCCTCCGTGTTCACCAACGGCCTGTCACGCCTCGTCGTCGACCCCGAACGGTTCACCGGCGACGACGAGCCCATGCAGGCCGTCGGCATGGGACCCGTGTACCACGCCTCGTACGACGGACGGCCCCTCCGACCCGACGATCCCGAAGGCGACCGGCACCTCCTCGAGCGGTACTTCCGTCCGTACTCCGCAGCCTTCGCCGACCTGGTCGACCGGACCCTGGTCGCCGTCGGGCGGGCGGTGATCGTCGACCTCCACTCCTTCCCGAGCCGGCCGCTCCCCTATGAAGCGGACCAGTCCGCACCGCGCCCCGGAGTCTGTGTCGGGACGGACCCCTTCCACACGTCAGTGGGGCTGCGCGCTGCCGCGGCCGGGAGGTTCGCCGCGCTCGGGCACGGCGTCGACGAGGACACCCCGTTCGCCGGCACCTACGTCCCGCTCCACCACCTCCACCGCACCGGAGCGGTCACCTCGGTGATGATCGAGGTACGTCGCGACCTCTACCAGGAGGAGCCCGGTGGACCGATCCACGACGGCTACCGACGGGTGGTCCAGGCCCTTGGCCATTTCCTCGTCGAGGCCATCGTCGCGGACTTCCCCGGCAACTGACCCGGTCGGCGCACCGTCCTCAGGTATCGATGGCCGCCCGCAGGGCGGCCAGGCGACCCCGATCGAGGGAGTACCAGACCCACCGGCCCCGCCGCTCGCCCGAGACGAGCCCGGCGTCACCGAGGATCTTCAGATGGTGGGACACCGTCGGTTGGCTCTTGCCCAGGGGGCCCACGAACGCACACACGCAGACCTCGCCGTCGGGTGAGGCGGCGAGGATGCTCAGCACCCGTAGCCGAACCGGATCGGCCAGGGCATGGAATCCCCGGGCCAGTTCGGCGGACTCGGCCGCGTCGAGGGGGGCGGCCAGCACCGACGGGCAGCACGGGTCCGCTCCGGTCACCTCGATCGACGCACCCCGTCCGGCCATCGGCCCGACCTCCCATTGACAACTACCGATGTATTGATGATAATCGATCAATCGATATCGGTCAATCAACTGGAGGTACCCGCGTGTCCAGGGTCCAGCTCGCACGCAACGTCACCGACATCGACGAGGCCGTCGATTTCTACACCCGGTTCTTCGGGACCGGTCCGGCCAAGCGTCGGCCCGGCTACGCCAACTTCGCCGCCGACTCGCCCCCGCTGAAATTGGTGCTCATCGAGTCGGCCGACGTCCGTGACAGCGGCGTGCGCGGTGCGCTCAACCACCTGGAGGTCGAGGTGGACACACCCGACGAGGTCCGGTCGGCCAGCGACCGGCCGTCGGGCGAGGGGTACACCCCGGACGTCCAGGAGTCGACGACCTGCTGCTACGCCGTCCAAAACGAGGCCTGGGTCACCGACCCCGACGGGGCGCCGTGGGAGGTCAACACGGTGCTGGCCGATGCCCCGGACGAGACGGGGCTCGGCTGTTCGACCGAAGGCTGCGCCCCGGTGGACGGAAGCAACGTCACCGCAGCCGCGCCGTCGGCCGGCACCGCCACCCGTCCGTGCTGCTGAGCATTCCACACCGTCAACGATCCGGGGACACGCCGAGGTGAGCGAGCTCCCCCTGTGGCGGAAGGTCACCGCCGAGTTCCTCGGTAGCGCCTTCCTCGCCGCCATCGTGGTCGGCTCGGGCATCGCCGCCCAGCAGCTCGCACCGGGAGACGCCGGCCTCGAGTTGCTCATCAACGCCTCGGCCACCGGCGCCGGGCTGTACGCCGTCATCCTCATGTTCGGGCCCGTGTCCGGTGCCCACGTCAACCCCGTGGTGTCCTTCGTCGACGCCTCCTTCGGCGGGGTGGGCTGGGGCACGGCGGTGGCGTACCTTCCGGCCCAGGTCGCCGGCTGCATCGGCGGGGTCGTCGTGGCCAACGTCATGTTCTCCCGGGCCGCGGTCAGCATCTCCACCCACCACCGGGCCTCGCCCGACCACTTCCTCTCCGAGGTGGTCGCCACCCTGGGACTCCTGCTCGTGATCTTCTCCCTGGCCCGGAGCGGCCGGTCCCGGAGTGCCCCGGCCGCCGTCGGGGCCTACATCGCCGCCGCCTACTTCTTCACCAGCTCGACCAGCTTCGCCAACCCCGCCATCACCGTCGGCCGGATGTTCTCCGACACCTTCGCCGGCATCGCCCCCTCCTCGGTCCCGAGCTTCGTCGTGGCCCAGGTGGCCGGGGCCGTCGTCGCCGTCGGCGTCATCCGGCTGCTCTACCCCCACCTCACCTCCACGGAGGCCTCCGAGATCATGTACCCCGACCGGCTCACCGGGCCGGCGGCGGCGCCCGGCTCGAGCGAAGGAGCGACATGAGCGACAACCCCGTCCCACCGGTGGTGCTCTTCCTCTGCATCCACAATTCCGGGCGCAGCCTGGCCGCCCGGGTCCTGCTGGACCACTACGCCGCCGGCCGTGTCCGGGTCGAGTCCGCCGGGTCCGAGCCGGCCGACCGGCTCAACCCGTCGGTGGTGGCGGTCCTGGAGGAGCGGGGCCTCGACACCACCCGGGAGTTCCCGAAGCCGCTCACCGACGGGACGGTCCGGCGGGCCGACGTCGTC
>Ga0182012_10007818_pt1 | contig 10638 bp, 7 predicted proteins | sample 612S2SmetaG_FD_120486 | JGI IMG/M metagenome (GOLD analysis project Ga0182012, IMG submission 120486) | Permafrost microbial communities from Stordalen Mire, Sweden - 612S2S metaG | ecosystem: Environmental > Terrestrial > Soil > Wetlands > Permafrost | place: Sweden: Stordalen | collected...
CCCGTGCCTGCACACAGCTCGCCAATACAGCCATGGTTTGTGCCGTCGGATGCGGTCAAGACCGCTTTCATAAATCCACTGGCGCCTAATGAGCTGAGAGAATAGGCGGGAACTACAGAAGGGTGAAAGTGGTACATATAACGGTGACTCAAGAATCGCATAACCGGAATAGTGCCAGTATACGTGGGAGGGCCATGTGATCCTTTCCGCAGTGAACCCGGTATTGGTTGCACAGGCAGCAGCTTGACTATCGCAGGTCCACGACCCATAATAGTAAGCAGGTATCCCATCTGAAGACGCACCGGTTGTATGCCGTTGAACCTAAAGCGACTAGCTTATGGGCATTGAGCAAAGTCAATGGATTGATTTGAGTATCGGACTGTTTGTTTTGCAGGTGGCATGCGTGGCAGTCACTGCCTGCAGCAAGTACTACAAGGGCTGACAGACTGCATTGAGCAAGTCCATTAATTGCGGCTTGCGAATCGCAGCGTCGGCGGAAGGTGATGGCTATGATCAAACTCACACAATCAGCCTTTGCAGTGTGTGTAATTGCCGCAGTCTGCACGTCTGCGCCGGCATTGGCGCAAGCAACCGACCCGGCGCCGGGGTGGGCCATTATTGTCGGTGCAGACTACAAGGGCGAGACCGGTTTGCTGTATGAAACGGTACAGAATGATGCGGTTCGCGCTTACCAGATCGCAGTGACGCGATGGCATGTTCCACCCAGCCACATATTACTGCTTGCCGAAGGCAAGATCATCGATTCGTTCACTTCAAAAGCCACACTTCCCGGAACTATGGCTGCGCTTCAGCCCGGATTCGGCAGCGGGATGAAATCGACTACGAAGCAGGCGCCCGCAACGGCATCTGAGTTAATTGCTCAGGCAATTGCGCGGCAAACAAACACGGCTGCAAAACGCAAGCTTGGGAACTGTGATGCGACTTTTATCAGTAACGGCAGGTCTATTCCTATGGTGGCCGCACCGTCGCACGATAATTTCATTTCGGCGCGAGATGCCGTTAGCCTGCTGGCTACCCGTGACCAGTTTGTGGCAATCGTCATCTCCACGCACGCGGCAGACACGAGCAAAGTTGCAGCTCTCAAATTGGACTCTGGATCGGTCGATGACAACGCGCTGGCGCAGGAAGACTTCGCTCTGGCCGGTTGTGCGGCGCGAAATCGCCTCCTGCTCATCGATGCGCAAGATCGCGATATGAATACCGAAAAGGTCAAAGCGCATACCGATGGCAGCGCATACGCGTCAATCCAGAAGCAGTTGTCCAGTGCTGATGGCGGCAAATCCATCGTGATAACCGCGAGCGATGGCATGACGCCTACAGGCGTAAACCCGAATAACGAGAGCTATTTCCTGGCAGAATTCGCCGCAAAGAGCTCAGCGAATGATGCTCTTAACACGCTAACGATTGGCGCCATATTTGACAAGGTGAATCGCAACTGCCGGATGTGGCAGTCGGACGTGACACCGCGCCCTCAGGCTTTATTGCTGCCGGAGGATGCAAAGAACGTTGAGGCCGCGTCTCTGTTTACAGCCTCCAAGACGGCGGCTCCTACGACTGCGGCGGTGGCCCTGAATCCGATCCCTGCTATCGATATAGCGCTTGAACCGATTCGTACTTCCGGAGATCACCTGTGGAAGGCAAATCTGGTAATCGCTAAGAACACTCCGCCATTTCTGGAGATAACAGCCTCCGATGAGTCCACTCTCAAGAAGCGTGGTTCGATTGTTGCGGCCGGTTTGACCGCCCTGGTAACGCATCAGGGGCTCACATCATCCGATCTGAAGCAGATACAGGTCAAAGCTGCTGAGGGTGGCGAATATGTGGTATCGCTTCCTGCGGGTGTACACAGGCCGGATGGCAAGAACTACTTGATAACTGCTGATCTGCAAATGGCTGCTACGCTGGATTGCAGTCCCAAAGATCTTGCTGCTCAGATTGCACGTAAAGTGCACCTGCTCATGGATAAAACCTACGCTGCGACGGCCGCTGAAGAGCCGCCGAGCTCAACGGATCTATTTATGATGGGTACAGAGAGTATGGGCAAGGAACACTATGCCGATGCCGAGATCAGTTTCAAAAAAGCCATCAGTTTCGATCCTGGCTACGTGGAGGCATATATGCATCTCGGCGTTTGCTATATCGCGGATCATAAGCAGCAAGATGCGGCGGCAATACTGAAGAAACTGCAGGGGTTTGTCGATCAACAACTTGTAACGCTGAGCGCTGATCAGGCCAACAGGCTGAAGGAGATGCTGAAGCAGGCTCACTGACGATTAGATCAATCTGCGTATGCCTGCGAATGCCGGCCCGGTAACCTGAGAACATATCTGTTCTGAGGTTGCCGGGCCGGTTTTGCATCAGCGTTTAGTGTTTACTGTATAGTGAAGAGGATAAGATTTCGCCTATGCTTGCGCGTCACGAGGTCCCTGTGAACCGGGTTCGAGTCTGTTTAAGAACGAGCGTTAGCCCCATGGGGTCTGCCATATAATCAGAGGGTCGGCCGTAACCTCTGCGTAGCGGACAAAAAATCGCCGCTCTGCGGATGCGGAGCGGCGAGAATGCATCTTGCTTAAGCAGTTATCTATTCACGGCCATCAATGCGCGAACTTGACATGTGCCTGCTGCATTGCGGATTCCAGGTGATTGGCCGTGTCTTCCGATACGTCGACTTTGCTCAGGTAGTAGAACGCGAATGCGCCCAGGGTCTTGTCCTGTCCGCTAAGCCCATCAGTAACCTGTTTCATCTGATCTCTCGCGGTGCGCGTCAACCCAAGTCGCTGACTTGGCGCTGCCTGCCTTGCAACCTGGACCTTTTCAGCGCCCTGAATTGCGTTTACCCATGGGTCGCGTGCGCCATCGCGCGCCGCCGCATCAATAAGGCCGCTCTTGTTTGGCGCTCCCTCGTCGGGATGAACAAGGTAGGCATAGCCCTGCATGGCGAGAGCGCGATTAGCCCAGTCTTCGGTCGCTTTTACCGGGCCGTGATCCTTATAGAATCTTGAGATCTTCTGAGCTTTTAGCGCCAGATCCTCTGCAGCGGCAGGCAGATCCTCAGTGCCATTCGCAACTGCTTCGAGGAGTCTCTTCATTGAGCCCGTTGCGTCTTGAGTCAGGTTAGCTGGAAGGGGTGCGCCACTCGACGGAACCGCGCCTGAATTACCGCCGTTGACCTTGTCCGGCTTCTTTTGCGTCTGGTCGAGCTTGTCAAGATCCTGCGATATCTGTGTAAGCTGGTCGGATAGCTGCCTGTTTACAGCTGCGTCGTGGACGTTGAGCAGGGCTGCAGGAGCAGCAGCCAGAGTGTTATGCGCTAGCATCGAATTCTGCGATTTCACAGCATTTGCGGCGCTGGCAAGAAGGCTCCGCATTGTTTCATCGGCCTTCTGCTCTGTATCTTTGCCCTGGTTTCCGGCATCGTAGCTAGACTGCTGTTTTGCGACAGTCGCCTGCTGTGTCTGTACCGTCGCAAATTGCTCCATTATCTGCGTTTTGTCTTGCGAGGCGCTGAGAGCGTCCATGGAGGTCTTGGCTTCGCCAATACTCGTGTTTGCAAGCGAAAGCATTGTGTCTGCCGACTGATGCTGCGATAATAACTTCGTGGCATCCGCAAGATAGCTTTTGGCCATGGTCACAGACTGATGGAACGTTTGCAACTTTCCGGCATCGTCGCCCAGATCGCACTTCACTTCAAAAATCTGAGGCGCCGACGAGTTGATATCGACAGAGGCGAAGTCAACCTCGCTGTCCTTAAACTGATACTGAGACCCAGTGTAGACGATCGCTTTGTACTTCGTATCCGGCGATATGTAATGCCCTGGCCACCGCCAGCCAGGCAGCCATCGCTGCCCGAGTTTGACGTGGTACGTGTTATCGCTCTTGCTGTAACGCTCCAGAGCAGGCGCATCGTCGCTTTTGTCCGATTTTAGCTTCACTCCGAGATTTCCAGGGTCGACGCCGCCGGGAACTTCACCTCGGTTAAGGCTCTTGCCGGATACCGTATAGTGCAGCTGAACGACAATTTCCGAATTATGTGGAATCGGTATGCCGACGAACAGCCACATTAGAAACAGAATCGCGAACAGCGTTCCCGCAATCAGCGCCACCCAGTCAATTATCTTGCCAGGGAAGGGTATATACTCGCCTCGGATTGTGCCTGGCGCAGTAATACGACCCAGATTCGCATTTGCCGGCCCCGCCACTTCTGCATAGGCAGTGAGTCGCAACTGATCGGCTTCCAGCCTGGGAAGTTTGGCATCGGCGAGCGAAAGAGCGCAGGGCCATTCAATCTCTTCTCCGGGTTGCAGCTCCGCCCTGGTGTCAAGAGTCTCTTCCTGCGGTTTGCCCGTTGCCTCCCCCTTCGAATCCGCACGACTGAAGATAAGGCGCGGAGTTACCCATACGGGTAACGAAGAGTTATTCGTAATCCGGACAAAGCACGACGGGTGATGGAACAGATTGGAAGTCCATGGGAACTTGCCGGTTCGCGGTTCTGCATTCCAGCGTCTGAAGCGTACCCAGTCTGGTTCTGGCGCGGCTTCCCAGATCAGCATTTTGCCTGGCGCCGAGAATAGCTTGATTTCTACTGCATCGGCGTTAGGCGCAGGAATCCACTCAAGGGAATGCACGGCAGGCTGATCGGTCAGAACAGGACTGGTTCTGTCTGGGCCGGCGTGTTCGTTGAGAACTACCGGAAAATCAAGCCTGTCTTTGCGGTCCTTGTTTATCCGGACAGCTATGTGTACGCGCGACTGTGGTGGCACCGTAAACATGGCGCCGGATTGTCGCTGATCGTCGGAGAATCGTTGTACCGCAAGCTGAGGATCAGCCGCGGCGTCAAATTGAGGCTCATGATTAACCGGATAGTCAATGCCACTACTGCTATTAATTACGCCACGATCGAAGCAAAGCGTGAAGTCGGCGCTTCCCAGGTTGCCTACCTCAGTGCAGAAGTAAGCGGGATACTCTGTTGGATTTGGGATCGAATAGACCCCGACGTGTCGATCCTTCCAGATACGACGGTTGTCCGCGACGATATTCTCTGCGCCTGCTTTGCTGCCGGTGTCGCCAGACCCGGACTGCTTGCTCTGCGGAGTACCCCTGTTAACCCTGGGCATTCGAAGGCTCCATATTCCATTTTGTATTTATCGGCGCCCGATGTCGTCAGGGCGCAAACTGTCGATGGCACAGCCAGCCTATCAGTAGTCCGGCCAGGCCGCTAATCACCACGAAGACGATGGCTTTGCGCATCAATTGCGATTGAAGTCGCACGGTGATATGCGCTTTTTCTTTTTGTGCTGAATCGTGCCACGGTAAAACATTTTGCTCAATCAGCGTTTTGTCAGGTTTCAGGATAACGCCGCGGTTATCGAGCGTCTCATAGCAGCATATCTGTCCGATGAGCTTTTGAGAGTTCAGATGCTCAATCAGCGCCGCTACGGTGACTTCAGGATCAATCCGAAGATCCAGGCCCGCTTTCGCCGGCGTGGTCACAATGTAGTTGTCTCTTCGGAATACAAGCTCCACCATTGGCGCTTTTGAGATGTGGGTGATAGTGCGTCCTACATGTGGCTGGAACTCTCCATTGTACCAGAAGTGCCGGGAATCCTCGGCATGCTGGGTACGTGCATCCGTACTAAGGCGAGCCGCCACGTCTGTGCGGCAAGTTTCCTCGAGGTCCAGCAGAGACATAGTCTGCTGCAATTCATAACTCAAGGTACGGCTGCCCTCAGGCAGCTCATCGCAGGTTACCAGTACTCTAACCGACATCTGCTCTCCAACTGTCGTCCCGCCAGGTAGCCGTAGGGCGACCGTTCAATGGGCATCGCAATGCTATTTTGCCGCAGGCACAATCACTGGATAAACATATCCAACTGGCCCCACGCTGCTGTCAAGCGTGGAAAGTGAATCGTGCCACTTGTCTACATTCCCGCTCTGCTGCCGTATGCTGCTGGTAAACTGTCCGTGCAGCCACTGGCGGTACTCTTCAGGCTTACGCCACACAACCTGTTCGTGTTGGGGCAGAAACTTTAAATGGTCGGTAGGCGTCACAAACAGATCCTCAACCGTTCCTGCAGCCCGCGTCAACTTCTCCGGCAACTTGCCCATCTGGGTTCCGTTTGCGCTCTTGGCGGTCGCCGGCACTTCTGTACCGTTAACATCGTACGCTCGGAAAGTTATCTCATATTGTAGCGGCCCATTTAGAACCGCCGGTTTACGTGGCGCCAGCACCCAGCCCAGCAGCACGCAAATCACAAACACACCGATGCAGGCAAATGGGAACCATTTTATGCAGCGAAGCAAGATGATCTATCCTCCCGTGTTACCCCTGATTGCCTGATCGAGAATACTCGGTCTCCGTGCCTCCACGGCGCCGCTGAAGGCGCCGGCCAGGCTCTTGAAAGAGTCCTCAATGAGCTTCAGCGCCTGTGCCCAGTCCAACTGGCTCGCTGCAATCGACGGTTCAATTGTGCGTAGAGCGAGGTCCAGGCTGGCGTATACACGCGCTTTTATTGCTGTATCCGGTATCAGGAACTGCAATGCGAAGTTGGCTCGCATCACCGCTATCATGCGTTCGAGATAGGTGAGCGGACTAACCGACCAGTCCACGAGAGTGGAGGCCGTTCCCAGTGGGATAGCCAGTGGCTCCAGGTGAAACTGTCCGCCTTGAAGCTGTTTTACAAGCGCGTCCATGCAGTATTTGGCAGCCAGCCGTATTGCCTCAATGCGTCGCTTGAGGAGCCAGTGGCTGTCTAACCGCATACAATTTGGAATGAACTCCATGTCCAGTTCGAGATGGTTCGCATCATTGCGGCGGAATTGACCAATCTTTACTGCGTCCAACTCTCCGCCACCCGTTGTTGTAGAGAGACTAAGGCGAGGGCGAACAAAGCTGCACTGATTACGGATCTCTTGCGGAGGATACGCGTAAGCAGCTTCACGTTCAGCCTCAATGCAGAGATAGATGGGTTCCGTCTGCCCGGATCGAGTGCTGTCCGCCGATCCGGTGACGCCTTCACCCGGCTGGTTCTCACTGTCCCAGCATATCAGGTAGCCACGAGGAGTTACGGCCTTGCAGCGCGTGAGGCGAACACCGGTGTACTGAGCTGAAGTACTGCCCGGAATTAGATCCGATTCTCCGAGATCTACAACTCCGGACCGGCCAGTGTAATACAGTGAGCACCGAATCAACTCCTCCAGGTACACCCTGTCCGCATCCAGGTGTGCGCCCTCGAGCAGTTTGACCGACTGCCAGTTCACGGCACAAAGGTTGAAGCTTACTTCTGATAGGTCCATTGAGTCTTTAATATCGTCCCTTATCTCTTGATCCGTATATTTAAACGGATCAATTTGCCGTCTACTCGTATCGATTTGACAGTGCCATCGACGGCCTCTCTAGGTGTAAGCCAGATGTCTACCGAGGGGCCGGATCCCGGCTGCGCGGTACCGGCAGCCGAATTTCCCGCTCCTATGTTGGCACGTGCCTGATCGCGCATCGCATTAAATGCGTCGCCAAACATGCTCGCAGAAGGTCCAGAAGCTGCACTCGCGTTTTGAGACTGATCCGCGCCCTTCGATGCCGATTTTGGCCTGGCGGCTCCACCAGGGGTTAGCGTGAGATCGTAATCAGCCCGTTTCTTTGGATCCCGAAGCACCTCGTATGCTCTATTGATCTCTTTCATCCGGGTGGTTGCGGCCTCTTCCCCGCGATTAACACCCGGATAGACTTCGGCAACTAGCTTCCGATAAGCGGGCTGGATCTCCTCATCTTTTACTTTTGGAGAAAGCCCGAGCGTCTGGTAATGGTTCTGGCTCACTGTTCCCCGTTTCCCAATCCTACCGCCATTACGCTTCGGATCCGCCGTCGGCGTTCTCATCGTCGCTCACCGCGCCGTTTTCGACCTGGCCGGCCCGATAGATAGCCTCACCAACAGCACGTGAAGCCTCCTCCAGTTCGGTAAAGGCTGCCTTCATTTTCTCGGCATTGTCGGACTGCAGAACGGAACGCATGCCGGCAATTGCCGAGTCAACGCGGCTACGCACGCTTGAGTCTACCTTTTCGCCGTAGTTCTTGACCATCTCTTCGCATTGGAATATAAGGCGCTCACCCTGATTACGCAAATCAATGGCTACGCGGCGATTCTCATCTTCGCCGGCGTGCGTCGCCGCTTCCTTCATGATTCGGTCGATATCGCCTTTGCTCAGCGTGGTCGACCCGGTAATGGTGACTGTCTGAGCTTTGCCGCTAGCGGTATCGCGCGCCGAAACGTGCAGGATACCATCCTTGTCGACTTCGAAGGTGATCTCGATTTGTGGCACGTGTTTGGGAGCCGGTGGAATGCCTCCGAGTTCGAACGTTCCAAGCACCCTGTTATCTCTTGCCATTGGTCGTTCGCCCTGGAGCACCTTAACGCTAACGCTGGACTGGAAGTCCTGAGCCGTCGTATAGCCCGATTCCACAACCTCGCACGGAATGCGGGTGTTGCGCGGAATCATCACATTCATGATGCCGCCTTGAGTCTCTACTCCAAGTGAAAGCGGGGTGACATCAACGAGGACAAGGCCAGGCTGCGTTCCCGTCTGTACTGCCGCCTGGATTGCGGCTCCCGCTGCAACCGCTTCATCTGGGTTAACTCCCTTACGGGGCTCTTTACCGGTGAGCTTCTTGATCAGTTCCTGCACCATAGGCATTCGGCTGGAGCCGCCAACAAGAACCACTTCATCCAGTTTGGACGATTCTAGACCGGCATCTTTCAGAGCGTTTTTGTAGGGAAGCGAGCAGCGCTCGATCAGCGCTTTGGTGATCTCCTCAAATCGACTACGCGTCATGGTTACATCGCAATGTTTTGGTCCAGACGCATCTGATAAAAGGAACGGGAGGTTGATGTTTGTCTCTCCCATCGATGATAGCTCGATCTTCGCCTTTTCTGCGGCCTCGCGCAGTCGCTGAAGAGCCTGACTGTCTTTGCGAGGGTCGACACCGTTTTCGTTAACAAACGCCTCTGCCAGATACTGGACTACAGCTTCGTCCCAGTCGTCGCCGCCAAGGTGTGGGTCGCCGTTAGTTGCGAGCACCTCCAGAACCCCGCCACCCATCTGAAGAACGGTTACATCAAAAGTTCCGCCGCCCAGGTCCCAAACCAGGATTGTTCGTACGGTATCCTGCTTATCTGCGCCGTAAGCAATAGCTGCTGCCGTCGGCTCATTCAGAATGCGAAGCACGTTGAACCCGGCGATCTCGCCTGCGATCTTCGTTGCATTGCGCTGCGAGTCGTTGAAATAAGCCGGAACCGTTATTACGACGTCTTTAACTTCCTCACCCAGATACGCTTCGGCATCGCGCTTTAACTTTGCGAGCACCATGGCAGAAATTGCTTCAGGGGTATAGTGCTGACCGGTGATCTCTGCTACCGCCATGCCATTGCTTGCAGCTGTCACCTTGTAGGGCACGATTTTCTTTTCAGAATCTACCTCGTCGTAACGTCTTCCAACAAACCGTTTAATTGAGAACACCGTATTCTGTGGATTGATGACTGCCTGTCGTCTGGCTAACAGACCCACAAGCCTTTCACCGTTCTTGGTAAACCCAACCACTGACGGGCAGAGCCTGCCCCCTTCCGCCAGAGTGATTATTTCCGGACCGTCTTCAACGCGCTTCACAACGGCGACTGCCGAGTTTGTTGTTCCCAGGTCGATTCCAATTGCATATGGCATTTTTCGCTCCCTCAAGGTCGGTTATTACTGTCACGTTTCAACTACATCAGCGGGCTAGATAGAATTAGTCAGGCCCACTATAGGTAAATAAACGGTGGGATTGCCGCCAAATATGAGCGCAACCAGTCTCAACTCACTATTCCACGGCGGTCTGCTGTGTTCCTTCAATCGTTCAATGTATCCGATGAACCCGTGCCACATCCGATCTCTATAATGTATCAATGGTGTACTGTTTCCTTCACCTGATGCCATATCAATACTGGCTGTCGGCACATTCCAACTCTTCGCTGTTGTATAGTCTGACTCCGGACGGGACGAGGTCCGGATTAATCTCGTCGTCCGGTGATTGCAGGTACGCTGTCTCTCCCAATCGTATCCAGTCAACCTCCCAGATATGCTGCACGGGAATGTGTGCAGGTACAAACAGTCGCTCTAGAATCGCAAGTTTACTATCGATCAATGATGCATCAGGATCGGTTGTATAGTCGCGCGGAATCCTTATCTTAAGGGATGGCGCATGCAGGGAAGCAAAGCCGCCCAACGGAAGCGAGAAGCCAAGTTGGGCCAATGGTGAAAAACTGTCCGGCCGGTCGAGTCCAATTCTCTCCATGCGATACTGCTCGATCCACGTCTTAATCCCAAAGTCCGATAGAAGTCGCAGCGCCGTCTCGAATAACGCCATTTGATCCTTGTGACGCGCGCGCTGAACTATCAGGCTGCACAGTATCACCTGTTCATCTAAAGTAAACAGTTCCCAATCGTTAAATGTCATTCCCAGAAACGATCCGTCCGGTTCTGAGATCCAGCGGGCTATCAATCCAAGCAATAGACCTTCCACGTTCATGCCGCCCGTGGTGTAGATCTGTGCCGGGTAGTCTGGAATAAATTCCGGCAAATAGGCGCGAG
>Ga0182012_10007819_pt1 | contig 10638 bp, 7 predicted proteins | sample 612S2SmetaG_FD_120486 | JGI IMG/M metagenome (GOLD analysis project Ga0182012, IMG submission 120486) | Permafrost microbial communities from Stordalen Mire, Sweden - 612S2S metaG | ecosystem: Environmental > Terrestrial > Soil > Wetlands > Permafrost | place: Sweden: Stordalen | collected...
AGCCGCTTTTCTTCGTACATGGCCAGGTCGGCCTTTTCGAGGAGTTCGTCGAGCGAGTCGCCTCCGTCGCACTCACTGGTGACGTGGCCGAGGCTCAGCTCAAGAAAAGGTGGGACCGCAGAGCGTGAATTGTGTTGAGCGACGGCCAGGCGGAGGCGCTGGATGGCAATTGAGATGGCTTCCTGGCTGAACTGTCCAGCCACGGCGAACTCGTCTCCACCGACACGGCCGAGAACATCGGACTCGCGGAAGGTGGCAAAAAGGATTTTCCCGGTGTCGGAGAGGATGTTGGATCCCACGGTGTGGCCGAAGGAGTCGTTGATCTCTTTTAAATTGTCGAGATCGAGAAACAGGACAGAGAATGGCACGTGGGAGCGTCGTGCCATGCGGAGAGCCTGATCCGCGAGAAGGCGAAATCCGCGCAAGTTGGAGAGGCCAGTGAGCTCGTCACGAAGGGAGAGCGCGTGAATCTGGGACTCCATGTTGCTGATGCGCCTGGCAATGTAGAGGAGCAGGCACATGGAGAGGAAGGAAGCGATGGAGGCCAGGATGGCGCTGGAGATCCAAGGTTCGATACGTCCGGCACGTACGAAGAAGATTCGGAAGCCTTCGCGGAAGAATGGAAGGAAGATGAGGATTGGGGCGGCGAATCGGGCGATGCGTCCGGCGATGCCGCGGCCGAGGAAGATGGCGAAGATGCTGGATTGCACATGACGAAGGACCCCAATGATGGAGAGCAACGCGATGCAGAAGAGAGTCTCGGGGGCAACGGTGTTGAAGGGAAGCTGCAGAGGCTTGTCGAAGAAGCGGAAGAGGCTCCCGGAGACGAGGATGAGAGCGAGAAAACAGAGCAGAATGAGCGCGATGTCAGCGATGCGGGAGGCGATGGGGAGCCTGGATTGGATGAGGGCCATGGCTACGCCCAGCAAAGCGAAGGATAAACCGACAAATGGAGCAAGCGAGTGTGCGGGTATTGGAAGGAGGCTTGCGAGCGAAAGCGTACCCGATTCAAGGGAAACCCGCAGAACTTGAGCTACGAAGACGGAAGCACCAAGGACGGCGACAAAGCAGGCGAAGAGGAGGCCGATGCGGCGGGAATTGAGTCCCCGCTCCGGGGCGGAGAGTTGAAAGCTGAGGGCGGCTGCGACGGCGCAGAGTGCGTCGAGCGGATTCATGAGATCGCCGGTGGCTTGAAGGAAACGTCCGACTGACGCGATGAGCCAGCCAACGGAAGAAAGGAGAGCAACAGCTTCGACCGCGGTGAGACAGATGCGCTCGAAGAGATCGAGAAGATCCAGCAGAGCTGCATCGGGTTCATTTGGAGACAGAGCTGGCTTGAATTTTGGCATTATGGCGAGAAGGACATGAGAGCAGATTGGGATCCCAGTTCGATCATCCTGCAAACCATCGTATATCGATGAAAGGGACGCAAGGGCAAGGGCTTGCGAGGCCCCAGCCATGAGTAACCATTTGCGAATGAAGATCAGGTTACGAACGGGGAGGAGAAGTTACGTCACCCGAAGAGGAGGCTTGGGCAGGTAAGGTTTTCTGCGGCTATCTTGCGCTGATACACTCTCGACTGGCCGCGGGTGCACCGCGGACGGGCCCCAAACGGAAAACGATGACAACGACGCCACAAATATCGACGATCAACGACCTTTTTTTGCGCGTAGCGGGGGCTGGAAACCCGCGCGCAGTGCTCTGGCAGGATGAGTTTGGGCAATGGCAGCCAATTTCGTCGGACCAGGTTTATCAGAGGGTACGAGCGCTTGCCGAGGCATTTTTGGGTTGGGGCGCGCGCAAGGGCGACCGGATCGGACTTGTCGGGGAGAATCGCTGGGAGTGGATGGTTACCGATTTTGCGTCGCTGGCGATTGGAGCAGCGAATGTGCCGATTTACCCGACGCTCACGGCCGAACAGGTGGGAGAACTGCTGAAAGATGCGGGCTGCCGGATTGCGGTGGTTTCGACCCGGGCGCAGTTTGACAAGTTGCAGTCGGTGCGTCAGAAGACAGACCTGGAAAAGGTTGTGCTGATGGACCCAGGGACACCGCCCGAGGGAGCGATTTCGCTCAACAGCCTTCTGGAAGGCGCGGATGCGAAAGGTGGGAGCCGGGATGCGGTGTTCGATGAGCTGGTGAGGCGTGTTGAGCCGAAGGACCTGGCCACCCTGATCTACACGTCGGGGACAACCGGCGAACCGAAGGGCGTGATGCTGACGCACGGAAACGTGGCGTCCAACCAGAACACGGCGGCTGTGGAGTTCGGATTCAATGAGACGGACTCATGCATCTCGTTCCTGCCTTTGTCGCACATCACTGCGAGGGCCTTGGACTACGTTATGTACAACCATGGGGCACAGGTGGCGTATTGCTCTCAGTTTGACAAACTGCCGCAGGCGATGAAAGAGGTTCGGCCGACGGTGATTGTGGGCGTGCCGCGGGTATTTGAAAAGATCCGGCAGGCGGTAGAACAGAAGTCGGCAGCCTCGCCAGTGAAGAAAAGGGTGCTGGCGTGGGCGGTTGGGCTGGGAGCCCGTCACGTAGACACGGTGTACGGCGGGCACCAGCCGAACTCGATAGCGTGGAAGCTGGCAAACAAGCTTTGTTACTCAAAGGTGATGGAAGCCTTTGGAGGGCGGGTGCGGGTGTTTGTTTCCGGCGGTGCGCCGCTGGGAGTGGACACAGCGAGATGGTTTGCTTCGGCGGGGATCGCGCTTTGGGAGGGGTATGGGCTGACGGAGACCTCACCCGTCATTGCTTTGAATACGCCCATGAATCACAAAATGGGGACAGTGGGCAAGGTGTTGCCGAACGTTGAAGTGAAGCTGGCCGAAGATGGGGAGTTGTTGACGCGCGGGCCGGCGGTGTTTCCGGGCTACTGGCAGAAGCCGGAGCAGACGACAGCGTGCTTTGACGAGGATGGGTGGTTTCGGACGGGGGATATTGCGGCGATCGATGAGGAGGGGTTTCTATCGATCACAGACCGGAAGAAGGAACTGCTGAAGACCTCCGGCGGTAAGTTGGTGGCGCCGCAGCCGATCGAGAACAAGCTGAAAAACAACGTGCTTGTTGCCCAGGCGGCGCTGGTGGGCGACAAGCACAAGTTTATTTCCGCGTTGCTAGCTCCGAACTTTGTGGCGTTGGAAGCATGGGCGCGGCAGCAGGGGATTGCCGAGAAGAGTCGGGCAGAGCTGGTGGCCGATCTTCAGGTGGTCGCGCTGTATGGGGGGATTATTCGGGAAGTGAACGGAGCGCTGGCGAACTTTGAAACGATCAAGCGATTCCGCGTGGTGGCCGACGAGTGGACGCAGGAGTCTGGAGAGCTGACGCCCTCAATGAAGCTGAAACGCCGGGTGATTACGGCTGAATACGCGGCGGTGATTGACGAGCTTTACGCGGACGAAGCAACCGCACGAGGCGAATAGGGCTTTTGAGTTTGCCTTCGACGAAAGCGCGCTTGTCCCAGAGGCTCCTGAGGCCGCGGAAGAAGGGCGCACCCCATGCGCCGACAGCCAGCAGGCCTCCAAATAAAATAACGGCGTCAATGCTGACGCGTCCCTGGCGCGTCCAGTAGGCTTCCGGGTCGAGGTTGAGCCAGAGAGCGAACTCGTCAAGCGTGAGGGCGGCGCCCACGCCGTAGCTGACAGCCATGAGCCGGCTGAAGAAGATGGAAAGCGGAGTGTGCTTGCGGCCCAGGTCGAGAAGCCAACCGTAGCCGATGAAGAGCAGAATGAGGATTCCCCAAACAAGGTGGTGAATGTGACGTCCGCCGACCATTACCCAGTGGAATGGGCCGATATGGTGGGTGATGAGGCTGACGAGGATGCGTACGCCAAGAAACGTCACGAGGAAGGCGATGGAAGAAATAAATAGGCGGCGGCGAGGGCGGTCGGCGATGGTTGCGCGGATCAGAAAGCCGATTTTTGTGAGATGCAGGAGGAGAAGGAGGGCGGCAACTACGAGGGCGGCAAAGAGCAGAAGAATCAGTGCGCCGGGTCCGATTTCCATCTATCTATTGAAACACTTAATAGAGCCGGATGCGAAGGGGCTAACCCTGGCGAGAGAGGGCGGCGAAGAATTTTGATGGGGGTGAGCGCGGTCACGATTTTGCTGTACAGGGGCAGGTTAAACTGGTTAAGGCGTCGAGTTCGCCGTTCATGCTGGCGAGACGCGTCCCCGGAGACTCGGGATGAGTCGACGGAAACAATCTGCGCCGAGACGGCAAGGAACTTATAAAACAGGAGACTTTGACGATGCGAGTTGCACTCTTGACCGGTGGCGGCGACTGCCCCGGATTGAACGCTGTGATCTATGCGGCCGTGAGGAAGGGCATTAACCACTATGGCGACGAGTTCATCGGTTTCCTGAACGGATGGCGCGGCGTGCTGGACAACAACTTTATACCCCTGACGCTTGAGAACACGGATGGCATTCAGCTGAGAGGCGGGACGATTCTGCACTCGTCGCGGACGAATGTGAAGAAGATTCCGGGCGGAATCGAGAAGGTGCAGGAGGTTCTGAAGCTGAACAAAATCGACGCGCTGATTGCGTTGGGCGGCGACGATACGCAGTCGGTGACTTTGTTCCTGAGCGAGAATGGCGTGCCGAGCGTTGGCGTCCCGAAGACGATCGACAATGACATCAGCGGAACCGACCAGACGTTTGGGTTTGACACTGCAGTGATGATTGCGACCGAGGCGATCGACCGGATTCACACGACGGCGGACTCGCACAATCGCGTGGTGGTGGTAGAAGTGATGGGCCGTGATGCGGGGTGGATTGCGTATGCAGCGGGAGTGGCCGGTGGCGCGCACGTGGTGCTGGTGCCGGAGCAGGAGATCGACATCGATCATGTATGCAATCTGCTGAAGTACAACTACGACCACGGCAAGCACTACGGTGTGGTGGTGGTGGCAGAGGGCTGCCATCTGCCGGAGAAGGGTCAGGTGATCGACGAGGGCGCGAAGGTGGATTCCTTTGGCCACGCGCGGCTCTCGGGGATCGGTGAGGCGCTGGCCGAATTGATCGAGAAAAAGACTGGCTTTGAGACGCGTTCGGTGAACCTGGGCCATACGCAGCGCGGCGGCGTTCCGACGGCATACGACAGGGTGCTGGGCCAGCGCTACGGTCTGCACGCGATCGACATGGTGCATGACGGAAAGTGGGGCCGGATCGCAGTGCTGAAGGGGCTGGACATCACGGACATTACGATCAAGGAAGCGATTGCCACGAATCGCAGGCTGGATCAGCGGTTCTTTGACGTGATCAAGGGTTTGGAAGCTAAAGTGTAAGCGCCGGTTCAGCAAAAATTAACGACAAGAGGCCGCCTCCGATGGAGATGGCCTCTTTGTTTTGGGAGCTTAGTTCTGCTGAGTGGGGTAGATTTGGGCTTTGGATTATCGACCTTACAAAACGGAGGATTTTGACGCGCTGTATGCGCTGGAGGAGGCGTGTTTTCAGCCTCCGTTTCGGTTTGGGCGGAGGTACATGCGGAGTGTGGTGGCGCGTGAGGATGCTGCGACGTGGGTTGCGGAAGAGGGCGGCGCGATGGCGGGGTTTGCGATTGTGTTGTGGGAGGAGGCGCGGAACGCGATCGTGGCCTACATCGAGACTTTGGAGGTGAAGCCGGAGCTACGCGGCAAGGGAGTGGGCGGCGAGTTGTTGCGTCGGTGTGAAGAGTCGGCGACGGCGGCAGGGGCGGGGCTTATTTGGTTGCATGTGGACGCGGAAAATGAGGCGGCGATCGGGCTGTACATTGGGCACGGATTCGAGAGGCAACGACGTGTGGAGAGGTATTATCCGCAGGGGCGCGCGGCAGAGGTGTATGTGAAGAGGCTAGCTGCCGACTAGCATGCAATGGAATGGGACGGTACGAGATTCGAGAAGGCGTAAACTTGAAGTAATCCTCATGTCCTTCAGCAATCCAAACATTCCGAAGTCGATTCAGGCCTTGCGGAACTACAACCTCACCATGCTGCAGCACGACCTGATTGCGGGCGTGACGGTGGGGCTGGTGGCGCTGCCGCTGGCGATGGCGTTTGGAATTGCGTCGGGTGTGACGCCGCAGGCGGGACTGTATACGGCGGTGGTAGCGGGGTTCCTGATTTCGGCGCTGGGCGGGTCAAGGACGCAGATCGGCGGGCCGACCGGGGCGTTTGTGGTGATTGTGGCCGGGATTGTGGCTCGGTTTGGAATGAGCGGACTGGCTATGGTGACGGCGATGGCCGGAGTCCTGCTGCTGTTGATGGGGCTGACCGGGCTGGGCGCGGCGGTGAAGTTTATTCCGCGGATGGTGGTGATCGGGTTTACGAACGGGATTGCGATCTTGATTGCGTCGACTCAGATCAAGGACTTTTTCGGGCTGAAGACGGGCGCGGTGCCGAGCGAGTTTTTGGCGAGAATGAAGGTGCTGGCGGCAGCCGCGGAGACTGTGAATTGGCCGGCGCTGGGCCTGGGTGCGGGAGCGCTGGCGATTTTGTTGCTGCTGCCGAAGGTCACGAAGCGTGTGCCGGCATCGATTGTGGCGCTGCTGGTGTGTACGGGTGTGGCGATTGTATTTCATTTGCCGGTGGAGACGATTGGGACGAAGTTTGGCGGGATTCCGCGCGGGCTACCGCCGTTTGCCTTTCCGGATTTTCACTCCGAGCACATTATTCCGCTGATTCCGTCGGCGTTTACGGTGGCTCTGCTGGCGGCGCTGGAGAGCATGTTGTCTGCGGTGGTGGCGGACGGGATGACGGGCGACCGGCACAATTCAAATGTGGAGCTGGCTGCGCAGGGAATCGCGAATATGCTTTCGCCGCTTTTTGGGGGGATTCCGGCGACAGGGGCGATTGCGCGGACGGCGACGAACATACGTTCGGGGGCCAAGTCGCCCGTGGCGGGGATGGTGCACGCGGTTACGCTGTTGCTGATTTTGCTGGTGGCTGCGCCGCTGGCAAGCTATATTCCGCTGGCCGCGCTGGCGGCGATTCTGTTTGTAGTTGCCTACAACATGGGCGAGTGGAAGGAGATTGGCGGAATTCTGCAACTGGATTTTACGGCGATCTCGGTGTGGGTGGTGACGTTTGGGTTGACGGTGTTTGCGGATTTGACGGTGGCGGTGGCGGTGGGGATGAGTTTGGCCGCGCTGCTCTACATCTATCGGATCGCGGACACGACGACGGTTTCACCGGTGACGGAGGATTACATCCGCGATGGCGCGCCGCACGTGCTGCAAGGGCGGATCGTGCCGGACTACGTTTCGATGTTGCGGATTCATGGGCCGTTTTTGTGGGGGACGACGGAGAAGCTGGTGGAGGCGACGGCCAACATTGAGACGTTTCAGCCGGTGGTCATTCTGCGCTTGCGAAACATGACGGCGATCGATGCGACGGGGATTCACGCGATTGAGACTTTTGCGAAGAGGCTGCATGCGTCGGGGCGGGCACTGATTTTGTGCGGGGCGATGGAGCAGCCGTCAAAGCTGCTGAAGGGGCAGCGGTTTGTGGAGCGCATTGGGCGGGAGAATATTATGCCGAATGTGCAGGCGGCGCTGGACCGGGCGAGGGAAGTGAACGAAGAGCAGCTTCTAGCCTCTAGCTTCTAGCCTTTAGCTCACCGGTCTCAGAATCAAGAGCGGGGGCACCTTGCAAACGCCGTCCCTGCGGGACTGGGGTTACGATCCGTTCTGGCTTTTCCCACGCTGAAGCGCGGGGCTAAACAACGTCGCGCCTACGGCGCGATTGCGTCGAGCTGAGAAGATAAGGCCGGATAATGTAGGCCTTCGAACCCGCACATTGATTGCATGTAGCGTATCGAAAAACAGACAACCGCAGATCCTTCGCCTGCGTCCCGGCGAGCCGGGACTTTGCTCAGGATGACAGCGCATTGGTGACGCGAACTCCCGACTCCACGCGCCTGTGGCGGTATCCCCGTACTAATAGCGCCAGCTGGTGAGGTCGGCGTTGGGTGGGGCGGTTTTCTGGATATGGTCGAGGATCTTGGGCAGGTACTGGAAGTCGTAGTGGAGGCGGGAATAGGCGTTGGGCAGGTTGGGATCGCCGTTCCAGCAGTGCTCGGCGCGTGGACCGTAGGTGACCTCGCCGCCGTAGGGTGGGTTCTTTGTCTGGTCGAGGAAGTCCTGCATGCGGTAGACGGCATCGTTGAGGAAGTATGTGTCGTCGGAGCCGACGTAGATGTGGATCTTGCCGGCGAGTTGCGGGCCTAGGGTGGCCCAGTCGCGCTCAAGGATGGCTTCGAGGTCGAAGTGCTGATGCCAGTAGTCGGCGACGGTGTGGTCGATGACGCCGGTCTGCTTGTCGAAGATCTGGGCGGGGTAGCCATCGGGGCCGACGGGGCCGTAGACGGCCTGCCAGATGTCGAATTGTTCGCCACTGCGGCCGTGATCGCCGAGGGCTAGCTCGTAGGCGTTGTTGTCTTCCCAGGTGATAAGGGTGCGGCCGAGGTAGTCGCGCATTGCGGGCTGGTCGATGCGCTTGTGTGCGCCGTCGAGGTAGAAGGCGTTGTTGTCGTGGTAGAGATCGGCGTTCATGAATTCGTGGAAGTCGATGGGGTCGGGGCAGGCGGCGAAAGCGCCGTTGTAGTGAGTGGGATAGAAGACCTGGACGGCGAGGGCTTCCCATCCGCCGGTGGAACCGCCGTAGGTGAAGCGCGCCCAGCCTTGGCCGATGGCACGGAACTGCTTTTCGACGGCGGGGATGAGCTCGGTCTCGATGGCGGTGCCATAGGGGCCCACGTTGGCGGAGTCGACGGCATAAGAGTCGTCGTAGAAGGGGTTGGCGTGCTGAATCTGGAGGACAAGATAACGGGGGAAGCCGGGGGAGATCCACTTCTGGTAAAAGCTGTAGGCCTCCTGCTGCTGAATGCGGTTGTAGCCGGCGAGATGGAAGCGCTCGCTGTAGTCGGGCTTTAGGTTGGGGTCGGGCGGGGTGGTGCGGAAGTCGTCAAAGCCGGTGGGGAAGTGGCCGTGGAAGACCATGAGAGGGAAGTGGGCGTTGGGGTGATCGTCGAAGCCCTCGGGGACGAGGACGATGGCGGAGAGGAAGATGGGGTGGCCCCAGAACTTGGTGAGCACGTCGCTCTGAATGCGCAGATGGCGGACGTATTTGGTGTCGGCGGGGGTGGGGATGGGGGGGATGATTTCAGTCAGGGCGATGGGAGTGGGTGCGGTGCCGGGAGCGACGTGGACCTTGACGACCTTGGAGTAGAGGTTGCCGGGGGATGAGTTCCAGTGCTGGCCTTCGCCCTGATCCATGTGGAGCTTGACAACCTTGCCGTCTGCGCGGTGAAAGGTTTCGTACTTGTTGAGGACGGCCTGGACGAAGTAGTCGCCAGGGGGGACAGACTTGAGGCTGCGGATCGGATAGCCGAAGGCGGTGTCGTCGACGGTGACCTGCTGGCCGGGCTGCCAGCCGTCGACGTTCATGCCGAAGACGATCTGGGAGCGTGGGGTGTCGTCGATCTGATTGCGGGGCTCGTCGCTGGGGTCGGTGGAAAGGACAAGCAGAAGGCGGCCGTCGAGCGGTGAGGCGCTGGCTTCCTTAGGGAAGGTGACGGAGAAAGATTGGGCGGCTGCGGAGAGCGGCACGATGAAAAGGAGGGCGAGGGCGAGGGCTGCGGTCGGGGATGGGCGCTTCATGCTGGCTACTATACAAGCGCAGGGCCCTCTTCGTGGACTGGTTGGGCTTGGTCGTCTTCTCGGCGAAGGAGTGCGGGCACGGGTGCCGGGAGTGTTTTGCGGAAGAGACTGACGACTGTGGTGACGATGAAGAGCGCGAGGCCGAGGGTGACTGCACCGGAGGTGTCGAGAAGCACGTCGCTGAAGGAGCCGTAGCGATTGGGCAGGAAGGTTTGATGGAACTCGTCGGCACTGGCGACGAGGAAGGTGGCGGCGATGGCAAGGCCGTGGGCGGAGAGGCGGTCACTGAGGCGGCGGGCGGGCTTGCGCTGGAGGATGCGGAAGGCGCGGAAGCAGACGAGCGAAAAGATGCCGTAGCCCATGAAGTGGCCGGTCTTGCGGATGGCAATGTGGATGGGCTTCCAGTAGGCAAACTGGTCGAAGCCGAAGACGGATTCAGCGATGCGACGGAGGGGTTCGCTGGTGTGGTCTGCGCCGCCCCAGGTGGTGGACTCGAGCGCGAAGACACAGAGACAGGCGAGGACGGGGAGACAGGCGCGGAGCCACATCGAGGACGGGCGTGTTGCGATGTGAGATTGGCCCTGAAAGGTGAGCGGGGAAGAAGACATGAATGTGAGCTCCTGTATGGGTCTTCGAGGGTCTGAGCAGACCTCGACCTGAGACCGAACACACTTCGGACCAGATAGGAGCTATTTCGGATGAGAGGAATTAAATCTTGAGGGGTGGTTGGAATTGGGACAGGGGTGGTGGTCTGGGGTCTCGGGTCTGGGGGCTGCGCTGCAAGGAGTGCGTGGCATCCCCACCCATTCCGCAAACTACGCGGAATGGATGGGGCACGGAGGCCAGATTTTCCTTCCCACTCATCGCGGTGGTGCCGCGATGAATGGGGCACAGCAATTTGAGACTATTTCGCGTCAGCGAGGGCGCTTTTGATGAAGGCGGCGACGCGGTCGTGGAGCTGCTTGAGGGACTCGTCGCGAACGTAGACCATGTGGC
>Ga0182012_10007820_pt1 | contig 10636 bp, 7 predicted proteins | sample 612S2SmetaG_FD_120486 | JGI IMG/M metagenome (GOLD analysis project Ga0182012, IMG submission 120486) | Permafrost microbial communities from Stordalen Mire, Sweden - 612S2S metaG | ecosystem: Environmental > Terrestrial > Soil > Wetlands > Permafrost | place: Sweden: Stordalen | collected...
CAACATGCAAATCCTTGGCGGTTGTAACATCTACGCCCACCGCTTTGTAGGTAGCCGGCCGATAGCTGGGATAAGGACGCAAGCCGGGATAACCAACCAAGCGAAATCCGTCCGAATATGATTTGCCATTGTATTCGGCGACCGCGCGAATCTCATAGTTACCCGCCTTAATCTCATGCGGCGTAATTTGAAACGTAAGCGTCGCGGTATCGCCGTCGTGCGCAAACGTGAACGGTGCTTGCGCGGGCGTAGACTGCCAACCGTCCGGCAATTTCAACCGCAGATTGCCTTTGGCCGCGCCCTTTACATTGCTCCTGAGCCCGCACGAGAAAACGAACGACGAGGCCATGAGCGGCACCGCGCCGGCCGATGGCGTCACCGAAACCGAGATCGCCGGCGCCATAAGCAGAGGATCTGTGACAATGCCGATCCCTTCGACGCGTTGATTCGCGCCCACCACGCGCCTGAGGGTAAACGGCACGCCATTAAAGCTGAGCCGCGCCGCCGCATTGAGTGGATATGGCGGCAGCGATAGATTTCGGAAGCGCTCGTCCGTCAGGTCGTAATAGGGCTGCTCCTGATTGGGCCGGCCGAAGTGCGCTTTCGTGACGGTGGCGTCTGCGGGCGCTTCGACCGCGAATTTCAGGGTGTTTTCGCCTCCCGCCGCCAGCAAAGGGGCCGGTGACTTATCGGCTTTGATACTCCATGGCTTGCCATCAGCGGAAGAAACAACTACCTCTTCCACCGCAACTTTCTCCGGTCCTTCATTGTGCAGACTGGTTTGCACCGAAAATTTCTGTCCCGGAATCGCAATGCTGAAGGTGGTGGCTTGCCCGCCGCCAAAACGGTTGTCGGGTTCCTTTTCCGGCGCAACTACCGCATCGAAGGAAACCTCCAACGCTTCCGTGAGAGCCGTCTCGAACTGCCGCTGCTTCACGTTCAACTCATAAGCCACGTCGCTCTTCCCCGGCTCAGCCAAAGCGCTTTCCTGCACTTGCTTCAGCAAGGCACGCGTAGCCCGCAAGCCTTCGGCCAGCTTGGGTGCGATTTGCGATGGGTTGCCAGGCCGGTATTTGTCGCAAGCGTCGTCGGCGATCTGGGTGATGTTTTCCAAACCTTGCTTTAAAAAAGCCGTGTCGCCCTTGGCCAACGAAGCAATACCCAGTAACGAAATATCAATGCCTTCATAAAACGAATTTTCTTTGCTAGCCACCTCCACGCGCGAGCCATAACGATGATAGGAGGCCGAATACGAGCCTTCCGGCGGAGTTGTGCCGCCGCCATTCTGGCTTTTCTCAAAGCCCCAACCTGTGCGGCCCATCTGCAAATATGTCAAACCGGCCGAGGGATCGAAGCGCCCTTCCGGCACTTCTAAATTGGTCGGCGGGCGTTCGTTGATCCAGCTCTGATCTACGTAATTGCGAAAGCGAATCGGGACGTACTTGTCGGTGGCGTAATCGTAAATCGTATTGTCTTTGGTGGGCGCAAAAAACGGCACCCGGGCGTAAACCTTCACCGGCGCCCAAGGCCGCAAGCCTTCCCGGATTTGCTCTGGAAAACGCTTCGGATCAGCCGCCGCGACAAAAGCTTCCTGGGCCATTTGACCGCTCACCTGATGGTTGCCGTGGCCGTCCGTCGGCGCGCCCACGAAACTGGAGGTGATGACCAAAGGGCGCGTCATTCGAACAACCCGCACCACGTCGGAAAGAACCCGTTCGTAGCCCCATTTTTCGATGGCTTCTTCGCGCGTTTTGGAGAAGCCGTAATCAATTACGCTACCCCAATACTGATCCACGCCATAGTAGCGATCAGCCTGCAATAGCTCTTGCGTGCGCACCAAGCCCAAATCGTCGTACATATCCGGCGACATGGCGTTTTGTCCGCCTTCGCCGCGCGTCAACGTGAGCAGCGCGCCGCGCGTACCCCGGCCACGTGTTTCAGCTGCCAACATGCCGCCATCCTCGTCGTCCGGGTGGGCCACAATCATCAACATGCTGGCGCGTGTCCGCAGCGCCGCTAAGGCCCGCGAAAGACCCGCCGCGCCGCGATCAAGGTCGATAGCTTGCGCATTAGGATCGATGCGCGCGGCATCTTGCGGCGTCTGGGCTGTGCCCAAAAAGGTTAATAAAAGAACGCATAAAAGGTTTCTAGACATTGAACGCATTGTCGATAGATTTAATGTTACGCCAGACAGCGATGTTGTACGATCCCACTAGGAGAACTAATGAGCACCGGCGGGTCGCCCTAAAAAGAGTTTAATTTGCCTTCCGCCCGCTAGAGAGTATCTTTCGTGGCCTTGCGTCCGTCCAAGCTAGTGGTAGAGGAATTAAGAAATGACAATGAACAGAATCCTGATTGCAATGGTAGTGGGGGTAGGTATCGTAGGCGTTGGTTTTAGCCAGCAATATCCGCCGGCCCCGCCGCAGTATCCACAGGCGCAGCCCGCGCCCCAATACCCGCAGCCACAGCAGCAGCCACAGTATCCCGCGCAAGGGCAGTCGCAATATCCGGCGCAGTATCCGCAAGGACAAATGCCGCCCGACCAGGGAAATCCGCAATACCCGGGCGCTGCTAATGGCCAGCCGCCACTGCTGCCCCCGCAACAGTTAGATCAAATGGTCGCCTCCATTGCGCTTTACCCGGACGGGCTGCTGGCGCACGTTTTGACAGCCGCCACCTTCTATCCACAGGTTCCGGAAGCAGCCGGTTGGGCAAACCAACACGCTTATCTTAAAGGCGATGCGCTAGCGCGCGCTATCCGCGAAGATAACCTTCCTTGGGACGTCAGCGTTTTAGCTCTGCTGCCATTCCCACAAGTTCTGAGCCAGATGGCGCAATACATGCAGTGGACCCAGCAACTCGGCGACGCCGTGCTTGCCCAACGCGGCGACGTCATGGATGCAATTCAACGCCTGCGCGCGCGCGCCAACCAGGAGGGCTATTTCCGCGACCCCGAGTTCGTCCGCTATGAACAAGTCCAGGTTGAGGGGCCTGGTTTGATTGAGATTCTGCCCGTGGGGCCAGCGTATTACGTCCCTTATTACAATCCGCAAATCTTCTTTGTTCCCCGGCGTCCAGGCTTTTATGGCGTCTTCAGCTTTGGCCCGGCAGTCAGCCTAGGCGTTGGCTTCGCGCCTTGGGGCTGGGGCTCCGGCGCTTTCGGCTTCGGCTGGCACGAACACGCCATTATAGTGGGTGGAAATCGCTGGGATCGTGGCTGGCGCGACCGTGTCGTCGTCCGGCCAGGTTACATTCCCGAGAGGCGGATCGAACAGCACGGCTGGGCTCCTGAACGCCGCGGCGAGGAACATCGCGGCGAGCGCGAACACGAACACCACTAGATCCCTTAGGTTGTCCCTGCGCCAAGCGGGCAAGATACGCTAGAGAGGACCTCTTTGGCGCAGGGACAACTTCAACTCGGCGTGGCTTTCAGCCGCTATCTTACGTTCGATCGCGAACGCTGGAAGGCTTTGCGCGCCTCTACGCCGCTCCTTCTCAACGAGCAGGACTTAGCTTCGCTCCGGGGCATTAACGATCAAGTGTCGCTCAGCGAAGTCTCCGACATTTACGTCCCGCTATCCCGCTTGCTCAATCTGAATTTCTCCGCGGTGCAGCATTTGTATGAAGCGCGCCAGGCGTTTCTCGGTTCCGGCGCGCCGCAACGCGTGCCTTACATCATCGGAATTGCCGGCAGCGTGGCAGTGGGTAAGAGCACTTTCTCTCGTGTATTACGCGCCTCATTGGCCCGTTGGCCCGACCACCGCAAAGTGGATCTCATTACCACCGACGGTTTCCTTTATCCCAATTCCGTTCTCGAAGCACGCGGCTTGATGAACCGCAAAGGCTTTCCGGAAAGCTACGATCAACGCTTGCTGCTACAGTTTCTGACAGACCTGAAAGCCGGCGCGCCCGCCGTTTGCGCGCCGGTATATTCCCATCTTCATTACGACATTGTTCCCGGCGGGGTGGCGCGCGTCGAACAGCCCGACATCCTCATTCTCGAAGGCTTGAACGTCTTGCAGTCCCCGCGCGAAGGTTCGCGCATGTTTGTTTCCGACTTTTTCGATTTTTCGATCTATATCGACGCCGACGATCAGACCATCGAGGTCTGGTACATCGAGCGTTTTCTGCGCTTGCGCGAAACGGTGTTTCGCAACAAGGATTCGTATTTCCACCGCTATTCGCAGTTGAGCGAATCCGAAGCTATTCAGACGGCACGGCGGATTTGGGAAGAGATCAACCTGCCCAACTTGCGCGACAACATTGGCCCAACCAAAGAACGCGCCCAGGTGATCCTGGAAAAAGGCGCAAATCACCGGGTGGAAAATATATTATTGCGGCGGCTTTAGTCGACTACACTGCCGTTTTTTTTGCCGGTTCGAAAAGGAGCTTGCTGGAGCAGAGCATCCCGGAGGGCGTTTTTGCCGATTAAAAATCGCCGTTTGGCGCGCCGCTGCCGGCCACCGTGGGGAGACTCTAACTGCGATGTTTTGCATCATGAGAGTATTTCCTTTGACTTGAATTCGAGATGCGAGCCTTCTACTCGCGGACCTCTTTTATCTCAACTTTCCCATGCCGCCGTTCGGAGCCGAGATTCTTTCGCGGTAACTGATTGAAAACAATCGAAAGAAAGATTTTGGACTTTGGTGACTGGTCTGGAAACGCCCGCCATAGGCGGGGATGAGAACATGGCTTCTCAGTAGAGCTTTCGGCGAATCGGAGAGCGCAAACTGGGTACATGCACCCTCCCCGTGTCCACAGAGCGGTGTCTCGGACAGGTTAGTTTTTAGGGTTGGGACACAGGAGAGGTACATCCTTACCTTGCTTCACCGCTCCCCTAAAGGTCGCTCTATCGAGGAATTCGGTACCGCTCGGCTCGGATCGAGGCTTGACAGCGTGAACCGGGGTGCTAGGATTTTCGCGGAATAAGGCGACGGTAGAACTTTCGCAAGGTCGGGCCGGCTAGATTGCGGACGACCAAATCCAACGCTGCCAGGGTCGGCCGCCAGTCTCGCAAATCGAAATCAAAGAAGGCGACCGGCGGGCGATACGAGCGCAACAAATCCCGCCAGGTCAGCAGGCCCGCTTGGCGATAACTGCCGATGGTCGCGGAATCACGCTCGAGCATAATATGGCGGAAATCTTTGCCATTCGGCGCTACCGGAACGGGCTTCTGCCCCGTTACATCCTCGACCAAATCCAAGTAATGCAGCCAGCCCAACTCAACACCGGCATACTTAGCCGCGTCCGCCGTTACGCTATAACGCGGATTAGCTTCAATCATTTTTACGATGCCGTCGCGCGTATCGCGCTTTAGTTCTATTTCGCAAATACCGGTATAGCCCATGCCTTGCAGAAATCGGTCGCACAGCCCGTCGGCTTCGTCGTCCACCACGGGCTCGACTACGCTCGCCGAGCCGAAGTCTTTCGGATTAGTGCGCAACTGCCGCACCATGCAATGGCCTAAGCGCAGGCCACTTTTGCCGTAACAGGAAAGGTAAACCAGCTTCGCGGTGTCCGGCCCTTCAATGATTTCCTGCGCTACTAACTCGCCCGACGCTTCCGCCGCCAGCTTGTATTGCGCCGCCAGTTCGTCGGGCGAATGGGCAATGGCAATCTTCTGGTCGCGCAGCGGATGGCCGGCGGGGAAATGCATCCACTCAGTAAAGTGCACCGGCTTGAGCAAGCAAGGATAGCGCGCCACGTTGGCAAACTCCCGCAGATCTTCCAACGATGTTACAAACTGCGTGCGCGGCACCGGCAGTCCATGCGATGCCGACAGTTCATACTGGCGCTTTTTGGTAGCCAGCAGCGCTTGTGCCGCCACCGAGCGCGCAAAAATGAAATTTTTCTCCAGCGCGGCTGCATGTGCGGCGATGGCCATTACATAGACATCGGCGCTCGAAATCAGGACCGGTTTAGCACCCAAACGCGCGGCCAAGCCGCGCATGAAAGCCAGCCAAGCAGCCGGTTCTTCATCCGGATTCGGACAAAGGTAACCTTTGCCGTAGATCGTCTTGAAGCCGCGTTGCCCGGGCGTGTGATCGACACAGCAGACGCGCACGCCGCGGCGGGACAGATCTCGCATGAGCACGACACCGGTTTGGAACGCACCGGTGACTACGACCCACGGCCAGTCTTTCTCCGCCCGAAGCACCGTTCCGTTACCGCGACCCGGCACGCGCAAGTTGGGGATGACTTAGCGAGTTGGCGTAATCGGCGACGCCTTTATACAATGCCTGGGCAATCTTCTCGCGCTGGTCGCTACGCCGCAACAGCTTCTCGTCATGCGGGTTTGAAACAAAACCAACCTCCGCCAGAATGGACGGCATCGACGCGCCGATTAAAACCACGAAGGGGGCTTTGCGAACGCCACGGTCGTGCGCGTTGTTGTTCAGCTTAATGGCATAGGGCGTAAGAGAGTCTTGCACCTTCTGGGCGAAATCGCGCGATTCTTCGAGCTTGGTTTGCAGCACCGCTTTCTTCAGTAAATCGTTCAGGTCGGAGATGGCGTTTTCGGCCGGCGCGTTTTCACGCATGGCTACGTCGAGCGCCTTTTTATCGCCGTGCAAATTGAAGTAGTAAGTCTCCACGCCCGTGGCTGACGGATCGGGCGAAGAATTCGCGTGAATCGATATGAACAAGTCAGCCTTGGCGCGGTTGGCAATCGCGGTACGTTCGCCGAGTGGAACAAACGTATCATCGGAGCGCGTGTAAACGACTTCCGCGCCGAGCTTTTGGCGAATCAAATTACCCAGCCGCAAAGCTACATCGAGCACCAGATCTTTTTCGAGCAAACCGCTATGGCCGATGGTGCCGGTATCCTTACCGCCATGGCCCGCATCGATCACGACACGCCCCAATTTCAGGCCGAGGACGCGCACTAAGGAGGGGTCGGTGGGACTTCCTTCGTCGATCACCGGGGGTTTAGCGACGGGATTCGGAACGGTTGTAACCGGGGGCACATCAAGCGGCTTGGGCCGCGTCAGATTCGCTAAGTCGGCCGTCGGATGCAGCGCGGGTGGCGGCGTTGGATCGACCGTCTTCACGATGGGCTTTTCCATGGTCGCTACAACCGGCCGAAAAGACGGCGGCGGCAAATCCTTATCCGTATCAAGCGCGGGCGTGGAAAGAACGACGCGCTGCGCTCCGGTCAAACTATGCGCAATACTTTGGGCCGGCAGCGGGGGAACGTCTTTCGGGCGAATTTCAATGATCAAGCGATCGGGGTTCACCAGACGCGATGAGACAACATCGGATGGGCCCAACAGATCGAGCACGATGCGCGTTGTGCCGGGAATGACTTCGGCAACGCGTATTTGTTTGATGCGCCGGTCACCTACGCTAATGGTCTGCATTCCATGATGCACGGTTGACGGAGGCCTCAGTCCGTTGAGGTCGAAAAAGACCCGCGCAGGGTTGTCCACCATATCGGAAGTGAAACGGTAATCGCCCTGAGTTTCAACGGCGATGCGCGTGATGTCGCCAAAGGACCAGAAGCGGATTGTTTCCACGCGCGGCCCGGTGGTCGCCTCCCCTCGGCAAAGAGGAGCGAGACAAAACCAAGCGCCAATGACCGGCAAAACGGCCGAGCGGGGGAGGAGCATAGCCGTTGTTTAAGTTACCATTGCCTTTCCCGCACCGCACTCCTATAATCCACCAGACGAGTGGCGTTTATCAATAGTTGCAATACCACCATTATAGACGGAAATTAAACCTCGCTAATGCTACTATGCGGGCATGCTGGCCGCAGGCTTTGTGCTGGTGGGTGGACGAAGCTCGCGCATGGGCCAAAACAAAGCTCGGCTTAAGGTAGGATCGCGATTGCTAGTAGAGATCGTCGCGGCTCAGGTGCAACAAGTAACCGGCGGCGTAACACTAATCGGCAATCCGAGCGAATTTAGCGACTTACCGTTTAAATGCTGGCCCGACTTACATCCGGGCCTTGGTCCCTTAGCCGGGTTGGAGGCTGCCTTGGCAGGCGAGCGTGCAGATTTTAACGTCGTGGTGGGTTGTGACACGCCCGGCATTTCCGCGGCGGCGCTGGTTCAACTCCTTGCCGTTGCGCAACGAACGGGCGCGCTGTGTACACTTGCCGTTGACTTTTCCTGCCGCAAACATCCGCTGTGCGCGGTGTATCGCAGTGCCTGCCTGCCCGTTGTTCGCAGCGCTCTGACAGCCGGACGTTTGCGTTTGCTCGACGTTGTGGAAGAATTAAAGGCAGTGGAGGTTCCCATCGATTTGGTGTTGGACAATCTGAATACGCCTGAGCAGTTTGCCGCGTGGCAAGCGGCGCATCCGATTTAGCGGCGCGGAACTAAAACGATGGCGGCCAACGGCGCATTAACTCATTACATCGAATTCAAGCACGTCCACAAGGAATTTGACCGGCCCATTCTGAAGGACGTTAGTTTTTATGTGGACAACGGGCAAACGCTCGCCATCATCGGCCGGAGCGGCGTCGGCAAATCGGTTAGCCTCAGTCACATCATGGGTTTCTTGAAGCCGGATTCCGGGCAGATCTATGTCGCGCATACCGACATCACCAACATGGACGAAGCCGAGTTGCGCAAGATTCGCAAGAAGGTGACGATGGTCTTTCAATCGGGCGCGCTCTTCGATTCGCTCACTGTCGGCGAGAACATACTTTTCTCGTTGGAGCTGCGCGAAGACTACGACTACCAGAACAAGGAAGACGTAGTGGACGGGTTGCTTTCGATGGTGGACCTGCTGCATGTCAAAGATCTGTTTCCGAGCGATTTATCCACCGGCTATAAACGAGCGGTGGCGATTGCCCGAGCGTTGGCGGCGCAACCGGACTGCGTTTTATACGACGAGCCGACCACGATGGTGGACCCCATCATGTCGGATGATTTGGGCAATTTGATGCTGCGACTGAAACGGCAACTGGGTTTGACGTCGATCGTGGTGACGCACGATTTGGACCTGATGCGCAAAGTGGCGGATACGGTGATGTTCCTTTATAAAGGGGAAGCCATCTACTTCGGGCCGGTTTCCGAGTTGGAACAATGCCAGCATCCGCATGTGCGGCAATTTTTGGCGATGGACCGGGTGGAGATTGTCGGCAAGATCGAAGATGTGATGTAGTTCCGGCTTCAGGCGGCGGCTTTGGCGACCTCCGAACTGCCGTCTCCCTGGCGGTACAAGGTAGAGGCCGCAGAGCCGGCTTGATCGCGGTTCCGTTGGGTGATGTTTTGCGCGACGCGAGCACACATTTGGGCGTCTTTTAGCCGAATATCCCATTCGTGATGTTCTTTTTTCATTTCGTGACGCTCGTTTTTGATGCGAATTTCCTCGTTTTTGCGCTTTTGCGCTTCGAACCCATTTTCGGTCTTGCGTCTTTCGGATCTGAGCTTTAGGAGGTTGTTCAGACCTTTGTGGAAGGCGCGGGTGTGGGTGGTTTGGTAGCGGAGGTAAAGGGAGAAGAGCGGAGCATTGGTGATCGCGCCCGTTTCGGGATTGAGGCAGGTGTTTTGCAGGGTTTGGGCGCGGTTGGCGAGCCAGTGTGATTCGGCCATGTGGTTGATTAATATAGATTCGGTTTCGGTGGAGGGTTCGTGTTCCTGGGTGAGAGAAGCTTTTAACGCTTCGAAGCCATTGGGATCTTCCGTAACGAGGAGGACGAAGGAGCCGTTGTGACGGGCGAGTCCGTGGGTGGTGCGGTTCTGCGAGGAGATGGCGCGCCCGGCCTCACTCTTGGGACCGCAGGACAGTTGGGCGTTGGCACGGTTGGCGGCGAGTTGAGCTTCGCTGATGGGTTTTGGGGGTTCCGGGACCTGCTTGGGAGTTTCCGGGGCCGGCTCCAGGGTGGCAACAGGCGGTGGCGGAGTTGGTTGAGGATTGGGGAAGCCGGCTTTGCGGGCGAGCTTGCGATCTTTGTGGGCGGCGGCGCGCCGTTGTTTGCGGTTCATATAGATGATGTCCTTTCGGGAGATGGAAGAGGCCGCAACGGGCTTTTTCTGGCTTGAAAATACCGCGAGGCGGAAAGTGACCAGTAGGCGGAAGGGTGTTTTTGGAGCGGGAAAAGGCGGGTAAGTGGTTGGGAGGGTTGGATTTAAAATTATTTTGTGGTTTTTGACAAGTCTTGTGACTCAAAATGAGGGTTGCGATTTTCTGCGGGTCAGGGGGGTTGAGGTGGCAACTTTGCTTTGCTTTTTTGGGTGGTGAGTCAGCTTAGAATCCGCCCCCAAAATGGCTTTGCCCGGTCTTCGGCGTTCCCATGTTCTGAAAAGTTTTGATGAGCAAATCGGCTTTTGTTCGCGGATTTCTTTGGGACGTTACTTGGGTGTTTAACGATCTTTGCTGTATTGAGTGCGACTCCAGCATGGTCAAAGACAATCCCGCAGTTGGCCGAGAAACGGTCAGCTTGAAGATAGCTGGATCAAAGGGCGTTTATCGGGACTAATTCGGCCATGCGAGTCTCAGCCGGCGACAGAAATTTGCAGTTAGCGCATTTTGCGGAAATGTAAAATTCGCCTGTGGGCTGTTCCAATTTGCAATCTGAGCTGCGAACGAGACCTCTGCTCGATCATGAGTCCAAGGAGAGCAACAAGCGTATCCGAGGCTCGGTAAATGACATCATGGGGCGGCTTGCCTCATTTGAAAATGTTGACAA
>Ga0182012_10007821_pt1 | contig 10636 bp, 8 predicted proteins | sample 612S2SmetaG_FD_120486 | JGI IMG/M metagenome (GOLD analysis project Ga0182012, IMG submission 120486) | Permafrost microbial communities from Stordalen Mire, Sweden - 612S2S metaG | ecosystem: Environmental > Terrestrial > Soil > Wetlands > Permafrost | place: Sweden: Stordalen | collected...
GACCATCCGCGCGCCGTCCTGCTGACACCGGGACCGTATAACGAGACCTACTTCGAGCATTCTTACCTGGCCCGGTATCTCGGATTCAATCTGGTGGAGGGGGCCGACCTGACGGTTCGCGACCGGCGAGTCTATCTGAAAACGGTGGAAGGGCTGCATCCGGTTGACGTGATTTTGCGCCGCGTTGACGATGACTTCTGCGATCCGCTGGAGTTGCGCGGCGATTCGTTCCTGGGCGTTGCGGGTTTGGTGGACGCCGTCAATGCCGGTAACGTGGTGGTGGCCAATGCGCTGGGAAGCGGCGTGGTGGAGACCGCGGCCATCATGCCATTTCTGCCCGGCCTCTCGAGAACATTACTGGGCGAAGCCCTCAAGCTGCCGTCCGTCGCCACGTGGTGGTGCGGTCAGGACTACGCGCTCGATTGGGTACTCAATCACCTCGATGGCGTCGTGCTCAAACCCGCATTTCCGTCGCGCGGCATGGAGCCCATCTTCGGAGCCAATCTTTCGAAGTCCGAAAGGAATAAAATCTGCGAACAAATACGCGCACGCCCTTATGAATACGTAGCGCAGGAACAGGTGGATCTCTCCATGGCGCCAGTTTGGGACCAAGGCCGCCTCTACCCGCGAAGTCTGGTGTTTCGCACGTTTGTTCTAAACACCGGTTCCGGTTGGATCGCGATGCCGGGCGGCTTGGTACGCGTGGCCGACGCCGATGGGGAAGTGGTTTCGATGCAACGGGGGGGCCGCAGCAAAGACGCTTGGGTTCTGGGCGACGGCCCCATTGACAGCTTTAGCATGCTGCGCCCCCGGAACCGCCCGGTGCAACTGCAGCATGCGCACGCCGACCTGCCGAGCCGTGCGGCGGACCACCTATATTGGCTAGGCCGTTACGCGGAGCGCTCGGAGTTCATCGCGCGCCTTTTGCGATGCCTGATGAACCGCGTCCGGCGAGCCAATCCCACCGAACTGGCCTGCCTGTTCAGGTTGCACGGTTGTTTTGAGTCCCCGCATAGCACTCTGCCGAAGGATCGCCCGGCCAGGGCGAGCGACCTGGAAGAGGAACTGGTTTCGTTAATGTGCAACGCGGAGCGGACCGATAGCCTGGCCTCCAATCTGGCCGAACTGCAGCGCGTTGGCGGGAATGTCCGCGAACGCCTCTCCGGAGATATGTCCCGCCTGGTGGTCGCGCTGGCCGAATCCGCCCACCCGGAAAACTACATGGTATTTGCCGAGTACTCGGCTGTACTGAGCGGGTGTTTGGAGTTGCTGTCCGCGTTTTCCGGTATGGAGCGCGAGAACATTACCCGGGGCTCCGGCTGGCTTTTTCTGAGTTTGGGGCGCCGGCTGGAGCGGGCGATGTATGCAGTAAGGCAGTTGCGGGAGTTGACCTTTGGGGTCGATGAAAAAAGCTGGCCTTTGCTTGACTATGTGCTGGAAGTGGCCGATAGTTCGATGACCTACCGTTCCCGCTACTTCACAACACTACAGCCGATCCCCGTGCTGGACGTCCTGATGGCGGATGAGAACAATCCCCGGTCGTTGAATTTCCAAATGGCGCATTTAGCCGATCTTCACAGCCAGTTGCCGCGCCATTCGCCGGCCGATCAGGAGGCGATCCAACAAGCCGTGGCATTGCTCAGGGGGCTGGACCTGGAGCGGCTGGAATTTCCGTTGCCCGGCGGTGAGCGGCCGGCGGAGGATTGCGATGGGCAGTTGCAGATCGATCATGTTCTTAGCTCGGTCCAAAAGCTTCTTCCTTCGTGGGCGGCTAATATCTCGCTCACCTACTTCGATCATGTTCACACGTATCCCGTTAGCATAGGCGGATGACTTACCGAATCGTCCACAAAACGACGTACCTGTACAAGACGCCCGTCTCGGTCGGGAATCATGTCGCCTACCTGACTCCTCGCACTTCGCCGCATCACACGTGCCGATCGCACGAGTTGCTGATCACGCCAACCCCCGCAGGCTTAAGTGAGCGTCTTGACTATTTTGGGAATCTCGCCACTTTCTTCACGATTCGGGAGCCGCATCGCGAATTGAAGATAGAAGCCCGCAGTGAGGTGACGATCGACGACCAACCTTTGGCTTGGCCCGAACGGTCACCAGCTTGGGAAGAAGTGGTTCGCGTCTTGCCCCGCGATCGTACCGCGGACGGCCTCAGCGCCTACCAGTACGTCTTCGAGTCTCCTCGTATCCGGCCAGGCGCCGAGTTTGCGCAATATGCATGTGAATCCTTCATGCCCGGCCGCCCGCTGGCAGAGGCCCTGCTTGACCTGACGGGGCGAATCTACAAGGATTTTCGATTCGATTCGAAGGCGACCAATGTCCGTACCACGCCCGAGGAAGTGCTTCGTCACAAGCGTGGTGTTTGTCAGGACTTCGCTCATTTACAGGTCGCATGCCTCAGATCGTTAGGCCTTCCGGCCAGATACGTCAGCGGATATCTGCGGACCTATCCGCCGCCCGGACGGGCGCGGTTAGTCGGCGCGGACGCTTCCCACGCTTGGGTATCTGCCTACTGCCCCGGCATAGGCTGGTTGGACGTTGATCCGACCAACAATGTGGCACCTTCGCAGAGTCATGTCACACTTTCCTGGGGAAGAGATTACGGCGACGTGAGCCCGGTGCGCGGCGTAATTCTAGGTGGGCGTGACCACAAAGTAGAAGTGGGTGTCGATATGGAGCCCGATTAGTCCTCTGGCCTTACTGCAGGCGCGCCCGCAACACCCCACAAGTTGCGTTGTGGGAAGCTTGGTCCGTCAAGGAAGCTGGAACGCCGTTGGATCTAACCACCATCGCAACAGATCCGGGGATAAGGGTCGCTTAAGTTAGCGATTATTGGGCGCCCGCTCCGGTCCACAGTCGGCCCGCTGTCCGGCTTTGCGAGGGCAGACTCCGAACTCCTGAAATCATGGAAATTAGATGAGCCCACCTCGCGCAAACAAAAGAAATCATCGGTGGCCAAATTTCCTCTTTCCGCGAAGCATGGTCTCAGCCTAATTTCCATAGCGCATCGAAATTGCGGGGCGACTTCAGGAGTTCGGAGACTCATTCCGGAGAATAGCGGGATGAAGGCGTCCCTCGCGGACCCTCACCCACTCATTGCGAAAACTGTACGGAATTGGGCGGTTTCGCCTGCCACATCGGAAATGGAAAACGTCGCACGCGAAATCGCCTACCCCACCAAGACAACCACCCGGCACGGACGCCGGAGTAGCTTAATGTTGGATCGTGATCATCGCTGTCAGTTGGGTAGTCAACCCACCGTAGGTAGCCGTGATCTGCTGGTCGCCATTAGCGAGTGAAGCCGGGACCGTCACGTTGAATTGAAACTCTCCCGGTGCTGCCAAGCCCGCGTACAGTACCGTCGCCGGCTGGCCGCCAATAGTGATTGCCGGGAATGGCGAGAGGGTTCCGGATTGCGTCACAGACCCGCTGACGACTGGTATGGACGTGGTTCCGAAACCATTAGCATAGAGCACCACGGTTTCGCCAGGCACCGCTGGAGTGGTCAATCCTGGATAGAGGCTGGCCGGTCCGACCAGGCTTCCATTGAGGTGCGTTGCGGCAAGGTATGGGCCGCCGCCGAAGAGAAAGAACGACGGCAGGGTCGCTTGCGCCTGTTCGGTGAACCCCACTGCCGGCGCACCGTTAATGGAGAGGACCACCGAGACGGGGCCCTGCATGGCGCCTGGCGGGGTCAGGAAGTTCACCTGAGATGGACTGATATAAGAGATGAACGCCGGCTTTCCATTTACGGTTACGCTGACTCCATCCAACTCGGTTGGCATGCTCGTGCCGCCGTTCAGAAAGTCCGAACCTTGCCAACTGCGTGTGTCGCTCCCAACGGACAGGCCCGTTCCGAAAATCTCCGTCCATATGTTTGGCGCGATCGTCAGGGGAGTGGACGCCACCACTATGGCAGCTCCGGAAATTTTCCGAATTCGATTGTTCACCATGTCGGCGATGTAAACATCGCCGGCGGGATCGATCGTCATTCCCCAAGGATGGCTGAGCAGCGAAGCGGTAGCCGGACCGCCGTCGCCGGAGAATCCATTGTTGTCGCCGCCGGCTATGGTACTGATGATTCCCGAAACTCCGTCCACTCGACGGACCCGGTTGTTACCAGCGTCGGCGATGAACAAGTTGCCCAAGCCATCGACGGCGATATCCGAGGGGATATTCAGTAACGCGCTGGAGGCGGCGGCGCCATCTCCCGAGAAGCCGGCGCGATTGCCGTTGCCCGCGACGGTGACGATCGCTCCGGAGGGGCTGACCCTACGAATGCAGTTGTTGCCGGCGTCCGCAATGTACAGGTTGCCTGACTTGTCGACAGCCACTCCCAGCGGAAACTGCAACGAGGCTGCGGTGGCCGGGCCTCCGTCGCCGAAGAAGGCAGCCAAGCCGTTGCCGGCGTACGTCGTGATGATTCCGGAGGCAAGATTCACTCGCCGGATGTTCTGATTCGAACTGTCGCAGATATACAGGTTACCGGCGGCATCCAGAGCCACCGCAAACGGCCGATTCAACGTGGCATAAATCCCCTGCCCGCCATCGCCCGAATTACCCTGAATGCCTGTGCCTGCAACTGTGGTGACAATCCCGGCGGGGGTGATTCGCCGGACGCGGCGGTTGCTCGCGTCGGCAACGTAAAGGTTACCGGCCGAGTCAAGCGCAGCACTGGTGACATCGCTGAACGACGCGACGATCGCCTGCCCTCCGTCGCCGGAGAACGCCATGTTCCCATTGCCGGCAACAGTTGCGATGATCCCGGCGGCGCTGACTCGCCGGACTCTATAATTGGCTGAGTCGGAAATGTAGACGCCGCCGGTAGAGTCAACGGCCAATCCCCTTGGATCATTCAAAGCGGCGGCGGTGGCTGGGCCGCCATCGCCGGAGAATGTCACGCTCCCGTTGCCCGCGAACGTCGTGATAATCCCCTGCGAGTGGGCGGGCCACGCGCTCAGAACCAGGCACATCGCTGAGAAGGCGCCAACGCGCGTCCTTCTTTGCGCCTCCGAATTCTTAGCAGTCCGAATACTTCGATCGCACGTTTTCATATCTTTACCTTTGAACGCCGGCGCACCGAAATGAGTGCGTTGGCGCGCTATGCGCTATCCGACAGCGCCTGCCGCGTCATTTGGCAATGCTGCCGGCACGGTCTTAAGGCACTGAGTTATGCTGACACCACTTAGAGCAAGCCGCTGTTCCGGATTGCTCACGACTTAGAGGACCGGGCCGTGCTTCAGATCACATCGAAGGCGTCCACCCAAATCCACGAACCCGCCGAGGCTGCATTGCGCACGCCGGCCACCACGATCGTCAAGGTATGAGCGCCTGGATTCAAGCCGCTGATCGAATAGACAGCCGACTGCGCCTGTTGCGAAGCCGCGTAGGTATCCACAAGCGACGATTGCAGCGTGCCGTCGACGTAGACCTTGGCCATTCCCGACCACTGGTCCCGATAGCCGATCCAGGTGATTCCCGTCCCGTTGAAGCTGACGGTCGCACTGGAGTTCGGGTCCATCGCCAACGCCGCCGTACCGCCGCTCATGATCGGGTTCGTGTTGAGATACCAGTTCCCGCTGTAAATGACCGCGGGATTGTTCTGTTCGATCCGTCCGGCCGGCGCGCTCACTCCGCCGACGATTCCGGAACCGTTTTCAATATTGAAAGCGTTGATCCAGATCCAGGAGCCTTGCGTGTCTCCGTCTCTCTGGTGCAGGACTTGAATGGAGAGAGTGTGCGGGCCGGCGGGCAGACCATGCACGCTGAAGAGAGGCTGCTGGTACAGCGTTGTTGGGCCATACGTGTCGACAGTGTTCTGGGTTCCGTCCAGATACACAAGCGCGATCCCCGAGTACGGGTCCAGCACGCCGATCCAGGTAATGCCGGTTCCCGTGAACGACAAGACCGCGGTAGCCCCTTTGTCGTTCGTCAAGGTGGCGCTGCCGCCGATGTTCGGCGATTCGTTGTTGGGGTACCACGTCCCGGTGTAGACGATGCTCGGATCGTTTTGCAGGATCTGAGTAGTGGTAGTGGCCGATTGGGCCGGGCTGAGCGACGCACACAGTGCAAGCGCAACCGGCAATAGAATGTAGCAACGCAGAGCGCGGCTCGTCATGATAGTCCTCCCATGAATTGGGTCGTCTCCCGCCTGTTGGGATGGAGTGAACCGAACGTCAGCCTAGAGTGAACCGAACGTCGGCCTATTCACCGGTGGGCAGGTAAATCGTAATGCCGAGCCTCAGGGGTGGTTGCCTCCCAGAATTAGAGGGCAGCGCTCTGGCTCCGACCTTAAGTGTCGCCGCAAAGCACATTCCTGGCTGGTCAATATCGCTCAACGGGAGGGAGACAGCCCCGGAACGGGCGGGAAAATCGCCCGCGTGGGTGCTCCTTAACCCACACGCCATCGAGATCGGACGCAATCTCCTTGGGGCTTGTCAAACAATAACGGTGCCAGTTTGCGGAAACCGCTCCCTCTGGTCGCGGCTCAGCATCGACACCGAAAGCTTCCGAGCCGCGACCAGAGGGAGCGGTTATTCCTCACAACCCCTTAGGGTGCGATTGAAGCGACCCTAGGGTGCTAGCCCAATTGAGCCATTGCTGTCCTGCCGTTAACTTGGAAGAAGAGCAGCCGCCGTCTCGGTTGCGGCTCCACCGAGGAGAAGCTTTCCGGCAGGTACGAACAAGGCTGAATTGCGCAAAATCACAATCCTGGTAGTCGGATCCGCGCCGCTTGCACGCATTATAGAGCACCTCTTTCGCGGCAGGTCCGAGTTTGAAGTGATCGGCGCGGCAAGCGGTGTGGGGAGTCTGCGGCCGCGGGCCGTGGGGTGCCTTCCCGAGTTGATCGTGGCCAGCGTGAAACCAGTGAGCGTTAGGATTTGCCGGGTTGTCGCGCGTCTTAAGCAGGCCAGCCCTCTATCCAAGCTGATCCTGATCTGTCCTCTCGAAGAATGGGCGCCCATGGCCCGCAAGTGCGGCGCTGACGCCTGCCTGCCAGATGAGAAGCTTACCGGCCATCTCTTACGAACGGCCCGCTCGCTGGCCGGGCGCTCAAGGCTGGCAAACGCCGGCGACTAGAGTACACGGCCCGGCCAATCCGGTTTCCGCTCCCTAAAAAGCCATGTTTCAAACCATAAGGAGAACCTCGTTGAAAAATCAAGTCATTCGAAGCGTACTGTTCTCGACATTCCTCTCGATAAGCTCGCTGCCAGCTCTTGCGCAGTTGTCCTCCGGTGGTATTGAGCTCCCCGCCAACTACAATACGTTCCAGCCGCCGGCGGCGGGCGGTAGCTATCTCGACCCGGTCTTCGGCTCGACAGTCACGCGAATATCGAATGCCCTGGGCACGGCAAACGCCGACGGCGGCGGCTACCTGACGTGGATCACGGACGAGTATCCGACCATGACTCCGTTCAATAGCGACAATTCCAGGATTCTACTGGTACACCAAAGCTACTTCGGGCTTTACAGCGGAACCGGTTCCCATATTGGCGATCTTCCGCTCGAGATTACCGCGTCCAGCGAGCCAAGGTGGTCGCGGGCGGACAATCGCACGATTTATTACGTCCACGGCAACCAGTTCAAGACGTACGATATTTCCAGCACCGCCACGACTATCGTGCATACGTTCAGCGAGTACTCCGCCATCAGCGGCATGGGTGAATCCGATATCTCCTTCGATGGGGACCATTTTGTTTTCGCCGGAAACGGGCGGTACGTCTTCGTATACCAGATCAGCACCGATACCAAGGGCCCGGCGTTCGACACGGGCGGGGCCCAATTTGACAGCGTGTATATTACGCCAAAGAATAACGTGATCGTTTCCTGGATACAGACTGGCACGGTCCGCTCCACCGGCCAGGAGTTGTTCGACACGAACATGAACTTCTTGCGGCAGGTCGGAGACGCCGATGGTCACAAGGATGTCACTCTCGATACCAATGGAGACGAAGTATTGGTGTGGACCAACTCCAACGACCCGCAGCCGATCTGCAACAACGGCATCGTAAAGATTAAGCTTGCCACCGGACAGCAAACCTGCCTGGCATCGTTCGATTGGAGCCTGGCAGTGCACATTTCCGCGCCGGACAACAGTGGTTTTGTCTATGTGGAAACCTACGCCCCGAGCAATCCCACTCCGCAGAGCGGGTGGATGGCGTATACCAACGAGTTGCTGCAGATCAAGCTCGACGGTTCGCAGGTTCTCCGGGTGGCCCATCACCGCAGCCGCCCGTTTGAGGCCAACACTTACAATTGGCAGCCGAAGATGTCCACCAGCCGTGACGGCAGCCGGGTGGTATACGGCAGCGACTACGATTTGCAGTCGATCGACGGACTCGGGGTTCAATACAGCGACGTCTATCTGATCGTCGTCGGCAGCGCCTCCACGTCGACGCCACCGCCCGTGGTTACGCCCGCTCCCGCTCCTACGCCCGCTCCCGCTCCCGCTCCTACCACCACAACCACTCTCTACCAGCAGGACAGTCCGGCGGTCAAGCTCACGGGGACTTGGTATCCGAACGGCGGAGCGTTCAATAGCGGTGGTTCCGCGATTCTGGCGATGGACCAGGGTAGCCAGGCAACGTTTACCTTCACCGGAACGGGCGTCCAGTGGCTTGGCTATCGCGACGCGTGGTCGGGCATCGCGAAGGTGTATCTGGACGGCGTACTGAAGGGAACTGTTGACACGTACTCGGCTGCCGAGCAAGTTCAGGCCGTTGTCTATTCATCAGGCCGGCTCAGCAATACCAGCCATACACTGACAATTGTGGCCACCGGTACGCACGATGCGACCTCCGCGGGAGCATGGGTCTGGGTGGATGCATTCGATGTGTCCGTCGCTTCCACCATCGCGAAGAGGTCCTCCCGGCAAACGCCCGTACTGTGGTGAATCCCGGCCGCGCGATGCCGGCCGCCTTTTGTAGGGCGGCAGTGAGCAGGGTGCTTGACCGTTTTGGGGAGAATCACTCCCTTACGGTCGTGGCTCGGAAAACAGCCGCTGATTCGAATGGGCCGTTACTGAGCCGCGCGCGTCAGCAAGCGGGCGTTGGGAACGGTTTCCCCCAAATCGGATAAGCACCCCAGTGAGCAATGCGATACAGCCATGGACCAACTCTGCGGATACACTCAAAATAACTGCCCAGGATGAATATTATGGCTCTACCCGTTGGGGAAACTCCTGAAACCGTCCTTCTTGTTGAAGACCACGCGGGCCTTCTCAAGCTCGTCAAACAGATTTTGGAAGATGCTCACTTCACGGTCATACCGGCAAGCAACGCGAAGCAGGCGATTCAGCTCGCGGCGGAGTTTCCGGGGACCATCGACCTTCTCCTGAGCGATGTGAGGATGCGAGGCATGTCGGGACCCAACCTCGCCACCAGGCTCAAACAGCACCGCCCGCATATGCGTGTAGTGCTCATGTCCGGCTACCCGGGTGGCGCTTTGCTGGTCTTGAATTACGGTTGGCACTACATCGAAAAACCGTTCGTACCTTCGGTCCTGGTAAGTAAGATCAAAGACGTCTTACGCGGGGAGACGCGAGAGCAATCCACAGATCGATTCGACACCCTCAAGGAGCCGCGTCGCTCCGTCGCGGCAGGCCAATCTCTCCACGCTCAACCCTCAGCTTTCTGGCAGGCGAGACGAAGGGCCTGATTCCCGCTTGCCGGTTTCGGTCCCATCTCTTACAGCCCCAGGAACTGTTAAGAAATAACCGCTCCTTTTAGTCGCGGCTCGGAAACGCGCTATCCCGATACTGAGCCGCGACCAAAGGGAGCGGTCGCCACGAATTAACAGGTCATTTCCTCACCGTCACTCAGGACGCATTTTCAGCCGGTAGTTTCACGGATGGCAACCGGATCAGTTTGCGCTGGATGGCATACTTGATCAGTTCCGAACGATCGTGCAGGTCCAACTTCCGCATCAGATTGGTCTTGTGGGCGTCGACCGTCTTGACGCTGAGCACGAGTTTCACGGCAATTTCCTTCAGTGCCAGGCCGTCGGCGAGCAACTTCAGGACTTCGCGCTCGCGGTCACTCAGGCGCTCATAGCCAGTGGCCGTACTCCTGGCGCCTTTCACATATTGTTTGACCACTTTCTTGAGTGCCCGCGAGCTCAGGTATTGTCCGCCTTTGTTCACCACGTCAATGGCGTGAATCAGATGCGCCCTGGGAGCATCCTTGAGAACGTAGCCGGAGGCGCCGGCAGCCAGGCAGCGATTGATCACCTCTTCTTCTTCGTACATGGTGAGAATGATCACCTTAGCCTTGGCGTTGCTTTGTAGGATGCGGCGGGTCGCGTCGAATCCGCTGAGATCCGGCATGGCAATATCCATGAGCACCACGTCCGGGCGCAGTTGTAGAGCCTTGGCGACCGCCTGCCGCCCGTCCGCGGCTTCCCCCACGATTTCGATCGAAGCCTCGTCCTTGAGGATCGCCTTGATTCCCTCCCGGAACAAAGTGTGGTCGTCGCAAAGCAGGACCTTGATTCTCTCCTTCATGCGATCTCACTATCCGGCAGAGGCAGATGGGCTTCAATCGTGGTGCCGCGGCACTCCTCCCGCCGGCGCGCCGGAAGGGAAGTAAAATGAATGGCTCCGCCCAGGAGTTCGACGCGCTCC
>Ga0182012_10007822_pt1 | contig 10635 bp, 9 predicted proteins | sample 612S2SmetaG_FD_120486 | JGI IMG/M metagenome (GOLD analysis project Ga0182012, IMG submission 120486) | Permafrost microbial communities from Stordalen Mire, Sweden - 612S2S metaG | ecosystem: Environmental > Terrestrial > Soil > Wetlands > Permafrost | place: Sweden: Stordalen | collected...
AAGCCTGCGTTCCAAGTGGGAACCATAGATCAGCTGCTGCTAGGCGGCGTGGACTCTGGTGTCGAGTCCCCCCTCCGACACCAGATAAGGGTGCAGCTCACAGGCTGTTTCGGCAGGATGGGGGAGTGGCTTACCTTTCTTGCCCCATCTCGAGTCCTCGACGACACGCTGAGTCGAGTCGCAAGTCACGCAGCCCCCGGCGGAGAGCAGCACCCAATCAGACAGCCGTCGCGAAAGTGGTCAATGTTCTGCTGGGACGGGTCGTTAGGACGGTGTGGATCACATTATTGACAAGGCCACGACTGCTGGAACGCGAGGAGTTTGCGAGCGAATGTCTCTCGGTCGCGACCAACCTGTCCAACGCGGGCAGAGACAGCTAATTCGGTTCAAGACTGTGTCGATCACGATTGGAGCTCTTCTGGCCGGAAGCGGGGCCTACGCCTCGACGAACTGGACCGTCGGCCTCGCGAGCGGCCCGAGCGGCGAGGCCCGGTTGGTGACTGCATCCAACCTGACCATCAGGGCCGTTGCTCCACCCGCTGCCGAAAACGGGCTGTACCCGGGCGGCAAAGCTGACGTCGTCGTCACGATCTCCAACCCATATCCGTACCCCGTCACGATTATCGCCGTGAATCTGCCTGCCGCCACGACTTACGCCACCGGGTACACGACAAGTGCGCTAACGACAACTCAGACTCGCTGCCTGGCTGCTGCGCCGAGCGACGTCATTTGGAACTACGCCACGGCTACGAGCGGCAGCCCGCACGCTCTCACGACACCTGTCACTGTGTCGGCTAGTGGCCACGCCGACAACCCGTTGACGCTCACCTTCACCAACGACGCCAGAATGACGGCAACTGCGCCGGCTTCGTGTGAAGATACGTATTTCTCGATGCCGCCCATTACCGGTGTCACAACGACCGGTGGTTCACCTAAGGTCACGACGAGTCCGGCCACCGACGGCTGGACGAGCTGATCTCAGGATGATCTCGACGCGTCGTGTGAGCGAGGCCCGACCCGGGGAAGAGAGGAACGGGGTGTAAAGATCACATGAGTCACCATGACCGGGTGGCCACCTACGACCAATGAAATGCTCGCGGTGGTTGTCGGGTGTGGTCGCCGAACACAACTTGCAGGTGCGAGTGCGCCATAAGTCTGGTGGGGACCGTGGGGGACCTTCGACTGTCGCTACGAGCACGAGTGCGCCACGAGGCGCTATCAACCGGGTGGAGTGAAGGAACCCACCTCTGGCCTGTGGCGGCAGGCCGGTGAAGTAGGGGGCAGCCTGACCTTGGAAGCGCAGGGAAGGGTGGGAAGCAGCCCCGACAACGACGGGACGGATTGGCACCGCCAGACGATCCGGGTCCGGCAAGCGAGACAGAAAGGTGCATCGCAAGTGAACCAGGGCTAGAACCCTCTCAAGGTGGCAGCAGGCTCCAACCTGGCGGATGTTGGCCGGACAGCAGCGCACGCTGGTTCGGCCTGGCCGCTTACGCAGCACAACTGAGTTCTGAGATAATGCGTGACCAGCGCCGATTTGCCCCTTTGAACTGGGACTGCGTCCCCATCAGCTGAGCTAGCCAGGAAACCTACGTTAGTGCCTCCGGCGTCCTCTCCAGTCGAAGCCTCCGGCGAAAGGGTGTCTGCTCCGAGGCTGACCGCCGCACCCCCCGCAGTCGAGGGGGCTGCGGTGGCTCTTTGTGGCGAAGGCTGCTCGGTGTTGCTTGCCCTTGCTAGCAAGGCTCAAGGCCTAACTGGACCTAGCTGGCCAAACTCGCTACCTTGCTTCCAGGCTCGCATCGAAAGGGAATCTGAAGTGTCTGATATGACAAGCTTCATTCACGGACTACCGAAGGCCGAACTTCACCTTCACATCGAGGGAACGCTTGAGCCCGAACTGCGGTTCAAGCTGGCGGGGCGCAATGACATTGCCCTGCCGTATCGCGACATTGACGAGATGCGTGCCGGTTATGTGTTCCATGACCTGTCCTCGTTCCTACCGGTGTACTACGACGCGATGTCGGTGCTGGTGAAGCCCCAAGATTTCTATGACCTTGCGTGGTCCTATTTGGAGAGGGCGGCCTCGGAGAATATTCGATACGCGGAGATCTTCTTCGATCCCCAAGCGCATACTTCGAGAGGAGTCGAATTCCACTCCGTGATTAGCGGTTTGCGTGGGGCTCTCTTTGATGCCCGGCGGCTACTCGGGATCCGAGCGCAGTTGATCTTGTGCATTCTTCGTGACCACTCGGCGGAATACGCCATGGCAACGCTGCTCGAGTCCCTTCCATACCGCGACTCCATCATCGGGATTGGACTCGACTCCGACGAACGCGACAATCCGCCCACAAAGTTCGCTGCCGTATTCGCTCGAGCGAAGTCAGAGGGGTACCGCCTGACAATGCACTGCGACGTCGATCAACTCGATATCGTTGATCACATTCGTCAGTGCCTGAGCGTCATAGGCGTCGAGCGAATTGACCACGGCGTGAATGTCCTCGAATCCGACGAACTCGTGGCTGAAGCCGCGACGAGAGGTATCGGGTTTACGGTCTGTCCGGTGTCAAATCGTTACGTCACCGGGGACTTGAAGGACACTGAACTGAAATTGATGCTCGAGCGCGGACTGAAAGTGACCGTGAACTCGGATGACCCGGCGTACTTCGCGGCCTACCTCACCGCCAACCTCGAGTCGTTGGCGAGCTCGGCTTCCCTCACCAAAGCAGAGCTCGTTCAGCTGGAGCGCAACGCTTTCGAAATCGCATGGCTGTCGACAGGCGCGAAGGAAGAATTACTCGCCGAACTTGCGCACTATGCGGCAGGCAACCCATAGTCCAAGGTACGTCATGAGGAGGCCCGACGCCGATCTGTGCGGTCGGTAGCGTCTACGACATCACAGATGGCCGTGTCTTTCGGCGCTAGCTTTCGAAGCCTGGCGCGCCGTGTTTGTCCGCGGTGTCAGCTGCGTTCACGATCCTTTGCGCACGGTCAAGATGTGTGAGCGACCAGGATTGCTGTCAGGCAGGAAGGGCCGGGGGCTTCTGAGCAGACCGGGCTCCTGTGCGGGAGGTACGCCGCGACTATTGCGGGGCTACCGGTGTCTTTTCGGCTTCGGCTGGGACGGACTTGCGAGCAAGCAGGTAGTAACTGACTCCGCCGAATATCATCCCCATGAAGATGCTGAAGTCCGAGCCACCTATCCGGCTGGACAGTGGTGACACGTAGGGGGAGTAGGCGTTGAGCCAAACGGCTGCCGCGATCATCCCGATGCCCAGAGCGACGAGAGCCCGCCAGTTCCATCCACCGTTGCGGAAATAGATCCCGCCCCTCTCGTCTTGCAGCGCCTGGGTGTCATAGCGGCCGCGCCGTAGAAAGTAGTCGACGAGGTAGATGGCACACCAGGGCGCCACCCAGACGATAATGAAGAGCAGGAAGTCCGACAGCAACTGGCTGAAGTGCTGGGAGAAGATCACGTAAGCGGCGAAACCGCCAGACACGACCGTGTCGATCATCACGCATTGGTACCGCTTCAGGTGGATGCCGAGGCTTTGGAGTGTTACACCCGATGAGTAGAGGTCCACGCTGTTGATCGCGAAGAGCTGGAAGATGGCGATGACCAGGTAAGGGACAACGAACCAGCCCGGGAATACGCTGACCAGGCCAGTCACCGAGGCTACGGTGTAGGCAGACGTCACCGGTACTGCGGTTGCCACCGCGGCACCGAGCACTTCAAGCAGGATCGAGGGGATCGCTCCGCCTAGTGCAACGGCGAGAATGATTCCGCTCTTGCTTGCATTGCGCGGAAGGTAGCGGGAGTAGTCGTTGGCGTTCTCGGTCCAGCCCAGTCCGCCGGCGGACATAATGAGGGCGAGTGCCACCATCAATCCACCCCAGCCCGCACCGTGCGGAGTCACGTGAAGGTTGACCTTCGACGCGGTGATGATCGCCATGATTACGAAGAGGGCGACAAAGGGGAAAGCCAACCACTTCAGAACCTTCAGCATGGCGGTATGGCCGACGAAGGGGAGCAGCGCTTGGATTAGCACGGCTCCGATGAGCAGACCGATCTTCAGCCCGGTGCTACCGGCAACGTTGGCCTTCGCGGCTAGGGCCAAGCCTGCGAGTACGACAAGAGCGATACCCTCGGTTTCGTATCCGACCTGTGTTATCCAGTTGAAGAGAGAAGGCACTCGGTTCCCGCTCGGACCGAAGGACGCTCGACTGATCGTGAAAGCCGTCGTGCCGGCCTGGGGTCCCTGGAGACTGGTGAGCCCGGTCAGGAGATATGACCCAATGCTGCCGACGATGATGACTGGCACCGCCTGAGCGAAGGACAGGCCAAAGATGGCGACGAGCAGCGTGCCGTAGACCACGTACTCGACGTTCCAGATCGCGCCGGTCCACATCCAGAACAGTGCGCTCGGGGTGCCCCAGCGTTCGTCGGCACTCACGTGCTGGATGCCGCGCCGCTCAATTCCCATGGAACGCGTAGTTGCGGGGTCGGCGGCGGAGTTAGCAGCGTCTCCCCGATTTTCGTCTTGACCCACGGTCACCCTCCGTCCCTTGACGGTGGAGGCTCGACCGTGACCGCGACTAGCTCGACCAACAACCAGTCGGTGCCTTCTCCGTTGCTTGCAAAAGAATTGGGTGGCACGTTACTAGGGCCTCAACTACAGGTAAATTCCTCGTCCGTTCGCGGGATTTGACCTGATACGAGACCCAAGGAGATGATCAGTTCAGGTCGGGCTCTGGCTGTCCGAGCCGCGAACGCGGGTTCGGCTCGACTCGAGGTGGAGGCCACGTGCAACTACGAGAGAAGATCGACGCAGCCGAAGGTGTTCGGAAAGCCGACCTGGTGCTGACCGGCGGCCGGCTTGTCAATGTGGCGACCGGCGAGGTCTATCCGGCGGATGTGGCTGTCGTTGGCGACATGATCGCGGCGGTGGGTGATGTCACCCCCAATACAGGACCTGCCACGACAGTCATAGACGTGACGGGCCGGTACTTGGTTCCGGGCCTGATTGACGGTCACCTCCACATCGAGTGCAGCAAGTTGTCGGTGACGATGTTCGCCGACGCCGTGGTCCGTTGCGGCACGACGAGCGTTGTCTCCGGGTTGGACCAGACCTACGCCGTTGCAGGGCTGGAAGGCGTGCGAGATGCACTCTCGGAGGCGGAGGCCAGCCAGATGAAGATCTTCTGGGCGGCACCCTACAAAGTCCCGTACACGATCCCCGAGTCGAACGTGGGGTTCCGGCTCGGCCCCGAGGTCCATGAGATCGCCCAGAAGTGGGACGATTGCTTCGGCGTATGGGAGACGGTGACTGAGTTCATCACCAATCGTGACGCCGAGGTGCTCGAGGTCATCGAGATGGCGGGGCGGAACCGATTGCCGGTTTTCGGCTGTGCGCCCATGGCAAGCGCGGCCACCATTGGCGTGCTGGCGGCCGCAGGCGTCCGCTTAGACCATGAGAGTTACAACGCCGAAGAGGTCCTCACAAAGATGCGAGCCGGCATGTACGTGATGGTACGAGAGTCGGCCGTCGCCCACTTCATGGAGGAGAACATCCAGGTCGTGACACGGCTCGGGGCCAATCCAGGCCGCGTCGGCTTCTGCACCGACGACGTGACGGCGACGAGCCTGCTCCGGGATGGGCACCTCGATCGGCTGGTTCGCATGGCCATAACAGCTGGCGTGCCACCAATCACGGCGATTCAGATGGCGACCATCAACACGGCGCAGATGTATCGGATCGACCACCTCGTCGGCTCGATATGTCCTGGACGGGCCGCAGACGTGGTTGTCATCGACGATCCCGCCAGCTTTGTCGTAGACAAAGTGGTGTCCAAGGGAGTCCTCGTCGCTGAGGGTCGCCGCGCGCTACGTCCTCCACTCGTCCCGACAAGGGGACCGGCGCTGCTCGACACCATGAATCGGAGACCGCTCGAGCCCGACGAGATCCGCATGCCGACTGAGCTCGGATCCCCGGTAAGGGTGCTTGCCATGGAGATGGACCGCGAGGTGCCCTTTGTGCGCCGTCGCCGCGATGTTCTCCTGGAAGTAGTCGATGGTTCGGTAAGACCCGACGTTGCCAAGGATGCTCTCTATGTGACCGTCGTCGAGCGCTACGGCAAGACGACGAATCTGTCTGTCGCGATCGTGTGCGGATTCGGCCTCAACTCGGGGGCACTGGCCACGAGTGCCGCTCCAGACGACAACAACATTATCTGCGTGGGGACGAACCCCTCCGACATGGCTCTTGCGATTAACACGGTGATCGAGCTCAGGGGAGGCCTCGCAGTCACAGACGGTGGGAAGGTAATTGAGACGTTGGCATTGCCTGTCGGTGGGATCGTGGCCGACATCGATGTCGAGACGATGGCGGCAGCCGAGGCACGACTGGACTCCGCTGCACGGGCACTCGGCTGCAAGCTGCCGACGGCGTTCGGCTATCTCATGTTCCTCGAGATCACATCCATCCCCGACTACGCGATCACCGACCTCGGTCTGGTGGGTGTGCGCGAGCTCGCCGTGCTGGACTCGGTACTCGGGCCGGGCTGAGTCACGGCACGTTTGGCCTCCGCGCTCCGAGTCGCACCACCTGGCTGGCACAAAGTGGCGGTCCACCTGGCGTTCGGTTCACCTCGGCCCGCACGCCATTACCAGTCCCCTCCCGCGTCGAACACCCCACTTCCAACGTCGAGACTATGAACGGCGATCGCGTTCTCACCGATCCTGCATCCGCCGCGAAAGTCGCGGCCCTGTTGGATCCGCCCCTATGGCCTGCCTGGCCGAAAGGACCGTTAGGAGATCCCGAAGTTGCTCGAGGACCCGGCGACGGCCGAGACGTCTTCGATAATCATGGCGGTATCGGCTCGAACAGCAGTCCGGGTCGAGCTCGTGCAAGACGCGTTCGTGTTCCTGGCCGACGAGCCCGAATTGGACAGGCAGGCTCGAGTTCAGTTGCAACGAACCGAGGCCACTCGGCGGAGGGATAGGGCTTCTCGTGCCCGCCGCGGCGACAGTAGCCATTCTTCGACACGTGACTGGCGTCTGCATCGAAGTCATCGACGAGTACGACCCGGCTGACGCGGCGATCGGCACCCTAAGGTCTGGTGAGGGAGCGCCACTCCTTCAGCAGCCCGCGCGCGACGCACTAGCAAAGGGCCTAGAGCCACCATCGACATCGCCATGCGTCCGGCGCTCCGGGTTACCTTATGTACTGATCAACGCAGTTCCGCCGAGACCTGATTTCAGGACCAGTCGGAGACCCGCGATGCCCACCCTCCACGACCTTCGACACCGCATTTCCAGTTGCGTGAAGTGGAGTCACCCGGCTGGCGGATACCCGGCAGGATGGCGGAATCAGAATGGACCGCTGTTGGTCACCAGAGAAGCTACCGGGAATGAACGACGCGCTTGGAGCCCACACCTTTGTGACATTTGGCCCTGACGCCCGATGAACCGAAGGCGCAGGATGACCTGCGAATGGTCCCAAGCTGGTGAGCGAGGAGGCTCGATGAAGGCGAGATACATCGTCGTAATAGGACTGGCGGTCTTGGCGGCAGCCTGTTCCAGTTCCAAGCCGGCGGCAACTCCTTCGACTTCAACATCTACAACTGTCAGTCCGGCTTCAACATCTACAACTGTCAGTCCGGCTTCAACATCAACAACTGTCAGTCCGACTTCAACATCGACGACAGTTGCTCCGACGACATCAACCACGACGGTCTCGTCGACAAAGGCGTCTCAGCAGTACCTGGCGGTCGCCGCGGTCTCTAGGGCCGCGTACGTGACGTGGAGCTCCAAGATCACAAGCAAGACCACGATCAGCGAGGCAATCGGTCCCTGTGACACCTACGCAGCCGCGTTGACGAACTTCGACAACGCAATATTGGGTATCGCCGTCACTGGGAAGACGGAAACTGACATTCAGACGTTGGTTGCCGATGACCGCGTCGTCATCAAGAATCTGAAGGCTGTGAGAACGGAAACCGCGGCCCAAATCGAGAAAGAGGCCACTCAACTCAAGGCTACTGGGAAGGCGGCAATACGCGCAGGCGACGTTGTTCGCAGCGACCTCGGTCTGCCGCCAAGCTAAGTTTGGGCTAGCTGGGCGCGATTAGGCTTGTAGTGAGGCGCCCAGCGCGAATCCGGCCGGTGTCGGACCTGGCGTTCAGGTGACACGGACGGTAGGGCACCAGAAACCCAGTGGTGTCGGCGGAGCTGTACGGACAAGGCGTTGACTCGGTGATGCTGGTCCGTCCGTCTGGCAACCAGGCACAGCGTGCAGCGGCGATCGCTGAGTGGTCGACAGTCGGCCCGACTGAGACGACCGACATCGAATTAGGAGGTTTCGGGCCAGGATTCGGGGTTTGCGCGAGTGGTCTGATTGGCGTCGCGGCACTCATGGAGAGCTGGCGGGTGGCGACCTAGACGCGAACTGCGTCGAGAACGACGAGGATGCGCGTCGCCGATGCGAACCAGTCGCCCACGGACTAGATAGAGGAAGGCCGCCAACGGCTTGCCGGTGCCTAGTTGTGCCGTTGCGGCAGAGGGTCCTGTCGAGATTCGGGACCGTGGCGCTTCGCGGCTCCATCACGGCGGCCGGGTGTTCTACGGCGTCCGCGTCCGACTACCGGTGTGGGAAACGGACGTCGCGTGGTTCGAGGTAATTGGCGCTTGGCGTGCTCGTGGACGCGATGTTGCGTCAGCCGCCCCTGGTGCCAATAACACGTATGGTTGAGCTACTGCAACGAGCAGACCCGAAGCGGTGGCGATTTACGGCACGTGGCGGAGGTCGATCACGATTGGCGTCGCTTCTCGGCTCAATACATGGATCCATCCGGTGGCTCTGATCTGCGGATTCCTGCTCTGCATGCTTCCGACGATCCTCGGCACGGTGCGGAGGGGCGTCAGCGTAGAGTCTGTCTTCGTGGTCCACCTGCTGCTCGGCTGGACACTGATCGGCTGGGCGATCGCTCTCGCCATCGCGCCGCATAGGAACCCGCCACACTTACGCGCAGATGTGGACGCCACCGCCAATGCCCAGGTCCGCACTGGGAGATGGGTTGCTTCGTCTCCCCAGAGCTCACCAAGTGAGAACCCGAATACATCGCCGCCAGCCGGTCGGCTGCCAGGCGAGCACGCGGACCGGTCCGATCCGTCAGGTCAAAAGTCGTGGGACCGTCAAAGATGGACCGCTACTCACTCAAAGCCTCAACTGCCTGGGTCCGAGAAGAACGAGAACTAGATGCGACGCCGCCTAGTAGTTTCATTCGTACCTGTAGTTGCAGTGTTCTCATGCACCACTTCTTTCCCTATCCGTTCGAACGCGCAAGCGGTTGTCTCATCTGGGCTCGCGGTGTTGTATCGGAGCGCCAGCCCACTACCTCCAGCGCGCTCACTCGCGCTTGGACGCCTGTCGTCCTCGACTGATCTTCATATCGACGTCACGCTAAAGCTGCCAGATCCGTCGGCCGTGGCCTCCTTCATCGCATCTCTGTCTGATCGGCACTCGCCGGACTTCCACCACTTCCTCCGCCCCGGCCAATTCGGTCAACTTTTCGGTCCTCCGTTGTCTGAGGTGGAGGCTGTCGACGCCGTGCTCCGCTCCGACGGACTCCACCCTGGGCAAGTGGCCGCGGATCGACTCTCGATCCCGGTACTTGCGCCAGTGGCAGCACTCGATCGTGCCTTGCATGTGCGGCTCGTGGACTACCGGCTACCCAACGGACGCACGGCCTTCACAACCTTGTGGCCACCGAGCATTTCGGCGTCTGTGGCCGTGTACATCCAGGGGATTCTCGGCCTCAGCGATGTCGTTCCGCCCGAGAGCTTGCTTGCGAGTCCGCATGTCCCGCGATCCGCATCGCGCGCTTCGCGAGACGCTGATCCGACAATGGCGGGTCCAACACCTTGCGCGGCAGCCATCGCCGCTGCTAGCTCGGGCGGGAGCCACACGGCCGATCAGTTGGCTGCTTTCTACGGCTTTGATCCGCTCTACGCCTTGGGTGATTTCGGACAGGGAGTCAAAGTCGCCCTAGTCGAGTTCGAGCCGAATTTGCCTACCGACGTCGCGGCTTACCAGGTGTGTTACGGGACTGACACCACCGTGAACTACATACCGGTCGACGGAGGCACCGGTTCAGGCGCGGGCACCGGCGAAGCGGCCCTCGACATCGAGGACATCATCGGGCTCGCCCCCGACGCGACTGTCGACGTCTATCAGGAAGGCAACTCGAACAGCTGGGACGTCTATTCGACCATCGTCAACTCCGACACCGACGAGGTCGTGTCCGTCTCCTGGGGATTCTGCGAGTTGGACGCAGGAATCGCATTGGTCCAGTCAGAGAGCGCTCTCTTCGCACAGGCTGCGACGCAAGGCCAGACAGTGTTCTCGGCTGCGGGCGACACCGGCTCGACCGACTGTTACAGCGACAAGGGCACGACGAACGGGCCCACTCCTTCGGTGCTCGATCCGGCAAGCCAGCCCTACGTCATCGGGGTTGGAGGCACGTCGCTCGTCGCCAACTCCGAGAGCGTGTGGAATGACTCGACCGACACGGGCGGCGCCGGCGGGGGCGGGGTATCGGCAGCCAAGTGCATGCCCTTCTACCAGGATCACCCCAAGG
>Ga0182012_10007823_pt1 | contig 10635 bp, 4 predicted proteins | sample 612S2SmetaG_FD_120486 | JGI IMG/M metagenome (GOLD analysis project Ga0182012, IMG submission 120486) | Permafrost microbial communities from Stordalen Mire, Sweden - 612S2S metaG | ecosystem: Environmental > Terrestrial > Soil > Wetlands > Permafrost | place: Sweden: Stordalen | collected...
AGCACGGGGACGATCCGGTCGATCCGGCCGTCCGGCGCATAACGGACGATCCGCCAGGCGCCCCACTGGCAGTTCCAGACGTAGCCCTCCGCGTCCACCGCCGAGCCGTCCGGCGCGCCCGCCTCGCCGCGGGTATCGATGAATGCTCGCCGCTCGCCAAGCGACCCGTCGGCCAGGATCGGAAAGGCCCACAGGGTCCGCAGCGTCGAGTCGGCGAAATACATGATCGCGCCGTCCGGGCTGCAGGAAACGGTGTTGGCGATGTGGACACCATCCAGCACCTGGTGGGTTCGCCCGTCAGGGTCGGTGCGGTAGAGCGCGCCCGGCCTCTTGCCGCCGTCGTCGTCCATGGTGCTCCACCAGAGCCGGCCGGCGACATCGATCTTGCCGTCATTGGTGCGAAAACCCGGCTCGAAGGTCATCGGCTGGATGAGGTCGAAGCGGCCGGCGGCGGTGTCGAAGTGGGCGAGCCCGGCCTCGGTGACCAGGATCAGGCCGCCGCCGGTTCGGGGCGCGGCGACGCTGGCGCGCACGGGCAGGTCGAAGCCGCCCCACTCGCCGCCGGCGTGGTCCAGCCAGTTCAGGCGGCGGCCCTGGATATCGAACCAATAGAGCCGGCCCTCCTGCGCCGACCACACCGGGCCCTCGCCCAGCACATCACCGCTTGCCGCCACGCACCGAATGTCGCTCAACATCGCCTCCCTGGATTTGCGACTTGGCGGTTTCTCGTCGGCGCCGTCAATCTGGCGTGCGCGATCAGTGGAGTGGGCAAGCATGTTGAGGCTCGACGGTGGCGGCGAGACCCTGTTGCTTGCCCTGCGCCCGGGTCCGCCGCTGCTGGCCTATTGGGGCCCCACGCTGCCCACCGCCACCGATCCGGCTCAGGTCGAATCCCTGATCGCCCGGGCGATCCCCGGCGGCGGCCTCGACGGCGGCGAGGCGTTCGATCTCTTCCCCGAAGCGGCGCGCGGCTTCACCGGCCACCCGGCGCTGCAGCTGCATCGCCCGGACGGCGGGTTCCTGACACAGCTGGCCTACGTCGAAACCCAACCCATCGAAGCAGGCCACGTGATCCGGCTACGGGACGATCTCGCCGGCATCGAGGTGACCCTCAGCATCACCCTGGACGCGGCCACCGGGGTGGCGGCGTTCGGCGCCCACCTGCTCAACATCGGCGCATCGCCGCTGACCCTCGACTGGATGGCGCCGGTCGCCCTGCCGATGGCCCACGACGAAGTGATGTTCTTCGACGGCCGCTGGGCGCGAGAGTTCCAGACCGTCCGCCAGAGAGTCGCCACCGGTCTCTGGCTGAAGGACAACCGCACTGGCCGCACTTCGCACCACGCCCCTCCCTTCGCCGTCGTCGGCGCGCCGGGATTCCGGCACGAAACCGGCGAGGTCATCGGCTTTCACCTGGCCTGGAGCGGCGATCAGCGGCTGCTGGTCGAGCGCCTGCGCGACGGTCGCCTGCAGGCCCAGGCCGGCGAGCTGTTCCTGCCGGGCGAAATGCGGCTGGCGCCGGGCGAGACCTATGCGACCCCGATCCTCTATGCCGCCCGCTCGGCTTCGGGCCTGAACGGCCTTTCCGACCGCTTCCACCCCTTCGTCCGCGAGCAAATCCTCGGCGGACGGCTGAAATCCAAGCCCCGGCCGGTGAACTTCAACACCTGGGAGGCGGTCTACTTCCGCCACGACCAGGAGGAGCTGGAGTCCCTGGCGAACCTCGCCGCCGAGGTCGGCGCCGAGCGGTTCGTGCTCGACGATGGCTGGTTCGAGGGTCGCGGCGACGACACCACCAGCCTCGGCGACTGGCGGCCGGACCCGGTCAAATATCCGCAAGGCCTGGCGACGCTGATCGAGCACGTGCGCGGCCTCGGCCTGGAATTCGGTCTCTGGGTCGAGCCGGAGATGGCCAACGCCGACTCCGCCCTCCTGCGCGCCCACCCGGACTGGACCTTGCACGACGAGGGTCGCGCCCAGCCGCTCGGCCGCGGCCAATATGTGCTCGACCTCACCCGCTCCGAGGTAAGCGACGACATTTTCGGCCAACTTGACGCGCTGCTGCGGACCTATCCGATCGGCTATCTGAAGTGGGACATGAACCGCGACCTGACCCACGCGGTCAGCGGCGGGCGGCCGGTCAGCCATCGCCAGACCCTGGCGGCGTATGCCCTGATCGACCGGCTGCGGGCGGCGCACCCAGGCGTCGAGATCGAGAGCTGCGCCTCCGGCGGCGGTCGGGCGGACTATGAGATCCTGAAGCGCACCGACCGCATCTGGACCTCGGATTGCAACGATCCCCTGGACCGCCAGTCGATCCAGCGGGGTTTTTCGATCTTCTTTCCGCCGGAGGTGATGGGCGCCCACGTCGGCCCCGCCGCCAGCCACACCACCGGCCGGCGCACCAGCCTGATGCTGCGCGCCATGACCGCCCTCTTCGGCCACATGGGCATCGAGGCCGACGTTCGCGACTTCTCCGAGGCCGACCGCCGGCGGCTGGCCGAGGCCATCGCCCTGCACAAGCGCTTCCGCCCGCTGCTGCACCACGGCCGCACCCTGCGCCTGGACGCGGCCGATCCGGGCTGTATCGCCTTCGCGGTGGTCGGCGAGACCGACGCCCTGGTCAGCGTCGCCCAAGTCGACACCCCGGCGACGGCGGCGCCCGCGCCGCTGCGGGTGCCGGGACTGGCCGGCGAGGCGAGCTACCGAGTCACCCTGCTCAGTCCGTCGCGTCGGGCGCTGGCGGCGGCGAAATTGCTGCCGCCCATTGTCCGAGGCGAGACGGTGACCACCACCGGCGCGCTGATCGCCGGCATCGGCCTGCCGCTGCCGATCCTCAGCGCCGGCGAGATCGCTGTGTTCCATCTCGAGCGGCTCTAATCGCCGATGGCCATCCCGCGGATCATTCACCAGCTCTGGAAGGACGAGGCGCTGCCTGATCGCTACCGGGCGATGCGGGAGACCTGGCGGGCGCACCAACCGGACTGGGAGCTGCGGCTGTGGACCGACCGCGACCTGAAGGACCTGGTCGAAACCCACTATCCGTCGCTGCTAGAGGTCTACAACGGCTACGCGGCCAGCATCTGCCGCGCCGACCTCGGCCGCTATCTGGTGCTGCGCCGGTTCGGCGGCGTCTACGCCGACCTGGACTGCGAATGCCTGAAGCCGATCGGGCCGCTGCTGGAGGGCGCGCGCTTCATCATCGCCGAGGAGCCGGCCGGCAATTTGCGAGATGCCGTGGTGTTCGAAGCCGGCTTTCGGCGATTGATCTGCCCTTCGTTCATCGCCTGCGAACCCGGGCACCCGGCCTGGGACCCGATCCTGGCGGCGGCGGTCGAGGCTCGTCACGCGGTCGGCCCGCTCGAGGCCACCGGCCCATTTCTGCTCACACGCACCTTCGATCGCTGCGTGGCTCCAGGCACGGTGCGCGTCATGCCGGCGGCGCAGATCTATCCCGTCGATAAGCACGACTGCTGGAGCGGCCGCGTGCACGACCTGGAGTTCCGCGAGCGCGCCACCCGGGACGCCTTCGTGCTGCACTACTGGGATGGCGGCTGGTTCCGCGACCATATCTCGAGCGGCGGCCTGCCGGGCGAGATCAACGCCACCGTCAACCGGCCCGCCGCGGCCGGTCTGGGGTTCGACCACAGCGGGCCGCAGCCGAAAATTTGCTGCCTGATGGTCAGCGGCGGCGCCCTTGAGCCGGCAAAGATGGCCATCGACGCCTTCCTCGCCCAGACTTACGCGAACAAACAGTTGGTGATCGTGGCCGCGGCGCCCGAGCCGCGCCTGCTGGACCATCTGCGCGCGCTGGACCGGGCCGACATACGCCTGGCGCTGATGACCGCGCCCGTGGAGGCCATGTGGGACCACGCCCGCAGCCTCGCCGACGGCCCGCTGGTCTGCTGCTGGGAGGAAGGCGACCTGCACGATCCCCGGCGCCTGGAAATCCAGTACGCGGTGCTGAAGCAGACCCGGGCCGACGCCTGCCTGACGCGCCGGTGGACGTCATGGCGGCGCTCGCCCCCACGGCTCGGCGTGGTCGCCGACCGGCCGCTGGTCGCCTCGCTGCTGTGCCTGAAAGCGGTGATGCCGGACGCCGCCGAGCTGGCCCGCGACGGCGGCGCGCCAGCCGTCGCACGGCTGCTCGCGGACGCCCGCGTCGCCCTGTTCGACCTGTCGCGCCTGCTGGTCCGCGTCGACGCTGACGACGGCGCGGACGCCCTGCTAGCCACGGCCTTCGAGGGCGACCGCCTGGATGTCACGCTGGCCGAACTCGGCAAGCGCTTGCCGGTCGAGGCGCGGGCGCGGCTGCGGCAAGGGCGTGCGCCGGGCGCCGACATCGCTGTGCGGCTGATCGGGCACCTGAGCTCGACCACCGGCGTCGGGGCTGCGGCTCGGGGCGACGCCGCGGCCCTGGCCGCCGCCGAGGTTCCGTTCGTCTGCATCGACATCGTCTGGCCCGACGCGCATGCCCAGCCAGTGCCGGTTTCGCCGCTGCGCGCGACCCCGGACGAGCGGCGGTGGCCAGTCAATCTGGTGCATATGAACCCTGGCGACCTGGGCGCGGCGACCGCCTCGGGCCTGCCGTCGCTGACCCCTTCGCGGCTCGGCGGCGCCTACACCATCGGCGCCTGGGCCTGGGAGACCGAGACCGGCGTCCCGGCCGCCTGGCGCGGCCATTACGCGGCCTATGACGAGATCTGGGCCCCAAGCCGCTACGCCGCCGACGCCATCGCCCGCAGCGCGCCAATGACGGTGAGCGTCATGCCGCACGTGGTCGAGCCGACGGCGCCCACCCTGGACCGCGCCGCTCTCGGCCTGCCCGCCGACACCTGCCTCTTCCTGTTCGCTTTCCACGCCTGCAGCAACGTTCGGCGCAAGAACCCGGACGGGGTGATCGCCGCCTACCGCGCCGCCTTCCCCACGCCTTCGCCGCGGACGATGCTGCTGGTGAAGGCCATCGAGTTGTCGGCGGCGAACCTGGCCCGGCTGACGGCCCTGGCGGACGGACGGGCGGACATTCGCATCGTCAACGAGGCCTGGAGCGCTGACCGCTTGGCCAACGCCATCGCCGCCTGCGACGCCTACGTCTCGCTGCACCGCGCCGAGGGGTTCGGCCTGACCATGGCCGAGGCGATGTATTTCGGCCGGCCGGTGATCGCCACCGCCTACTCCGGCAACATGGACTACATGTCCGCCGAGACCGCGCTGCTGGTTCCCTATCAACTGTCCACGCTGGATGAGGCGGACGGCGACTATGACGCCGGCTCGGTTTGGGCCGAACCCGACCTGGACGCGGCGGCGGCGTTGATGGCGCAGGTCGCCGCCGACCCTTCCGCGGCGGCGGTCGTTGGGGCGCGGGCGGCGGCGCAGATCCGGGAGCGCCTGAGCGCCGAGGCCGTCGGCGCGCGGATGCTGCGGCGCCTGGAACGCGCCCGGCGCGACAGGGCGGCCGGGGCCGGCGATGGCCGCCGGCGGCGTTCGGCGCTGGACCCGCGCGTGCTGATCCTGACCCCGGTCAAGGACGCACGCCCGCAACTGCCGCGCTATGCCGAACTGGTCCGGCGCCTCGACCATGATCCGGCGCGGCTCTCGCTCGCCTTCATGGAGGGCGACAGCCGGGATGGAACCTACGACGCCCTGGCCGCGGCGGCGCCGGAGCTCCTCCACCGTGTCGACGACGTCGCCTTGCACCGGTGGGACTACGGTTTCCAGATCGATGGGCCGCGCTGGGCGCCGGAGGTCCAGCGGCGGCGGCGGGAGATCATCGCCCGCTCCCGCAACCGGCTACTGGCCGCGGCGCTGCGCCCGGACCACGACTGGGTGCTCTGGCTGGACGCCGATCTGGTCGACTACCCCGCCGATCTGCTGCGCCGACTGCTGGCGGCGGACAAGCAGGTGGTGGTCCCGCACTGCCTTGCCCCGGACGGGCGGACCTTCGATCTCAATACGTTCAAGTTTGGTCCCGACTCAGGCGGTCGGGACGACCCGGCCTATCTGCGCGACGGTATCTTCCAGCCGCCCCGGGGCGTCGGCCGGCTCTATCTGGACGCCTTCCAGGACCAGGATTTGGTCGAGGTGGACGCCGTCGGCGGGACCGCGCTCTTGGTCCGCGCCGACTTGCATCGGGATGGCCTGAATTTCCCGACCTTCAGCTACCGCGGCTACATCGAGACCGAGGGGCTCGCGATGATGGCGCGGGACATGGGCGCCCGCTGCTGGGGCCTGCCGAACCTGCGCATCGTCCACGGCTGACGCGCCTCAGCGCGCCGCCAGATCGCGGGCTTCGCGCTCATAGGCCTCGATCGGCAGCCGCTTCGCCAGCAGGCGGATCAGCGCCCGGTAGTCGTCGCCCTCGATCCGGCGCTCCGCCGCGGCGAACAGGCCGTTGAAGTGCTCCCGGTGCCAGGTGTTGGCCTGGGTGATCGCATAGACATAGAGCAACGGGGCGTCGGCCAGGGCGACCTGCTGGCTGTGGGCGACCTGCTGAACGCCCGGCGTGTCCTCGCCGCGACGGAGGTTGGGATAGGTCGGCGCGTGGGCCCGCCAGACGGCGATGGTCCCCTCCCAGAATCGTCGGCTCGAGATCGCCGCCAGCTCCCGCGCTGGCCACCACAGCAGCAGCCGGCCTTGCAACACGGCCACCGCCGGCAACCGGGTCAGGATGTCGACGGAGGCTTTGATCCGCAGCGGATCGCAGAGGTCGTCGTCGTCCCACTGGATCAGGATGTCGCCGCGGGCCTGCTGGACGGCGAGATTGCGTAGCTCTCCCAGGGTTTGCCCCGGCCAGCCCTGATAGACGCGGGCGCTGTCGATCCCGGCTTCGTCCAGCAGGTTCTCGACGAATTCGGCGCCGATACGGTCGACTATCACCACCAGCTCCCGGCGCCGGTGCGTCTGCGCCTGGTAGCAGGCCAGGGCGTATTTGATGGTGAACCGGTCGCCCTTGGTCACCATCAGGCACGAGACCAGCGGTGGCTCAGCGCCCCGTGCCGGCGACGGCGCCGCCACCCAGTCGGGCGGGACATCGTTCGGTCGATAGAGGGTGTAGTCGACGCTAAGCTGCCCCGACGGGACGCGGGCGCCGAGGCTCTCCAGGACGTCGGCAATCGCCATCGCCCCTGACTCGGCCGCCGGGCCGGCGACGGCGCTAGAGCGACTGGCGATCGGTCATCGCCGCGTAGACCGCCTTGGCCGACAGCTCGCGCATCAGCGGGGTGCCGGTGCCCGGTGTCGAGCCGCTGACGTTCTGGATGAAACCGATGACGATCATGTCGTTGATCGGATCGATCCAGAACCAGGTGCCGAAGGCGCCGCCCCAGTAGAAGCTCTCGATCCCCTGGCTGGTCTTGGCCAGCGCCGGATCCTGGACGATGGCGAAGTCCATGCCGAAGCCGAGGCCGCGGGTTTCGGGCGTGTAGAGCGTCACCTCGACGCCCTTGGCCAGGACGTTGGTGTGCATGGTGAGCACCGTCGAGGCCTTCAGGTAGCGCCGGCCGCCGAAGGCGCCGCCGTTGAGGATCATCTGCGCGAACCGCCAGTAGTCCTCGATCGTGCCGCTGAGCCCGCCGCCGCCCGACAGGAAGGCCGGCCTCTCGGTGTTGAAGATGTTCGACGGCCCGGCCGCGGCGATCTTGCCGTCGACGTACTTGTGGATCCGCGCCACCCGGGCTGCCTTGGCCGGATCGATCCAGAAGCCGGTGTCGATCATGCCGAGCGGCTCGAACAGCCGCTCCTTCAGGAACGCATCCAGGCCCTGGCCGGACAGTTTCTCGATCACATAGCCCTGGATGTCGACGCTGGGGCCGTAGCGCCACTCCGTCCCCGGCTGGAAGCTCAGCGGCAGGCCGGCCAGGGTGTCAATCATCGCCTGCAGGTCGCCGCCGCGCAGCGAGACACCCTCATAGTCGCCCGTGCGGCCGAAGCCGGCCGAATGGCTCATCAGCTGGCGCATGGTCGCCGGGCTGGTCTGATCGACCAGCTCGCCGCTCTTGGTCTTCACCTTCAGCCCGGCGAACTCGGGGATGTGCCGGGCGATCGGATCGTCCATCGCCCACTTGCCTTCTTCCCAGAGCATCATCATCGCCGCGCCGATGATCGGCTTGGTCATCGAGGCCAGGCGGAAGATGCTGTTCTTCTCCACCGGCGCTGCTTGCGAGACATCAAGCTTGCCGTAAGCGTCGAGATCGACCACCTCGCCATGCCGCGCCACCAGGGTGATCACTCCAGCGAGCTGCTGCTGGTCGACGAGGGCGTGCGTCTGGGTGTGGAGAGCGGCCAGGCCGGCGCTGGAGAAACCGGCTCTCAGGCTGTCGGCCTGCAGGGCAGACGAAACGGCGGGCTGATCATCGGGCGACATCGAAAACTCCCTAAATGGCTTTGGTTTTCTATGCCGCCTTCTTGGCAGAAAGCCGCTCCGCCCGCCAGCGCCAGGGCTAGTAGTGGGTCGCCGCCGGGGCCGGTTTCGGGCCGCCTGCGAAGGGCCGCCAGCGCCGCACGCGGTCGAGGTAGATGTAGATCACCGGCGTGGTGAACAACGTCAGCACCTGCGAGACCAGGAGGCCGCCGACGATGGCGAAGCCCAGCGGCTGGCGGAATTCCGAGCCGGTGCCCAACGCGAACACCATCGGCAGGCCGCCCAGCATGGCGCAGGCGGTGGTCATCAGGATCGGCCGCAGCCGCTGGTGCGAGGCCTGGGCCACCGCCTCCTCCGGCGGCAGGCCGTGCTCGCGCTCGAGCCTTAGCGCCACGTCGACGATCATGATGCCGTTCTTCTTGACGATGCCGATCAAGAGAATGATGGCGATGATGCCGATGACATTGAGGTCCTGGCCCACCGCCAGCAGCATCAGCAGCGCGCCCACCCCCGCCGACGGCAGGGTCGAGAGAATGGTCAGCGGGTGGATGTAGCTCTCATAGAGCACACCCAGGATGATGTAGACCGCCAGCAGGGCCGCGGCGATCAGGATCGGCTCGCTGGACAGTGACTGTTGAAACGCCTGGGCGGTGCCCTGGAACGAGCCGGTGAGGGTCGCCGGCGCGCCGAGCTTGGCCCGGGCCGCCTCCACCGCATCGGTCGCCTGGCCGAGCGAGACGCCGGGCGCCAGGTTGAACGACAGGGTGTTGGCCGGGAACTGGCCCTGGTGGCTGATCGTCAGGCTGCTGGTGGCGTTTGGATTGACCTTCACGAACAGCGACAGCGGCACGTCCTTGCCCGTGATCGGCGACATGATGCGGATGGTGTCGAACAGCGCCGGGGTCAGCTGCTGCTTCGGCGGCGCCTCGACGATCACGTGATAGGCGTTCAGCTGGGTGAAATACTGCGCCACCTCGGCCTGGCCGATCAGGTCGTAGACCGCCGCGTCGATGGCCGAGGGCACGATGCCGAAGCGCGCGGCGGCGTCGCGGTCGATGGTCAGGTCGACGGCCGAGGCTTGTGACTGCTGGTCGGAACTGACGTCGCGCAGCTGCGGCAGGCCCTGCAGCGTCGTCAACAGCCGCGGCGACCAGGTGTTCAGCTCATCCAGGTCGGCGTCGGCGAGGGTGTACTGATACTGCGCCCGTCCCGCGCGGCCGCCGGTGGTGATGTCCTGGTTGGCCTGCAGCGACGTTACCACACCGACGATCTTGCCCAGTTGGGGCCGCAGCCGGTTGATGATCTGGTCGGCGCTGTCGACGCGGCCGTCGTCCTTCGGCTTCAGGCTGATGAAGATGTTCGCCTGGTTCGCGCCGCCGCCGCCCACGAACATGCCGACGTCGGCGATGCCGCGATCCGCGCGCAACACATCGGCCACCTGCTGCGCCTTGTCGGCGGTCTTGGCGAAGGAGGAGTCCTGTGAGGTCACCAAAACGCCGGAAAGAAAGCCCGTGTCCTGCTGCGGGAAGAAGCCGGTGGGGACGGTGGCGTAGAGGATCGCCGCCAGCACCGCCGTGCCGACGAACACCGCCAGGGTGATACGCATGTGCCTCAGCACCACGTCCAGGGCGCGCGCATAGCTGGTCTCGACGTAGTTGAAGCCCCGCTCCAGCGCCCGCATGAAGCCGTTCGCCGGCGGCCCGGGCTCCTTCAGGAACCGCCCACAGAGCATCGGCGTCAGGCTGAGCGACAGGCCGATCGAGACCACCACGGCGCCGGCCAGGGTCAGGGCGAACTCGCGCATCAAGAGCCCGACCACGCCACCCATGAACATCAGCGGGGTGAACACCGCGATCAGCGAGATCGAGATCGACAGGATGGTGAAGGCGATCTCGCCCGAACCGGCGATGGCGGCCGCCAGCGGCGTCTCGCCCGCCTCGATCCGTTTCCAGATCACCTCCTCCATGACGATGGCGTCATCGACCACGAAGCCCACGGCGATGGTCATCGCCATCAGCGACAGGTTGTCGAGGCTAAAGCCGGCCACCAGCATCACCGCCGCCGTTCCTAGCAGCGAGAGCGGGATGACCACGCTCGGGATCAGCGTCGCCCGTACATTGCGTAGGAACAGAAAGATCACCCCCACCACCAGAACGATGGTGATCAGCAGGGTGATCTTCACGTCCTTGACCGAGGCGCGGATGGTCTGGGTGCGGTCGGCCAGAATATGCACGCCGATGGCGGGCGGGATATCGGCCTGCAGCGACGGAAGCGCC
>Ga0182012_10007824_pt1 | contig 10634 bp, 6 predicted proteins | sample 612S2SmetaG_FD_120486 | JGI IMG/M metagenome (GOLD analysis project Ga0182012, IMG submission 120486) | Permafrost microbial communities from Stordalen Mire, Sweden - 612S2S metaG | ecosystem: Environmental > Terrestrial > Soil > Wetlands > Permafrost | place: Sweden: Stordalen | collected...
CAGTCAGGGTGACGCACACCGCGGAAACGATCGAACCGGTCGCCCCGCGGGTCTCCCAGGCCATCACGATCACCCCCGACAGCCCCGATCGCTTCATCAACCGCGAATTGTCGTGGCTGGACTTCAACCACCGGGTGCTGGAGGAGGCCGAGAACCCGCGCCATCCGCTGCTGGAACGGGTGCGCTTCCTGTCGATCAGCGCGTCGAACCTCGACGAGTTCTACTCGGTGCGCGTCGCCGGCCTGGTCGGCCAGGCGAAGGCGGGGGTCACCTACGTCTCCCCCGACGGACGCACGCCGGCGCAGCAACTGATTGAGATCAAGGTGCGCGCCGAGGCCCTGCTCGCCGACCAGCAGCGCATCTGGCGCGAGCTGACCCGCTTGCTGCGCGAGGCCGGCATCGAACTCTGCACGTCGGGTTCGCTGTCGGAGGCGGACCTGATCTGGCTGGAGGCCTGGTTCATGGAACGGGTCTTCCCGGTGCTGACGCCGCTGGCGATCGATCCGGCGCACCCCTTCCCTTTCATCGCCAATATGGGCCTGGTGATCGCCCTGCTGCTGCTGCGGGCCGAGGACGGGCAGTTCATGCGCGGCCTGCTGCCGCTGCCCAGCCAGGTGGAGCGCTTCATCCGCCTGCCCGCCGCCGACGGCGACGGCCGCATTCGCTTCATCGTGCTGGAAGACCTGGTCATCCTGTTCCTCGACCGCGTCTTCCCCGGCTTCAGCGTCACCGGCAAGGGCCTGTTCCGCCTGATCCGCGATACCGACGTGGAGTTCGAGGAAGAGGCCGAAGACTTGGTGCGCTCCTACGAAAGCGCGCTGAAGCGCCGCCGGCGCGGGGTGGCGATCCACCTGGAAGTCGAAGCCGACATGCCGGCGGAGCTGTACGAACTGGTCGTGGACGAGGTCGAGGCGGCACCGGACGAGATCTATACCGACCGCGGGCTGATCTCGGTCGTGGATGTCAAGCAACTGATCGCCGAGGACCGGCCGGACCTGCAATTCCCGCCCTACACCCCGCGCTTCCCCGAACGCATCCGCGACTTCGCCGGCGACTGCTTCGCCGCGATCCGCGCGAAGGACATCATCGTCCATCACCCGTATGAGAGCTTCGATGTGGTGGTGCAGTTCCTGCGCCAGGCCGCGCAGGACCCGGCGGTGATCGCGGTCAAGCAGACCCTGTACCGCACCAGCCGCGACAGCACGATCGTCAAGGCGCTGATCGAGGCGGCAGAGGCGGGAAAATCCGTCACCGCGCTGATCGAGCTGCGCGCCCGCTTCGACGAGGAGGCCAATATCCGCCTGTCGCGCAGCATGGAAGCCGCCGGCGTGCAGGTCGTGTTCGGCTTCACCGAACTGAAGACTCACGCCAAATTGTCGCTGGTGGTCCGGCGGGAGGGGGGCGCGATCCGCTCATACGCCCATTTCGGCACCGGCAACTATCATCCGATCACCGCGCGCATCTACACCGACCTGAGCTTCTTCACCTGCGATCCGGCCCTGACCCGGGATTCCGCGCGCCTGTTCAATTACATGACCGGCTATGCCCGGCCCGAGAAGATGGAGGAGGTCGCGTTCAGCCCGCTGACCATCCGATCGAAGCTGCTGGAACTGATCAATGCCGAGATCGACAACGCCCAGGCTGGCAAGCCTGCGGTGATCTGGTTGAAGATGAACAGTCTGGTCGATGTGAAGCTGATCGACGCGCTGTATGCCGCGTCGGCAGCCGGGGTGAGGGTGATGGCGGTGGTGCGCGGCATCTGCTGCCTGCGCCCGGGAGTGCCGGGCCTGTCGGACAATATCCGGGTGAAGTCGATCGTCGGGCGGTTCCTGGAGCACGGCCGCATCTACGCCTTCGGCAACGGCCACACCCTGCCCAACCGGCATGCTCGGGTTTACATCAGTTCGGCCGACTGGATGGAACGAAATATGGACTGGCGGGTTGAAAGTCTTGTCCCTATACACAACCCTACCGTGCATGCACAGGTGCTGGACCAGATCATGGTGATCAACCTGAAGGACTCCTTGCAGTCCTGGGAACTGCGGTCGGACGGCACCTGGTCGCGGGTACCGCCTGGACGCAAGCCGGTGTCGGCGCATGACTACTTCATGACCAATCCGTCGCTGTCCGGGCGCGGTTCGGCGCTGCACGGCCCGGTGGCGCCGTCCCCGCTGGTGGAACTGCGGCGGCTGGACCGGATCAATCAGGACTGACCGGATGCCCTACGCACCGCCCCCCGCTTTGCCACGTTGCGGCGTGGTTGACCTTGGCTCCAATTCCGTGCGGCTGGTTGTCTTTGAGGGGCAAAGCCGCAACCCGGTCTCGATCTTCAACGAAAAGGCGGTGTTGCGCCTGGGCCGCGGCCTGCTGGCGACCGGGCGGCTGAATGAGGACGGGATGGGCCAGGCCATCACCGTCATGATGCGCTACCACGCCGTCGCCAAAGCCATGGGGGCCGATCCGTTTGAAGTGCTGGCAACGGCGGCGGTGCGCGATGCCCGGAACGGCCCCGGATTTATCGCCGGCCTGCAGGCGCGCATGTCCGGCGTGCCGATCCATATCCTGACCGGCAATCAGGAAGCCGAGCTCTCCGCTGACGGCATGCTGTGCGGCATTCCCACCGCGGACGGCATCCTGGCGGATATCGGCGGCGGCTCCCTGGAGGTGGTCCGGCTGACCGCCGGCGAACGCGGCGCCTCGCAGACCTTGCCCCTGGGCGTGATCCGCCTGGCGGAGCGCGCCGGTGGCGATATCATCCGAGCCCGCGCCCTGGCCGAGGCCGATATGCTGACCGTCCCCTGGCTCAGCGAGGGTGTAGGGCGCGATTTGTATCTGGTCGGGGGTGCCTGGCGCGCCCTGGCACGTATCCACATCGCGCAGACCGCCTATCCGTTGGCGATGGTTCACCACTACACGATCGGCCGCGAGGAAGCGCGCGACCTGACCGCCCTGATCGCCGGGAGCAGCCGGCGGACCTTGGAACGCCTGCCCAGCGTGGCGCGCCGGCGGATCGACGACCTGCCCTACGCCGCCGTGGCGCTGCGCCGGCTGCTGCGGATCACCGGCGTCCGGCGGGTGGTGTTCAGTGCCAGCGGCCTGCGGGAGGGCTGGTTCATGCGCCGCATGCCCGACCACATTCGCGACCAGGATCCGCTGATGGCCGCCGGTCAGGAACTCGCCCAACGGCATGGCCGCGATCCCGCCTTGCCGCCCGCTTTATTCGCCTGGACCCAGCCTTTGTTCTTCTACGAGACACGGGAAGCCAGGCGGCTGCGCGAGGCCGCCTGCTGGATGTCGGATGTCGGCAGCCACGACCACCCCGAGTTCCGCGCCGAACAGGCCTTTCTGCGGGTGTTCCGCCAGCCGGGGATCGGCCTGGACCACCACGCGCGCGCTTTCCTGGGCCTGGTGATCGCGCTGCGCTACGAAGCCGACTCCGAGGCGTCGTTCCTCCGCCCCGCTCGCCTGCTGCTCGATGCGGAGACAGCCAACAGAGCCGAGGTGCTGGGGATCGCGCTGCGCCTGGCCTACACGCTGTCCGCCGGGACACCGGACCTGTTGGCCGGCACCGGCCTGCGCATCCAGGGCACCCAGCTTGTGCTGCATCTGGAGGAGAACAGCGGGGTCTTCGCCGGCGAAGCGGTTGTGCGGCGGCTCGACCGGCTGGCCCAGGCGGTCGGGCTGGAGGCAACGACGGAAGCGACGATCGCGCGGGCCGCGGAGTAGGGCCGCCCGCGACGTCTGACGGGATGGCGTTAACCCGGCCTGAACGCGGGACAAGACAACGAAATCAACCGAGGACCCGACATGCCGAGCAATGCCAGGGGGTGACCGGTCTCGAGATGGAGCGGCTGAGGGCGGCGGAAGCTCACGCCAACCGCGACCTTCGGACCACCAGCAGCGGCAGGATCAGCCCGACGCCGATCCCCCAGAACCCATTGATCAGGAACGACCGCACCCAGTTCAGCAGCACCCAGCCGCCGGCGATCGGCAGGCCCTTGATCGCCGGAACCACGAACAACCCGACCAAAGCCGCGATAATTCCCAGCACCAGGCCGCACAGCCATAGCGGCGCAGTCAATCGCGGCAGCACTAAGCCGAATACCGCGCCGTACAGCCCGCCCCAGAAGCACAGGTTGACGATCAATGGCACGCCCCACGGCGGTACAGGCCGCATCGGATAGGGCGGCGGCATGCCCAGGCCGGGCAGATCCAGCACGTGCAAAAGCTCCCACATCGCCTGATGGAAGGTCAGCACCGAAATCGCAGCGGCGATGAATCCGAGAAAGGCACGCATCACGGGTGTGGACATCGGGCGTCTCCGAGTGTGTGGCCGTACGCAACCGTCCAACGGAGGCGGCCTGCTGTCAACCGGCCCTGCCACGCCTTGTGTCATTTCCCGCTTTCCAACCGCGCGAACATGCACTATATTGCATGTTACCGAGAGCGCCGGATACAGGGCGCCGCGGGGGAGCCACGAGGAACGCGATGCACCAGGAACCTGGAAACGCCGTTGATTGGTTCATTGACCGCCACATCCGATCGGGCGGCGGCGACCGGCCGGCCTTCACCGATCCCTGGCGATCGCGGACCTACGCCGATCTGGGACGCGACTCGCACCGGTTTGCCGACGCACTGCGGGTGGCCGGCATCGAGCGGGAACGGCGGATCGCGTTGCTGCTGCTCGATACCGTGGATTTTCCCATTGCCTTCTGGGGCGCGCTGCGGGGCGGCGTGCTGCCGGTTCCGGTCAATACGCTGCTGACCCCGGACATGGTGCGCTATATCCTTTCCGACAGCAGAGCCGAGGCGGTGGTGGTATCGGCGCCGCTGCTGGCGGGGCTGATGTCGGTGTTGCGCGACATGCCGGCACTGCGGCGGATTATCGTGTCGCAGCCGGATGGCGGTGTGCCGGCAGTGATCGATGATGCACGCGCTGTCGGGTTCCAGGATTTCCTCGCCAGCGGCGACCCGGACGCGGCCACGGTTGAGGCCTCCGGCGATGAAGTGGCGTTCTGGCTCTACTCGTCGGGTTCGACCGGCGCGCCGAAGGGCGTGCGGCATGTGCACAGCGCGTTGCGCGCCAGCGCCGAGACCTATGGCGCCCAGGTGCTGCAGATCGAGCCGGATGACGTGATGTTCTCCGCGGCGAAGGCGTTCCACGCCTACGGTCTCGGCAATACCATGACGTTCCCGATGTCGGTGGGCGCGCAGGCGGTGATGTTGCCGGACCGGCCGACAGCCGACGCGGTCCTGGAGGCGATGGCGCGCTGGCAGCCGACCATCTTCGGCGGCGTGCCGACGCTGTATGCGTCTTTGCTCGCCAATCCCTACATCCGGCCGAACGCCGGATCGGACCGGCTGCGCCGCTGCATCTCGGCGGGCGAGGCGCTGCCCGAGGATATCGGCAAGCGCTGGAGCGCACTGGTCGGGGTGGACATCCTCGACGGCATCGGCTCGACCGAGATGCTGCATATTTTCATCAGCAACCGGATCGGCGACGTCAGGTACGGCACGTCCGGCAAGCCGGTACCGGGTTACGAGGCGCGCATCGTCAGTGAGCTCGGCAGCCACGTGCCGCATGGCGAGAACGGTGAGCTGATCGTCTCCGGCCCAACCGCAGCTGACGGCTACTGGAACCAGCGGGAGAAGACCCGCAAGACGTTCCGGGGCGAGTGGACCTATACCGGCGACACCTACTCGCGCGATGCCGATGGCTATTATCGTTTCTGTGGCCGCAGCGATGAGATGCTGAAAGTCAGCGGCGTCTGGGTCTCGCCGTTCGAGGTGGAGGAGGCGCTGATTTCCCATCCGGCGGTGCTGGAGGCCGCGGTCATCGGGCGGCAGGACCGCGATGGTCTGGTGAAGCCGAAAGCCTTCGTCATCCTGCGCGATGCCGCGGGACACTCAGAGCCTCTGGCAGAGTCATTGAAGGCTCATGTCAAAGACCGGATCGGAGTGTGGAAGTACCCGCGCTGGATCGAATTCGTTGACACTCTGCCGAAAACCGCGACCGGCAAGATCCAGCGCTTTCGTCTGCGGGAAGTCTGATGCTGTCGCTGGATGGCCGGCGTTTGGAATCCGCGTGGTGGGGCCCGGGTCCGGACACGGCCCCGACCCTGGTGCTGCTGCACGAAGGCCTGGGCAGCGTCGCCTTGTGGCGCGGTGTGCCGGAGGCTCTGGCGGCGGCAACCGGATGCGGCGTGTTCGCGTATTCTCGTTTCGGATACGGTCAATCCGACCCCGCCCCCCTGCCCCGCCCCATGACCTACATGCAAGACGAGGCTCGGAACGTGTTGCCGCGGGTGCTGGACGCGGCCGGTGTACGCCAGGCGATCCTGGTCGGGCATTCCGATGGCGGCTCGATCGCCGCCGCCTACGCCGGGACGGTGGCCGATCCGCGCGTGGTGGGCGTGGTGATGATCGCCGCGCATTTCTTCGTGGAGGACCTGAACATCGCGAGCATCGCGGCCATCCGGCAGACGTTTGAACAGGGCGACCTGCGGCCGCGGCTGGCGCGGTATCACCGGGCGGTGGATGCGGCGTTTTACGGCTGGAACGATGCGTGGCTTGATGCGCGCTTCCGAGCTTTCGATCTGCGCCCGTTGCTGCCCGGCATCACCGTCCCAATACTGGCGTTGCAAGGCGCAGACGATCCCTATGGCACCGACGAGCAGTTGCGGGTACTGGAGCGTTTGGCGCGCGCACCGCTTGAAACGCGATTGATCCCCGGCGCGCGCCATTCACCGCACCTTGAAGCGAAAACCGAAACGCTGGCGGCCATTGGCGCGTTCGTGGGGACATTACTGACCAGAGATGACGCGAAACAGGACATCATGGCATGATTGATTTCCAGACCGATCCAAGCCACTACCGGCACTGGTCGCTGTCGTTCGATGGGCCGCTCGCGACCTTATCGCTGGATGTCGATCCGGCCGGCGGCCTGCTGGGCGGCTACGAGTTGAAACTGAACTCCTACGATCTGGGTGTCGATATCGAGCTGGCCGATGCGGTGCAGCGTCTGCGCTTCGAACACCCCGAGGTCAGATCGGTGATTCTGCGGTCGGCAAAGCCGAACGTGTTCTGTGCCGGCGCCAACATCCGGATGCTGGGCAAGGCGAGCCACGGTCACAAGGTGAATTTCTGCAAGTTCACCAACGAAACGCGACTGGCCATCGAAGACGCCAGCGAGAATTCCGGCCAGCGCTATCTGGCCGCAGTCAGCGGCAGCGCGGCCGGCGGCGGCTATGAACTGGCGGTGACGGCGGACTGGGTCATGCTGATCGACGACCGCCGGTCGTCTGTTTCTTTACCGGAATTGCCGCTGCTGGCGGTGCTGCCCGGCACGGGCGGTCTCACCCGCCTGACCGACAAGCGCAAGGTGCGTCGGGACCTCGCGGACGTGTTCTGCACCACCGAGGAAGGTGTGCGCGGCCAACGCGCCGTGCAATGGCGGCTGGTGGACGAGGTGGTACCGCCGTCGGCGTGGGAGGCGAAGGTTGCGGAACGGGCGCGCGCCATGGCGAAGCTCAGCGACCGGCCGGCCGCGGCGGGGATCGCGCTGACCGCGTTGGACCGGCGGATCGACGATCATGAAGTGGTTTACCCACACGTGCATGTTGCGCTGCATCGGGAAGCCCGACGCGCCACGATCACGTTGCGGGGTGCAATGGCGTTGCCGGCCGATCTGGCCGGCATCCACGCGCTGGGCGCCGCGTTCTGGCCCCTGGCGCTGGCGCGTGAACTGGACGACGCGCTGCTGCATCTGCGGCTGAACGAACCCGATCTGGGATTGATCGTGTTCCGCAGCGAGGGCGATCCCGGTGCCGTGCTGGCCGCCGATGCGCTGCTGGCGGCGCATGCGGATGACTGGCTGGTGCGGGAAATCCGTCTGCTGTTGAAACGGGTCTTCAAGCGGGTGGACATGACCGCGCGCAGCCTCGTGACCCTGATCGAGCCTGGCAGTTGCTTTGCCGGAACGCTCGCGGAACTGGTGTTCGCCGCTGACAGGGCCATGATGTTTGCGGGCGGCAATCAGGCGGCCTCGCTGGGCCTGTCGGTGCTGAATTTCGGCGCCTATCCGATGGGCAATGGCCTCACCCGGCTTGCCACAAGGTTCCTGGGCGAACCCGCCAGCATCGATACCGCGCGCGAACGGATCGGCGACGCGCTGGATGCCGATACCGCCGAGGAACTTGGCTTGGTGACCTTCGCGTACGACACGGTGGACTGGGACGACGAGGTCCGGTTGTTGCTGGAAGAACGGGTTTCGTTCTCCGCCGACGCCTTGACCGGCCTGGAGGCCAATCTGCGCTTCGCTGGCCCCGAAACGATGGAGACTCGCATCTTCGGCCGCCTGACCGCGTGGCAGAACTGGATTTTCCAGCGTCCCAACGCCGTCGGCGAGGCGGGATCGCTGAAACGCTATGGCACCGGCGTTCGGCCGGACTTTTCCACCGAACGCGTTTGACAGGAAAGCATGCCACCATGTCTGATGGTTCGCAGATCGACTACAACGGTTTGATCCCCAACAATGTCGGCCTGGCCGAGGACCTGCGCGTCCGCAAGGCGCTGGAGACCTGGCACCCCGGCTACGTGGACTGGTGGAAGCGGATGGGACCTGAGGGGTTCCAGAACAGTCCGGTCTATCTCCGTACCGCCGTGGGTGTCGGCAGCGAGGGCTGGGCGAAATTCGATTTCGTCCGCATGCCGGACTATCGCTGGGGCGTGCTTCTGGCCCCCGCGATCGAGGGCCGCACCATTCCCTTCGGCGCCCATAAGGGTGAACCGGCCTGGCAGGAAGTGCCCGGCGAGTATCGCGCCATGCTGCGGCGGTTGCTGGTGATCCAGGGCGATACCGAACCGGCCTCGGTGGAGCAGCAACGGCATCTGGGCGCGACGGCGCCGTCATTATATGACCTGCGTAACCTGTTCCAGGTGAACGTCGAGGAAGGCCGCCATCTGTGGGCGATGGTCTATCTGTTGCAGAAATATTTCGGCCGCGACGGGCGTGAGGAAGCCGAGGAACTGCTGAAGCGTCGTTCGGGCGATGAGGACAGCCCGCGCATGCTGGGCGCGTTCAATGAACGCACGCCGGACTGGCTGTCGTTCTTCATGTTCACCTTCTTCACCGACCGTGACGGCAAGATGCAATTGGCCTCGCTGGCGCAGTCTGGCTTCGATCCGCTGTCGCGCACCTGCCGCTTCATGCTGACCGAGGAAGCGCATCATATGTTTGTCGGCGAAACGGGCGTGCAGCGGGTGATCCAGCGCACCGCCGAAGCGATGAAGGCAGCCGGGATCGATGACCCTTACGACATCGCGCGGGTGCGCGCGCTCGGGGTGATCGATCTGCCGACGATCCAGAAAAAGGCGAACCTGCATTTCTCGCTGACATTAGACCTGTTCGGTAACGAGATCAGCACCAACGCAGCCAATGCATTCAATGCGGGCCTGAAAGGACGCTACCAGGAGGACAAGCTGACGGACGATCATCAGTTGACGTCCTCGACCTATCCGCTGCTGCGCCTGCGGGATGGCGCGATCGTGCATGAAGATGTGCCGGCCCTGTCGGCGCTGAACATGCGGCTGCGGGACGATTATGTGAAGGACGCCGCCGTCGGGGTGGGGCGCTGGAACCGCGTGCTGGCGCAGGCTGGCATTTCGTTCCGGATCACGCTGCCGCATGTCGCATTCAACCGCAGCATCGGCGAATTCGCAGCCGTGCATGCCGATACGCAAGGCCGGATTTTGCCTGCGGATCAGTGGGAGGCTGACAGGGAGACGATGTTGCCAACGTCCGGCGACAGCCAGTTCATCGCCAGCCTGATGCAACCGGTGCGCGAGCGCGGATCCTATGCGTCGTGGATTGCGCCGCCACGCGTTGGTGTTGACAACCGGCCGGGGGATTTCGAGTACGTGAAGATCGAAGCATAGGACGGGCCGAACGACCCATCCTCCTGGCGGGACGGTGGGTTCAAGCGACCGTCCGAAGTGTCGCATCCTCGCTCCACGTCGCTACCATTGCGCGCGTTGCTTCGTGTTCCACTTCGCGACCATCGCGCGCGCCGCTTCGAGTTCCGGGCCGGTCACAACCAGCGGCGCGCAGCCTTCCGTTTCCCATTTCAACGACGTGAAGTTGGGGAACAGGGCTATTGCGCCGCCGCCATTTTCGAAGTTGGAGCGGTCGCCGACGTCCAGGTAAGACTCGACCGCCAGGCCCTCGGCCAGGATCAGTTCGTGGTGCGGCAATTCGACGTGGTAGTACGTCACCGTCTTGCGTCGCATCTGCGCGATCGATGTGCCGTTGAGCAGATACTTGACCGGCACCAGCACGTCGTTGACGAACACCGCATGGTCCGGCGAGAGATACAGGCCCCGAGACGGCTGGTCCCGGCCGAACGCGTGTCGGCTGACCCGTACCGGCCACACCTGCTCAGGCTTCGGATGCACGATGCAGTTCACGGCTCTGCGGCCGATCCATCGGATCGGTTCCTGACGGGCATCCTCGCCGGTGACCAGCAGGTCGCCTTCGGACAGATCTTCCACCGCCACCGGACCGCGTGCCGTCAACAACAACGTGCCCTCAGCGAAACACTGCACCACGTCGATGGTATTGCCGCCGACGATCGTGA
>Ga0182012_10007827_pt1 | contig 10627 bp, 8 predicted proteins | sample 612S2SmetaG_FD_120486 | JGI IMG/M metagenome (GOLD analysis project Ga0182012, IMG submission 120486) | Permafrost microbial communities from Stordalen Mire, Sweden - 612S2S metaG | ecosystem: Environmental > Terrestrial > Soil > Wetlands > Permafrost | place: Sweden: Stordalen | collected...
CATAGCCGTGCGACTCATACATCGCGATCGCCACCGCCTGCGTCTCCCGCACGTCCAGGTTCATCACGTGATAGCCGAGTTCGCGGGCCCGTTCCTCCACCGCCTCGGTCAGCATGCGGGCCAGGCCGTGCCCGCGCGCATAGGGCGCGATGTAGGAGTGCATCAGGCTGGCAGCGAAGGCCTGCGCTTCGTTGTTGCGTGGCGGGCGGACGAGGATGGCGGAGCCGACGATCTCGCCGTTCAGACGCGCGACGAACAGTTCCCGCTCCGGCACCAGCAGGACGCCGCGGAAATAGGTCTCCAGCGCGCGCCGCCCCGGCGGATTGACCCAGCCGAAGCCGCCGCCGTCGATGATCGCGGCATCCGTGGCCTCGCACAGCGTGTTCAGGTCCTGGTCGGAAAAGCGCCTGAGCCGCTCCACCAGCAGTTCCGGTTCCTCGCTGAGCGTGTTGATGCCGGACACGCTCAGGGTGACCAGCGGAGGAAGTTGGACAGCAGGCGGATGCCGACGTCCTGGCTTTTCTCGACATGGAACTGGGTGCCGGCCCGGTTGCCCGCCACCACGATCGCGGGGACTTTGGCGCCGTAGTCGGTGGTGGCGATGGTTTCGTGGGGACGGCCGTTGGTGAGCGCGTAGCTGTGGACGAAATAGACGTGGTCGTCGGGTTGGATTCCGTCCAGCAGGGGATGCGAGCCGGGTGTGAAATCCAGCCCGTTCCAGCCCATCTGCGGCAGGCGCAGGCCGGGTGCGGGCATCTCAGCCACGTCGCCTTTGATCCAGCCGAAGCCGGGCGTGATCGTGTGCTCCAGGCCACGTTCGGCCATCAGTTGCATGCCGACGCAGATGCCGAGGAACGGCGTGCCGTGGGCGGTGGCGGTTTCGATCGCCTGCCGCATCCCGGCAACGGCGGCGAGACCCGCGGCGCAATCGGCAAAGGCGCCCTGCCCCGGCAGCACGATGCGGTCCGCGGCCTTTACCTCCGCCGGGTCGGCGGTGACGGTGACGGTGGCCGCGAGCCCCGCCCGTTCCGCGGCCAGCGCCAGTGCCCGGGAGGCCGAGGCCAGGTTGCCGCTGCCGTAATCCACCACCGCGATGCGCATCACGCCGGCTCCGGCCGGTAGCGCGCCGCGAGGTCGGGCCGGTACGTCAGTAGCCGGCGGAAGGCGTCGTCCCGGCTGCCGGCCGCCACGACATGCACCAGCAGGTAGCCGCGGTTCTCCAGCGCCCAGCGTCGCAGATCGTTGCCGGTCAGGCCCAGGATTACCGCCAGCCCAGCCGCCACAATGACGCCGGCCGGCAGCGGTGTGAACACCGCGATCAACACATAGGCCGCCAGGCTGATTGCCGCGGCGATCCACGCCCGGTGCGCCGCCAGCCAGAGCGGGCCGAGGATCAGGGCGCCCCAGGCGAACCCCTCCCGCACCAGGACCGGTTGGGCATCGTCCTTCAGCAGGGCGGTATACAGATTCACAGCGCCCCCTTGGTGGAGGGGATGGCGTCACCGATGCGCGGATCAGGCTCGACTGCCATGCGCAACGCGCGCGCGGTGGCCTTGAAGCAGGCCTCGGCGACGTGGTGGGCGTTGTGACCGGCGCGGCGGGTGACGTGCAGCGTGACCATGGCGTTGAAGGCCAGCGCGCGGAAGAATTCCTCGAACAGTTCGGTGTCCATCTCGCCGATCTTCGGCCGTTCGAAGGTGACGTTCCAGGCGAGGAACGGGCGGCCGGAGATGTCGACCGCGGCCTCGGCGAGGGTTTCGTCCATCGGGATCAGGGCGTTGCCGAAGCGACGGATGCCGCGCTTGTCCCCGAGGGCTCGGGCGAAGGCGGCGCCGAGGACGATGCCGACATCCTCGGTGGTGTGATGGAAGTCGATGTGCAGGTCGCCCTTGGCGCGGATCGTGAGGTCAAACAGGCCGTGGCGGGCCAGCGCGGTGAGCATGTGATCGAGGAAGCCGATGCCGGTCGCGATATCGGCGACGCCCGTCCCGTCGAGGTTGAGCGTCAGGCTGATATCGGTTTCCGAGGTCTTCCGTTCGATCGTCGCGATGCGGTCCATTGTGAACGCTTCACTACAGCGGCGGCGGCGCGTGGTCCAGGGGATTGGGCCGGCTCACCGGCGCATACTGGCCTCAGTGGGACGGGCAGGTTCCAGACCGATTGCCTGCTGCCAAGAATGCGAGCACGGATTGGGTGGATTAAGCACACGGATTAAAGGGGATTTGAAGGCTGCTCTGAGCGGAAGCGTGACTGCCCCGATCGGCCCTGCTGGCTGTGCAGCCTCCGTCGTCGATTCCCGCCGGCCCTACGCCGACCGTTCGCGGCGCCGGCGGGAAAACTGCGCCTCGATGATCAACGCGGCCACGCCGCAGACGATGGCCGAGTCCGCGACATTGAACACCCAGGGAAACAGGTTGCCCCAGGGCGTGTTCAACTGCGCCTGGATGAAATCGACGACGGCGCCGAAGCGCAGCCGATCGATCACGTTGCCGATCGCGCCGCCGGCAATCGCACCGATCGCCACCGCCGTCACCCAGCTTTCGGCCCGGCGCAGCCAGACAACCAGCGCCCCGACGACGCCCAGCGCGACCAGCACGAGCAGCACGTGGCCCCAGCTTCCCAGACCGTTCAGCAGCCCGAAGGTCACGCCGCGGTTCCACACCATCGTCAGGTTCAGCACCGGCAGCAGCACCACCTGTTGCAGTTCCGGCAGGTCCAGACCGTTGAGGATCCACCATTTGCTCGCCTGGTCGGCCGCCAGCACGACCAGGCCGGCGACCACGCCCAGAAGCGTATGGTTTGGCCGCTTCATGCCGCCGGCTTGCACACCAGGCCCGACTCCACCGCGTCGGTGCAGCGCAGGCACAGCGAGGGATGCGTCGGGCTCGACCCCACCTCCGTCAGCACGCGCCAGCAGCGGGCGCATTTCTCGCCGGCGGCGGGCGTGACCCTCGCCGGGGGTTCGCCCGAATCCGACACGATCTGTACGGAGGAGACGATCGCGATCTCGGACCATGCAGCTTCATCCAACAGAGTTTCATGCGCGGCATTCAGCGGCAGTTCGACGGCTGCCTGCAGTGAGGACCCGATGGCGTTCGCCTTGCGGGCTTCTTCGATCGGCACCGTGATGCGACGGCGAATGGTTCGGATTGTCTCCCACTTCGCCGCCAGAGCGTCGTCGCGCCATTCGGCGGGCGGGATTGGGAACTGCTCGAGATGCACGCTGGTGTCGTCACCGAAGCGGGCGGTCCAGGCTTCCTCGGCGGTGAAGCACAGGACCGGGGCGAGCCAGGTGCACAGAAAGCGGTGCAGATGGTCGAGGACGGTGCGGGCGGCGCGGCGGCGCAGGCTGTCGGGACGGTCGCAATAGACTGCGTCCTTGCGGATGTCGAAGTAGAAGGCGGAGAGGTCCACGGCGCAGAAATTGTGCAGGTCGGGGTAGATGCCGGTCCAGTCGTAGGATTGGACGGCGGCGCGGAACCTGGTGTCGATCTCGCTCAGCCGGTGCAGCACCCAGCGTTCGAGTTCGGGCATTTCGTCCACCGGCACGCGTTCGGATTCGGAGAAGCCGTGCAGGCTGCCCAGGACCCAGCGCAGGGTGTTGCGCAGGCGGCGGTAGAGTTCGGCCTGCTGCTTGAGGATTTCCGGACCGATGCGGAGGTCTTCGGTGGTGTCGGACATCATCACCCAGAGGCGCAGGATATCGACACCGTATTGCTTGGCGACTTCTTCCGGGGCGACGACGTTGCCCAGCGACTTGGACATTTTGCGGCCGTGCTCGTCGTTGACGAAGCCGTCTGTCACGACGGCCTTGAACGGAGCGACGCCTCTGGTGCCGACGGCTTCGAGCAGGGAGGACTGGAACCAGCCTCGGTGCTGGTCGGAGCCTTCCAGATAGAGGTCCGCCGGCCAGGGGAGGCCGCGTTTTTCCAGCACGAAGGCGTGGGTGCAGCCGGATTCGAACCAGACATCGACGATGTCCTTGACCTGCTCGTAATCGTCCGGGTTGTAGTCTGGCCCGAGGAAGCGGGCGGGTGGGGAGGCGTACCAGGCGTCGGCGCCTTCGGTGCTGAAGATTTCGGTGATGCGGGTGACAACCGCGGGATCGCGCAGCGGCTCGCCGGAGGCTTTGTGGACGAACACGGTGATCGGCACGCCCCAGGCGCGCTGGCGGCTGACGCACCAGTCGGGGCGGGAGGCAACCATGGAGCCGATGCGGTTGCGGCCCTGGTCGGGCACGAAATGGGTGGCGTCGATGGCGGCGAGGGCTTTGGTGCGGATGTGTTCTGGGCCGTCGAGGCGGATGAACCATTGCGGGGTGGCGCGGAAGATCAGCGGCGCACGGGACCGCCAGGAATGCGGGTAGGAGTGGCGGATCGACCCGCTGGCCAGCAGGTTTCCTGCTTTTGTCAGCGCTCCGGCGACGGAGGGTCCGGCTTTGTAGACGTGCTCGCCGGCGAACAGCGGGACCCAGGGGTTGAAGGTGCCGTCGTCGCCTACGGTTTCGGGGATGTCCAGATTGTTGGCGCGGCCGAGGACGAAATCGTCCTCGCCGTGGCCGGGGGCGATGTGGACGAAGCCGGTGCCGGCTTCGGTGGTGACGAAGTCGGCCAGGAGGAGGGGGGTGTCCTGGTCGTAGCCGTGCCCGCGCAGGGGGTGGGCCATGATTGTGCCCGCGAGCTCGGCGCCTTTGACGGTGGCGAGGACGGTTTGGGCGGTGATGCCGGCGTCCTTCAGGACGGACGGCAGCAGGGGTTCGGCCAGGACCAGCTTTTCGCCGATACGGGCGAGCGAGCCCTCGGGCGCGATCGCGTCCACGCGGACCACCGCGTAGTCAAAGTCGGGGCCGGCGGCAACGGCTCGGTTGCCGGGCATGGTCCAGGGGGTTGTGGTCCAGATCACCACCGAGGCGTCTTGCAGCGCGGGAACGGACGGGGTGACGACGGGGAAGCGGACCCAGATGGTGGTGGAGGTGTGGTCGTGATACTCGATCTCGGCTTCGGCGAGTGCGGTCTTTTCGACCGGTGACCACATGACGGGGCGGAGGCCTCGGTAGAGCGCGCCGTTGAGCAGAAATTTGCAGATTTCGGCGGCGATGGCAGCTTCCGAGGGCGCGTCCATGGTGGCGTAGCGCTGGGCAAAATCGCCCTCGACACCGAGGCGGCGGAATTCTTTTGTCTGCACGCCGAGCCAGTGTTGGGCGTAGGTTCGGCATTCGGCGCGGAAGTCGAGGATCGGGACCATGTCCTTGTCCTTGTTCTTCCGGCGGTAGTCTTCCTCGATCTTCCACTCGATCGGCAGGCCGTGGCAGTCCCAGCCAGGGATGTAGTTGGCGTCGTAGCCCGCCATCTGGCGGGTGCGATTGATCATGTCCTTGTGGATCTTGTTGAGCGCGGTGCCGAGGTGGATGTTGCCGTTGGCATAGGGCGGGCCGTCGTGGAGGATGAACAGCGGGCGGCCGGCGGAGGCGGCGCGCAGCTTGGCGAACAGGTTGATTTCATCCCATTTTGCGAGGATGCGGGGCTCTTTTTTCGGCAGGTCGCCACGCATCGGAAAGCTGGTTTGCGGCAGGAAGACCGTGTCGCGGTAGTCGCGCTGGGGATCGTCGCGCGTTTCGCGCGGGGGGTCAGTGACGGCGTCGTTCATCTTGGTTTCCCGAAGCGGGCTGTGGTCCGAAGGCGCTACCTACCACGGATGCGTGCGGTGGGACCATGCCGGACGTGCAAGGTCGATCCGAGGATCGGGCGGGACAGGCCCGTTCGGATGGCAGGTGGTGACGCGGCGCATGAAGCCCCATCATTTCACGGCCGCTCAGGTCGCACTGCTTTGGCATGGTCAAGCGGTTGGCTATAAAGGGTGTTCAGCATGGAGCAGGACGATGGACGGTGAGTTGATCGGCGTCCGGCCGCACCGGTTTACGGTCAACGACTACCATCGGATCGTCGAGGCCGGGCTGCTTCCCGAGGGTTCTCGCGTTGAGCTGATCCGGGGGCAAATCGTTGATATGCACGCCATCGGCTCACCGCATCTTGGTATGGTCATTCGCCTGAACCGGCTCATGGTCCCGGCCTTGGCAGGACGCGGGCTGCTATCAATACGGAACTCGGTTCGGCTGGATATGGAGTCGGAGCCGAGGCCCGATGTGGTGGTGCTGGCGCCGCGGGACGACGATTATGACCAGCCACCGCATCCCGGACCGTCGGACGTGCTGTTGTTGATCGAGGTCGCTGACAGCAGCCTTGACTATGACCGGACGACAAAGGCGCAGCTTTATGCGGAGAGCGGTATCGGAGAGTACTGGATCGTCAACCTGACCGATCGCGTCGTGGAAGTGCACAGGCGCCCCGTGGACGGTTCGTACCAGGACAAGCGCTGTGCCGCCGCAGGGCAGACGCTGGACATCGCCGGACTGCCCGGTGTCTCGTTCCTGGTTTCTGACCTGTTCCCGAAGCGACGGGACGCCGGCTGACGGGTCTGTCTGCTCGTTCGGATCGGTCGCGCGGGGCGAAGCCGGACTGTGCTGCGACCGACCGCCCCCAGTTTCAGGCTGTCGCAGGCGTGTTCAGTTTCCATTCCTGCAAAGCCTGGTTCATCAGGCCGATGACATAGTCCGCCGCCGTCCCCTCGGCGATCTTGCCGGCCAGCCAGGTCAGCACATCGGTCAGCGGGCCTTTGGCGAATTCAGCCGACAGCAGCCGGTTGAACCGCGCCTCGATCGCCGGCCGCAACGTGTTCGGGTCGAACGCCCCGGCCGGCCAGGGATCGAGCACCTCATTGAGTCGCGTCGCACCGGTCAGCGGGATGATCGGCAGAAACACCGCACCGCTGGCGTCAGTCACCCGGTAATCGGCGATATTGAGACCAGGGACGCCCGACCACCCCGCGAACAGTTTGTTGTCATCCGGCAGCACCAGGAACCGACGCAGGTAGTCCTGGCAGTTCTTCCGGCCCAGCAGATAATCGTGCCGGCGGAAGACCGGACTGGCAAAACCCATGAACGCGTCCAGCCCAGCCGTCGCCAGGGCGTAGTCGCCCACGGCATCACCCCGCTGCGCGGTGATCATGAAACGGCTGAACACGTGTGCATTGGCCGCCAGGAGGATGTCGCGGGTGTCGTAGCGGATCTGCTGCAACACGGTGGCCAGCAGCGCACCCGCCGAAGTCAACACATCCGGCGCCAACGGCTTCGCCATGGTGGAACTGCCGGCGAACGGGTCGATCAGCAGCACCGCGCGATTGGCCGTCTTGCCGTCACGCGGATTCTCGCCGGTGATCCCGGCCAGCGCGGTGCGGGCCAGTTCGATCGGCTCGTTGTCGCACACCCCGCCATCGACCGCGGTAAAGGTGTAGGTGTCCGGCACGCCGCTGCCTGACCAGGTCTGCAGCGCATCCCAGTCCGGGATCAGCGGCCAGTAATGCGGCACCGTCGAGGGCGGCACCGGCGGCGGCTCGTCGTTCAGCCGGTACTGGTAATGGCGCAGTGGACGGCTGAGCGTGCGCGACGGCAGCCCGATCGGAAACGCCGAGGTGCCCAGCGCATACTGGCCGAAATCGTCCCACCCCATGGTGTTCGGCGCATTTTCGAAGCCGATCACGAACTCGTCCGGCCGAACGTCGTCCGGGGCCAACGACTGGCCGTTGCATACTGCGGCGAAGCGGGCGAAATCGGCATGCGCGACATAGCTTTGCTGCAAGTTCACCGTCGAACCGTCGGGTAGCGTCATGCTGCCAAAATCGATGCGGTACGGCATGCCGTTGAGGTTTGTCAGCGTCAGGAACAGCCGCAGCGGCGCGGCCAACCAGACCCGCGGCTTCGGCTTTTCGGCGCCGGTGAAGGCGACGACCTTGGCCGCCGCCGCATCCACCGCATCGCCGTTGAGCAGCGACGTGATGGTCGCACCCGGTTTGTCCAGATCGGTCACCGTCAGCATATCGGCGAGGTTCAGATGGTTGACCCACACGTCATAGAACGGATTCTGCTGCGCAGTGGCCGCCGGGGTGGCCTGCGAAACCGGGTGGAAATCGTAGTTCATCGCCCGGGTGAAAATTGCCGCATTCACCCCACCGCCGGAGGTCCCGGTCAGAAACCGCAGCGTGACATGATGGTTCGGCACCGCCGCCCCGGTGTCGCGCAGCGTTGTCCACGCATCCAGCGCCTCGACCAGGAAATCCAGCACCCCGGCGGTATAGGCACCGGATGAGACGGTGCCGCCCAGCACGAGGGCAATCTCGAACGTGCCGGGCGTCACATCGCCGGGCGTGTCGAACAGTTTTTGGATCGTGGCATCGTCCGGCGGCTCAAGATCCATGGCGATCGTCCTGGATGCTCCGGCGCCCGGCGCCAAGGCCTGGGCCGGCGATCGTGACGCGCGCCCTGGCGGCAGCGCGCATCACACAAATCGCCGACTGTTACGCTTCAGCCAAGATTGGACGGATCCATCCGGAAGCCGAACACCATGTCCCGCACCGCATTGTACCAACTCCATTTCGCCGGCGCCCAGATGCTGCTCAGGCTGTAGCCTTCGGGCGAGGTGATGGTGAAGGCCGCGACATAGGACTGGCTGGCCTGGGCCGGCGTGATCGGCGAGGCCGCCCCGCTTTTGGTGACCAGACTGATGCCATAGGTTCCGCCACCGGTGTCATACTGTCCCTGGATCTTGGCCACCGGATCGCCCGGATTAACCCCGATCGTTTGAGTATAATAGGAATAATAGCTGTTCGTCGGGTTGGTGCCGCCATTCGGGGGTGGCGCGCCGTTTACCAGGACCCCGTAATACGGCGCACTGCCGCTCGTGTAGTTGACCTGCGCGCCCTCGACGACATTGTAGTTTTCCGAACTGTTCTGCAAGCAGAACACATTGACAGCGGTGACCGACCCCACCGGCGGGCTGCTCGGCAGCACGTAATCGTCGCTGGAAAACGATGGGCCGACGGCTTCTGTGATCGTGTAGAAGACCTCGGCGCTCACCGGGAGGTTCTTAACCGGCGGCGGATAGGCGATCGGATCGAAGTACGGCCACAACGCCCGGGAGTTGCCAACGTTCAACTGCATGAAGCGAGCAAAATCATTTTGGTAATTGAATGAATTCGGATTGGTCTGGGCGCGCTGGCTCACACCCTTCGGCAGGGTCAAGTCGACCCAGCCGGTGTATTCGTTCAACGCATCATTAAAGGCATCCTCATCGCAGTATCCCTTTAAGATGCCGTCGCGGAGCAAGCTGAGATGCATATTGGCCATCTGCGCAAACAGCGGCAGCAACAAAATCTCATCGCCTACATCAATCCCCTGGCATGATTTTCTCGTTACGATAAACTGGGCGTTTGCGCTGTCCCAGTTATCATGGGCATCCTCATCATTTTTAACGGAATCGAGATAGTTGTTCACCAAATCGCTCAGACCACCCAGTTGTTCTTGCACAATATCATAATTGTTTGTCGAGATCGCCTGACCGACCAGCGCCTCCACCTTGGACTTGATCTCCGCCCAGACGTCTACGGGACTTTCCGGCCAGAATATCTCCACCAGCCCGCCCAGAATACTGCCCACCACCGGTATTTCGCCAAGCCCGGTGACGATCGCCACCTCCGCCGCGTTGCTCCAGTTGAAGCTCATCGTTTCCTCCCTGCTTACGATCAGGACCGTCGGCATGACGGGGGACCTGGCAGGCGACGGGCGTGGCGATCCTTTATGAGACTTACTACGGGATCAAATCGGATGTCGCCGCGCGTCGAATGTCTGGTTTCCCCAATTCGGCATTGATTTCGGTCAACGACAAAAATCTAACATATCATTGCGTCTGCGTCCACAGCGCACAGCGAACGACCGTGCGAAAATCCACCCCCGCGTGCCGCTCAGCCTTCGGCGAGAAACGCCATTGCCGCTTCGACGCCGCCGCGTCCATGCGGAATGCCGTCGATCCGCAACCCCATCTCGATCGCCGCCAGCGCGCCCAGCAGCATCGGCTCGTTCAGGTCGCCGAGATGACCGATCCGGAAAATCTTGCCGCTCAGTTTGCCCAGGCCGCCGCCGAGGGACACGTTGAACCGGTCGCGGACCGTCTTGCGCAGCGCATCGGCGTTGAACCCGTCGGGCATCAGGATCGCCGTCACCGAGTTGGACAGCCGGTCCGGCGAGACGCAGAACAACTGCGGACCGTTGTTGCCGGCCCAGACCTGCACCGCTCGGCGCGTCGCTTCGGCGAGGCGGGTATGCCGCGCCACCACGTTGTCCAGCCCTTCCTCTTCGATCAGCCGGATCGACTCGCGCAGCCCGTAGAAGATGTTCACCGGAATGGTACCGATGAAACTTTTCTGCGCGCGTTTGCCCATCATCGTCCAGTCGAAATAGAACCGGTGCAGCTTCGCATCGGCGTGCGCGGCCAGCGCTTTGTCCGACACGCCGGTGAAACTCAGCCCTGTCGGCAGCATCAGCCCTTTTTGGCTGCCGCCCACCACGCAGTCGATCTTCCAGTCGTCCATGCGGAATTCGAGCGAGCCGAGCGAGGAGATCGTATCGACCAGGAAGAGCGCTGGATGCCCGGTCGAATCGATCGCCTCGCGGATCGGGGGCAGCGGCAGCATCATCCCGGTCGCTGTCTCGTTGTGCACCACGCACACCGCTTTGATC
>Ga0182012_10007829_pt1 | contig 10623 bp, 6 predicted proteins | sample 612S2SmetaG_FD_120486 | JGI IMG/M metagenome (GOLD analysis project Ga0182012, IMG submission 120486) | Permafrost microbial communities from Stordalen Mire, Sweden - 612S2S metaG | ecosystem: Environmental > Terrestrial > Soil > Wetlands > Permafrost | place: Sweden: Stordalen | collected...
GATCCAGATTCCACCATGCTTGTCACCGCAGATTGAGAAAACCTGGTTATCAGCTAGTCCGTCTTTGCGGCCAAAAACCTCAAAACGATTGTTTCGAAAGCGATTCAGGCCCCCGCCATCGGTGCCGATCCAGAGGTCGCCGTGCTCATCTTCAAATAGCGTCTGCACAGAATCGTTTGATAGGCCGGTTGAATTTGTAAATGTACTCCAAACCCCATTTGCCAGGCGCAGGAGCCCGCCGCCATGTGTCCCAATCCACAGATCTCCTCTATGGTCAACCAATAATGACTTAATTTCGTTGCTTCTCAGTGCGGCCGTATTGCGTCTTTCGAAAGTAACGAAGCGCACACCGTCGAAACGCACCAGACCGTTTTCAGTCCCGAGCCAGAGATAACCGTCCGGCGTTTGAGCAATCGACAAGACAGAGTTTTGTGGAAGACCATTATTACTAGTCCACACTTCATGGACATATTGAGTGATGAACTTTGAGGGATCGAGATCTGCCCACAAGGATGACGGTATCAGGCACACCATTGCAAGAGCGAGTGCTAGGGTTGTGGTCCTCTGGGTCATCTTATAAAGCGCTCAAGATGGATGGCAATGGCGGCCACCAAGGACCACCAAGTTCTCCAATCGGCTGTCTATTGGAAACGGAATAGGTGTTACCAGTACCGAAGCAAATAGTTCGACATCAAGAGAGGGCGGGAAAGTCCGATGTGCCTTTTAGGGATCAGAATGAATAACCGAATCTCGGAGATCTCTGAGGAGTCAACGTGGTAAAACTACTTTTCGCAACTTGCGGCCTGCTGTTAGCCTTAGGGCCGGGCAATGTTTGGGGGGCAAATCCGAAGCTCTCGCCGGATTTACAATCGGTTGATCCGAAGTCGAATGTGAGGGTGATTGTTCAGTATGCGCCCGGGTCCTCGTCATTAGGGGTGGTAGGGTCGGTACTAAACGATGTTGCGCCCGTGACTAACATCCTTAATCTGGGCGGTGTGGTGAATTTGGTTTCGACGACTTTAAATGCCGTGGTTTGTACGCTGCCGGCCCCGGTTTTGCAGCTTTTGGCCATTGACCCAAACGTTTCGTATATAAGCCCTGACCGCAAGCTGGCTGCCCGGCTTGATTACACCTCTGCGGCGGTAAACGTGCGCGCGGCTTGGAGCGCAAAGTTGACTGGCACTGGGGTTGGCATCGCGATTGTCGATAGCGGGATCACGGCGACAGAGGATTTGAGGGGCCTAGGCTTACTTCCGCGGATTGTGTACACGGAGGATTTTGTGGGCGGCACGGGCACCGATCAATATGGCCATGGCACGCATGTGGCTGGAATTGCGGCGGCAAACGGAATGGCATCGCAATGTCTGGGGTGCACGCGGTCACTGGTGGGCATGGCGCCGAATGCGGCTCTTATCAACCTCCGAGTGTTGGACGGGAACGGTTCTGGCTCCGATAGCGGCATGATTGCGGCGATTGAAGAAGCGATTCAACTTAAGAAGACTTACAACATTCGAGTCATGAACCTCTCGCTCGGACGTCCAATATATGAGAGTTATAAACTTGATCCTCTCTGCAGAATAGTGGAGGCTGCTTGGAAAGCGGGCATCGTGGTGGTGGCAGCCGCTGGCAACGACGGCCGGGATGATTCGTTTGGTAACGACGGCTATGGCACGATTGAGTCGCCCGGTAACGACCCTTATGTGATTACAGTGGGCGCTATGAAAGCGATGGGGACTTATGTGCGGACCGATGATTTGATCGCGAGCTATAGCTCTAAGGGACCAACGGCGGTTGATCACATTGTGAAACCCGACATCGTGGCTCCGGGAAACCATGTGGTTTCGCTGCTTTCTCCAGGATCTACTCTAGCCTCCGACCCGGCGAATCAAGTGCCACTTTCCTACTATCAATCAACCGCGAGTAATTCGCCGTCCAATCAATACCTAATGCTGAACGGCACCAGCATGGCAACTCCGGTGGTGAGTGGTGTGGTAGCGGACATGCTTCAAGGACAGCCGGATCTGACGCCCGATCAAGTAAAAGCCCGTTTGATGAAGACCGCTTACAAAACGTTTCCCGCTACGAGCACGGCTGTCGATCCAGTGACAGGACAGATTTTTGTGAGCCAATACGATATCTTGACGATCGGCGCAGGCTATTTAGATGTGGCGGCGGCACTGGCCAATCACGACATCGCTACCGGAACTGCAATGTCGCCAATCGCCAGCTATGATTCAACGTCTGGAAACGTCTATCTCAATTATGATCCGTCCTCGACTTGGGATGATACGGCTGTCTATGCGGGTCGTTCGGTAGGTGGGACCAAGGCCGTGTGGGGAACGACAACGGTTTGGGGCACTTCAGTTGTGCAACCCGACAAAGCGGTTTGGGGCACGAAGGCGATCTGGGGGACGAGCACCTTAGCCGGATTTGACAGCATATGGGCGACGAAATCTGTTTGGGGGACGTCCACTACAACCGCTAGTAAATCGGTTTGGGGCACTGATTCTTCGACCTCGGATTCTGACACGGCTTTCACAGCGACTCCCCGCTAGCAAGTCGTACGAGTGGGCGGGCCCTTCCTGAGGCACAAAGGTGGAGGGCACTGCCCAACCCCACAGTTAGACTCTTAACGTCCGAAGATGATTTTCTCGGAGTAGAAGAGCCGGGTAGCGAGCCACAGCAAAATGGCCACTAGGATGACAGCGCTCAAAGCTCCGGCTACGAATAGCATGGGTACTGGAATCTTGCCAGATAGTATGTCGGTAGACATGACATACTCGCCTAGTAAGGGCATTAACTTCATCCAGGGTTTGTCGCCGAGCGGGACGAAGGTGGAGATTATGCCGGGCGACATAGCCGCTAGCAGCACGAACGCCATGTAACTCTGGGCTTCTTTGAATGATTTGGCGAAGCAAGCCAAGTAAACTTGAATGGCAGGAGCCAGCAATCCCATGGGCGCGAGTGCGGCGAAGAGGAGCAATCCCTCTGGAACTCCTAAATGGAAGCGCACTCCGAGGTCCTCTAAAGAAAGCTTCGACAGGGTGAATCCGGTAAAGGCCAAAGTTGCCGCCATGCCACCCAGTGAAGCAATCGCCGCCGCTAACCACTTGCCGCCAACCAATTGCCAACGAGGGACTGGATTGATGAGTAACGGCTCGAGGGATCCGCGCTCTCGTTCGCCCGCAGTAGCATCGGTTGCAATCTGCATTCCGGCGCTGAAGGCGGCAGCAATTACAAAGAGCGGAATGAAGTTGAATATGGTGGCGGCCCTCTGTCCGGCACTGGAAACCTCAACTTCCTCAATTTTGATGGGACTGGCAATGAGTGGACTTACGCCGCGAACCATTAGCCGTAGACTTCCCATTTCTGAATTAAAATGATTGAGCAGGCTTTGCAGGCGCCGCACCTTTGGACGCGACGATTGCCGCGTGGAATCCGAAACGAGTTGCACCGGTGCGGGGCGTGAATCGCTGAACTTTTCAGCAAACTTTTTGTCGACAACTAGCACAAACTCCACTGTTCGATCTCGGACGGCTGATTCAGCTTCTTTGGGTCCGTCAACAATTTCGACTCCCGGCTGTTGCTCAAGCCAGTGAATCAGAATTGGACCGTTCTCTTTACCGGTTACGGGAATCTTGATTTCTTGGGCGGCGCGCTCTTGCCCCGCAAGTTGAGTGAACATGAATGCGATTAGTATCGGGCCGAACAGCGAGCTAAAAACGATCGTGTAAGTGGCACGTTTGTCGCGAAAACTATCCATCAATTCTTTGCGTGCCACTACCAGAAGCCGGGAGAAATTCATGCAGCTTCCCCTTGGGGGCCAACCAAACTCACAAAGGCATCTTCAAGATTCGTATTTCCGGTCAAAGCGAGCAACTCCTCCGAGGAACCCTCAGCCACCACGCGGCCCCGGGCTATCACAACAATGCGATCACATAAGGCCGAAACTTCTTGCATAACGTGGCTGGAAAACACCACGCAGCGGTTCTCCGATTTCAATCGCCTAATCACCTCGCGCACGGCCCTGGTACTGACCACATCGAGACCATTCGTCGGCTCATCTAGAACGACATTTTGCGGATTGTGAATGAGTGCCCTTGCGAGGGCCACCTTGGTGCGTTCACCATGCGAGAAACCTCCGACGCGCCGATCGGCAACACTTTTCAGGTCCAGCAGATCGAACCAGCTTTGCATGCGCTGTTCTAAGTCGGCGCCAGAGATGCCCTGCAGGTTGGCGTAGTAGCGAACGTGCTCGCGCGGAGTTAGCCGAGGATAGAGGCCTGAGACATCGGGTAGGACTCCGAGGCAAGCTTGAGCGGCGGAGGTGTTAGCGGCCACATCATTCCCATCTACTTGGATATTTCCCTGGTCGGGTTTCACAAGACCGTAGACCATGCGGAGTGAGGTGGTTTTTCCCGCGCCATTTGGACCCAACAGGCCTGTTACTGTTCCATTGGCGGCGGTGAAAGAGACATCCTGCACAGCGACAACATTTCCGAAAGACTTACGCAAGCTCTGGGCGCGAATCATTTGGTGGCGCCTCCTAAGGGATCGGGTCCAGCGGGGCCTAAGAAAAATGGCGGCCTTTCGATGTGATTGACACAAGTTGTGTCGAGCTTGGCGGCGCTGCCGTCGTTCAAGAACTGGTCCATTAATTTCAAAACACAACCCCTTGACCATGTGCCGTGTCCAGTGGCCGGAACCACAATATGCTTCGAGTTCTTCCACACTGAGGCCACTTGCTGGCCCCACGTAGGAGGAGTGACAGGATCGAGTTCACCAGAAAGAATCAAGGCCGGGATTTCGGACGGAGTGTTGTCGAAATAACTGGGTGGCACCGTGCCTCTGGGCCAGAAAGCGCATATCTTGAGGCGGGCATTTGCGATGTCCGAGGTGAGAAAAGTTCCAGCAGTTTCACGCGAAACGTCGTCTGTCCCGATGCGCGTTGCATCTTCGCTGCACACTACCGAAAAATGCATTCCGAGGGCGATGCTATCTGCTGTGGGATCAAATGCCGCGCCCAGTGCGAGGAAGCCCGTGAAATTCCCTTTGGAGGCTTGGTCAAGCAGGAGAGGAAGCAGTGACGAGGCAACGGGCGAGTAGAGAGCGGCGAAGACGCTGCCGGTAATGGTCAGCCGCTTGGCATCCATCTCTCTCTCTTTACCGGTGCGAGGATCTACAAACTTAACGTGTACCGGGTGTGCTGTCAGTTGAGCGATTAGACTGTTGAATGTGTCGCGCAGATGGGGGAAACGCTGGGCGCAACTCGCGTCCTTGTCACAGTCGCGAAATAACAAATCTAATGCGCGCTGGCCGTCGCGGGCCATATACAAGGGCAACCGCATGTCGGGAGGGGCTACGCCATCAATGATGACGGCGCGAGTTGTTGCCGGATGCTGGCGCGCATAAACAATGGCGGCCCGAGTACCGTATGATGCGCCATAGAGATTGATTTTGGAGTATCCCAGAAACTGGCGTACGTCATCTAGATCATCCATGGCTATGGAAGTTGTGTATTGCGTAACATCGGCTTTGGCTTTCAGAGAGGCAAGACAGGCGCGGAGCCGGTCCACCATGGCATCCGTCTGGTTACTATCTTCGTCTTCGTCGTCCTTCTCGTTGGGAGATTTGCATTCGAGAGGATTCGACTTGCCGGTGCCACGCTGATCGACGAGCACGATGTCGCGGCTAGCTTGAATTCGGCGATACGGTTCTTGAATTGCGTCTGCTAATTCAGCGGCACCCTGACCTGGACCACCAGCGAGAAAGAAAACAGGGTCGGGAGCGTAATTTTGCTTTAGGGCGGGAAGGACGACAATCTTGAGGGCTATTCTACGCCCGGTTTTAGTCTGGCGATTTTCCCAAACACTCAACGTGCCGCAGTAGGCATCCGAGGGCCCCTCAGATGACGCGCAGGGCTTGAGACGATCAATCGCCGAGGTTTGCCGGAGGCCCGAGCAAGATGCCAGCAAGACAATGGCGCTAGCAAGGAGGTGAACCACTTTTCTGGGTGGCATTCGCGTTCGTAAGTATACAACGACTGACATTCGGCTGTAGCGTGGGGCTAGCAAAAGTGCTTGCCTTAAATGGCATCTGGTTTTAAGATTAAAGCTAGACTAAAAGCTCACTTATTCCGGCAAAAACTCCGCTTATTTTTTGCCGGGAATGATCGTTTGATCCTTCCCTGGGTAAAAGTCTAGTTAGGCCGTTCGGGAGGGCGACTCCAACATGATCTTCCGCCGAATTAGGGCAGGCGATATCGTCACCTGGGGATCCCTGAGTCTTGTTTTGTTCGGAGCTCTTGTCCCGTTTGCTTGGCTATTTCATTGGCGTCCGGTGCTTCGCTTTGTGCCTGGCGCGCCGTTTGTGACGCTCGACGCGGGACTTGGATTTGTACTGGCTGGCTTGGCTCTGATTAGCGCAGCCCGCAAGGCAGTTCTTCCGGCGCGGACCCTGGGTGTCGTAATTACAGTGTTCGGTTCGGTCAACCTTACGACGGCGCTTTGGGGGCGCCACTTCACACTTCATTATTTTTTTCCTGAATTGACGGGCGCCGTTGCCTATCCAACCCCAGGATCGATTATCAGAATGGCAGCGGCCGCCGCCTTGATATTTACCTTGCTCGGAATCCTGGTTGTACTGCTCTCACCGCTGCAGCCCAGTCGTTTGTCACTGAACGTCGCATCCTTTATTGCCAGTGCAATTTCATCGATTGGTGTTTTGGGAGGACTCGTTTATCTAACTGGAGTGGGAGACGAAGGTGCTTGGACTGGTTTGCTGGTTAAAATGGCGATGCCGACGGTAATGGGGATTTGCATCGCTGGTGCATGCGCCTGCGCGCTCTTTTGGGTGAAGTCCAGTCACGCTGAACGGCGGCTTTCAGCGGCTGCAGCGACTCTTACTCTAATGGCGCTCTTGCTCCTGTTTGGCGGTATAGATTCGTTCATCTTACGGAATGCTAACGTCCCCTTGGCAACTAGGGGCGCGCTGGAAGCCACCACCCGTAAAATTGCTCAGGTGCAGAGAATGGTGGAATCTGTGGGTAAAGCAGAATCGAAACTGCATGGATTGCAGTTGTCCGGTTTGGACGAGTACCGGAAGGCCTCCGCCGAGGCAATTGTGGAAGGCAGCGAGAATTTGCGGAAATTGAAATCCGACCCACAGGCGGACAGCAGAACCGATCATCTATGCGAGTTAGTCGACCAGAAGCTCACGGAGTTGTCCTCATTTCTTAGTTCAGAACGCGCGGCGGGAAATAAGGTTGATCGACTCGCGTTTAACAAATCGTTTGCGTTGACAGATCAAATTTTCAAGGAATCGGCTAAGGTCGTTACCGGTTTGCGGTCTGAACTCGCCGAGCGATTCGGGCAGAATGACCGCTCTCTGCGCCTTATGCAAAAGACCGTACTTGTATCTTTTTTGATCGCGGCACTGATGATCTGCCTTAGCATTACGCTGCTCCGCCTTGAGATCCGCCGCCGCGAGGTTGTGGAAGCTGAACTTCGTGAGAGCGGGCATGGCTTGGAACGAATGGTTGTGGAACGCACATCGGAGATATCCAAACAGTCTGAAGAACTGCGATATGAGGTATCGCAACGAAAGCTAATTGAGAATGCTTTGCGGGAGGCAGACGACCGTCTTCGGGTGGCGCTTGACTTCGCGAAGGTAGCGGTTTGGACATGGACACCAGCGGACGACCAGACTGTTTGGTCTGGACCGGTTGAAGAGGTGTTTGGTGTTGCTGGAGCGCAATTGTCGGGATATGCCGCTTTCAAGCCCGGGGTTCTGCAGGAAGACCGAGAAGCTCTGGATGCGGCAGTGGCTAGGGCTTTGCGTGAAAAGTCAGATTTTCACGCTGAGTTTAGGATTGTCCGGCCGGATGGTGAAATCCGGTGGATTGCCGGACGTGGCGGCGCCAAGACCGACGAAGATGGCAAAACCACAAAGATGGCAGGCGTGAACTTTGACATATCGGAGAAGAAGGCAGCTGAAATTCGGCTTGCCGAAAGCGAGAAAGCGCTGCGCAAGCGCGAGCAGCAACTCGCCATGCTGTTCGCAACTGGCGCTATTGGCGATTTTTTGTGGGATTTTGCTAAAGATGAAGTCACTGCTCATCCAGTGATCTGGGGATTTTTTGGCAAGCCGGACGGGGAAGGTTCGGGACCTGCGTCTTGGTTTATCGAACGTTACCACCCGGACGACGCCGAACGAATGAAAGGTGAACTCCAAGCAGCCGTTGAGGGCCGAACTATGCTCGATACCGAGTACAGAGTTGTTACGCCGGACGGAAAGGTTCGATGGGTGACCAGCCGCGGGCTCTTGATTCGAGACCAAGATGATAAGCCGACGCACATGCTTGGTTTCGGTATGGATATTACTGAACGAAAGACCGCAGAATTGCGCGTGCGAGAGAGCGAACGTGAATTGCGCGAACTGGCCGACGCCATGCCCCAGATTATATGGCGGACTGGACCGGGAGGCGAGATGGATTACTGTAATGCCCGTTGGTATGAGTACACAGGCCAAACGGTTGAAGAGACCCGAGAGATGGGTTGGCTGACGGGAGCGCATCCAAACGACTACCAGATATGCCGCGAGGCTAGCGAGCAGGGATTTTTCGGTGATCGACCCTTTGAATTCGAGTATCGATTGAGAAGATCTGCAGATGGCGCCTACCGCTGGCACTTGGCGCGCTTTTTGCCGTATCACGACGAGAATGGCAGAACGGTGCGCTGGTTTGGAACGGGCACCGACATTCACGAACAAAAGATTGCGAAAGAGCTTCTTGAGATGGAAGTCATAAGCCGGACTTCGGCTCTTGAACTTTTGCAGCTTAAGGAAGGCGAGCTTGTGCGTTCGCTGGGCGAGAAGAATACGCTGCTGCAAGAGCTGCACCACCGGGTGAAGAATAACTTACAAATCATTTCAAGTTTGTTGCGAATGCAAAGCGATTTGCTAAACGACGAAGAGGCATCGGCTGCACTCGAGGAGTGTCACAATCGAGTGCTTTCGATGGCGCTAGTCCACGAGCAACTTTATGGTCAGCGCCAAATGGATGAGATTGACTTTGAAGAATACACCAAAACGCTGGTCGATCAGCTGCTATATTCCTACGCTGGCGACAATCGTTTGACCAGCACGCTTGACACTTCTCCGGTCTTGCTGAAGATCGATCAAGCCATACCATGCGGCCTGATCCTCAACGAACTCGTGACGAATGCCTTGAAGTATGCTTACCCGAAGCAGAGCACGGGCGAGATTACTATCTATTTACGCCAGAGTGCGGCTGGAGTGGTGACACTCCGCGTTTGCGATCAAGGTGTTGGCTTGCCTGATGGATTTGACGTAAGGGCGGCTAAGTCGATGGGTTTGCCAATCGTGCAGATTCTGACCGATCAACTTGGCGGAGAACTGTCAGTCGGGCCCGCGCCTGGAGCGTCTTTCACAATCGTGTTTCCAGCAGAAGCGGTTGATGCCCCAGTCATGCAGGTTGTGTCTACGAGGTCATGATTTACAGTCTAATCGAGGAAAAGGGTGGGCTTCGCTTGAGGTATCGACCAACCGTAATCGAAGAGTGGTTTAGCAGCAAGCGCGAAACGCACGATGCGGCTCGGGAGGTCACTCGACAAGATATCCGGCGTTGTTAAGGGATGCATAACAACGAAGGACTGGAGCCGGAGGAACTCGGCGAGTGGGGAGCCATCCATTGCTTCAAAACCTCGCGGCATGCGTTGTAAGGACTGTTCTCTCGACAGTTCGAGCTTCTTGCGCTTCAGTTGTTTGATGACATCGAGGAACTTCTCCGGTTCAGCTTGCATCTGCAACCGCCAGTTGGTAAGGGCGGGACGCTCTGGTTGCCAAAAGCCAGCTCCCACAAAGCTTTCCTTTTCGCCGATGTGAATGTAGAGTGCTCCGGCAAAGTTCTTTTTACCATCTTTGTGGAGGGCGCCACTCACGTGGGTATGGTAGGGCTTCTTGTCCGCACTGAAACGAATGTCACGATAAATGCGGAACAGCACCGACTTTGGGTTAGTTGCCAGGGGAATCCGCTGCCGTTTCATGTCGCTCTCTACCGCGAACATCAGTTGGGCCATGGGCCTTTGCAGCAGTTCTTCATATGTTGATTTGCGAGGTTGGAACCATTCACGCCGGTTATTCTTAGCCAGTTTTTTCAGGAATGCTAAAGCGTCTTCACTGAAGCCGCTGAACGCATCGCCCACTTCAGTTTTGGTTGTTGCCATTCTTCCGTTATACTCATAGGTCAAAACGTTACCATAGCGGAAACGATGAGAACAGGCATGGCTTTGCCACTGATTGGCGCGGAAAGCAGTCAACAAAGCCTGGAGTAAGTGTTTCGCAATAATTGTTCTTGACAATTGAATCGGTCCTACTTACGCTTGTGAAAGCGCTTCCACGAGAGGCCAAATTCCATGACGAAAACTAACGATCTCCTCTCTCGCCGCAATTTTGCAGCTCTGCTTGCTTGTGCTCCCGCGGTTTTCAATGGCAAGCAGACGTCGTCGCAAACTGCCCATATCAAGATCGATACCGATCGGAAGATTGGTGAAATCGATCCTAAGCTTTACGGGAATTTTATAGAGCATCTTGGACGTTGCATTA
>Ga0182012_10007830_pt1 | contig 10623 bp, 10 predicted proteins | sample 612S2SmetaG_FD_120486 | JGI IMG/M metagenome (GOLD analysis project Ga0182012, IMG submission 120486) | Permafrost microbial communities from Stordalen Mire, Sweden - 612S2S metaG | ecosystem: Environmental > Terrestrial > Soil > Wetlands > Permafrost | place: Sweden: Stordalen | collected...
ACCCAACGTTTTGACGATTCTTCGTGAAATTGAAGAAGTATGGCGGTAAGGCTCCCCGGCTTGGTACGCAACACACTGGGCTGAGCCCGACCAGTATCATCCTGTTGGTGGCCGTAGAATCCTCGAAGATATGTTAACCGCGTTCGTTCTTTTGTGTTTTTGGCCCCACCGGCAGCGTTGTAATGAATGCGGGCATTCGCTGGAGGAAAGGCAGTAATAATTGCGTCCGCAAGAGTTGATTTACCAGTGCCATTGCGACCAGTAATGCACAACCAGCCCCCGTTCAGCTCAGCTGCATGAACGGTATCCTCGCCTAATGTGCCCCAATTAAGCACCTCAACGCGCCACATCCGAAGCCCCCGGCGTTTAGTCACCGGGCTCTTTTCAGAGAGTGGTGCTGGTATTTCCAGAGTCATCGGTGTTTGCATGGCGTCGAGCTAGATGGGTTTGAATGCGTTGGATCAAGTCTTGGGCAGCATCGGGGTTGAACTTGGCTCTGAGAAGTCGTGTAAGTTCGTATTCTGTTTCGTTGCCTTCTCCAGAATCTGCCACGCGATGGACAAAACCGAGTTCAGCAAGGTCGTTGAGATGGTTTACTGCCAATCGACGATCAGCGCTATCGTTATTTGTGACCGGGAAGAACTCGGTGACCAGTTCGCGAATCTGTTTTACCGTCCGTTTAACCCGAGTAATGGTAGGATCATCCTTGATTGCGCGGTCCAGTTCTTGGCGGAGAAATAATCCGTAAATCGTCGTGCCTGGCGAAAGCTGGCGTCGTCGCATTATCCGAGGAAGATCCAGAAGCTCTTCCGAAGACAATTGTTCGAGGTACGCATATCCCTCTAATGTATCTACGATCAAACGCAGTCCAATCTGCCTAAAGTAGCCATCAATTTCGGATTTACACTGAGTGACGCGCCGCCAGCGTTCTGTCTCGTGCTCAAAGACTGGACATTGTAGGAGCTGGACAGCGGCGTGCTGCCACTCTGGCCTCGAGTTTGAGGGCTCGGAAATATTCATTTGATAAGTTTTTGAATTGAAATGAAAAATACCTCTGGGCAAATTATCTGACGGCCATCATCAGTTTCCCAAGGGAATGGAAGATGATCCATGACCTCGGCATCATCGCCAAGCAGCTTTGCTATGTGTAAATAGCCAAGCAGATCAAGTAGGCCCTCTTTGGGAGGATGCTGATCAATTATGGCGGAAAGAAGCACCCCGGTAGTATGTCGCGATGCCTCTAAGGTCGCGCGGATGGTTTCGGCTAGTCGCTTAAAATTGATGAGGCCAGCCTGCGCGATTTGTTCGGCGGCTTCACGCAAATCAACTGGTGTTGATGACCTTAACGAAGTGTCAATAACGACAGGTTCCGGAGGGTCAAAAAATGGTCGATCCAACGGAAGACAGAGCCCTACCTGTTCGTCGACCTCAATCCCGCTCAACCCATCAAGTTCGCCTAGATGGCCCAACAACAATAATCGGAGATCACCAAGCCTTGCGGTCATAAGCCGCCGAGTCTCAAGCTCCTCGCGATCAAGCGCCCGACGAAGTTGACGAGTCAGTTGGCGATTTGCATCAAGAACGACTTGGCCCTGATCGCGCAAGCGATCCAAAAGTGATTGCAAGAAATGGCGTTCACGAAGTTCTTCGGGCAATCCGGGTGCAGCATAGATGGCGTCTACCATGTCTACGAATTCGTCCCGCTCGCTGGAAGCGACGAGGCGCCAGAATCCATAGAACGATTCGCCCATCGGAGTTCGACGAAGCGCATCCTCACCGTCAAGTGCTAGCCGGAGAACGTCTCCTCTTCGGATCGAAGGAGAACCGTGCTGGCGGGCAATGTCCCGTGCGAGATCAGCGAAGCGTTCTCGAAGAAGAGCAAAATCTCCAATCAAATCCTGGCTGGCACGTTCAAGACGCTGGAGCGTTTCCAAAGTATAGCGTGTGTCCGATGTGTTGGACGTAGGGTTTTTGTAGATTTGCTCGATTTCACGATCAATGTCCGCCCGTCTAGCCTGTAAATTATCGATTCTTTTTTGCCAGTCCCCCGTCGCACGTGCAGACAATTCCCGCAGATCGCGAATGATTGCTTGGAGACCATATTCGGTGCCAACGAATTCACGAGACCGCTGATCCTCAAGCCATGCTAACAGTCGATCTATATCTGACGTTAGTTCGTAGACCGCCTCACTCTGATCGGCTGGCTCGCGTTTCCGAAGAAATTCTCCTTTCACATAGAAAACGATTCGTTCTGCCGGTCGCCATCCTGGATGTTGATCTTCATCCTCGGCATAGTTTGCTTCAAGCCATCGCGCCATAGTTGTCTTTAGCTCACTTTCTGGAATAATCACCGCTCCGCGACCATGGAACGCATGATAGAGAAAAGCCAAATCGTCGACGAAGTGCCCTCCGCGCAGGAGACGCACTGCCGCCGACGTATTGGCGAATTGGCGAATCTCCGGCAGATTGAGTGGCATAATGGCAGAAGTTGACGAGCACCTATCCCCATTATGAGGAACGATCAGGCATTTTTGTCAATCCATCGATATTTACTGATAGTGTCCGGTTTTGGGCAACGGACTTTTACAATTAACCCCTGCAATGGTTGTCTAGCTGACTAACCCAGAAGCTTCTGCTTCAAAGCGTAGGCAGCGTAATTTCCAGCCGGCCTTTGCGCCCAATATAATGCTCCCGGGCGGTGTGGGGATCATTCCTGAGAAAGTCGGCGACACGGTCAATACCGCACAGATACACTTATGGTGACGTGATGGGGCGATTGAATATTTACCATAAGCATCCCCATAAGCAGCATTTTCACCCTTCCATTTTTCAGCAAAACAAAATTATATAAATCATTGATTTACAACTGGCGGAGAGGGAGGGATTCGAACCCCCGGTACCTTGCGGCACACCTGATTTCGAGTCAGGCACAATCGGCCACTCTGTCACCTCTCCGTTGGCCGCAGGCCGCCGTCGGCCTCGCTGGTCGTTAACCATGGCAAATTGGCCTGCCGGGGCCAAGTCTATTCATTCACCTTTCCTGCTGCAAAATCCTTTTTGCCTTGGCCAGTGCCGCGCGCCCTTCCTTGTCCAGCTTCGGATAACGCGAATGCAACTGACTTAATTCATGCACCAGCGTGTGCGCCACCGCCAGCCGTGCCACATATTTATAATCGGCCGGGATGACGTACCACGGCGCCCACGGCGTGCTCGTGGTCGACAAAATTTCCGAATAGGCGTGTTGGTAATTGCTCCAGTAGCCGCGGTCGCGCACGTCGGCGGAGGAAAATTTCCAGTTGCGCGCTTCATCATCAATGCGCGTCAGGAACCTTTTTTTTTGTTCGGCACGCGAAAGGTGCAGGAAAAATTTAACGATGCGCGTGCCATTGCGCGCCAGGTGTTTCTCGAAGGCATTAATGTCTTCCAACCGTCCTTGCCAGAATTCTTTGGGTGGGTTGGCCGGGGCCTTAACGCGGCGGGAGTCGAGCCGCGCGGCGTATTCGGCAAAAGCTTTTTTGCTGTCCGGGTTGTGCTTAAGGTCCGTGATGTCGCCTGCCACACATTGCGGAGGTAGATGCTGGTAGCCGATATACTCCGTGCGCACGCGGGGCACCAGCACCTCCTCATAATAGGAACGGTTGTAGACGCCGATGTGCCCGCGCGCCGGCAGCGGTTGGGTGCAGCGCCATAGAAAAGAGTGGTTCACTTCTTCCCCCACGGGCGCGGAAAAACTCGTCACATGGCACGACTGCTGGTTGAAGCCCGTCAGCACGTGTTTGACGATGCCGTCCTTGCCCGCCGCGTCCATCGCTTGGAGAATAATCAGCAGCGACCACGTCCTTTGTGCATTGAGGCGGTCATGCAGGCTGCGCAGTTGGGGTAGCAGCTCCGCCAATTCCTTCACGGCGTCCTCCTTGTTGCGGAAGCCGAGGTTCGCGCCGGGCCGATGGTTGCGCAACGGTTCGCTCGCTCCGGGGGCTACCAAAAGGTCGGCTGGCTCAAAAGACATGACCCCAAACTAAAACGGCCCGCGCAAAATGGAAGGAGGAAAATGTTAAATCTGCCTTTTTCCTAGCCCTGGGCGGAGTTTTGCGCGATACCTTGAAGGGAATGGGCGATTCTCACGAGGGCGGCAAGGGCATGCTGGCGCGACTGGCACCGGGGTCGTTTGCGCCCATTGATTATGCGGCCGCGCTCAACGAGGACCAATTGGCGGCCGTCACCGCACCCATGGGCCCGGCCCTAGTCTTGGCTGGCGCAGGTTCGGGGAAGACGCGCACGCTCACCTACCGGGTTGCCTGGTTGCTGGAGCAGGGACTCGATCCGTGGAACATCCTCCTGCTCACTTTTACCAACAAAGCTGCGCGCGAAATGCTGGGCCGCGTCGAAGACTTGACCGGCGTGGCCCGCCACAAGTTTTGGGGCGGCACCTTCCATAGCGTCGGCCAGCGTTTTCTGCGCCGTCACGGCGAAGTCGTCGGCATCCGGCCCAACTTCACTATTTTGGACGAAGGCGATGCCGATGCGCTCATGGCTGATGTTGTGCGCGCCATCGACCCCACCTTCACGAAAAATAAGGAACATCCCAAGCCCAAGGTCATTCACAACCTCTTCAGCTATGCGCGCAACACGCGCCAGCCGCTCGGCAAGGTGATTGCGGACAAGCATCCGTGGCTCGAGGAAATCGGCGAACAGCTCCAACGCTTTTACACGGCCTTCCAGCAGGCCAAGCTCGAAAAGCAGGTCTGCGATTACGACGACCTCCTCGAACACTGGCTGCGCGTTTTGCAAACTGACGAGCCGGTGCGCACCTACTACCAGCAGCGTTTCCGGCAAATCCTCGTCGACGAATACCAGGACACCAACAAGCTCCAGTCGGAAATTGTGGATATCATTGCGGGCCAGCATCAGGTCATGGCCGTGGGTGACGACGCCCAGTGCATCTACACCTGGCGCGGCGCGAATTTCGACAATATCCGCGGTTTTCCCGAACGGCATCCCGGCGCGCAGATTTTCAAAATCGAAATCAACTACCGCAGCACGCCCGAAGTCCTGCGCTTTGCCAACGGCATCCTCGACCACCAGCACGTCGCCGACGGCTTTCACAAACACCTGCGCGCCGTGCGCCCCAGCAAGCGCAAGCCCGTCGTCATCGCCGCGCTCGATACCAAGCAGCAGGCGCAGCTCGTCCTCATGCGCATTCGCGAACTGCACGAGACGGACGGCCTGCCCTTGCGCGACATCGCCGTGCTCTACCGCGCCCACTACCAGGCCATGGATTTACAGATCGAGCTTTCGCGCGCCGGGTTGCCCTTTACCATCACCAGCGGCGTGCGGTTTTTCGAACAGGCCCACGTACGCGACCTCGTCGCCCACTTGCGCTTTGCCCACAATCCACGCGACACCGTGGCCTTCACCCGTCTCGTCTCGCTGCTGCCCAAGGTTGGTGCGCGCAAGGCCGAGGCCGCGCTCACTGCCGCATTGGCCGCCGCCCGCGAAAATCGAAAAACCCTGATCGGCGCACTCACTTACGATTCTGTGGCCGCCAAACTCCCCGCCGAAGCCCGCGCCGATTTCAAAGACCTCGCGCTCACGTTGCAAAATCTGGAAGAAGCCCTCGCCCAAACCGGTGCCGCGCAATTGCACCCGGAAAAACAACTGCCACCTGAAGAAGCCCATTCGCAGGTATCGCTTTTTGAAGATGATTTTTCGCAAGTGGAGTCGGAATCATCTGCAAATAAAACTGCTTCTTCCTCCTCGCTCCCGGTTCCCCGCTCCAAGCCCCCCTCTGTCGCTTCCCGCCGTCCCTTAGTCCCTTCTCCTGCCGACATCGTCCGCCTCGCCATCGAAGGCTGGTATGGCGACTACCTGCGCAATATTCACGACAACTGGCAGTCCCGCCGCGACGACCTCGACAGCATCATCGGTTTCGCCGCGCGTTTCGAGGACATGAACGAATTGCTCGCGCAACTCGTACTCCTCAATTCCGAAACCAGCGACCGCAAAGTCGAACCCGAAGCCGACACCGTCTGGCTCACCACCATCCACCAGGCCAAAGGATTGGAATTTCCTGTCGTGTTTTTGATTGGCGCCGCCGACGGACTATTGCCATTGAAGCGTGCCATCGAAGAAGGCGACGTCGAAGAAGAACGCCGCCTGTTCTATGTCGCCTCCACGCGCGCGAAAGACGAACTGATGGTGCTCTATCCCCGCATCGTTACTCAAGGCGGGCCGCCCGCCGTCCTCGACCCCAGCCGCTTCCTCGCCGAACTCGACCCCGACAGCTACGAAAAATTCAAGGCGACGGGAAGGGTGTATTGACAGAATGTTATTTTTTATCCCGCCACAATTTCCAGACGAGGATAAATGACGGCGTAAAGGCCTTGGGTTCGCGGGTCATCCAGGCGTCGAGCTCGGCGGGAGTGGCCCATTGGCCTTCGGAAATTTCTCCCGGGTCGGGCGTGGGTGCGATATCGGTTGTCAGCGTGTAAATCCAAATAAATTCCCAGCCGGTTTCGCGGCAAGGGTCATGTTTTGCATAGGGATGCAAAACATGAGTTTCGAGTTTCGAGTTTTTGGTTTCGAGTTGGGCAGCAGATATAACCAGTTGCTTCGCCCCAGTCGCCTCAGGGCCTTTCCTTCCTTTGTCCCTGCCTTCCGCCGTCCCTCTGCTCCTTTGCTTCTCTGCTCCTTTGATCCTCACGCCCCCAATGCCCAACTCCTCCTTCAACTCCCGCACCACCGCCGTGTCATAATCTTCCCCTGCGTCCACATGCCCGGAGCAGGAGGTAGTCCAGCGGTTTGGGTAAGTATCCTTGGTGGCCGCGCGCTTTTGCAGGTAAACTTCACCGCTCTTGTTGAAGACCAGCACATGCACGGCGCGGTGCAGCAGCCGTTGGCGGTGGACTTCCGTGCGGGACTCCTGACGCAGCACCTGGTCGTGCTCGTCCACTACATCAAATAGTTCGGACATGGGGTGGGGTGGCGGGGATAATGCTTTGTCCTACGCGCCGTGTCGAGCTAGGAACTGCGGAAGATAAAATACGCCGCGCCAATCAGGCAGACGCCCGCCCAAACGTAGTCGAGCTTGAACGGCTGGTTCATGTAGAACATCGCAAACGGCACAAAGACCGACAGGGTGATGATTTCCTGCATGACCTTGAGTTGCCCGAGCGGGATGCCTGCCGCGTTGCCGATACGGTTCGCCGGCACTTGCAGCAGGTATTCAAAGAGCGCAATGCCCCAGCTCACCAGCGCTGCGATAATCCATGGACGGCCCGAGAGATTCTTCAAGTGCCCATACCAGGCAAACGTCATAAAAATATTCGAGCAGATGAGCAGTCCGGTTGTCTGCCAAAAGGCGGCGGTGAAGATGATGTTCATAGAAAAGTAGTGATGAAACGATTTGAGCAAATTGAGCTGCCCGGGGCAAAGGCATAACGGTGAGCTTGCTTAGAAGCCGGTTACTTGTCAGAGTTAATGAATGGGGTTAGCCCACGCCAACATCACTCTCGAAAACCCGAAACTGCCGAAGTTAAAACCGCTGCAAGTCAAGGCGCTGGCGGATTCGGGCGCGGTGTATTTGTGCGTACCCGAACAGGTGGCGGAGCAATTGAAGTTGGAGCCACTTTATCAAAGGGAGGTAATCTTGGCCGATGGGCGAAAGCAAATTTGCCCATATGTTGGACCCGTGCATGTGCGCTTTGACAAGCGTGGGTGCATGGTCGGCGCAGTGGTGATGGGCGACGAAGTATTGCTTGGTGCGATTCCAATGGAGGATATGGACTTGGTCGTGCTGCCCCAAGCCCGCAAGGTGACCATCAATCCCGAGAACCCCAATTTTGCGGCTGGCGCGGCCAAAGGTTTCCGGCATCCGCGACAGTAAGTTTTTAAACTACTTCTCGTCTTCGTCTTTATCGCCTTTTTCCGCGATGGTCTCACCGCCGGTGACGTGGACTTTATCCATAATGGCTGCCTTGACCTCGCTCGCGATCTTCTGATTGTCGTCGAGGTATTTCTTGGCCGCCTCGCGCCCTTGGCCGATGAGGTTGCCCTGGTAGGCAATCCACGCGCCTTTCTTTTCAAAAATCTTGTGCTCAATGCCCAAGTCGAGCAGCGAACCTGAACGCGAGATGCCTTCGTCGAAATTGATGTCGAACTCGCACTCCGTGAACGGCGGAGCAACCTTGTTCTTGACCACTTTGACGCGCGTGCGGTTACCTGTGACGCGCCCCGTCGGGTCCTTGATCTGGGTGACGCGGCGGATGTCAATGCGGATGGAGGAGAAAAACTTCAACGCGCGGCCACCGGGGGTCGTTTCTGGGCTGCCATACATCACGCCAATTTTTTCGCGGATTTGGTTCGTAAAGATGCACACGCACTGGCTCTTGCTGATGCACGCGGTCAGGCGGCGCATGGCCTGGCTCATCATGCGCGCCTGCAGGCCGACGGTGGCGTCGCCCATCTGGCCTTCGAGTTCGACTTTGGAAACGAGGGCGGCGACGGAGTCCAGCACGACGACGTCAATCGCGTTGGAGCGAATAAGGGTCTCCACAATATTTAAAGCATCTTCGCCAGACTCCGGCTGCGAGACCATGAGGTTGCTCAAGTCCACGCCAACGGTCTTGGCGTACTTGGGGTCGAGCGCGTGCTCCACGTCCACAAACACGGCGTTGCCGCCTTGGCGTTGGGCCTCGGCAATAATGGACAAACACAGGGTGGTTTTGCCCGATGATTCGGGCCCAAAAATTTCGCAGATGCGCCCGCGCGGCAACCCGCCGACGCCCAGCGCCAGATCAATCGCCACCGAGCCGGTGGAGATGGACGAGACGGTCATTTTGGTCGCGTCGCCCAAGCGCATGATGGTGCCTTCGCCAAACTGTTTATTGATGGCGGAAAGGGCCAGCTCGATAGGCTTGCCGGTCTTGGAGACGAGGGGTTCAGCGTGGGCGGTTTTGGCCATGGTAATGAGGGGGGGATGGAGGAGGAAAAATTCACCGCAAAAATGCGCGGGAAGCAAAGGTTTTTTGCCCTGCTTGGCGATCTTTGAGTTTTAGCCGTAAAAATAAGCCGCACCCAAGGCATTGCAAGCCTATAATGCAAATTTGTTCACTACTTTGATTTTGAGCCATTTTCCCACTTTTTTGCCCAATTTTAACCTGGAGAAATGTTGCCAGCGGACGTGATTGGGATAGGGGTGAAGGCATGACTCTGGGCATTTCAGAAATCGACGCCGCGGCGTGGAAGAAACAAGCCCGCAAGCCGGAGCTCGTGGTCGGCGTCCACGAAAGCCCCTGGGGTTGGGTGATGGTGGGTTTTGTGGGCCAGGAACTGGCGGCGTTATGCCTGGTGGACCGGGGTAAAGAAGTAGCCACGGTGATGGACCAATTCGTCGCCGCATGGCCGGGTGCCGAGGTCAAGTGCGACACCAAAATCACGGCCGCGGCGCTCAAACAAGCCGTGGCCGCATGGCACGGTCGCGGCAAAAAATTGAATTTATTGCTCAAGGGCACGAAATTTCAACGGCAAGTCTGGCGCGAACTCTTGAAAATTCCCCGCGGCACGACGACGACTTATGGCGACCTCGCGCGAAAGATTAAGAACCCCGGTGCCATGCGCGCCGTAGGCCAGGCCGTCGGTGCCAACCCGGTCGCCGTGCTCGTCCCCTGCCACCGCGTCCTCGCCCACGGCGGGAAAATTGGCGGCTACGTCTGGGGCCCAAAAAAGAAACGCGCGTTACTTAAGGCCGAAGGCGTGAGTTGCTAGCGCGACGCAGTATCTGGCAGCAATTCGCTAATTGCCGCATTCAATTCTTCGTTGGAAAAAGGTTTGGCCAGCACCTTGTTCGCACCCAAGCCTTTCGCGGCAAGGAGATAGCCGGTCCCGCTGCCTCTCCCACCGCCCGACATCGCGATGATTTTCAGGTCGGGGTTATTTTTTCGCAGTTCAATGACAACCTCGATCCCTTCTTTCTCCGGCATCACCATATCCGTCATTACCAAGTCGGCGTTCGCCTGCGCGAATATGGCGAGCCCTTGCTTGCCATTCTGTGCTTCAATGACGGTATGGCCAAAATGCGTCAGGGTCAGACCCAACATAGTGCGCATGTCGTCGTCGTCGTCGATGAGGAGGATGCGGGCCATAAATTAGTTAGAGCGTTGGGATGCCAGCGCGTCATGCACGGCGGTTCCGAGTGCATGAATGCTCGCCGGTTTGGGCAGGAGCCGGAAAATGCCCGCCTCCTCAATTCGTTCAGGCGTGAGCGTTAGGCTGTAGCCGGTGGTCAGGATGATGGGTAGAGTCGGCCGAATGAGTTGAAGGCGGGCGGCGAGCATCAGGCCCGTCATCCCGGGCATGGTCTGGTCGGAAATCACCAGCGCAAAGCGCGCCGGATCTTCGCGCACCCTGGCGAGTGCAATCGAAGGCAGAATCGCGACCTCGACCTCATAACCGAGTTCGGTCAGCGTTTGCTGGCCCAGTTGGACGAGCAACTCCTCATCATCGACAAATAAAATCCGTTCACCATGGCCGCGCGGCACCGGGGTCTCTTCGGTCGCCACCTGCTCAGCCTCGCCGGCGTGCTCGGGAAAATAGAGATGAAAGACGGTGCCCTCGCCTAATTGG
>Ga0182012_10007831_pt1 | contig 10623 bp, 7 predicted proteins | sample 612S2SmetaG_FD_120486 | JGI IMG/M metagenome (GOLD analysis project Ga0182012, IMG submission 120486) | Permafrost microbial communities from Stordalen Mire, Sweden - 612S2S metaG | ecosystem: Environmental > Terrestrial > Soil > Wetlands > Permafrost | place: Sweden: Stordalen | collected...
GTATCATTTCCCGATGATATCGCGGCGTTCGCTGTCATTTATAAAGGGTAACTCCTTGTGGGGGGAATGCGGCGGCGCGCCCCCGGCGCGCAACGTGGGCATTTATTTAAATCCAGTATAACTATTTTTTGCGAATTATGCCGGGATGCCCTAACCCTTCACCACTCATGAGCAGCCGCCGGGAGTTCCTGCGGAACGGCGGAGAAATGGGACGGAGAATGCGCGAGTTCGACTGGTCTCGCCACCCGCTGGGGCCTGCCGAGGCATGGCCGCGAAGCCTTAAGACGCTAGTCCAGATCATGCTGACATCGCGCTATGCGATGTGGATGGGGTGGGGGCCGGAATTGTATTTCTTTTGCAATGACGCCTACCTGCCCACCGTGGGAGTGAAGGAGGGATGGGTGCTCGGGGCGCCGGCCAGCGAGGTCTGGGCGGAAATCTGGGACGATCTGGCGCCGCGCATCGAGGCGGTCATGAAGCGCTCGGAATCGACATGGGACGAGTCGCTGCTGCTCTTCCTGAAGCGGAGCGGATTCGCCGAGGAAACCTATCACACCTTTTCATACAGCCCGGCCCCGGACGACGATGGCTCCGTAGGGGGGATGCTATGCGTCGTGACCGAGGAGACGGAACGCGTAATCGGCGAGCGGCGGCTGACGCTGCTCCGGGCACTGGCATCCGAGCTCTCGACGAGGACCACCGAGGCCGAGATTTTTGAAGGCGTGCGAAAGAAGCTCGAGTACCGGGCGGAGGATTTGCCCTTCGCGCTGGTGTATTTATTTGAGGAGACGCAACGGGCGCGGCTGATGTGCGCGCACGGGGTCGAGCCGGGGGCGGAGGTGGCGCCGGTCGAGATCGATGCTAATTCTGACACGGGCGTCTGGCCGGCTGGGGCGATCCTAAGGGGGGCCGGAATGATCGAGGTGGATGCGTTATTGGACAAATTTGGAACGGTTCCGCGCGGGCCGTGGCCGCTGCCGCCGCGGATGGCGGCCATCGTGCCGCTGGCTCACCAGACGCATGGGACGCCCGCCGGTTTCCTGGTGGCGGGCATCAATCCGTACCGCCCGTTTGATCTTGCGTACCGGGGCTTTGTCGAGCTGCTGGCAGGCCAGGTGGCGGCGGCGCTGGGGACCGCGCGGGCTTATGAGGAGGAAAAGAAACGGGCCGAGGCGCTGGCGGAGATCGACCGCGCGAAGACCGCGTTTTTCAGCAACGTGAGCCATGAATTCCGAACGCCGTTGACGCTGATGCTCGGGCCGCTCGAGGACATGGTGGGCAAGCCCCCCGACGAGTTGCGACCGGCGAATCGCAAGCTGGCGACATTGGCGCATCGGAACGGCCTGCGCCTGCTCAAGCTGGTGAACACGCTGCTCGATTTCTCCCGGATTGAGGCTGGCCGAGTCGAGGCGATGTATGAGCCCGTGGACCTTGCGGCGTACACGGCGGAGCTGGCGAGCACGTTCCGGTCCGCAATCGAGCGGGCGGGGCTCGATCTCGTAGTGGATGCGCCACCGCTGGCCGAGCCGGTTTTCGTGGACCGCGAGATGTGGGAGAAGGTGGCGCTTAACCTGATGTCGAACGCGTTCAAGTTCACGCTGCATGGGCGCATTGAGGTGCGGGTCATTGAGCGTGACGACCATGTATTGCTAAAAGTGCGCGACACGGGGACGGGGATTCCTGCCGAGGCGCTGCCGCACCTCTTCGAGCGATTTTACCGCGTGCAGGGCGCCCAGGGGCGTACGCACGAGGGCAGCGGCATCGGGCTGGCGCTGGTGCATGAGCTTGTGAAGCTGCACGCCGGGCGGGTGGACGTCGAGAGCGCGCCGGGGGAGGGAAGCACATTCACGGTTTGCATCCCGAAGGGATGGACGCACCTCCCGGCGGATAAAATCCGCCAGCAGCGCACCCTGCAATCGACTGCGCTGGGGAGCGGTCCGTTTGTAGAGGAGGCGCTGCGCTGGCTGCCAGATGGCCGAATCCGGAACGGGGAGGAGGCTTATAATGGAAGTGAGGATGGCAAGCCGCTGGAAGAGCCCGAGGCGACGGTGGTGCTGGCGGATGATAACGCGGACATGCGGGATTATGTGGGGCGGATGCTTGAGCGACGATACCGGGTGATCCAGGCTTCCGATGGGCTTGAGGCTCTTGAGGCCGTGAGGCGCGAGCGACCGGACCTTGTCCTGACAGATGTGATGATGCCGCGGATGGATGGCTTTGGGTTGCTGCGCGAGATTCGGGCGGATCGCAATGTCTCCACGGTTCCGGTGGTGATGCTCTCCGCCCGGGCGGGCGAGGAAGCCCGGGTCGAGGGGTTGAACGCCGGCGCGGATGATTACCTCATCAAGCCCTTCACCGCGCGGGAGCTGCTGGCGCGGGTGGGCGGGATTCTGGCGGTGGCGCGCGCGCGCAAGGAGGCGGCGGAGCGGGAAGAGGCGCTGAGGGCGGAAACAGCGGAGATACTCGAGACGATGAGGCTCTCGTTCGTGGCGCTGGATGAGAATTTCCGGTATGTTTATCTCAACCGCGAGGCGGAAGCCGTGCTCCAATGCCGGCGGGAGGATTTCCTTGGCGCGCGCGTATGGGATCGGTTTCCCGGGATTGAGGACAAGGAGGCCGGGCGGCAGTTGAAAAAGGCCATGCATGAGCGGATCGGGGTCCAGTACGAGAGTTATCACGAGGCGCTGGGTCGCTGGTTTGACGTGAACGCATATCCGATGAGCGGGAACCGGCTGGGGATTTTCTTCAAGGATATCAGCGAGACGCGGCTGACCCAGGAGGCGCTGCGGGCGGCGAAGGAAAGCGCGGAGAATGCAAACCGCTCGAAGGATCGCTTCCTCGCGGTGCTGAGTCACGAATTACGCACGCCGCTGAGTCCCGTGCTCATGGCCGTGACGGCCATGGAGGCGGATTTGTCGCTGCCCCCGGCGGTGCGGGACGAGCTGGTGATGATCCGGCGGAACATCGAGCTCGAGACGCGGTTGATTGACGATTTGCTGGATGTGAGCCGGATCGTCAGCGGCAAGCTGGCGCTCCACCAGCGGACGATCAACCTGAATGAGAAGATCACCCACGTGGCCCAGATTTGCCGCGAGCAAATCCTCGAGAAAGGCATCCGCCTGCACCTCTCGCTGGACAAGCGCCTCGGCGGCCTGCGGGGCGATCCCTCCCGCATCCAGCAGGTGCTATGGAATGTGCTCAAGAATGCTGCCAAGTTTACCCCGGCGGGCGGGGACATTTATGTCGCCACCTCGCTGGCGGCGCCGGGAGTCGCCGAGGTGACCGTAAGGGACACCGGTATTGGCATCGCGGAGTCAGCTTTGCCGTCGATTTTTAACGCGTTTGAGCAGGGCGGGCCGACAATCACGCGGCAATTCGGCGGGCTGGGTCTCGGCCTGGCGATCTCGAAGGTACTGGTGGAATTGCACGGCGGGACGATCCGCGCGGAAAGCCCCGGCCCCGGCCAGGGCGCCACGTTTACCATCACGCTGCCACAGGTTAATGAAGCGGGCGAGGAGCAGGTAGAGGCGCCCCATGGAGATGGCCCCGACGGGGTTGGCGATGTCCGCTTGCTGATCGTGGAGGATCACCCCGACACGGCAAAGATCCTCGCGCGGCTGTTGTCGGCAAAGGGTTACAAGGTCCGCACCGCGGGCAGTGTGGCGGCGGCGCTCGCGGCGCTGGACGAGCCGGTGGACCTGCTGCTGAGCGATGTGGGGCTGCCGGACGGGACCGGCTATGAATTGATGCGCCGCGCCCGCGAGAAGCGCCCGGTGGTGGGCATCGCGATGAGCGGATTCGGGATGGAGGAGGACCTCGCGCGGAGCCGGGAAGCCGGTTTCGCCGAGCACCTGGTGAAACCGGTGGACGTGGCGCAGATTTGCGAGGCAATCCAGCGGTTGATCAAGAGCGGGGGTTAGAGCGAGCGGGCTGGCGCTTCCCGGCGCGACCAGCCATTGTGGGAGCAGCGTTGCTTGACCCAATCAGTGCGAGACGACCTTCCAAATCTTTTAAAAGCGGCGAATGACCGCGATTTGCCCTGCTTATTGATCGGAGGCAACGCGGTGGTGTTGCTTGGCTTTGCTCGATTGACGGTTGATATCGATTTTCTTATTCCACTGGAAAAGCGATCCCACTGGCTCGACTTCATGCGGGAGGCTGGATACCGGCTCGTGCATGGAACGGAAGCGTTCGCGCAATTCTCTCCAACCGCCGTCGGTTGCTCCCCGGTGGATTTAATGTTGGTGGACGGGATTACATGGAGCCGCCTTTATGGGGAAGCGCGGGAAGAGACGGTTGCCGGCCAGCATGTGCGCGTGCCGCGAGTCGAGCACCTTGTTGCCCTCAAGCTGCATGCCGCCACGAGCCCCACTCGGAGCGCGCCGGAAAAGGATTGGGAGGATATTCGTCAAATGGTGCGGGCTTGGCATTTGAACCCGGCGGATTTATATTTCCGCGAAGTCATCCTCCGCCACGGCGGCGAGGTGGCGTTAGCCCGAATGCTCGCATTTTATAATGAATCCCGAAAATGACCCCCTTGCGACGGCGCGGCTCAACCTGCCGGTTTTTGAGACTCCGCAGCTCGAGCATGTCGGGGAAAAATTGACATGGGAGCAGGTCACGGAGGCGACCGAAGCCCAGCGCGCATTCTACATGGAGCGCTATGACTCGGATGAGAAGCGGTTGCGGGACAAGAACCCGGAGCCATTTCGGTTTTAGTGGCGCACTGCGGATTCAACAATCGCCCGCTCCCATGCGATACATCATCCTCTCCTGCAGCCTCAACCCGAAGAGCCGCAGCAGAGTCCTCGCGCGGATGGTTTTCGATCATTTGAAAGACCGCCCGGGAGGCGCGGAGTTCGTGGACTTGCAGGATTACGATTTGCCGCTCTCGGACGGCGGCGCGTGTTACGGCCATCCCCACGTCGCGGAGCTGACGCCGAAGATCGCGCAGGCCCAGGGGATCATCGTCGCGACCGCCATCTATAATTATGACGTGAACTCGGCCACCAAGAATCTCCTCGAGTTGACAGGCTCGGCGTGGGAGGGCAAAGTCGTCGGCTTTATCTGCGCCGCGGGCGGGCATGGCAGTTTCATGTCGATCATGCCTTTCGCCAACAGCCTCATGCTGGATTACCGCTGCCTCATCCTGCCGCGCTTCGTCTATGCGGCCCCGGCCCATGTGGATGAGGAGACATTTGGCGACGCTGCGCTGAACAGGCGCATCGAGGAGCTGGCCGTCGAGATGCAGCGGGTCACGGGCGCGTTGTTTCCGGGCTTGTCTTAGAACGCGCCCCCGGCGGCGCACGGCCAGATATCCGTCGCGGTGCGAAACCTATCGTTGGCCGTGTCGCCCGGCGGGACGTGCTGCGAACCCGGGATTATTTCAATGAGCCAATTCAGCACCACTGGTTTCGAGGCGATGGACGATGTCGCCGCGCGCCACGAGGCCGAGGCGCAGTTGCTCGTGAGCGAGGCGCGCGCCCGGGCCATCCTCGATACCTCGCTGGATGCCGTGATCTTGATGGACAGCGCGGGCGCCATCGCGGATTGGAACCCCGCCGCGGAGCGGATATTCGGCTGGCGGCGCGTCGAGGCGCTGGGCCGCGAGCTTTGCGAGTGCATCATCCCCAAGCGTTTGCACGACGCCCACAGGAGCGGCCTCGCCCATTTGATCAAATCGGGCGACGGCCCGGTGATAGGCCGGAGGCTCGAGCTCCCCGCAGTCCGGCGGGACGGAACGGAATTCCCCGTCGAGCTCGCAGTCAATAAACTCCCCGGCGCTGCGCCGGCAATGTATGTCGGGTTTGTCCGCGATATTACAGCCCGCAAGGCCGCGGAGGAGGAACTGGCGGAGCAAGCCAGCCTTTCCGCGTTGCGGGCGGATATCGCCACCCTGCTCGCAATCCACGGACCGGCGGCGCCCGTCTTGAAAGGGTGCTGCGAACTGATCGTCCAGCATCTCGACGCCGCATTTGCCCGGATATGGACTCTGGACCCGGAGGAGCAGATATTGATTCTTCAAGCCAGCGCCGGCATGTACACCCATCTCGACGGGCCGCACGCCCGGGTGCCCGTGGGCCAGTATAAAATTGGGCGCATCGCGCAAAATCGCCGCGCTCACCTGACCAATGATGTCAGGCGCGACCCAAACATCTCGGACCCGGAATGGGCGGCCCGGGAGGGAATGGTCGCATTCGCGGGTTACCCGCTCATTTCGGATGCGCGGGTGCTGGGGGTGCTGGCGCTTTTCGCGCGGCATAAGTTGAGCGAGGCCGTGCTGGGGGACCTTGCGCCCATTGCGGATGCCATCGCCGGCAACATCCAGCGGCGCGCCGCGGAGGCGGCGTTGATCGCCGCCAAGGAGCGCGCGGAAATCGCCTCCCGGGCCAAGGACAACTTCCTCGCGACGCTTTCCCACGAGTTGCGAACGCCGTTGACCCCGGTGCTCATGACCGCCGCCGCGCTGCGCGAGGATGAGCGGCTGCCGGAGGATGTGCGCGCGGAACTGGGGATGATCGAGCGCAACGTCGCCCTCGAGGCGCGGCTCATTGACGATCTGCTGGACCTCACGCGCATTGCGAAGGGCAAGCTGCAATTGCGCGAGGAGATATGCGACGTGCATTCGCTTATTGGCCTCGTCGTCGAGATTTTGCGCGACGAGGCGCAAAGCAAGCCCGTCGCCATCGAGGTCGAGATGGCCGCGCGGCGCTCCGGGCTGCGCGGCGATCCAGCCCGGTTGCAACAGGTCTTCTGGAACCTGTTGCGCAACGCCATAAAATTCACCCCCACCGGCGGGCGAATTTCCATCCGCACCCGGGACGAAACCGATGAGCGCCTCCGCATCGAGGTAAGCGATACGGGGGTGGGAATCGATGCGGGAGCCCTTGAGACGATATTCCGGCCATTCGAGCAGGCAGGGCGCGAAGGCGATCACCGCTTTGGCGGGCTGGGCCTCGGCCTCGCGATCGCCCGCGCGATCGTGGACCTGCACGGAGGCATCATCCAGGCGGAGAGCCGCGGCCCCGGGGAAGGGGCCACATTCGTGGTCGAGCTGCCGCGCGTGGCCGATCAAGCCCCCGGCGTGACCTCATCCGAGCAGGGGCCGGAATTGGAAGAGCGCATCGAGAACACGCCCTCGGTGCGCCTTTTGCTTGTCGAGGATCATGAGCCCACCCTCGCCGTCCTCAAGCGCCTGCTCGTCCGCGCCGGGCATCAGGTGGTTACCGCGGGCAGCGTGGCATCCGCGTCAGCCGCGGCGGAGGCTGGGCGATTTGATGTCGTCATTTCCGATCTCGGTCTGCCGGACGGGACCGGCCTCGAGGTGATGAGCCGGTTGCGGGCGATCGAGCCGCGCCTCCGCGGCATCGCCCTCTCAGGCTATGGCATGGAAGAGGATATCCGCCGCTCGATGGAAGCGGGCTTCTCCGCCCACCTGGTCAAGCCGGTGGATTTCGACCAGCTCCGGCGGGCTCTGCGCGACACCACCGCGGCGCGATAAAGCGCGGGATCACCGCAAAATCGAAAAAATTTTCGCCTCCCGGAGGAATTTCACACAAAAATGACATTTCCCTCTTGCCAGAAAATCGACCTCCCCCTAGATTCTCCCTCCCGCGCGATGTGGTAGACCCGTATTCGCGCTCCAGAGAAATACCGCTTGCGCGTGTGGTGGATTCGTTTACCTTCGCGCTCCCCGCATCCAGTGGGTTCCGAAAACGGCCCGCTTGAAGCGGGTTTTTCGTCCCGTGACCCGACGTGAAAGTCGATGCGGGAAAAAAGGCCGGTCTCGCTGGGGCGCCGGACGCGGAGTCGGCCCGGTCCGAACGGGCCAGACAGCCGGCCAAAATACGAATTTCCAACAAACTTTAAATGCCAACGATCAATCAGCTTGTCCGTAAAGGGAGGAAGAAGGTGGTGGTGAAATCAAAATCACCCGCCTTGAAAACCTGTCCCCAGCGCCGCGGCGTCTGCGTGCAGGTCATGACCCGCACCCCCAAGAAGCCAAATTCCGCCCTGCGGAAAGTGGCCAAGGTCCGGCTGACCAACGGTGAGGAAGTCATCGCCTACATCCCGGGCGAGGGGCACAACCTCCAGGAGCACTCGATTGTCCTCGTCCGCGGCGGACGCGTTAAGGATTTGCCCGGCGTCCGTTATCATATAGTGCGCGGCACCCTCGACTCCCTCGGGGTGGATGGCCGCCGCCGCAGCCGCTCGAAGTACGGCGCAAAGCGTCCCAAGGTCGGGGCCGAAGCCGCCGCCGCTGGCGCGAAGGGCAAGAAGAAGTAGTCCCGGAAACTTTACCCACGCTGAAACCTTAAAACCTCTCAACGCCATTTAATCATGTCTCGTCGCCGCAGAGTCATTACACGCAGGGAAAAATTGGATGCCCGTTACGGCAGCCCGCTGGTCGCCCAGTTGATCAACACGATCATGCGTTCCGGCAAGAAATCGATCGCCGAGCGCATCGTCTATCAGGCCATCGAGAAGAGCCGCCAGGGAAGCGACATGGTCGATCCCCTCGAGACGCTCCACAAAGCCATCGATAACGTGAAGCCCCGCCTCGAGACCAAGTCCCGCCGCGTCGGCGGCGCGACCTACCAGGTCCCCATGGAAGTGCCCGCCCGCCGTCAGGTGGCGCTCGCAATGCGGTGGATCGTCGGCTACGCCGGCGCCAAGAAGGGCACGACGATGACCCAGGCGCTGGCGAATGAATTGCGCGACGCCGCAGCCGGCCAGGGCCAGGCGATCAAGAAACGGGACGACACTCACAAGATGGCGCAGGCGAACCGGGCATTCGCGCACTTCCGCTTCTAGCACCTCCCCAGGGCGAAACACCATGTCAACCGCAACTCTCGACAAGCCAGTGTCCACGAATCCCAATTCGCCCAACCGCGCGTTCCCGCTCGAGCTGACGCGGAACATCGGCATCGCCGCGCACATTGACGCCGGCAAGACCACGCTCACCGAGCGCATTCTTTTCTACACCGGCATGATCCACAAGATCGGCGAGGTGCACGAAGGCACCACGGCGACCGACTGGATGGAGCAGGAGCGCGAGCGCGGCATCACCATCACCTCCGCGGCGACCACTTGCTCGTGGACGCAGCGCAAGGAGGAGGGCGTTTACAAGATTTTCGAGGGCCTCAAGCAACGCGTGAACATCATCGACACCCCCGGGCACGTCGATTTCACGGCGGAGGTCGAGCGCTCACTGCGCGTTCTCGACGGCGCCATCGCGGTATTCGACGCCGTGGCCGGTGTGCAGCCGCAGTCCGAGACTGTCTGGCGGCAGGCCAACAAGTACGGCGTCCCGCGCATTGCCTTTATTAATAAGATGGACCGCGTCGGCGCGAACTTCGAGGCGGCCATAGACTCGATGCGCAAGAAGCTGAACGCCAACGCATGGCCGGTCCTTCTCCCGCTGGGCGCCGAGGACAAGCTTCAGGGCCAGCTCGATGTCATCAACCGCAAGGCGGTGATCTATCTCGAGAATGACAAGATGGGCTCGACCTACGAGATTCGCGAGATTCCCGAGGACCAGAAGGCCATCGTGGACAAGGCGTACGAGGACCTGGTCACGGCCATCTCCGATCTCGATGAGGAAGTCGGTCTCTGTTTCCTCGAGGAAAAACCGATTACCCCGGAAATTCTTAAGGCAGGCATCCGCCGGCAGACCATTGCGAACAAGTTTGTTCCGGTCGTCGGCGGTTCCGCTTTTAAGAACAAGGGCGTGCAATATCTCGTGGACGCGGTGGTTGATTATTTGCCCAGCCCAGTGGACATCCCGCCCACCAAGGGGATGAACCCGGACACGCACGAGCCAATGTTCGCCGCGACGGATGACAACGGGAAGTTCTGCTCGCTCGCCTTCAAGCTCTGGAGCGATCCCTTTGTCGGAAAGCTCGTATTTTTCCGCGTCTATTCCGGCACCCTCAGCAAGGGCGACACCGTCTATAATCCGCGCACCAACAAGCGCGAGCGCATCTCCCGCCTCATCCAGATCCAGGCGGACAAGCGCGAGGACATCGACACCTGCTACTCGGGCGACATCGCCGCGATCGTCGGCATCAAGAACATCACCACCGGCGACACGTTGTGTGACGAGGATTTCCCGATTCTGCTCGAGCCCCCCTCGTTCCCCGACCCGGTTATCTCGATGGCAGTCGAGCCGAAGACCAAGGTGGACCAGGAGAAGATGGCCATTGCCCTTCAGCGGCTGGCAGAGGAGGACCCGACCTTCCGCGTTTATACAAATGAGGACACTGGCCAGACCATCATGGCCGGCATGGGCGAGTTGCACCTCGAGATTTTGCGGGACCGCATGCTGCGCGAGTTCAAGGTGGATACCAACGCCGGCAAGCCGATGATCGCCTATCGCGAAACCATCACCAAGGAAGCGCACGGCGTCGGCAAGCTCATCAAGCAATCCGGCGGTCGCGGCCAATACGGCCACGTCGAGGTGGATGTCCGCCCCACGGAGCGCGGCAAGGGCTTCACCATCGAGAACAAAATCGTCGGCGGCACGATCCCGAAGGAGTACATCCCGGCCGTCAAGAAAGGCCTCGAGGAGGCCGTGCTCAACGGCGTGCTCGGCGGCTACCCGGTCATCGACCTGGAATGCGA
>Ga0182012_10007839_pt1 | contig 10615 bp, 8 predicted proteins | sample 612S2SmetaG_FD_120486 | JGI IMG/M metagenome (GOLD analysis project Ga0182012, IMG submission 120486) | Permafrost microbial communities from Stordalen Mire, Sweden - 612S2S metaG | ecosystem: Environmental > Terrestrial > Soil > Wetlands > Permafrost | place: Sweden: Stordalen | collected...
ACGTAGTTCAGGCCGACGCACAGGATCTTGTCCGGGTCGGGGATCGGGGGGAGGAAGGTGATGTCGTCCAGGCTGAAGTCCGGTGTCCGTTGGGCTTCTATTTGGAGGGAGGCCGTTGCCCAGAGCGCGTGGCGCAGCGCTGGCGCGTAGGCGCCCATGTCGATGACGCCGTCATCGCGGGCGATGCCCCAGCTTGCTGTGCCGTCCGGGCGGCGGAAGCTCATCAGCCTCATGGCGTGGTCCTTCCCCTGGCGGGGTACCGATACGTCGGGGTGAGCGGGGCGGCAAGGCGGTGGCTATGCGGCCAGCGAGGCGCAGCGTGATTCTCTCAAGCGTGGCCTCGTCGATTATACCAATGCGCCGCATGTCGCTGGTGGTCTCCAGCAGCGCCTTTGTCAGCCGGCCAGGGTATGTTCGGGTCTTCATCGATTGGTTCCTGCAAAGCGGCTCGTCAGTCCTTCGTCCACCGGATGCTGGAGTCCGTCATGCGGCGCCCATCGCGACTGGCAGCTTCAGCCTTCAACCTGGGGGGCCGAACCAACCGCGATGCCCGTCCGCAGTGCAGTCCGATCGCCAAGGCCGATCATCCGGCTAAGGTACAGTCAGGTTTATGGTGACAGTAGTGTCAGTTTATGCCATTTTCTGCCATTCTTTGAGGGAAACTGGGTTATGGCTTCCATGAATGTCTCGGTTCCCGACCCCATGCGGGACTGGGTGCAGCAGCGCATCGAGGGTGCCAGTACGCCAGCGTCAGCGACTATGTGCGCGACCTCATCCGACGTGACCAGATGCAGGCCGACGAGCGGCAGGCCATCATTGCTGCGCTCATCGAGGGTGAGGAAAGCGGCATCAGCAAGCGGCGCATCCCAGAGATATTGGCTGCGGTTAAGCAGGAACTGCAGCGGCAGGGCGAATGAGCCGCTGCGCTCTATCCGAAGCCGCCGACGCTGACATCCAGCGCATCATCACCGATTCGGTAAAGCACTCGGGGTTGGCGCGGGCGGCGCGGTCCGAAAGCGGCTTCAATTCTCGCAGACGTGCCAGCCTACCGGGTTGTCCCAGATGATTGCTCCGGGGGTAATCTCCACGCCTTCGTAATTCACTCGCACGAAGGCGGGACGGATTCCCGCGATCCGTATCTGCAATTTTCCGTTTGCTGCCCGCTCAGTGAAGCCCACGAGGTGTATACCGTTACGACTCTCCGCGCAGATCTTAGTCCCCTCCTGAGCCATTTCCTGATAGGAGCGTCGCATGGCTATCCGTTCGGGTGCGGCCTCTTGTGCAGCATGCATAGCTGCGCTGACGGACGCGTATACGGCCGGCACCGCGCCGCGCATTAGCTCGGACCAGCGGACAGCTTCTGTCTCGTCCGGCCATTTCTTGTCTCTGTTCTTGATGGCCTCCCGAACTTCGTCCTCAGTCGGGCGATAGCCTCGCTGCAGCACGAGTTGCAGAACGTCGGACGCCTCAGTTGTCCGGTCACCCCGAATGACCCTCATACCGGGCGTGACCAGCGGGAGATCCGGCGGCACGCGCAAGTTGGGGTTGGCCCCGGCGTTCAGAAGCAATTTTGTCACATCCAGGTTTATTCGGTTGACGGCAAGTCGCAGAACGTTCTGTTCGTACAAGGGGGCTTTCGTTTCTGATCCGTAGATCTCGACATTTGTGACGACCGCATTCGGATTGGCGCCGGCACTCAATGCTTCCTTCACGAGATCGGGACGCTGGATATAGACCGCTCTCCAGAGCCTCACTTTTGCGGGATTTGAATCAGCGAGGGCGTCGTCATATCTCTGTCTGGCCGAGGCGGCGTCTGGCAGGTTGATTTTCTTGAAAGGCGAGCACAATTTTGATATCGTATCGAAACTGTCGGTTTTCATGCATGCGTACCAGGCGGCACGGTTATCGTTCTCGAATTTGTATTCAACATCAGTCCCGTCCGGTCCCGCTCTGCCACTAACGCGGCCTGCGGCATTGCTTAGCTCCGCCACCGTCATATGCTCATAATCGAGCGGGACATGAGCGCGAGCGTCAGCCGTGCTTCGATTGCTGGCGCAGGCACCGACGATCAAGGTTATCCATACGAAAACGAATGCCGTCAGGAGCCGTGAACGCGTCATTTTCCGCGTTATGCCGCGGTCAGCGAAACCAAAAGTAGCATCCACGGATCGACTCCTATCGCGGTCGTCGGTTGCGTTTCCAGGCACAGCGTGTCGCCCGGCTGCTTAGCGGTGCGAACGACTGCCCCTGCAGCGTCGCGCCCCGCTCAATCAATCGCCGCATGCACCAGGTTGCTCACGCGATCCAGCCGCGATGAGTGCCACGGGTCGGGCGAGACGCCGTTCGTGATGTAGGTGAACGACACCCCGCTCTCCGGGTCGCCCCACGAGTAGGACGAACCCACCCCGCCATGCCCGAACGTCCCCGGCGAGGCCAGCAGCCCCAGCCCGCGCGTCCGGTCCGACAAGCCACGCGCATGCGGACCGAGCCCGCGATGCATCGGGATACCGCCCATGAACTCGTCCGGCCGGTCGCCGGTGAAGTCCCTCGTTACGTATGAAACCAGCCGCGGCGAGAACAGCCGCAGCCCGCCAAGCCGCCCCTTGCCAAGCAGCATCTGGTAGAACGCCGCGATCCCTCGCGCGGTGGCGAACCCGCCGCCATACGGCAGGCCAGCGGCGCGGAACGCCGGTGAGTTGTCGCCATACTCGTTGGGCGCCGGATAGATGTCGGCGCACCGCGCCTGCTGCGCCTCCGGCACACCAACGAAAATATCGTTGCCGAGCCCCAGCGGCGCGATCACCTTCTCGCGGATCACGGCGCGGTAGTCCTGCCCGGTGATCGCCTCGATCACCATCGCCAGCACGATATGCGCCGATCGCGGGTGGTATTGCAGCTTCGTCCCGGGCGTCCATTCCAGCGAGAAGTCGCACACCTCCGCCGCCAGCTTTGCGTGGTCCGACCAGCTCTCCAATGAGACGGTGGCGCTGGGAAATCCCGCCTGGTGCGTGGCCACTTCGTGGATGGTGATCTCGCCCTTGCCGCGGGCGGCGAAGGCAGGCAAGTGCTCGGCGACGCGGTCGCTGAACGACAGGCGGCCTTCCTCGACCAGCGCCCACATCGCGGCCATCACCAGGACCTTGGTCTGCGAAAAGACCAGGAAGATCGTGTCGTCGGTGGCCGGCACGGCGGGCTCCGTCCTGGCCGTCCCATAGGTCCGGAACAGCCCCAGATTGCCGTGCCGGGCGATGGCGATCTGGCAGCCGGGGTAATGCCCTTCCTCGATATGCTGCAGGATCAGCCGCTCCAGGTTGAACAGCGGCCTGGGATCCAGTCCGAGATCGCCCGGATCGCTATCGGGCAGCGGAAACTCGTTCGCCATATAGGCTCTCTCCTGGGACGTCGTGCCGGGCGCCGAGCCTAGGCCGCGAGGCGCTTGCCGCCAACCGGCCGATCGGGTCTGATCATCCGCAACAAGATTGCAGGGAGTGACGTCATGACCACGGTGACGATCGGCTTCGTTGGCCTGGGCAACATGGGCGGACCGATGGCGGCCAACCTGGTCAAGGCCGGCCATCGCGTTGCCGGGTACGACACCAATCACGCCGCGGTGAAGGCATTTGCCGCTGCCGGCGGCCACGCGGCCGTCAGCGCGGCCGACGCGGCCCGCGACGCCCAGGTGGTGATCACCATGCTGCCGGCGGGCGAGCACGTGCGCTCGGTCTGGCTGCAAGGCGGGCTGCTCGCGGCGGCGAAAGCGTCCCGCCCGCTGCTGATCGATTGCTCGACGATCGACGTCGCCACTGCCCGCCAGGTCGCCGAGGCGGCGCGCGAAGCCGGACTTGCCATGCTGGATGCGCCGGTCTCCGGCGGCGTCGCCGGCGCGACCGGCGGCACGCTGACGTTCATGGTCGGCGGCACGGGCGAGGCGTTCACGTGCGGCAAGCCGGTCCTGCAGGCGATGGGCAGGATCATCGTGCATGCCGGCGGACCCGGCGCCGGGCAGGCGGCCAAGATTTGCAACAACATGATGCTCGCGATCAACGTGATCGGCGTTTCCGAGGCGTTTCTGCTGGCGGAAAAGCTCGGCCTGGACTGGAACAAGCTGCACCAGATCGCCGGCGCGTCGTCCGGCCAGTCCTGGGCGCTGACGGCCTATTGCCCGGCGCCTGGGCCGGTGCCGGGCGCGCCGTCGAACCGCGACTACGCCGCGGGGTTTGCGGCAGCGCTGATGCTGAAGGACGTGACGCTGTCGCAGGATGCGGCTGCTTCCCTGGACGTGCCGACGCCGCTCGGCGCGCACGCCGCCGCCCTGTTTCGACAAGCGGTGGAGGCGGGTGAGGGCGCCCGCGACTTCTCCGTGGTGTTCCGCTGGCTGTCGGGACAGTCGCGCAATGATTTGGTCCCGTAAGCCGGCGTGGCAAGGGACGCAGCCCTGTCGAGGGAAGCCTTCAAGGCCGCGCGCGATCTGCTGTTCGCCCATCGCACCGACCACGCTGCGGCGCGTGCCGCGTTCCGCTGGCCAATCCTCGAAGACTTCAACTACGCGCTGGACTGGTTCGATGCGGAGCTGGCGCACGGCGACGCGGCGAACCGGCTCGCCTTGAAGATCGTCGGCGATAACGCCGCTTTCGTCACCTTCAGCGAATTGTCGGCGAGCTCCAACCGCCTGGCCAACGGCTTGCGCGCGCTCGGCGTGCGCCGCGGCGACCGCATCCTGCTGATGCTCGGCAACGTCGTGCCGTTGTGGGAGTCGATGCTGGCGGCGATGAAGCTGGGGGCGGTGGTGATCCCCGCCACGACGCTGCTGACGTCGCACGACCTGAAGGACCGCTTTCAGCGCGGGCAGATCCGCCACGTGATCGCCAACGCCGCCGATGCGGCGAAGTTCGACGGGCTCGATCCGACGGCAACGCGCATTGCGCTGGGCGACGCGCCCGCCGGCTGGACCCGGTATGAGTCTCTGCTGACCGGTGCAGCGAATTTCGTGCCCGATGGACCGACCAGGGCGACCGATCCGCTGTTGCTGTATTTCACCTCGGGCACGACGTCGCGGCCGAAGCTGGTCGAGCATACCCATCAAAGCTACCCGTCCGGGCATCTTGTGACGATGCACTGGCTCGGCCTGCGGCCGGACGATCTGCACCTGAACATCTCGTCGCCCGGCTGGGCCAAGCACGCCTATAGTTGCTTCTTCGCACCCTGGAACGCCGGCGCCACGGTGTTCATCGTCAACCAGCCGCGCTTCAACGTCCACGGCATCCTCGATGCGGTGACAGAACATAACGTCTCCACCATCTGTGCGCCGCCGACCGTCTGGCGCATGATCGTCCAGGAGGATTTGCGCAACTGGCAGCCTTCATTGCGCGAACTCTGCTCGGCGGGCGAGCCGCTCAATCCCGAAGTGATCGACCATGTTCGTCAGGTCTGGGGCGCAACGATTCGGGAGGGCTACGGCCAGACCGAAACCACGCTGCAGATCGGCTGCTATCCGGGACAGCTCGTGAAGCCCGGCTCGATGGGGCAGGAATCGCCAGGCTACCACATTCGCCTGCTGGACGAGGACGGGCGCCATGTCGAGGAAGGCGAAGTGTGCATCGCACTCGATCCGCCACCGGCCGGGCTGATGCGCGGCTACCAGCGCGACAACGGTTCATTCGCGCCGCTCGGCACGGACGCCTATCGCACCGGTGACATCGCAAGGCGCGATGCCGATGGTTACTACACCTATGTCGGCCGCGCCGACGACGTGTTCAAATCCTCCGATTACCGCATCAGCCCGTTCGAATTGGAAAGCGTGCTGATCGAACACGACGCGGTGGCCGAGGCCGCGGTGGTCCCCGCGCCGGACAAGCTGCGCATGGCGGTGCCGAAGGCCTATGTCGTGCTGATCGCCGGCGTGGAGCCCGATCGTGCCACGGCGCTGTCGGTGTTTCGCCATATCCGCGCCCGCCTGTCACCGCTCGCGCGCGTCCGCCGCATCCAGTTCGCCGAGCTGCCGAAGACCATTTCCGGCAAGATCCGGCGCGTCGAACTGCGAGCGGCGGAGGCGATGCACGCCGCCAACGGCACGCGCCCGGACGGCGAATACCGCGAGGAGGATTTTCCCGAACTGGCGTCGCGCTGACGGAGGATCGGCATGGGCGTGTTCATTGGCATCGATGTCGGCTCTGCCAGCCTGCGTGCCGGCGTGTTCGATCGTGACGGCAACCGGCTCGGCTTCGCGGAGCGGCCGATCCTGCAGTTCCATCCTCGTTCGGACTTCGTCGAGCAGTCCTCGGCCGATATCTGGTGCCAATGCTGCGAGGCGGTGCGCGAGGCGGTTGCTGTCGCGTCGGTCCCGGCGGACCACGTGGAAGCCATCGGCATCGATGCGACCTGCTCGCTGGTTGCGGTGGGCGTGGACGGCGCGCCGGTCTCCATGGCCGAGGACGGCGATCCATCGCACGACATCATCATGTGGATGGACCACCGTGCGTGCGACGAAGCCGCCGCGATCAACGCCACACACGATCGGGCGCTTGCCTATGTCGGCGGTGCGGTCAGTGTCGAGATGGAATTGCCGAAGTTGCTGTGGCTGAAGCGGCACTTCCCCGAACGCTACGCGGCGGCCTGGCGATTTATGGACCTGGCCGATTATATGGTCTGGCGTGCCAGCGGTGCCGATGTCGCCAGCGTCTGCACGCTGACCTGCAAGTGGAACTGGCTCGCGCATGAGGGCCGTTTCAGTGACAGCCTGCTTGATGCCGTGGGGCTCGGCGACCTGCCGGCGGAGGTGCCTGCCACGGTGCGGCAGCTCGGATCGGCGGCCGGGCCGCTGACCGAGGATGCCGCCGCGGCGATGGGCTTGCCGCCCGGCGTGGTGGTGGCAACTGGCATCATCGACGCGCATGCCGGCGGCCTTGCGCTGATCGGTGCGGCGCCGGCGGGCGGGTTGGCGATCATTGCCGGAACCTCGACCTGCCACATGGTGGTCAGCCGGGCCCCCGTGATGGTTCCGGGAGTCTGGGGACCGTATTTCGGCGCGATGCTGCCCGGCTGGTGGCTGAACGAGGGCGGCCAGAGCGCCGCCGGTTCGCTGCTCGACTGGACCCTGCGCCAAAGCGACGCCTGGCCCGAACTGGAGGCGCAGGCCGGAAACGAAGGCCGCGGCGTCTATGACGTGCTATCGGATTGGGTCGCGGCGCTGGAGGCGCGCGAGCCCTTGCCAACGCGGCATCTGCACGTGCTCGCCGACCACCACGGCAACCGCTCGCCGCGCGCCGATCCCAGCGCGACCGGCAGCATGGTCGGGCTGACGCTGGAGACCGGCCGGGACTCACTGGCGCGGCGCTATCTCGCCACGCTGCAGGCGTTGGCATACGGCACGCGGCACATCATCGAGCGCATGAACGACGCCGGCCATCACATCGAGCGCATCGTGATGACCGGCGGCGGCGCCAAAAACAAGCTGTGGCTGCGCGAACAGGCGGACGCCACTGGTTGCGACATCCACCTGGTCAGCGAACAGGACGCCGTCACGCTCGGCGCCGCGCTGCTTGGCGCGACGGCAAGCGGCGCGTTCGGCGATCTGCCGCAGGCGGCGTTGCACATGGTGCGTCCGGGCGGTGCGGTGCACGCCCGGCCGGCCCTTCGCGCCTTCCATGACGCGAAGTATCGCGTCTATCTTTCGCTGTATGACGACATGACGCGCTGTCGCGCCATGATGCGTGCGGCTGATACGGTTGCGGGCGGTTGATGGCGCGCTGCTGATGGCGCGCGCCGGTCGTCGCGGCGGCGGCTAAGGCCTGGCCGCCAGGGACGGAACGAAACGGCCGAGCCGCACGGCGGTGTGGCCGCGGCTCGGGCGAAGGCTCGGCATCACCAGCAGGCAGTCGTCATGCGGCGTGCGGATCTCGGTGCTGCCGTCCAGCGCTATCACCGTGTCGCGATCCGGGATGACATCCCCGCCGCGAAACGGCTGCAGAAACACGAAGCTGCTGGTCGAGGCGGTGACCACGCGCGTCACCTCGGCAAAGCGTCGCGCGGCGCGGCTGGGCGGGGGCAGGGCGGGCGCGTCGGCGGCCATGCCGACATGGCGCAGCAGCCCGGCAACGCTGGCCATAGTGGTGTCCACCGTCGCTTCTTCCCAATGCTGGCCGGCCTCGATCAGGCTGGCGGCGCACGGCGTGGTCGGATCGGCGAAGCGGCGATAGTCGATGATGCGCCGACCCACGACGTGGCCGTGATCCGCCACCACCAGTCCGGGCACGCCGACGCCGAAGGCCAAGCGCCGACCCTTTGCGGACTCGCCGCACAGGATCAGCGGCTCCGATGGCCACAGCATGGAATGCAGATCGAGCAGCACATCGACCGTGTCGATCAACGGCCTGATCTCGCGCGCCCGGTTCAGCTCGACCGAGCGGCGCCCGCTGTCGAGCAGCGGCTGGTCCCACAAGCGGTTGATGTCTTCGTCGACGAAGCGCGACGCGGTCGGCTGCCGTGGGTCGAACCGATCGAACGCGACCAGGTTGACGAACCCGAACGTCAGCCTGCCCCGCAGCGGCGTGAAATTCGTGCGCAGCAATGCATCGAGCACGATGGCGCCGGCGAGTTCGTTGCCATGCGCGAGCGCCAGCACCGCGACGTGCGGCCCGGACACGCCGGAGTCGCGCGTGGTGAAGCCCGGGATGCCGGTGTTGCCTTCGATCCACCGGCCGAGATCCGGCGGCGCGAGGCTGACCTGGAACGTCGGCAGCGGGGGCTGGACGACCGATTGCGTCATGGGGTGTGCATCGCGACGGGACGATTCTTCTCGGTGCCGACACCTTGCCGTCTTGGTGTGGTGCCGGAGGAAACGTCCTTTTCCTGCGAAGCCAGGCGCCGCGCGGGCCACGCAAGGCAATCAAGGCTGTCCGACGTGCCCAGCAGCCGGCCGGCGGTGCCAGGCCGGATGTCCGAGACGGCCGGCCGGTCATGCGCGGCGAGACAGCTTGGGGAGGCTGCCGGGCACGACCGGGCGCAGCCAGGCGGAAACGCGCTGGAGCCCTTCATACGGGGCAGTCTATACCCCTTGCTGAAACGGACAACGCGACTCGCCACTCGCGGAACAAGCGTTCGTTGATCGCTGCCCGTTCCTCCGGCAACGTGCGGTAATGCCCGCATCAATCATCCCTGTTCTGGCCGCCCCCGGCGACGACCGGCCGGTGCCGCCACGCCCGGTGCGGCGCGCGGCAGCGCCCGCGTGAGAGTACTTGTTTGGCAATGGGGCCGCCGAGGCGCCGGTCCCCGGCTGGCGGCGCTGCTGACCGATGCGCTGCGCTCGCTGCCCGACACCGAGGCGCTGCTGTCCCTGTCGGCCGGTGCCGAGATCTTGCGCGGCCCGTCGCCGCCCCGCTGCGCGCTGCCCGTGGACACTTACGCAAGCCTGGCCGGATTCACCCGGCGCCTGGCGACGGCCCCGTTTGCCGTGCCATCGCTGATGCGGCGCCTGCTTGCGCTGCGCCCGGCGCTGGCGGTCTGCATGCTGCCCGGTCCGCTCGACCTCGTGATGGCACAGGCGCTGCGCCGGGTCGGCGTACCGTTCGCGGTCGTGGTGCACGACGCCGACCACCACCCCGGCGACGGCCGTCCGCTGCAGATGTGGCTGCAGCGCCGCCTGTGCCGGCAGGCCTCGGCGCTGATCGCCCTGACCGATCATGTGGCCGAGGCGCTGCGCGCGCACGGACTTGTGACCGCCGCTCGCCCGCTGATCCGGCTGTCGCTCCCGCCGATCATGTTCGGGCCGCCGCCGCTGCCGCCGTTCGCGCATGGCGGCCCGCCGCGCCTGCTCTGCTTCGGCCGGCTGCTGCCCTACAAGGGGCTGGATCTGCTCGCCGCTGCCTTGCGCCGGCTCGGACCGCGCGCCGATCTTGAGCTGCGCGTGGTCGGCAGCGGTCCGGAAAGCGATACGCTGGCTGCGCTGCGCGCCACGCCAGGGGTGCGGTTGGAGAACCGCTGGGTGCCGGAGACCGAAGTCGCCGCGCTGATCGCCTGGGCCGACGTGCTGGTGTTGCCCTATCGCGAGGCCACTCAGAGCGGCGTGGCCGCCAGCGCGATCGCCGCACGCCGCTGGGTGATCGCCACGCGAGTCGGCGGCCTGATCGAACAACTCGGCCAGGAACCGCTCGCCCGGCTCTGCGCGCCGGACGCCGAAAGCTTCGCCGACGAATTGCGCCGGATGCTGGTTGCCCCGCCGCGCGACCTGCCCGCGGCGGACGAACCGGCTTCCGTCTGGCGTGATTGCGCTGCCGCCTTGCTGCGCCAGTTCGCGCCGCTGGCGGGGGTTCCGGCGGGGATCAGCGCAGCGCAACCGTGACCGGGACGTGGTCCGAAGGCTGCGGCTGGCCGCGCTCGTTGGTGTCGGGGTCGGCGGCGACCAAGCGCTCCGCGAGGGTCGGCGACAGCAGGACGTGGTCGATGCGCAGGCCGAGCCCGCGCTGCCAGGCGCCCGCCTGGTAGTCGTAGAACGTGTAGACCGGCCCGTGCGGATGGACGGCGCGCACGGCATCGGTCAGACCGAGCCAGAGCAGCCGCCGCCACCGCGCGCGGGTTTCCGGGCGGACCAGCGCATCGGTGGGCGGCAGGGTGCCGGGGG
>Ga0182012_10007840_pt1 | contig 10614 bp, 10 predicted proteins | sample 612S2SmetaG_FD_120486 | JGI IMG/M metagenome (GOLD analysis project Ga0182012, IMG submission 120486) | Permafrost microbial communities from Stordalen Mire, Sweden - 612S2S metaG | ecosystem: Environmental > Terrestrial > Soil > Wetlands > Permafrost | place: Sweden: Stordalen | collected...
GAATTCCGCGCACTCTCTATTTTGCTCGATTTCGCACCCAGATGCGTCGGAGATTCTCCCGTGCTTCAAGCACACTTCACTGCCGCTCGAGTGCGCGTCTTGTGAGAAATGCGGACTATCAGCTCGTCTGTGCGGAGAAGCAGGTCTGAATCGGGTACATGACGATTCGCGCCGCGTCTGCGACAGCAAAGAGCTAAAAGCAAAGAGCAAAGAGCTAAGAGCTAAGAGCAAAGAGCTAAGAGCTAAGAGCTAAGAGCTAAGAGCTAAGAGCAAAGAGCAAAGAGCTGTTCCCCTACCTGGCTCAGCGCGCCTTTTTCCGCTTCGCCGCTATCGCGCGCATCTCCTGGCCGAGGCTGGAGTAGTTGATGCCAATCTGCATGGCGAGATAGATGATGTTGCTGGTGCCCCAGTAGATTGCCATTCCCGATGGATAGTGCCACAGGATGAAGCCGAACATGATGGGCATCATGAAGGCCATCATCAGCTGCTGCGAACGGTCCATCTGCGGCGAAGGCGTGATGAACTGGGTGAAGAACATGGTAAGGATGATGAGGATGGGCAGCACGTGCGTGGGGTCGGGCTGGGAGAGATCGGTGAGCCAGAACCAGTGCGCCTGTCGCAGCTCGACTGCGTTTTGCAGCACGCGGAAGTAGGCGAAGAACAGCGGCATCTGCACCAGCATGGGCAGGCACGAGCCGTACATGTTGATGCCCTCTTGCTTATAGAGCGCCATCATTTCGGCGTTCATGTCGGCGCGCCGGGGATCCGTGGCTTTGAGGTGCTTGTAGCGGGTCTGGATGGCGTCGGCCTTGGGCTTGACGCGCATCATCTTGATCTGCGACCGCATCATCATGATGCGGGTGGGCAGCATGAGCAGCGTGAACACCGCGGTGAAGATGATGATGGCCCATCCCCAGTTGGGAATGCCGTGGGCCACAATGAAGCGCAGCACCAGGTAGAGCGGCTTGGCGATTACGGTGAGCCAGCCGAACTGGATGAGCGATTCGAGAGACGGACCATCGGCGCGGCCGGTGGGTCCGACGGCGTGAACCGACGCCAGGATCTCGCTGGCCTTGGGGCCAGCGAACAGGCGCACGTGCGTTGCTCCGTCGACGGCGCCTACTGCAACTCCCAGCACGTCGGCGCTCGATTGCTTGCTGTTGGGATCGCTGGGGTCGACCGGCAATTCGATGCTGCTGTGCAGCGTTACAACGCTCGTGTCTTCAGGTGAATCGGGAAGAAAGGCCGCGGCAAAGTAAAGATCGATGACACCCGCGTACTGGTAGGGAGCGTTGAGAGTCGCATTTCCGCTGACCTTGGCGGCAGCCAGCGAGTCCTGCTTGTTGTCAATCGACCAGGCAAAGAACGAAGGCGTGTGCGTTTGGCCGCCGCGCATGCCTACGGAGTGGAACTCTTCCATGTCGCCCAGGCCGGCTGGCCACTCGACCAGCGCACGCACCGGTTGGCCGTACCGTTTGACTTCAGAGGTTACGCTTACCACGTAGCTGGTATCGAAGTGAACGCTCTTTACCACTTCAACGCCGTTCTGCGCGTAGTGGAAGGAGATGGTTGCCGGCGCCAGCACGAGACTTGAACCCGAAGCCGGCTCGCCGTTGACCGAGGCCTGGTATAGCGCCTGGTTCAACTCGCTCATTGGGACCGGCGAATCGGGATAGGTGAAGAGCGACAGGGGAAGGCCGAAGCGGGCCGCAGCCTGGGGCTGAACCAGATCGAGCTGCTTGCCTGCACTGTCAAAGTATTTTTTCAGGTACCAGTGCTTCACCAGCGCGCCGCGGTTGGTGAACACGATCTTGTAGAGCTCGTTTTCAACCGTGGTCTCAGATTCGCTTGATGCGGTAATCGCGGGCGTTGCGGCCGACTGGACTACGGACGGGGCAGCGGAGTTGCCGGCTTGGGCAGCGGGCGCGGCGCTTTGCGGCGCAGCGGGCGCTTGAGGCGCGGCAGTTTGCGCTGATTGTGTCTGCGTAGTTGTGGGTGGCTCTGGCTTTGGCTTGGCAAAAAAATATTGGTAGCCAATAATCGCGGTAAATACCAGCAGCATGAAGAAGACGGTGCTGCGCATGTCACCGCCGCCCCCGCCACCGGGGCCCTGCGATTGAAGATTGGGATTTTGGATTTCGGGCAAAGGCTGTTTCCTGTCAGCGGCGCCAACGGGCGGCCGCTCTCTCTATGGTAATGGCTCGGGGGGAAGCGGGCTTCCGGTGGAGCAGGCTGTAGATGAACTGTTTGCGAGTCGAGTTGACGGTTGAGGCGGGCCTGCACTTTTCTTTGCCGCGGGTACGGGATCAAATCCCCCATGCGTAAACGGGTGACATCGCATAAGGCGCCAGGCCGCCATGCCGGTGCCCCGGAGAGGCCCATGCGTGGCGATTGCGACCTCAGCGTATTCAGAGCACGTAGGAACAAACTTGCATCCGCCCGGACTGATGGCGTGCAGGGCCGGCGAAAGCCAGCGGCGATAGACGGCGAGAAGTGCGAGCAGAATGCGCGTCATGGTTGTGGAACTTCAGTAGTCGCGCAATTGATCTGCGCCGTTGCGCGCGCGGCCTCGGCGATGGCCTGCTCTAAGATACGCACAACCTCGGCCTCAAGTTTCGCGAACTCCATGGTGAGCACATTCCGCCGGGGATGGAGGATAAGGTCGTATCCCGTGGGAATAAGGCCAATGTGAAGGCGAAGGGCCTCTCGCATGCGCCGCTTGATGCGGTTGCGATCATGGGCTTTTCCCAGCACCTTGCCGGCCGTCAGGCCAACGCGCGGCGTAGCCGGGCACTCGCCGTCTTTCGCTGCCGTTTGCGGCGCCATGAACCAGCTCATTGAAGCGGATTGCTTTTTGCGCGCTGCGGCGTACGCCCGTTGGAAATCGGCGTGCTTGCGCAAACGCGCTCCGGCCATTGAGTGGCGCGGCGTTTTATTGGACGGGGTGCTCATCGAGGAGGTACCGGGTCCGAGACGGGTGATGCCTGATCTCCGGACCATCGGCTGTGGCGGGCGGAACTCGGGCCTGATCAGCAAACCCGCTTAGTCGCGAAAGCCGGCGCTCACTGAAACGCGCTTGCGGCCTGCCGCGCGGCGGCGGCTGAGCACGGCTGCGCCCGCCTTGGTCTTCATGCGCGACCTGAATCCGTGCGTCTTTACACGGCGGAGGCGGTTGGGTTGAAATGTGCGCTTGGGCATGGAATTGCGCTCCTGTTTCCTTTAGTGAAATCTTCGCTTTGACAGCATTTTCAAGTATACCTTAGGCTGGACTTCAAATCCAGACTTTGCTCGAATCGCGACCTTGGACGCGCCTCTGGCGCCTGGCCAGGGGGAATTTCCCGGCGATGCGGCAATCCAACTTCGCAATTCTTCGCATCCAACTTGTGATCAATACCTCTCAGCCCTGTGATCAAGACCACGCAGCCGAAATGTCACCGAGAGTGCCGAATGATTTTCCAATTCAGCCATGCAGATTCCAATGCCAGGAACAGTAGCCGGCGGCCTTTCGATTGGCGCAGGTGAAACTCTGGTAATGTGAGCGCCAAGTTTCACCAACCTTGGTGCAACCAAAAATTAATGTAAAAAAGTTATTTAAATGAGGGATTGCAACGACTGCCGCATGTGCGCTACTATCGGCAACGTTCATGTAATTTTCGAACGTCCCACAGGACGGTTTACCCAGTCCCCTTGAGCTAATCTTCAGGGGCAGACCAGCAGCACACAGGTATATCGGTTAACCCGCTCGGGCGGAAGGCCTATAGGCTTTGCGCTGAGAGAGAATCATTGCCTGAAAAGCCGCCGATAAACAGCCGGACGCGTTCAAGCGCGCATCGGCAAGGATACGTAGATGGCATTTGCAGCTTCATCCACTCCGCCGCCTCTTAACCCATGGCTCCAGATTCTCGCAGCGCTGGAAAAAAAGGTCATCCGGCAATCGTTTGAAACCTGGCTCAAGCCCACGCGGTACAGTCACTCCGCGGGCCGCACGCTTTATGTGCGCGTTCCATCGCCTGAGTTCCAGCACATTGGCGATAAATACGGCGACCTGATTCAGGAGGCGATCGATCTTCAGTCTTTGGAGTTCGACGACGTGAGCTTTGTCACCGCTGAGGATGATCCTTCCATTCCTCCGCCGCGGAAGGATGGCGGCTTTCCGCCGCTGCCCGCGCATGCTCCCAGCGCTCCTCCGCAAGCTCAGCAATCGCGTCAGATGCCTGAGCAGGCCCGCTTCGACTGGTCGACGGCTGCGCAGCTCAATCAGCGTTACACCTTCGACAACTTTGTGATCGGCAACGGCAACCAGTTTGCCCGCGCGGCCGCTCTGGCCGTGGCTGAGCGGCCTTCGCGTGCCTACAACCCGCTCTTTCTCTATGGTGGCGTGGGAATGGGCAAGACCCACCTGATGCACGCCATTGGGCATGAGGTGAAGCGGAGACAGCCGACATCGAGCATCTGCTACGTTTCGGCAGAGAAATTCACCAACGAAATGATCAACTCCATCCGCAACGACCGCATGACCAGCTTCCGCGATCGTTTCCGCACGGTGGATGTGCTGCTGATCGACGATATTCAGTTTATTTCGCAGAAGGAGCGCACGCAGGAGGAGTTCTTCCACACCTTCAACGCTTTGCACGAGAGCATGAAGCAGGTGGTGATTGCCTCTGACCGTCCGCCCAAGGAACTGACCGAGATTGAAGAGCGGCTGCGCTCGCGCTTTGAGTGGGGCCTGATTGCCGACATTCAGCCGCCGGATCTCGAAACCAAGGTCGCCATCCTGCAGAAGAAGGCTGAGAGCGAGCAGGTGCAGCTGCCGACGGACGTTGCGCTGTTCATCGCATCGAATGTACGCACCAACGTGCGCGAGCTTGAGGGCGCGCTGGTGAGGCTGATCGCGTGGTGCCAGCTCAATCGCATGGAGATCACGCTGGTCACGACCCAGCAGTGCCTCAAGCAGTTCATCGACATGCAGGTGCGCAAGGTGACCATCGAGGCCATTCAGCGCGCGGTGGCCGAGCAGTTTGGCATGCGGGTGAGCGACCTGAAGCAGAAGAACAACTCGCGCAACGTGGTTGTGCCGCGCCAGATCGCCATGTACCTGGCCAAGCAGATGACTGAAGCCAGCCTGCCTGAGATCGGCCGCCAGTTCGGCAACAAGCACCACACCACGGTGATGCACTCGATCGGCAAGATCGACGAGCAGCGCCGGACGGACAAGGACCTGCATCGCATGATCAACAAGCTGCAGGATGTGCTGAACGGGTAGCGAAGCGAGTCAGCGAGTCAGCGAAAGACTCTGAAGGCCGCGCGATGCGCGGCCTTCAGCATTTACCTTCACGTCTTCATTTACATTACTTCTTCACTCCTTCACTCTTTCACTTGCTACTTCGTCGGCTCCTGAATGGTCAGGTCGTCGGCCAGCTTGAAGTTGACGACGCTCTCGGCTGGAATATCCAGGTTCTTGTTGCCGGTTGCGCCCGCTGCTGCCGTTCCCACGCCTCCACCCACCAGGCCGCCTACCACCAGCCCGACGCCACCCGTGGCCACGCCGCCAATCAGCATGCCCAGGCCGGTGCTGGTGCCAATCACCCCGGCGGTGCGCTTGCCCTTGCCTTTCGCCGACTTCTCAAGATCGCTGGTGGTCAGCGGATACGTTGTGCCACTCACGACTAATGAAGTAAGCCGCAGCTCAAGCGTCGAACGCCCTTTGAAGTGCCCGCCGCGATGCGACTCGGCCACTACGCCGTTCACATCCGCGCCCTTCGGCACCAGCGTGCTGCCATCGCTGGCGATGACGGGCGCCTGCACTTCGCCGGTAAAAGGATCTCCGGCATGGCTGGTCTTCACGCTGATACGTTGATCGATGCGAATTGCCAGCTCACTGCCGGCGGGAATGGTGACACTCACAGGTTGAGGTGTCGCAGGCGGAGGAGGCACCGCGGACACCGTCGGTCCCGAGGCCGCGGCGACGGGCTGGCCCGGAGTTGGAGGTGTTCTGGTGGTCGCAACGGTTTCGTTTTGCTGGCCCGGCGCCGGCGGTTGAACCACTGTCGTCACCGTGGTGCCGTCCTTCTCAATGGTCACCACTTGTTGAGCTTTTCCAGTTGCCGCAGCCTGTTTCTTTGCCTGATCGAGGGCCTGGTCCTGTTTGGAATCGCAGCCTGAGACGGCAGCTGCAACAGCCGCGAGCAGCAATACGCCCCGCGCCGCTCGTCCCCATGTGCCTGAAATGCGCATGGCAAATCTCCTTTCACTCGTTGGATAAGGCAATAAATCCGCGGGAATGCGGCGAGGAACATCAGAAAGTTAGATGCGAGCTCGCATATATGCGCCGTTCGTTTTGGGCTGACGCATCCGGCTAATGATTCTATCGCGTCATCAGCTCCACAAACATCTTCTGGAACTTCGGCAAGTCGACGTCAGTCTGCGCGTGAACCAGGCGAACTTGAGTCGCCGGCTTCACCTTTTCATTCCAAGTGAGCGTATCGCCGTAGCTGGGCCCGTGGCTCAGGTCGATGTCCATGTAGAGCTGCTTTTCTCCGGTGATCAGTGTGGGGTCGAGCCAGGCGCAAGCGGCTAACTCATCCCACATGTAATAGCGGTCCTGGCTCCATGCGGCAATGTAGCGCGCGGTGGGAGAACCCGATTTCGAGATTTCGTCAATCATCGCCTGCGTGAAAGGTACTTTGATGGAGATGTCGACGGTGGTCACGTCGATGCGCGGCCAGGCGGCGCGGAGCACGATGTGCGCGGCCTCGGGATCGAACCAGAAGTTGAACTCATGCCGTGGGCTGGTGGCGAACTCCGGGTCGTCGGTTTGGGGATTGAGGCTGCCGCCCATGAGCACAATGCCTTGGGTGAGTGCGGCGAATTCCGGATCGATTGAAATCGCCAGCGCAATGTTGGTCATTGGGCCGGCCGCGTAGATGGTTACTTCGTGCGGATGCGCGCGCACCTCCCGGATGAGGAAATGCGCCGCATCTTCATCGATGGGCTTGATTGTTGGCATGCCCTCGGGCAGCGGCGGAATAACGTACGGCCCGTGCTCCTTGAGATCCGCAGTCATCTCCGGCGTGACCGTGCCGTTCTTGTTTTCGACCAGCGTGGCCGGTCCCGCGCCCCACGCGCCGAGCCAGGTTACCCTGCCGTAGATTGCAGAATCGATCCGCGTTTCAAGCTCATCGCGCACCAGCGGGAAAACCGCGCCCTTTGCCACTGGCACGTCGGTGTGGCCGGTGAGCTCTAGCATGCGCAGGGTGTGCAGCGTTTCCTCGTCGCACCAGGCATTGCCGGTCACCATGGTGATGCCCAGCACCTTTACATTCGGCGCCTGCAGCAGCGACAGCATCGCCATCTGGTTTGAGCCGCCGGGGCCCGAGCCGTCCTGGTCGATGAGGACCAGGCGTGGTTGCTGGGCGGAACAGGTTAGTGCTGTGGCGAGTGTGAGTGCGAGTGTGAATTTCATTGAGAGCTATTGTGGCATAGCGAATTGGGCTGGCGATGATCGGGCGTGGACGCCCGATCGACAACCGGGCTGGAGCCCGGCGCTACCCTATCTGCGGCGATCGCGCCCGCCCCGGCCGCCCCTGTCACCACGGCCGCCACGATCTCCTCGACCGCCGCGGTCGTATCCTCTGCTGGGCCGAGATGGCGCAGGCATCGTCACGGGCAGGTCTGTCTTACCCTCGGGGTAAACCACCAGGAACCGGTCCTGCCCCTCGCCCAGGCTGGCTGTTTCAACGCCCTCAAGCCCCTTGCAGGCCATGTGCAGCAGACGGCGTTCGCGGCTGTTCATGGGCGGAAAACTGTACGGCATGCCTGAGCGCCGCACCTTTTCAGCGGCAGTCTCGGCGGAAAGCTTGAGCTCCTGCGCGCGCAGAGCTTTGAAGTTGCCGGCGTCGAAACTGACCAGGTCGTGTTCCCGGTGCTCCAGGCGAAGCATCTGAGCGGCAATGGTCTCGAGCGCCCGCAGTAACTCGCCGTTGTGCTGCGTCACCAGCGGCACGTCGGGCCCGCCCAGTTCCACGTAAATCTGCCTGCCCTCAAGACCCTCGGGATCGCGCGCGCCGTCGCCGGCCGTGATGCGGTACTTCAGGCGCATCCCGCCGAGCTTGTTGAGGGTGTTCACGAATCCGGCAATCTTTTGTGCGGCTTGCTGCAGGTCGTCAATTGGCATAACAAACAAGTATCGCAGAGCGGGGCCGATTTGGGGTGGCGGAAAGTGGAGAAATAGGGCGCGGGATTGCGGAACCCCGCATCGTCTATCATTTTCTTTTCAGCCTTGATTCAAATGGCTGCACGAATCACGGGTGCAGCCGGAGATGTGCATGACTTTACGCAATACTCTCGATACTCAACGATGGATCGTTCCCGTCCTCAGGATTCTGGGCCTGGCAATCTTCGTTCTGGCTTTTTGGCAACCGGCCGTTCGCGCAGGCCAAACAACGGTGCTACCGGGCTGGAAATGCGCGACGATTGCCAGCACCGAGTCGATGACCCTCTTCGGCAAGCCGGGTCCCGGGAAACACCAGTTCATCGAGTACCTGGTGGCCTTCAGCGGCTGGATCAATCTGCTCATCGTGCTTGTAATTCTGGCCAGCCCGGTTCGCGCGTTGCTGGTTGTGCGCCGCATTTTTGCCGTCGCCATTATGCTTTGCATGGCCGGCACCTGGGTGTTGTTTGCCCAACAGCAAATCTCGCCATTGACGGGGCATTTTATGTGGATTGCCGGCGCCCTGCTGGTGATTATCCCTGAAGCGTTCCCTGGCCGCCGTCGAGGCACAGCCAGGGCCTGACCCCGGGCTCATTGCGGGTTAAGATTCACTTCAGCCTCACGCTGCTAGGTTTGAGTAGATTGCGGCCTTGGTCCGCGTCTAACTTGTTGCTGAGGGCAACTGGCAATCCATGCGTTATTGGGTTCGAATTCTTGTTTTGCTCTTGCCGGTCGCTGTCGCAGCCGCGGCTCACGCGCAGGGTGGGCCCCCGTTCATCACGGACGATCCGGGCACACCGGGCAATCACCATTGGGAGATCAATTTCGGCTGGATTGCGAATCACAACCCGGGCCAGTCGTACTATGAGATTCCCGATGTGGATATGAATTACGGCTGGGGCGATAAGGTTCAGCTCAAGTATGAGTTGCCCGTTGCGGGCGGCACCGACACTAGCGGAGGCACGGGTTTCGGGCTGGGCGAATCGCTGATCGGCATCAAAATGCGGCCGTACGAATACCACACGCGCGGTGAGGCGCCCAGCGACGACAACATGCTGTTCTCGCTGGGCTTCTATCCGCAAGTTTCCATCAACAACCCCACCAGTTCAGTGCGGCGCGGCATTGTGGAGCCGGGTCCGCAATACTACCTGCCCATGGAAATGACCGCCAAGTGGGGTCCGGTGGAATTCGACGGCGAAATCGGCCGCTGGATCGGCAACGCCAACCAGCCGGAACAGTGGGGCCGCGGGTTGATCGCCGGCCACGAGTTCAACGACAGGCTCGAGCTCTACGGCGAGCTCTACGATCTGCAGGCAATCGACAAGGTGCGCACGCAGCCCAAGCAGCGTTCGCTCACGCTCGACTTCGGCGGCAGGCAGTCGCTCGACAAGCAGAATCACATCCGGCTGCTCTTCATGGGCGGGCGGGCAATCCAGAAGGTAACGGCACAGAACGGAGAACCGAGCTGGATTGCGTATCTGGGCGTACAGTTTCTTCTTGGGCCGAAAGAGAAGGAAGTGCCGGGCGAGAAGCCGTGAGCGCACGTGAAGAACGCCTGATGCCGCCATTGGCAGCGCCTCGACCACGAATGTCACAATAGGTCTATGCCCGCCGACACGCCAATCGAACAGCCCGTTGTGCTCACTGCGGCTGAAGCCCGCGCGCTGGGAGCGCTGGTTGAAAAAGAAATCACTACGCCCGAGTACTATCCTCTTTCGCTGAATGCTCTTGGGAATGCATGCAATCAGCGCTCGAATCGCGAGCCGGTGATGAATCTCGATGAAGACGATGTGCGGCAGGCGCTTAACGGCCTTGAGCGCAAGCAGCTTGCCGGACGCGCACGTTCCAGCGACGGGCGCGTGACCAAGTACGAGCACTGGCTGGGCGAGGCCTTCAATCTCAGTCGCGCCGAAACGGCATTGCTTTGCGTCCTGCTGCTGCGCGGCTCGCAAACTCCCGGCGAACTGCGCGGCCGTTCGGAACGGCTGCATCGCTTCGACGAGATTTCCGATGTGCTGGGCGGTCTTCAAAAAATGATGGAGCGCGAGCCGCCGCTTGCGGCCCTGTTGCCACGCCAGCCCGGCACCAAGGAGTCCCGTTATGCGCACCTGTTATGCGGGCCGGTAGAGTCGATTGCGGTTCCGACCGCGGCGGACGCGGCAGAACTCCCGTCCCTCAATCACGCGCATGAGGAACGGATCGCGCAACTCGAGACGACCGTGGCCGAATTGCGCCAGCAGGTTGCCGATCTCAATGAAAAGCTCGATCGGTTGGCCGGGTGACTGGCTCAATCCCCTTGCGCTATATCAAATTGCGAGCTAAGGCATTGCGGAGGGGAGAGCTCACGCGATAGCATTCCCGTGCCAAGATTTCCAGGAGAATTATCGTCATGCGATTTACAGCAC
>Ga0182012_10007841_pt1 | contig 10614 bp, 6 predicted proteins | sample 612S2SmetaG_FD_120486 | JGI IMG/M metagenome (GOLD analysis project Ga0182012, IMG submission 120486) | Permafrost microbial communities from Stordalen Mire, Sweden - 612S2S metaG | ecosystem: Environmental > Terrestrial > Soil > Wetlands > Permafrost | place: Sweden: Stordalen | collected...
CCCACAAGAAGCTCGCACATGCGCGTAGGGTCTGACTCCACAGGGGCTCTCCAGTCTGAAGGCGTAGAACACCGTCAGATTGGCAGGGCCCCTGTTCTATGCCGGGGATGCCCTACACCCCACGCAGATCCGAAGAGCCCCTAAACCCACCCCGCTCCGCTTGGCTCCCTGAGCACCTCCCCCAGGCCCCCAGGGTCCTGGTAGATGGCGCCCCGACTCGGCTCACCCGCCGGCTCGGGGCGCTTTTTCGCGCCCGAATCCCGGCCCATCCACCGCGCCCAGCTCTGCCGCGGCCATCCTGGCCCGAGGAGTTCGAAAACCACCCCCAAAACGCGGAAAATCCCGGCCTTTGAACCCTGTGGGCTCTGAGACCGGGACTTCCGTTATTGCTTAGCCGTCAGTTCCATCAACGGCCGTTAGTGGCGGGGGCGGGATTTGAACCCGCGACCTTCGGGTTATGAGCCCGACGAGCTACCAGACTGCTCCACCCCGCGTCGCGAAAGGACAACATACCACCTCGGCCGAGCACGCCGATCGTCACCCCCGGGTCCCGTCGAGCGCCCCGACGGGTCGCCCGGGCGGCTATTTCGAGACGGCCTCGGTCTGCGAGGGCTTCGTCGGGGCCTTCGTCGAGGAGGCCGGTGAGGAGGCCGTGGCCTGGGAGACCGAAAACTTCGGAGCCGTCGTGGTGGGGCTCGCCGGGGCGGTGGTGGTCGTGGTGCTCATGGCCGGGGCGGTGGTGGTGGTCGTGGTGGACGCGGTCCCCGTCAGAGTCTGGATCTGCTGGATTTCGGACTCCATGGTGTTGATGTCGTTCTGGTAGTTCCCCAGGTTTCCGGCCTTCAGGTCGGCCTGGGACTGCTGGTAGGCCTGTTGGGCCTCCTGCAGGAGGGCCCGGATCTGGGGCGACAACTGCGAGGTACCCCCGCCCGCCACCGTCGAGACCGGGGCCGCGAACACCTCGGTGAGCGCCCCCGCCAAGGTGGGCTGGATGGCGTACTGCTTGCCGTACACGGCGATGACCATCTGGAGCTCGGGCACCGCGTTGCGCGACGACGCCACGTACAGCGGTTGGATGTACAGCAGGGAGTTCGCCACCGGAATCATGAGGACGTTCCCCAACAGCGCCGACGAGCCGTTGGAGTTCAGCAGGGTGATCTGCTGGGACACCTTGGGGGTGGCATCGATCTGGGCCGACACGATGGAGGGCCCGTTGACGGGATTGTTCCGGGGCGTGACGAACATCTGCAGCTGCCCGTAGTGGCCCGGGTCCGAACCGGCGATCATGAAACCGGACAGGGTCTGGATCTGGCTCTGCCCCGATATCGGCACGAAGGCGTCGAGAAGGTTGAAGCTCTGCTGGCTCTCGCCCGGGATCTTCAGCACCTGATAGATGGGCGCCATCCGCACCAGTTGCCCGGTGGAGACCACCTCACCCTGGGCATTGGTGGTCAGCTGGGTCTGCAGGGCCTGCGTCGGTGAACCGGCACCCGGCGAGGGGGACAGCGCCCAGGCGTCGGCTGCGGTGTAGAAGCTGTTGGCGTTGGTGATGTGGTACTTGCCGAACATGGTGGCCTGGACGGTGAAGATGTCCTCGGGGTAGCGAAGATGGGCGACCATGGCGGAGCTCATCTTCGAGGCCGGGGTGAACATCCCCGGAAAGGCCTTCTCGTAGGTCTGGATGATGGGGTCGTGGGGGTCCATCACGTAGAAGGTCATCTTGCCGGTGTAGGCGTTGATCAGGACCTTCACCGAGTTCCTCACGTAGTTGAAGGTCTGGTTCAGGCCGCTGCCGGACGGGAGGGCGCTGGTGTCGGCGTTCTGGGAGTAGGGATAGTTGTCGGTCGTGGTGTACGCGTCCTGGATCCAGTAGATCCCACCGTTGAGCAGGACCGGGTAGGGATCGCTGTCCAGGTTGAGGAAGGGCGCGGCCTTGGCCACCCGGGCCTGCACGCCCCGGTCGAACATCAACCGGGACTGGCGGGTGATCTGGTTGGAGATGAGCAGGTTGAAATCACTGAACCGGATGGCGAACATGGCCTGGTCGAAGAAGTTGGAGAGCTGCACACCCCCGTCACCGGTGTAGTGGCTCTCGACGTTGGTCCCGTTGCTCAGCTGGTAGTCGATCTCCGGCTGCTTGGTGTTGGCCACCACGTACCCGGCGTTGTTGAGTCCGAAGTACACCGACGGCTGGGTGATGGTCAGATTGGGGCTGTTCGGGTTGGAGGCCGGCGGGACCCCACCGACGGCGAACTGGGGGTCGCCGTTGCTGGTGGAGGTGTTGGCCGCGGAGATGATCATCCCGTAGCCGTGGGTGTACTGGAGCGTGGTGTTGACCCAGGACGACGAGGGCAGGTCGCCATCGTTGACTTCCCGGACCCCCACGATGGCCGGGGTCTCCGCACCGCCGATCTTGTAGCGGTCGATGGCCAGGGTGTTGAACTGGTACTGGGTACGGATGTCCTGGAGCTTGTCGTAGGTCTGCTGGGTCTGGGTCGGGTCCCACAGCCGCACATTGGCCAGCGTGTCGCTGTTGGCCGACAGCTCCGCCGCCGTGAGATTGGTCGATGCCGGATACTGGACGGTGTCCACCCCGCTGAGGCCGTAGGCGTCCCGGGTGGCCTCGATGTTCCGCTGGATGTAGGGCCGCTCGAGATTGTTCTGAGCCGGATTGACCTTCAGGGCCTGGACCGCGGCCGGATAGATGGTGCCGGCGGTGAGGGCGACCAGAAACCACAGGCCCACCCCCAGGATGGGCAGCGCCCACCCCTGGCGGCGGATGTTGTAGATCAACAGGATCGCCGCGGCCAACGACACCAGTATCAAGAGCTCCAACGCCGGCAGCCGGGCGTGCACGTCCGTGTAGTCGGCACCCTGGGAGTACCCGTTGGACGACAGGTCGAGGTTGTACCGGGCCAGGTAGTACCCGACCGCCTTCACCAGGGCCAACAGGCCGAGGATCACCGAGATGTGTGCCTTGACCGCCGGCCGGACCCGGGGCTTCGGTCCCTGCATCCGGATCCCGCCGTTCAGGTAGTGGCTGAGGATGGTGAGCAGCAGCACCAGAAACAGGGCCACCAGGGCCCAGTGGATCAGGAACTGCTCAAAAGGCAGGGTCATCACGAAGTAGGCGACGTTGCGGTGGAATTGGGGATCGGTGGCGTCGAAGGCCGTGCTGTGCCGGAAGAGGATCCAGTTGTTCCACTGGCCGATGGCCTGGGACCCCACGATGAGGGACAAGATGACCACCAGGGCGGCTCTGATCCACCGGGAGTAGGGGCCGATGACCTCCTGATAGCGCTTGACGAACTCATCCTCGGCGTCGAGAGAGGGGCCCTTGGGGGCGAGCCGCTCCGCCACCAGGAGGCTGGACAGGAGCAGAAGGGCGAAGATGGCGGCGAAGACCACCATCAGCCCCGCCTTGATCTCAAAGAGCTTCAGCCACACCGAGCGCAGGCCCACCGAGGAGAACCAGAGGGCGTCGGTGTAGAAGATGGCGAAGGTCCTGAGGGATGCGAACAGGACCACCAGGACCACCAGGACCACGATGATCCAGCGGCGCCGCCGGTTCACCGGGCGCGGGCTCTGAGGAATATCGCTGGGGGGGCGCACGGCAGGCAGCCTAGACAGCGGACGGCGTGAGTAGGCATCGACACCCGGAGTGGGCCGGTGGGTGCAGATGCCCGGTGGGGAACTCGTCCCCCGGCGGCTGGGAGCCGCTCAAGCTGTTGTCCTCACAATCGGGGCACGGGGTCTCACCCGGGCCCGCCACCGCCACCCACTCCAGCCGGGTCCCGTCGAGCGCGGCCATGGTGCCCAGGGAGAATGCCGCCACGACGTGATCGGCAGCCAGCCGTTCGATCCGCTCTCCCTTCCATTCACGGAAAGCCGAGCCCACGTGCTCGACCACCACCGCCTCGTCGGCGTCGACCAGCCCGGCGGGATCATCGGTGAGCCGGCGCCGGAGTGGAGCCACCACCTCCTCGGCCAGATCGTGGGCGATCCGGATCACCGCGTCGGCGGAGGGCCCCGGGGGCCCGTCCACCGGTCCGGCCCCCCGGGCCAGGCCCGCGCCGGCCGCGGCCGCCTCCTCCAGAGCCGGCAGGGCCGAGGTGGCGTAGCCGTCGATGTGCTCCCTCTCGTCCGGAAGCAGCGTGTCCGACCAGTGCGCGTTGCTCGACCGGAGCCTGTCCAGCAACTCGTTCTGCGTGTCCTGCAGATTGCGCTTGAGCCGCCGGGCCAGGGTCGTCACAATCGGGTCGATGAGCTCGTCCCGGCGCACAGCGGCCGGGTGCCGGTCCTCGGGTGGCGCGTCGGGCGCCGGCTCGGACGGTGCGCCGTCGTCGGCATCCGGGGCCCCCGTCGCCGGGGTCCGGGCCGCTGCATCCGGAGGGACATCCCCGTCGCCGCTCGCGGCCGGCTCCGACCCGGCCGGCGGGTCCTCGTCCCCCTGGGCCGCCCGGAGCTTGGCGAAGAGGGCGTCGACCGGGGAGCCGTCGTCGGCCCGGGTGGTTGCCACCTCGGACACCTCGGACACCTCGGTGGCTTCAGCCGTCGGGTCATCGGGGGCGCCGTCATCGGGGGCGCCGTCATCAGTGGCGGTGTCAGTGGCGGTGTCAGTGGCGGTGTCAGTGGTGGTGGTGGTGGTCGGGCCGTCGCCTTCGCCGCCGGGCGGCGGCGTGTCCCCGGAGGCCGCCTCTTCGGCTAGAAGGGCCGCGGCCAGTTCCTCGGGTGTCCCCTCATCGGGACGGCCGGCCATGTCCCGCCCGGCCGCCTCGGCGGCCAGCCGGGCGTTGTCCTCGGCGGCGAACAGCTCGTCGGCGATGGCATCCACCGACCGTCGGACGTCGTGGACCGTCTCGGCCAGGCGCTCCCGTCCGGCCCGCAGCTGTTCGATCTGGGCGTGGAGCACCTTCCGCCGCCGCGACAGGTCGGCGAGCACCCTCGCCCGGAGGCCCTGGGCCTCGTCCACCATGGACCGGCACTCCTCCCGGGCCCGGGCCAGCAGGTCGTCGGCCTCATTGCGGGCCGCATCGAGGGTGGCGGCCACCTGCCGGTCGGTGCGTTCCCTGAGGTCGGACGCCGCCGCCTCGGCCGCCGCCGTCAGTTCAGCCAGGTGGGACTGGGTCTCCGCCCGAGCGGCGTCGATCTCCGCCTGCGCCTCGGCCAGGATGCGGGTGGACTCGGCGTCGGCTTTGGTCACGATCTCCGTCGCCGCCTCGTGGGCGCTGTGGAGCACCCGGGCGGTCTCCGTGCCGAGGGCCGCGGTCAGAGCCGATTCGTCCAGGACGGGGTGGGCGGCCCGGTACTCGGCATCGGCGAGTTCCTGATGGAGCTGGCGCTCACGCTCGGCCACGCCCCGGAGGCCGACGGCGATGGACTCGAGGTAGGCCCGGACCTCGCTCGGATCGAATCCGCGCCGCACCGAACCGAAGGTGTGACGGGCCACGTCGTCGGGGACCAGGTGGGGCGAGGAGGAGATGGACGTCACGCGTTCCTCAGGCATCGGGAAAAGACTACGACGGCCGGTCCCTGAATCCCGTCATCCTGCCTTGGCCACCGGGGTCGCCACGGGCGGGGGGACGGTTCCCCCGTGGGCCGCCAGGACGGCCAGCGCCTGGTTGAGCGTGGATACCGGGTAGATCGCCAGTCCGGGCCGGTCCTTGGACAGGGCCGCCTTGTACTCCTGCGGGGGGACCAGGAAGATCGATGCACCGGCGTTCTCCACCGCGACGGTCTTCTGGGGGACGCCGCCCACGTCGCCCACGGTGCCCTGGGCGTCGATGGTCCCGGTGGCCGCCACGGTGTGGCCACCGGTGAGCGAACCCGAGTCCAGTGCGTCGATGACCCCGAGGGTCATGGCCAGTCCGGCCGACGGTCCACCGATGTTGGTGACGTTGATGGACACCGGAAAGGGGTAGGTGTAGTTGATCTGGTCCTCCGTATCGATCCCCAGGGTGACGGTGATGGACTGGCCGGGACCGAGGTGGACCACCGTGCGCTTGAGGGTGACACCGACCGGGGCCGGCGGCGCCGTGCCTCCCCGCCGGACGGTGAGGGTCACGGTCTGTCCCGAGTGGTAGGGGGAGAGAGCGGAGGTCAGGGCCTCGGCATCGGGGGTCACCTTCCCGTCCACCGCCGTCACCACATCCCCCACGTTCAGAACCGGATAGGCCGGCGTGCCGGGGAAGGTGGCGAAGATGACGGCGCCGGACGGGATGGCCGGCACCCGATATCCCAGACGCCGGAGGGCAGCGGCCTTGGCGCCGTCCTCGGCCTGGGACATCTCGAGGGCTCCCTGCTCGTCCAGCTGGGCCGGGGGGGTGCCGCCGGTGATGGCATCCACCTGGTCGAGGGTGGTGTTGCCGGAGAGCCGGTAGTACAGGTAGGAGAGCGCGTTGACCCGGCCGAGCTCGACGTCGGTCAGCAGCACCGGGTGGTGGACCGGGTGGGCCTTGTCAGCCGGCACCGTGATGAACTGCTGTACCGACTGGGCCGTCCCCGGCTGGAGGGCGTAGTAGTTGAGGTTGATCCGGGACGCCACACCGAGGCCCACCACCACCACGATGAAGATGGCCCAGGGCCAGCGCCGGTGCCGGCGACGCGGCTCGGGGACGGGCGGTCCGGCGCCATCCCCCGGCGGGGCATCAGGAACGGCGAGCGCCGCCTCCCCCTGGTTGTCGTCCCCGGCCATAGTGGTGGTGTGTCCGCTCCTCGTTCCTCGGATCCGCCGGCGTCCGGCCTGGCCGGGGACGGCGCCGTCCAGCCTGCCACGGAACTCGACGGCCCCGGCGTCACCGGACGCCGACGGGCGGCGGCCCTGGCCGGCCACCTCGGCGACGCCGGCGGGGCCCACGCCGCCCTGGGGGATGATGCCCCCGCGGTCCGGGCCACCGGTCTCGGCGCCCTGGACCGGCTCGGCGTGCTGTCGGGATCGGACCTGGCGGCGGCGTTGGCCGATCCGGCGCCGGTGGTACGGCGTCGGGCCTGCGAACTGGCCGCCCGCTTTCCGGAGGTGGACCTGTCGGCCGCCCTGGCCGACCCCGACCCGTCGGTGGTGGAGATGGCGGCCTGGGCGGCCGGTGAGCGACAGGACGTCTCGGTGGTGGCGGTCCTCGCCGCCATGGCCGCGCCGGGTTCGGGTCACCGCGACCCGCTGTGCCGGGAGGCCGCGGTGGCCGCCCTGGGTGCCATCGGCGAGCAGGCCGGGTTGGCCGCCGTGCTGGCGGCGCTGGAGGACAAGCCGGCCATCCGCCGACGGGCGGCCGTGGCCCTGGCCGCCTTCACCGGACCGGCTGTGGACCGAGCCCTCCACCGGTGTCTCGAGGACCGCGACTGGCAGGTCCGTCAGGTCGCCGAGGACCTTCTGGCCGGGGAGTGACGGCCGGGGCCGGGGCGGGAAGGGGCGGAAGGGTCGGGTGGGGCGGGGGCGACGGCCGGGGGGCGAGCCCCCGGGTCAGGATTCGGCGGCGGCGAAGATCGGCCGCAGGCTGTCGAACGAGTCGAGGCACAGCCCGGCTCCCAGCACCACGCACTCGAGGGGGGTGGCCACCAGATGGACCGGCACCTCGGTCTCATCGGCCAGCCGGTTGGCCAGTCCCCGCAGCATGGCTCCCCCACCCACCAGGTGGATGCCTTCGTAGATGATGTCCTGGGCCAGTTCGGGCGGGGATTCGGCCAGGCATCCCACCACGGTGTCGACGATCAGCTCCACCAGGTCCCGCAGCGCGTCGCGCACCTCCTCGGGAGCCAGGACCACCGTCTTGGGCAGGCCGGTGGTGATCTCGCGCCCCCGCACCTCGGCCTTCATCTCGTCGGCGTAGGGGAGCGCCGATCCGATGGCCAGCTTGAGCTCCTCGCCGGTGCGCTCCCCGATGGCCACCCCGTACTGGTGGCGGACGTACTGCTGGATGGCGGCATCCATGTCGAACCCGCCGCACCGGATGGCCTGGGAGGCCACCACACCGCCCAGCGAGATCACCGCGGTCTCCGTGGTTCCCCCTCCCACGTCGACCACCATGTTGCCGACCGGCTCGTGGATGTCCAGGCCGGCACCGATGGCCGCGGCCATGGGCTGTTCGATCAGGTGGGCCGCCGACGCCCCGGCCCGGCGGGCCGCCTCCTTCACCGCCCGGCGCTCGACCGAGGTGATGGCCGACGGGACACAGATGAGCACCCGGGGCCGGTTCAACCTGGTGACCCCGGCCCGGCGCAACAGCAGGCGGATCATCCGCTCGGTGATGTCGAAATCGGTGATGGCCCCCTCGCGGAGCGGCCGCACCGCCACGATGTAGCCGGGGGTCCGCCCGATCATCTTCCAGGCTTCGTTACCGACGGCCAGGACCTCGTGGGTCCGGGTGTTGAGGGCGATCACGGTCGGCTGGTTCAAGATGATGCCCCGGCCCCTGGCGTACACGAGGGTGTTGGCCGTCCCGAGATCGATCGCCAGGTCCCGAGCCACCCGCTCATCGTAGGGCCACCCCGGGTGGTCCGGGCGCGGTGGGTGGACCCGGGCGACCCCCCACGGGTATGCCACCGTCACTAACCTCGTCCCGTGGAGCGAGAGGACCCCGGGGTGCCGGATCACGACCCCGATGACGGTGAGGGGGACGATTCCGACGCCACGGCGTTCCGCGGGTGGATCGCCCCCGAGGACCGGCTGTGGCGCCATCCCTCCGAGTCCGGAGCATTGGGCGTCCCCTATGCCGACCCCCGGTTGCGGGACCGGTCCACCGATCAGTCCCGGGCCACCGGGCCGTGGATCGTCGGGGGCACGGCGGCCTGCATCGTGGTCGTGCTGGTGGCCGCGGGCCTGGTCATGTCCACCGCCGGCACCGGCCAGGTCACCTCGGACGGTGGAGTGCCCGAGGTCTCGTTGATCGGGACACCCACCACCGATCCGGGTCTCGACGCCACCACCCGGTCAGCCGATATCACCTCGATGGTGGCCGCGGTCCGGCCGTCGACGGTGGCCCTGCGGGTCGACGGGCCCGGAGGGGTTTCGTCCGTGACCGGGGTGGTGGCGGAGTCCGGAGGCATCATCGTGACCGCCGAGAGCGCCCTGGCCGACGCCACCTCGATCACCGCCATCGAGCCCGACGGCTCGCGCCAGCCCGCGGCCCTGATCGGGGTGGACCGCACCTCGGGTCTGGCCGTGGTCAGGATCGGTGACGATCTGCCCGCCGCCACCTTCGACGGCGCCGATCCCCCGGTCGGGTCGGTGGCCGTGGCCACCGCACTCGCTCCGCCCCGGTCCGGCCACACCGCGCCACGCTCGTCGGCCTACGCCGGCCGGGTGCTGTCCACGGGCCGGGCCCTCAACGTCGATGCCGTGACCACCGATTTCTCCGCCACCGCCGTCCGGGCCCCGCTGGGCCGCGACGACCTCGGGTGCCCGCTCCTCGACGACAGCGGGCACGTGGCGGGCCTGTTGGTGATGACCCGGGGGACGGGTCGGTGGGCCATGGCCGTCTTCCTGCCGGCGGAACTGGTCCTCGGTGTGGTGGTCCAGCTGGTGGCCTACGGGACCGTGGAGCATGGGTGGATGGGCGTGGACTCCGGCGATGCCGCCCATGCGGCTCCGGGCCGGGCCGAGGTGGCCGCGGCGGCGTCGGCCGACGGATCCACGGTGGACTCCGTCGACCGTGACGGCCCGGCGGCGGCGGCGGGACTGGCGCCCGGCGACGTCATCACCGCCATCGACGGGTATCCGGTCCAGTCGGCGGCCGAGCTCCGGGCCCGCCTCTATCCCGACCCACCGGGGATGGCCCTGGCCGTGACGTACCGGCAGGACGGGGTCACCCAGACCACCACCGTGGTCCTGGGGGACCAGGATGGCGATGCACCGGGGGATGATCCGTCGCCGTAGCATGGGCTGATGGCACCGCCTGATACCGGGGACGGGGGCAACCCGTTCCAGTCACTGCTCGGCGACCTGATGAACATGCTCGGGACCTCGGCACCCAACCAGTGGGAGATGGTCCGGTCCTTCGCCCTCAATGTGGCCACCGGGGGCGGGTCCGAGGCCAACGTGGAGCCGGTCCAGCGGATCCGGCTGGAGCAGTTGGCCCGGGTGGCCGAACTCAACGTGTCCGAGGCCACCGGTCTGCCCGTGTCCCCGGACGGTCGTCGCCTGACCTGCATTCCGGTGGGCCGCGGGGACTGGACCCTGCGGGCCCTCGAGTCGTGGCAGCCCCTCCTCGTGGCCATGACTCCGGTGGCGGGTCCCATGCCCGTCCCTCCGACGGAATCCGGACCGGGGGGTGACCCGCTGGCCGACGACGACCCGCTGGGGGGGCTGGGCGGCCTGCTGGGTCAGTGGGCGACGGCCATCGGCCCCATGTTCTTCGGGCTGCAGGTCGGGTCGGTGGTAGGTCACCTGGCCCAGCGGGCCCTCGGGCAGTATCCGCTGGCCATCCCGTGGGCGCCGTCGGACGAGCTGATCCTGAACACCTCCAACATCGCCACCTTCGCCGAGGACTGGAGCCTGCCCGAGGAGGAGGCCCTGCTGTGGGTGTGCGCCCGCGAGTTGGCCTCCAATTCGGTCCTCACCCGTCCGGCGGTGCGCACCCGGATGGAGGAACTGCTGACCACCCTGGCCGAGTCGTCGGCCTC
>Ga0182012_10007843_pt1 | contig 10613 bp, 9 predicted proteins | sample 612S2SmetaG_FD_120486 | JGI IMG/M metagenome (GOLD analysis project Ga0182012, IMG submission 120486) | Permafrost microbial communities from Stordalen Mire, Sweden - 612S2S metaG | ecosystem: Environmental > Terrestrial > Soil > Wetlands > Permafrost | place: Sweden: Stordalen | collected...
ATTTCCCAAGCGGTGCCGGGATCAAGGGAGGGACCGCGGAAGGCAACGATATTTGCGAGCACTATATCGCAGTGGTCGATGAGCGCGACATTTTGAAGAAAGATCTCGTGTGCCAGAGCATGGCCATCCGACATTTCCTTCACTTCATTATCTAGAGGAAAATGACCTACGATGCCGTGCGTTAACAGAAGAGATTTCTTAGCATCACCAACAGCTTTGGCGTCGGGTAAGAATACATCCGGCCCCGCAAGATAGGCTGAAGCGAAGGGGTGCATTTGTACTAGGGCTAATTTATGGAGTCCCGCAGATCCGTCATGCTGCTGTAATCGGTGCGAATCAGTCCGCGCTTCGGGGAGCTAAGATCGGTGATTAATAGGAGCACTAGAGTAATGAGAATCGGTAATCCGACAGTGAGAAAGAGTGCCCGTCTCCCATTAACTCCGGAGCTGAAGCCGGATGCCCAGATACCAAAGATGGAAACAATCATTAGAATCATCCATAGCGCTCCCGGAACACGAACCCGGTGCGCTGCCAGCCGAGTGGAGGCCAGATCAAAGGTCTCATTTAGGGAGGTGATGTAGGAGGCGGTAATGGGATTTGGGGCAATGGCCGCGGCAGTTTCTACCTCTTTCCAGAGTGCTTTCTGAAGGATACCGATCTGCCTCAGATCTTCTTCATGATCACTGCCGGGTATATCCTGATTAATCCGGTGAGTTAAATAGTCGCGCAAAAGCTTGCGAGAAATTTCCCGCGTCTCCCCAGGCAGAAAGGAGGTGCGAAGCCAGGTGGTGCCGATGGAGTTCGCCTCCTGGATGACGAGGCTGCGGCGCAGGTCATAGTGATTTAATGCCATAGAAAAAGTGAATCCAAGAAGGAGGGCGAGCAGTCCCAATACCGCCGATTGATATCCCGAAATTTCGTTTTGGAAGGCCGTGTCTTCCTGAGGCGGAATGCGGTTCCCCATTCGGTAGCCGATTTCTGCAACAGCAAGAAGGATCAAGCCGACGCCAATAAAAACGCAGAGTTGATTTGGGAAAAGGGCTGATAAAAATGATTCGAGCATGAAAAAGGCTGTTATTTTTTGGTTCTTATATTTTCCGGGCGGACAGACTCAAGATCGGCCACCACCAAACAATTTTCCCTTCTACTTCACAGAGCCTCAGCGCTTGCCGCACTGAAGCGGGAATTGTCCTGACCGCTTCCAGAACATGTGCGCGATTTTCGTCAGTAGTAGCCGCCGTTTCAAAATACCATTCGAGATCAGGCTGTTTTTTATCATGGATACGGCTTGAGATGATCTCAAAACCGTTGGCCGCTATAAGTGCCTCCCATTTGGAGGGAGTTAAAAATCTGCCATGACTTGGATCTCGCCATTTCTCGACACGATGCAGCCACTCCTCCGTCTCCGAATCGTTGTCGGGAACCGTACCATCGATGAGCATAAAATGGCCGCCCGGCTTCAGCACGCGAGCCGTCTCGGAGACAAACCTTTCAGGCGAGCTAAAGTGATGAGGAGCGACACGCACTGTGACAAGTTCGAATGATGCATTATCAAAAGGAATTTCCTCGGCGGGAAAAACCCGCGTCTCCAGCTCCAGCCCCTGCTCATTCAGAAGCTTTAGGGCATTCTCCAACATCCGCACAGAGACATCCCCTGCTGTCACATGCCATCCCCTCCGTGCTAGGTAGAGAGCCGTATGCCCCCCCCCCGTCGCCACATCAAGTGCACGGACTGCACCCTTTTCGTTAGGCAGCGGGGAAATTCCCGCCAGGGCATCGGCTACATCACTCGTGTCGGCTAGAATGTGCAATTTGCCATACCGGTCGCTCTGACGGTCAAATTGCTCGGCTGATGCCGCTTGAGCTGTGTCGAGGGTGGGGAGAGCTGACATTGTTATAAGCCTAAACCTAAAGGCAGTGACTGAAAAGTCCCAGCCCCTCCGGCTGCCTTTGAAAACTCTCTCTTGCAATCATCACTATTAAGCATCATAGAAACCAGAAGCCATGAATAGAATTCTCCCTTCAATCGCCGGCGCCGTGCTTGGTCTGCTCTTCATTCTTTTCTCCTCGATGTTCTTGTTTCATTTTGGCCCTGCACAACCACCCCCACCGGAAGGCTCACCCCCCGCTCTTTTCATGAGCGCACTCGTGCCAACGGGATATTTCACCTTCATCAAGAGTTTTGAGTTGCTCGGTGGCATTCTGGTTGCGATTCCGAAAACACGCAATTTCGGCCTCCTTATACTCGGCCCCATCATAATCAACATACTTGCCTTCCATACCTTTCTGGCACACGGCGCAGGAATCACCAAACCACCGGTGGTCCTAATTTCACTTCTCGCAATCTACCTCCTCTGGGACGCTAGGAAGTCCTTTGCAGGACTTATTGGTAAGTAAGTCCCCGGGGGGTTACTCTGGCACTCAGCGGTTTTCCCCTCCCAGTGCGGTTGCTTATTGCCCGTGTAAAAACCCACACTTTTTTATGGAAATCAGCGCTGGCTCCGTTGTTCTTTTCGACTACATCCTGACCGACGACGACAAGGACATCATAGATTCCTCCGAAGGAAGCGAGCCGCTCGCCTACATCCAGGGTGAAGGACAAATCGTTCCGGGTTTGGAAAAGGAGATGGAGGGAAGGTCCGCTGGGGAATACTTCAAAAGCAGCATCCCTGCTGAAGAGGGATATGGACTCCATGATCCGCAAAATATCTCTGTCGTTCCGCTCCATCAGATTGATGGGGGTGAAGAACTCGAAGAAGGGATGCAGCTTCATACCGAAGGTGAATTTGGCGAAGAGACGGTGATCATCACCAAGATCGAAGGAAATGAAGTGACCATCGACGGGAATCATCCTCTGGCTGGCATGACTCTCCACTTTGAGATCTCCATCCGTGATGTACGTGCCGCTACTAAGGAGGAACTAGAGCACGGCCATGTGCATGGCCCCAGCGGACACTCACACTGAACGCCCAGAGGAAGCCTGAGACTACCAGGGCATCACCTCTCGTTGTTTCACAAACTTTCCACGCAGTGAGTGCGGGGCGTCGAGCGCCAGCCAGACCAATGTATCCGCACCCTCCTCCGCTGTAAGGGGCGCCTCCTCTCCTCCCATTTCCGTACGACACCATCCGGGACACATGGAATTCACCATAATATCAGGCAATGCTACCGTAAGTTGCTGGGTGAGCATATTCAGCGCGGTTTTGCTGATACTGTAGGCCGGAGCCCAAGGCTGAGGTTCACCCTCCAGCTGACCGGCTCCGCTAGAGAGATTGATTATCCGGGGGTCGTGAGAGCCATTTAGGAGAGGTAGCAGCGCACGCGTTATTCGAAGAGTTCCAATAAGATTGGTCTCCAGGGTTTCGCGAAGCATTTCTACTTTGAGATCAAGAAGGCTGGAATAATGATCCAGCAGAACCGCTGAGTTGTTCACCAGCACATCAAGACGGCCATGGCGCTCCTTCAGCAATTGTGCCGTATCATCGATGCTGTACTGATCGGTGATATCAAGCTGCACAGCTTCGCAACCGAGCTTATCTGCAGCAGCCGTTGCCCGACTCAAATCCCGGCTGGCAACAACTACATGATTCCCACGTGCAACAAGCAAACTAGCTGCGGCGAATCCGATACCGCGCGTGGCTCCGGTGATAAGGATGATCTTCTGATCAACTTTCATCATGCCCAGCTTGGCGGGCTCCCACCAAAACCCTTTCAATTCTACGATCAGGAATCAGCCAGAGCAGAGCTACGAAAACATAGAGCACCATTGAAATAGTGGGATTAACAAAGGCCAAAGGAATCGCCGAGAGGTAGCAGACTGGCGAGATCTTTCCTTTCCAGTCAGCCCCAATGGCTTTTGCCAGAATCGAACCAGGGCCCTGTTGGGCAATAATTGTTCGCTGCAGGATATAGTAAGCAATGGCTGCCATTAGCAGCACGAACCCATATGTGGCTGTAGGGATTTCAGCCAGATGATTCTGGCCGACCCAGGCCGTTGTGAAGGGAATCAGCGAAAGCCAGAAAAGGAGATATAAGTTCGCCCACATCATCCCGCCGGTCACCTGCTTGGTTGAGTGGAACATGTGATGATGATTATTCCAGTAGATCCCTACATATATGAAGCTCAGGACATAGTTGAGAAAAACCGGCAGCAATGGCTTGAGCTCAGACGGTCCCACCGCCTCTGGAACCTTCAACTCAAGCACCATGATGGTTATAATGATCGCGATCACACCGTCGCTGAATGCCTCGATCCGGTTAGTTTTCACCATGCACCTCTACATCATCTCAATGCAGGCTAGAAGAGGAAGTTCGGCACCATCTTCCGCTTCGTACCATCAGTGCTTTTCCAAATCGTAGCGGTCAAGATTCATAACCTTGTTCCAGACCGCCACAAAATCGTTCACGAAGACGGCCTGTGCGTCGGCACATGCATAGACCTCCGCAAGGGCTCTCAGTTGGGAATTCGAACCAAAGACAAGATCCACAATGGTGCCGGTCCACTTAAGATCACCAGTCACGCGATCATGTCCCTCCAACACTCCGGCATCGTCTGCGGACCTATGCCACTTCGTGTTCATATCAAGGAGGTTCACGAAGAAATCATTGCTCAATGTTTCAGCCCTCCTAGTGAATACACCGTGTACTGAGTTCCCAAAATTGGCGTTCAGGACTCGCAAGCCACCGATTAGTACCGTCATTTCAGGAGCGGTCAGTGTTAGTAAGTTCGCTCGATCAATTAGTAACTCAGCCGATGACGATTCGTGTGCCTTTCCAAGATAGTTGCGGAATCCGTCTGCTAGTGGCTCCAAGACTGCGAACGAGTTCACATCGGTCTGCTCCTGCGTCGCATCCATGCGCCCAGGCGCAAAGGGAACCTTCACATCGTTGCCATTCCTTTTCGCAGCTTCCTCGACGGCCGCGCAGCCACCAAGAACGATTAGATCGGCAAGCGATACCTTTGTTCCAAGCGAAGCTGCCTCATTGAAATTCTTCTGAATCTCTTCCATCACCTGAAGAACCTTCGCCAGTTTGGAGGGCTGGTTGACTTCCCAATCCTTTTGAGGGGCAAGCCTAATGCGCGCTCCGTTGGCACCGCCTCGCTTGTCAGTGCCGCGGAAGGTTGAGGCAGAAGCCCATGCGGTCGAGACCAGTTGTGAGATAGAGAGTCCGGAAGCAAGGATTGTGGATTTAAGGGCGGCGATATCGTGCTCTTCAATGAGCTCATGATCCACTGCAGGAATTGGATCCTGCCATTGCAATAGCTCTGCCGGTACAAACGGACCGAGATACCGGGAGATAGGCCCCATGTCGCGATGAGTTAACTTGTACCAAGCTTTTGAAAAGGTCTCTGCGAATCTCTGCGGATTACCAAGGAAGCCTCTCGCAATCTTTTCATAGTCTGGATCCACTCTTAGCGATAAGTCGGTCGTGAACATGATGAGGGCATGCCGCTTTGTAGGATCATGAGCATCAGGAACCGTACCTGCAGCAGAGGCAGCCGTCGGCGTCCATTGGTAGGCTCCGGCAGGACTCTTCGAGAGTTCCCACTCATAGCCGAATAGATTTTCTAAATAGTTATTGTCCCACTTCACAGGGTTAGTGGTCCAGGCTCCTTCCAAGCCGCTGCTGATTGTATCTTCTCCTTTGCCACTACGATAACTGCTCATCCATCCGAAGCCCTGCTCTTGGATGTCTGCCGCCTCGGGTTCTGGACCGACATACTTGCCGGGATCCGCAGCACCATGAGCCTTACCAAAGGTATGTCCGCCGGCAATGAGGGCAACCGTCTCCTCGTCATTCATTGCCATCCGGGCGAAAGTCTCCCTTATATCCCTTGCTGCGGCAAGCGGGTCCGGCTTGCCATTGGGCCCTTCAGGATTCACGTAGATGAGTCCCATTTGAACGGCGGCGAGAGGATTCTCAAGCAGACGGTCGCCGCTGTAGCGCTCGTCCTCCAGCCACTTGCCCTCCGACCCCCAGTAAATGTCTTCCTCCGGTTCCCAGATATCTTCGCGACCACCTCCGAAACCGAATGTCTTCAAACCCATAGACTCCAGCGCAACGTTACCGGTGAGTATCATCAGGTCGGCCCATGAGAGTTTCCGTCCGTACTTCTGTTTGATCGGCCAGATCAGACGGCGCGCCTTATCGAGGTTCACATTGTCAGGCCAGCTATTCAGGGGGGCAAATCGCTGTGCACCGGAGCCCGCACCACCGCGACCATCAGCAATGCGGTAAGTACCTGCGCTATGCCACGCCATGCGGATGAAGAGCGGCCCATAGTGGCCGTAGTCCGCAGGCCACCACTCCTGAGATGCCGTCATGAGTTCTTTGAGATCCTGGATCACGGCATTCAGATCGAGACTCTTAAACTCCTCAGCATAATGAAATGTCTCTCCCATCGGATTTGAGAGAGGTGAGCGCTGGTTGAGGATCTTCAGATTCAGTTGATCGGGCCACCAGTTGGCATTTGTTGCGGCTCCAGCGATGGCCTGTTTGCGCACGCCGCCTGCAAAGGGACACATTGATTCGGTTGGCATGGTTATCTCCTGTTGTTTTGAAGCTGCATTGTTATGCTCCCGGGCAGGTTAGGCTGATTGCCCGATTGTTGATATAGTTGTTTCCTCTCGGTACGATAGGTTTTCCCTCTGGCAAAACAACGCCCTCTTGAACGGAGAACGGCTGAATTGTTAATGGCGGAGACGTAGCAAGATAGACCCAGCGAATTTAACGGAAAGCAATAAGTGATCACCTCCCTCGACCAGCTTCTAGCTGCCCCCCAGCCGATATTGGCATTAGCTCCGATGCAGGATGTGACCGATCTCCCCTTCTGGCGTTTGATTGTCCGCTACGGTGGGGCAGATCTGTACTACACCGAGTACTTTCGGGTTACAGCTACTTCTACTCTCGACAGGCAGATCCTTGCCTCGATTACCCAGAATCCAACAGGCCGCCCAATAATCGCCCAGATGATTGGTAATGACATACCCTCGCTTGTCCGCACAGCTAGGGCCCTTCAGCAGTATCCACTCGCGGCTCTTGATCTGAACCTTGGCTGTCCTGCCCCTGTTGTCTATCGCAAGTGCGCTGGGGGCGGTCTACTCCGCGATCTCCCCCGTGTCGATGCGATCCTTGGTGCCTTGCGCGAGGCAATCACGGGAAAGTTCTCCGTCAAAACGCGACTGGGATTCGACAACGAGGAGACGATAGAGGCCCTACTTCCCCTATTTATCAAACATTCCATCGATCTCGTCACCGTGCACGGGCGCACAGTTACACAGATGTATCGTGGCGGTATTCGTCACAATCTGATCCGGCTTGCCGCCGAGTCCCTCCCCTGTCCCGTGCTCGCCAATGGGGATATCTCAAGCGCAAGCGATGCGGAAAACATCCTCAGAGAGACCCACACTCGCGGGCTCATGATCGGACGGGGGGCGGTGCGTAATCCTTGGATCTTCAATCAGATCCGAGAGCAATTCGCCGGAAAAAATTTGAGCTATCCCACTGGCCACGAGGTGCTGGCCTATATCCATGATCTCTATGAGGCAGTCTGCGATGCAGGAATTCCAGAGCCTAAAGGGGTCCAGAAGATTAAGAGGTATGCGAACTTCATTGGTCAGGGGATCAGCCCGAAGTTTCTCCATGACGTGCGGCGCGTCTGTGCTAAAGATGAATTCTTCTCTCTCTGTGAAGAGCACTTGGGTCACATCAAGCCCATGTCGCTTAATATGATTCCCTCTCCAGTGCCAGGCCTCAGTTTGACAGCTTGCACCGATGTGTGAAAAACGAGGATGATATCAACCCATGTTTGAAATCAAACGCCGCGACAAGATGGTCGAGCGCGCACTGCTCGTGGGTGTCTTCACGGCGCAGGAGAGGAGGGAGGATGCCGAGGATCTCCTGAATGAGCTGGGAGAGCTAGTACGCACGCTTCGCATCCCGATCATCGAAAAGCTGCTGATACATAACCGTGAGCCTCAGGCACGTCTTTTTGTCGGCTCAGGAAAGGCAGAACAGGTGTGCGAGCGGGCCAAGGAACTCAAATGCGACATCATCATCTTTGACAATGAGCTTACCCCCGCGCAACAACGCAACTGGGAGACCCTCGCCGAGATCACCGTCATTGACCGGCAGGAAATCATTCTCGATATTTTTGGCTCTCGCGCGCAAACCCGTGAGGCCAAGATCCAAGTCGATCTGGCACGGATGGCCTACTCTCTGCCACGACTCACCCGTGCATGGAGCCACCTAGGTCAGCAGGGCGGTGGCATCGGAGCCAAAGGAGAGGGGGAAAGTCAACTTGAGCAGGATAAGCGGAAAATTCGTGGTCAAATCGATCGGCTTAAACGCGACCTCAAGGATGTCCGGCGCAATCGCGCCACCCAGCGCAAGGATCGGAAGCGTGCGCCGGTACCCAATGCTTCCATTGTTGGCTACACGAATGCAGGAAAATCCTCCCTACTCCACCGTCTTACTGGAGCCAACGTGCTCGTGGAAAATGCCCTCTTTGCAACTCTTGATACGACCACACGAAAGATTGATCTTCCGAATAAACAACCACTCCTACTCACCGACACAGTCGGGTTCATCCGCAAACTCCCACATCAACTGGTGGAGTCATTTAACGCCACCTTGGAGGAAGCGGTGATGGCCGACTTTTTGATTCACCTGCTTGATGCTTCTCATCCGAGGGTTTTGGAATTTTACGAAACAACCATGAACGTCCTTTCTGAACTGGGGGCTGAGAACAAACGAATGCTTACGGTCTTCAACAAAATTGACCAGCTTGATGACCATCTCGTTAAGGCAATGCTCCGCACTCATCATCCCGATGCTCTTTTTATTTCCGTCCACACTGGAGAAGGATTGGAGGAATTGATCAAAGAATTGGGGGGGCTCGTCTGGAATAATACCGAGGAGATCCTGCTGCATCTGCCTCACGAACGGAGCGATCTGCTCGCCCGACTCCATCGTGAGGGGGCAGTGCATCAGTCAGACTATGAGGAGGGGTTCATCCGTATCCGCGCCAGCGTGTCCAGTCGATTCCGACAGACGCTTGATCCGTTTGTGATTTTCTGAATCAATCTGTCTTAGGTTTATTAGTTTTCCCCCACCACGCACTTCAATAAATCTCTCCCTATTTCTGTAGCGGCACATTAGCTTCTCCCGACGATGAGCGACGACTCCAACGCCCCCGCAGATCTTTCCGGTATAGGGATCGATCTCTCCCAGATTTTTCGCCCAGCTTGGACGGTGGAATCCTCCGACTCCACGGCTCGCCTAGCCGCCAAGTTCGATGATGGCGAACGTCCGGAACGATCCGAAAGATCACATGGAAACCGTTCTCGCGAGAATCAGGGACGCGATCGGCGAAGTGGCCATGGTAGCTCAAGGGAGAGGGATACTCGTAGTCCCCGCCCTCAACATGGAGAACGGGATAAAAAAGCTCCTGCAGGAGGTTCACTTGGGCAAGCCCAACGGGGCGAACGTGATAAAGGTCGTGGGCCTCATCCAAGAGATCGCAGTGAGGAACGCCGACCTGAGCCCTCTCCGAAACCCTGCCTCGAAGGGTGGAACATCACCCTGATTCCCGAACCAACTGCCTTGGAGGCCATCGCAAAGCAGATCCGCTCTCGGGCCAAGACCTATCCGCTCTTTGAACTTGCCCGACTGATTATTCATCTTTCCGATCGCTATAGCATCCAACTCAAGGCGGAGTCTGAAACCAGCCCCGAGCTTTTCCGTGTCATGACCGACGGTTCTCTCTGGACATCGCGCCGTGAAGCCATCTCACACATTCTCTCTAAACATCTGGAGAAATTCTACCGCCGCGCCTCAATCACGGTGGAAGCCCCCAAGGGTTCCTACTCCGTCGTGGCACAATGCGGCATGAGCGGCGTGCTACTTGGTCCTCCAAATCATCACGAATACCAGTCGCGACTCCTTGCGCTCCACGCAACCCGTTTCAAAAATCTCCCCTTCGAAGTGTATAAAACGCGGGTTAAGATGATGCGCGATGAGGCTCTCATGGAGCAGTGGAAAACGGACCAAACCACCCGCACTATCTATATTCCGATCACGCCGGAGTTAGAAGCCGCTGTTCTGGAACAAGCCCCTCCTATCAAAGGAACTCTCCTTAGTGAAACTCCTGCAACCACAACGTTGACTGAGGGGGTTGCCGAAATATCGGAAGTAGGAAATTCCATTACGACTGAGTCAGAGATGGGAGAGGCTCCCTCAGAAGTCACTGAGTCTTATGTCATGGACAGTCCTGTTGACGCTTCAGAAGAGAATGCCGTCTCTCCGGCAAGGGAAACCCCTATTACAGAAGACGCAGGACTGACGTTGGAAGAGGCCACTGCTCATTTCCATGCCAATCACGCAGCCACGGCCATTGAATCGGTCAACTTGCAAATCAATGTTTCGGGCCGTGTGGCCCTCCATGAATCCGATCCTCTTATGCGCGAACTTCTTCTCAGGACACTTCAGGAGCTGGACCGTTTTCCACTACCCTTGGCTCAGGTACTCGGCAAGGAATTCGCCTCTTCCGGACTTCAGATTTTCAAGGCTCAGAAGAAGATCATCCATGTCTCCGTGGCGCGCCCCCGCTA
>Ga0182012_10007844_pt1 | contig 10612 bp, 13 predicted proteins | sample 612S2SmetaG_FD_120486 | JGI IMG/M metagenome (GOLD analysis project Ga0182012, IMG submission 120486) | Permafrost microbial communities from Stordalen Mire, Sweden - 612S2S metaG | ecosystem: Environmental > Terrestrial > Soil > Wetlands > Permafrost | place: Sweden: Stordalen | collected...
AGCTTGAGGACAAGATTCACATTGTGCAGAACGCCATCGACCTGGCCCACGCGCTTGGTATTCCGGATCCGAAGGTAGCCCTGCTTTCCGCGGTCGAGACGGTGAATCCCAAAATCAAGTCCACGCTCGACGCGGCTGCCCTGTGCAAGATGGCCGATCGCGGCCAAATCACAGGCGGCATTCTCGACGGCCCACTGGCCTTCGATACCGCGGTCAGCGCCAAGGCAGCTTCCATCAAGGGTTTGGTGTCTCCGGTAACCGGCCAGGCCGACATTCTGGTGGTTCCCGACCTGGAGAGCGGCAACATGCTGGCCAAACAGCTTGAATACCTGGGCGGAGCGCAACTGGCCGGCATTGTGCTCGGGGCGCGCGTGCCCACCATTCTCACCAGCCGCGCAGATTCCGCCGAAACGCGGCTCACCAGTTGCGCGGTAGCCGTGCTGCTGCACTATGCAACCCATCCCGCTGTGAAGGTGTAAACCCCCACCTCTCTTCTGTGAAATTAGCGGGCGCCCAATCTTCCTCCAGCTATGAGCAGTCGTTGCTGAAGTGGATGGATGGGCGCCCGCTTCAGTTTTCCGCAAAACAGGCCGGCCACCGGGAACCCTTATGACCGCGTTGGCATCCAAGCCAGTGCGTGGGGAACGGGCGCGGACGATCCATTCCGGGCATCTTGATGCTCACCCCTCAGCAAAGGAGTTTTGCCAATGTCGACACACACCCATGAGGATTCGAAAGCAGCCAAAGTCAACGTTCCAGACGGTTTCGATCCGGAACAGGTCAAGAATCTTTCCAGCATCCTCAACGCGCTTCTGGCCGATGCCTTCGCCCTCTACATGAAGACGAAGAATTTCCACTGGCACATGAGCGGCTCACACTTCCGCGACTATCATCTGATGCTCGACGAACAGGCCGGCCAGATCTTTGAAATCACCGACGCCATCGCAGAGCGCGTACGCAAAGTCGGCGGCGAAACCATCCGCTCCATCGGGCACATTGCCCGCCTGCAGCGCATCACCGACAACGACCAGGAATTTGTGCCCGCTCGCGACATGCTCCTGGAACTCCACGCCGACAACAAGTCTCTGGTTGACAGCATGCGCGCCGCGCACGAAGTCACCAGCAAGGCCAATGAATACGCCACCACCAGCCTGCTTGAGGTCTGGATCGATGAGGCCGAGCGCCGAGCCTGGTTCCTCTTCGAAGCCACCCGCTAAGACACCATCCAAGCGGAACCGGCTATGCTTCGCTCCCCGCCGACGGACGAAGACGGACGCCATCTCCCACGAGGTGGCGCCCACTTGTTTTCGTCAAGCCTCGACGCTCTGCGAAACTGAAAGTATGTCCAGCGCGTTGCCGGCCCTGATCTTCGACCTCGATGGCACCCTCACGGACTCAAAACCCGGTATCGTTGGCTGCCTGCGCAAGGCGCTCGACGCGTGGCACATCTTCGATCCAGGCCCGCTGGACCGATTCGTCGGACCTCCGGTGGAAGAGTGGACCGTGGAGTTGCTGCCGGACGGGAGCCAGGACGACCGGGTTCGCCTGGCCAGAGACTACCGCGCCTGCTACGACCGCGAAGGATGGAAGAACAACTCGGTTTTTGCCGGCGTGCGTGAAATGCTGGCCGAGCTTGGCAAGATTGGCCATCCGCTTTATGTGTGCACCTCAAAACAGCAGCATTTTGCCGTGAGGATTCTGGATTTATTTGAGCTGACAAGCCAGTTTACGGCAATCTATGGCGACAAGGCCGAATATGCCAGCCACAGCAAGGTCGACCTGCTTGCCAACCTGGTGAGCGAACACTCGCTCAGCCCCCGAATAACCTGGATGATCGGCGACCGGATCTACGATATTCAGGCAGCCCAGGCTAACCAGATCCGTTGCCTGGCAGCCGGATGGGGATACGGTTCGGCCGGTGAATATGCCCAGGCCGACGCTCTGGCCGGCGCTCCGGCGGACGTTGCCGTGCTGGTGAGGCCCGTATAAGCATCGGTAGTCGCGGAAGGCGTGGAAACCGAAGAACAGCAGAGATTCCTCGCCGGCCTTGGTTGTCATTCGTTCCAGGGATACCTGTTCAGCAGCCCGCTGCCATTGGAAGAGTTCCAGCAGAAATGGCCTTACTACCGCCGCAACACGGCGCCCGTCTCAAAATAAGCCATCGTTCACTTTTTCACTTCTTCACTTTTTCACTGTCTTACTCAATCCATCGACATGCTCAACTGGTGCCGCACATCCGCGCCGCGAACCCAGAAAATTACATCGGTGGCGATATTCGATGCGTGATCCGCAATGCGCTCCAGGTTGCGCGCCACCAGAATGCCGTTCATCGATTGCTGCGTGTAGCGCGGCTTTTCCTGGATAAGCTGCAGCAGGTCGGCGTGAGCGCGGCGATTCATACGATCGATCTCGTCGTCCATTTCGCGCACCGTATCGGCCAGGCGCGCGTCGCCCTCCAGCAGCGCCTGTACCGCCGACCGGATCATGCGCCCGGCGAACTCGCCCATCGCCGCGAAATCCACCGGAAGGTCGACCTCCTCAGAGTTGAGAATCTCCTTGGTCCTGCGAACCACGCCCATCGACTGGTCGCCGATCCGCTCCAGATCGCCATTGATCTTGATCACGGCGAGAATGAACCGCAGGTCGATGGCCATAGGCTGCTCTTTGGCCAGCAGCTCATAGGCCATCTCGTCCAGTTCCCGCTGTGCGGCATTGATGGCTGCCTCGTTCTGCTTGACGTACTGGCACAGACCCTTGTCGCGCTGCAGGTATGCATCGACCGCGGACTCCACCGCCTGCTGCGCCAAGGCAGCCATGGCCAGCAGCTTGTCCTTCAGTTCGGCGAGTTGTAATTGAAAATGAATGCGCGGCAAGGCAAATTCCCCCGTATCCCTGATTGTGCATCATTGCATGTTACCAGCGTGCAAATTTCGTAACCGGAATCCCACTTGTTACGGCCAGCTGCTTCAAAATCCCTCGTTTTGTCCCGTTGTGGGCTTAGACGCGCCCCGCGCCGCGACAATGTCGTAGGCTATCGGTATGAACTCCGCAACCCGCACCACGCGAAGCACCATGTTCAGCCTGAACCCGGCAAATTGCGAACCGAAACAAATCTACAAGCTCATGACCGGCATGATTGTGCCGCGCCCCATCGCGCTGGTTTCAACCACGGACCGCAACGGCGTTGCAAACCTGGCGCCGTTCAGCTTCTTCAGCGGAGTCGGCTCCAATCCGCCAACCGTTCTGTTTTGCCCGTCGGTGCGCGCCCCGCAGCCGGATACCTCCACTTCCGGCTTGGGCACCTGGCCCGACATTCGCAAAGACACCCTGCGCAACGTGGAGGAGACGGGCGAGTTTGTGGTGAATATCGTCAGCGATTCCATTGCGGCGGCGGCCAACGCAACCTCAGCCGAGGTTCCGCCCGAGGTGGACGAATTTGTGCTGGCCAAGCTGACGCCAATCGCGAGCGAGGCTGTGCGCCCGCCGCGGGTAGAGGAGTCTCCCGCGCAAATGGAGTGCAGACTGCTCCAGGTCATCTACACCAATCGCGCACCCGGCGGCGGCGTCATCGTACTGGGCGAGGTGGTGCGCTTTCACGTCCGCGAAGATCTCTTCGACGACTTCCGCGTCGATCCCGCCCGTCTGGACGCGGTAGGCCGCATGGCCGGCAACACCTGGGTCCGCACCCGCGACCGCATAGAGCTGATCCGGCCCAGGTAAAATGCGATACCTTATCCTCGATGGGTTCGGGAGATGGGAACCATGAAGTTTGAAATGGACAGCGCATTGGAAGTGCTGAAGGCAACCCCCGGCGTGCTCGACGCGTTGCTGCGGGGAAAATCCTCCGCCTGGTTGAACAGCAGGAAGACGCCCGAGTCGTTCAGCCCGCTCGACGTTCTGGGCCACTTGATTCACGGCGAAATTACCGATTGGATTCCGCGGGTGCGAATCATCCTCGAGCACCGCGACACCAGGGCATTCAATCCTTTTGACAGGTTCTCCTTCAGTGAGTTGATCGCCGGCAAACCCGTTGAAGATCTGCTGGATGAGTTTGCCCAGTTGCGGCGTCAGGGTCTTCTAACTCTGAGCGAGCTTGGCGTAGCGGAGAATGAGCTCAATCTGCCGGGCATGCATCCCGGACTGGGTCGCGTGACCATGAGCAACCTGCTTGCCGCCTGGGCGGTTCACGATTTAGGACACATTTCCCAGATTGTAAAAACCATGGCCTGCGAATACCGGGAAGCGGTTGGCCCCTGGACGCCGTATTTGTCCATCCTGGATTGAATGGGCCGTGAGAGTAGCCAATTTACGGATAGGTTTCAACCGGGGTAATGTTGGTTGCGCCATGCGTAAATTGGAAATGAAGGACCCAAATGCTGGCCACGGCATTCCCATTTACCCGCGCCGCCTTGAACGTCCAATGTTTCGCGGATTCCAGGGCCACCTTGGCGAAGTACTTGCTCGGTCCGGGCGAGTCAAGCGACGTGCTGGTAACATTTCCGGCTGAATCCACAGTCACTCGTATGGCCACGTTGACCTGTCCGTGAATGGACTCGCTGGCACTGGGCAGGATGTCGGGCAGAATCCGCCCGGGAACCTCACCCTTGACCGTCGCCCCGTTTGAAGATTGAGCACCTGCACCCGAGACCGCAATTGGCGCCGGGGCGGCAGGTGCGGCAGGTGCAAGTGTGCCAGCCGAGGGCTTGCGAACCGTAGGCGTGGCCTCTCCCGATTCGGGTTGCTCTGGCTGTTCCGGCTGCTCGGCCCGCTCAGGCTGTTCAGGCGCTGGTACCTTCATCACAAGTTTTTCCCCGGTGGGGAATCCCGGCTCAACCCGGTTATGTCGCACTACAAGCACCGCGACAATCGCAATCAAGACAAGCGCCGCTGCAATGAGGACCGGCCCGCGCCGCCTCGGCTGCGACGTCGCAACGATTTTGTCGAGCACGGCCGGCTCCGGCGGGACGGGACTGCTGGTATCCAGATGGGGCTCAGCCGGTTCCAGCGGTACCTTGATGTCGTTGAGGGTACATCGGCGCGCCGGGTCAATACGCAGGCAATCGCGCGCAATATCGAAGAAGGGCTGCGGCAATGATCGCGGAACAATTGGCCCCTCGCTGTTCGACCGGTCCCAAACCGGTGGATACTGGGTCAGCGATTCGACCAGCGTGATGCCGAGCGACCATACGTCTGCCGCAGCCGACACGACCCCGCCCGCGGCCTCCGGCGCATCGTAGACGCTTAACGCCGCGGCGCGTTTTACCAGCGCTCCGGCCACCTGAAGGCCATCGATAGAGAGCTTCAGCCGGTCCTCGACGACCAGGATGTTGTTGGGCTTCAGATGACCGTGCACAAACCCTTTGCTGTGCAGATACGAGAGCGCGTCTGCGAGCGGGCCGAGCATCTCTGCCGCCTCTCGAGGCGCGAGTGGCCGCTCAGGAAGAATCTGCGAAAGCACTTCGTCGGAGTAATCCGTAACAGAGTAGAGCAGTGTGGAGTTGTCCAGGCGGCAGCGCCCGGTATGCAACAACGGCATCAGGTGAGGATGAGAGAGCACAGCCGTCCGCTCCCACACGGCAATCTGGGATTCCGCGTCGGATGCATTGACCGCGATGAGCTTAATAGCGGCCTTCCGCCACGGCTCGTCCATTATCTCAGTGACGAACACGCCAGCCGATTCAGATCCGCCAATCCATTGGAGGAGCGGGAATCTTGCGTCGATGACTCGTCCGATCCACTCGCTTTGAATTGCCGCTATGTTCATGGCGTAAGCCATTTTACCCGAGGCAACGGCAAACTCCATGTGATGACGGCATTTCGTCGCTGGTCGAACTAGAAAAGTTCACTGTGGGAACCCAAACGCACCAGCCGCAATGTGTGTTCGTCTGGCTTTTTGTAAATGAGCAGAAGGTCGGGCCTCAGATGGCACTCGCGATGATTCGTGTAGTCGCCAGTCAATGGGTGATCATGAAACTTCTCAGGCAGATGCTGATCTGTGGCCAGCAATGAAATGGCAGCGAGAAGGTCGATGTCAAGCGTTGCGCGATGTAGCCCTTTGGCCTCGCGCTTGTAATCCCGCTTGAACCTGGCGGTTCGGCTAACCTTCCGCATGGAGGTCGGCCATCAATTCATCGATACTGTCAAATTTCACAACCTCACCCCGGTCGCCGGCTTCCATTGCCGCGATAGTTTGTGAGTTGGGAACTCGCAACTCGAAGGGAAATGCCTGGTCTGTTGCAGTTCGCGTCAGAAATATGCGCACCGCCTCAGACAGACTCAGACCCATGGCATCGAACGTCTTGGACGCCTTCGACTTCAAGTTCTCATCGATGCGTACGTGAATCATGGTACTTGTGCTCGGCATAATGCCTCCAGTTCGCCAATTGTATACGAATTGAGATACAAACACTATTCCCAGACTCAACACTATTCCCAGACTCTCTGATCGGGGATTGCTATTTGAAATCCGGCGGTAGTCTTACCCCGCCATCATCTCCTGCCCTTTTGCCTCGCGGCCCAGCAGCGCCAACCCCGCCAAAACCAGCGCCACCAGAACCACCGTTATCGCCAGCACCGTGGGATAACTTCCCCAGCGCTCGACGGCCAGCGCCTGCGCTTTGCCGTTCCACGAGGTAACCAGGCCACCCAACTGATAAGCAAGTCCCGGCGCCGTGGCTCGAACCGGAGCCGGAGAAAGCTCGGTCAGATACGCCGGCACCACTCCCCAGGCGCCCTGCACCATAAACTGCATCAGCACCGCGCCCACACCCAGCGTAACCGCCGAGTGCCCATAGGCGTAGAGCGGAATAGCCGGAATCGCAAGCAGCGCCGCAGTCACGATTGCTCGCTTGCGTCCCCATCGTTCCGAGAGCGTTCCAAACACAATGCCGCCGCCGATGGAGCCAAACCCGTAGAGGACGCCGATCAGACCCACTGTGGCCGGCGAAAGCTTCGCCTGAGTCAAAAGAAACGTCGGATACAAATCCTGGGTTCCATGCGAAAAGCTCATGAAGGCCGTCATCAGCAAGATCAGGAACAAAAACGTGGGCAGAAAAGCCAGCAGCTGTGCCGGCGTTCCTGCCTCGGCCGGCCTGCCCGCGCCCGCTGCCTGCAGCCTTCGCTGCTTCCTGCCCTCAAGCCACACCGGCGACTCATCCACCCTCGCCTGCACATAAAACACCAACAGGGCCGGAGCCGCTCCCAGCATGAACAAACCCCGCCAGCCGATTCCCGGGCAGTGCAGCCCGGCCAACGAAAATCCATTGAAGAAAAGCGCAAACGCTCCCGAGGCCAGTATCGACCCCGCTGCGTATCCCTCCTGCAAAATGCCTGAGAATGTGCCGCGGCCCTCCCTGGGCAGCGTCTCAAAGGCCAGCGCCGCGCCCACGCCCCACTCGCCGCCCATGGCAAGCCCGAACAGCGCGCGCAACGCCAGCAGCGCATTCAGCGACGGAGCGAACGCGCAGGCCAGCTCAATCACCGAGAAGCTGAGAATATTCACCATCAGCACCGGACGGCGACCGTAGCGATCGGCCAGCATGCCGAATAGAATTGCGCCCACTGGCCTGAAAGCCTGCGTCAGAACAACCGCGCCCACCACCGCCGAAGTCTGGGCATGAAACTCCTGGGATATTGCCTTCATGCAGAAGATGAGCAGGAAAAAATCCAACGAATCCATCGTCCAGCCCAGGAAAGCGGCCACAAATGTGTGCCGCTGCGCCGGGGTGAGTTTGCGAAAAGTCTCGATGACAGACATAGCCGGGAGCATATCAGAATCAACACTCCTGACAGAACGCTGTCAGCAGCCCCCTGTCATCCTCGCTTCATGAACAAACCCATCAGCTGGTTCGAAATCCCTGCGCTTGACCTCAATCGTGCAAGCGCGTTCTACGAGCAGATCCTCGCAGTCACCCTTAACCGCGGCGATATGGGCCCCACCTCGCTCGCCGTGTTTCCCTACGATCGTGACCACGCCACAGGCGGATGCCTCATGACGGGCCCCGGATTGAAGCCTTCCGCTGAAGGCGCGATCGTCTACCTCAACGCTGACCCGTCGCTCGATGCCGTGCTCACTCGCATTGCACCCGCCGGCGGCTCAATCGCCCTTCCCCGCACTGAGCTTCCGCCGGGCATGGGCGCGTTCGCCCAAATCCTCGACACGGAAGGCAACCGGGTCGGCCTGCACTCCTACGCCTGACTTCATCTCGTCTGATCTGTTCGCGCCGAATCTGCTCGCGGCTGGTATCGTTTCTCCATGCGCCGCGCCGACCGGCTCTTCCAGATCGTGCAGCACCCGCGGGCCCGGCGGCTCACCACTGCCGCCGAGCTCGCCGATTTGCTCTCCGTATCCGAGCGAACCATCTATCGCGACATCCGCGACCTCTCGCTGCCCTCAATCCCCATTCAGGGAGAGGCCGGCGTCGGCTACCGGCTTGACCGCTCGTTCGAATTGACGGCCCTCATGTTCACTCCCGATGAAGTCGAGGCGGTTGTCGTCGGCCTGCGCATGGCGCAAGCCTTCGCGGGCCACCGGCTCAGCGACGCGTCCGTCACGGCTCTGGACAAGGTCATCCTGGCCCTGCCCAAAAGCCGCCGCGCCGAAGTCGAGCGATCGCAAATCTACGTCCCTCCGGTGAACAAGCACCGTGAAGTCGACCCCATGCGGGAAGCGCTGAACGCAGCCATCAACGACCACGCCGTTCTCCGCCTCACCTACGCCGACGACGGCAAAAAGCAGAGCAAACGCAACGTCCGGCCCCTCGCGCTTCACTTCTGGGGCTCGGTCTGGACCCTGGCCGCGTGGTGCGAGCTCCGCGTGGATTTTCGCAATTTTCGCCTGGACCGGATCCACGCCTGCCAGCGCACCGGGGCCACATTTTCCGATGAGCCCGGCAAAACGCTCGCCGATTTTCTCCGCGCTGTGGGCGTCCGGTAGCCCTTCAGCCGCAGGCATGAGGGGAAGCATATGCTGATGAAATGGTAACTTCCGAGGCGGCGGTCATTCGTCTGGAATCGGGCAGAGGTGAGAATATGGCTTACATGACCGGCAGAATCAGCCGTCTTTCGCAGGTATTGGTTGCCATCATCGTTATTGCTTGCATAATCTTCATTGACGTTGTTCTTTACGGACCCGATATCAACGGACGGATTCCTTCACTTGCCGATACGATGCAGGGGGTCGCAATAGAATCCTTCATCATCTTGGCGTTTGTCCTATCAGCAATTGCTCTCTTTCGGTGGCATAGACTCGGATGGTGGTCGAGCATTGTGCTCGACGGATTGCTTAGTTTGGCCGCAATCCCACCGATCGTTGGAGATTTCAATGATCGTTATATGGCGACTCAGGCGGGGCGCGATGCGTTTCGTGGCGATCTAGCGATCCACGGAGGAGTCTTGTTCCTGTGCACAGGAGTAACCGTGCTCTTGCTGCTGGCGCGAAAGCAATTCATAACGGGCAAGACAATCTGAGACTTTACCTAGTCTCACTTGGCGCGGGGACGTATGGTCGCCAACTCGGCAGTTACCACGAAATTAACTCCCAAATCCCCCTGTGCGAGTTCCCGATTCCCTTGATCGACTCGTTCATGGCTCTCATTAAAAAATAATTGTTGCAACAAATAGATTTCCCTTGGCATCCTATCTGCATCACAAGATTCAGCGCGGAGGGCGGCGTTGTCTGCTTCCCTCCCGCACAAAATCCGGCGAGAGCGGCTACTCTCCTTCCCAACCCCAAAGCGGCCCAACGGCCCGGCACCGAAAGGATTCTTCACCATGAAGCGTTTGGCAATTGTCACTGGTATTCTGGCGCTCGCGGCTCCCATGGCCATGGCGCAATACTCCACCTGGAACGCTGACCCCAACCACAGCACCGTCGAGTTCGTCATCAGGCACGGCGGCGTCTCCAACGTGCACGGCCGCTTTGCCGTTCAGTCCGCCACGCTGGTCTACAACGAAAAGGACGTCACCAAGTCCACCGTCACCGCCACCATCGATGTGACCTCAGTGGATACCGGCGCGGCGCCGCGCGACACCCATCTTAAGACCGACGCGTTCTTCGATATCGCCAAGTTCCCCACCGCCACCTTCACCAGCACAAGCGTGGTCAAGAACGGGAGCAAGCTTACCGTCTCCGGGAACTTCACGGTGCATGGCGTCACCAAGCCTGTGGTGCTGGATGTGGACGGTCCCGCAACCCCGGTCGAAAATGGCATGGACCACAAGCTGCACTCCGGCTTCTCCGCCACCACCACGCTCAGCCGGGCCGACTTCGGAATCGGAACCGGCTTCCCTGCAGCCATGATTGGCGATGACGCGAAGTTGACCATCGAGGTCGAGATTATCAAGCAGGAAGCGCCCGCCGCCAAGTAACTGGCGCGGCCTTGAAGGGCATGAGTTAACAGCGCGGTGTATTTTATCCCGTAAGGACCCCATGCCCTTCACAAAAACACGCTGTTCATGGAGGCTCAAATGCAAGTCGACGGAGACTGTCGATGGCAAGTCTGAAACTCGAAATTGTGCAGGAAGCCCCCTTTTCGAGCCCCGAAGAAGAGGCGCTCCTGAACCTGCTCCGCACCTCCGATTACCTGCATCGCGCCTTCCACCTGAAGACCCG
>Ga0182012_10007845_pt1 | contig 10612 bp, 7 predicted proteins | sample 612S2SmetaG_FD_120486 | JGI IMG/M metagenome (GOLD analysis project Ga0182012, IMG submission 120486) | Permafrost microbial communities from Stordalen Mire, Sweden - 612S2S metaG | ecosystem: Environmental > Terrestrial > Soil > Wetlands > Permafrost | place: Sweden: Stordalen | collected...
CATTCATCAGCAGCTTCCCTCTTTCAGGCTCATCTAGCGTTGTAATCATTTTGCCCCTTCGGGCTCGTCCCGCATTGGAATCAACCTGTCCCTTCAGGCTCATTCCGCGTTGGACAATTCTCTCAATTGACAACTATAATTCCGTCGCAGATACTTGTTATGTGCGCATGTAGGATGCAACGGCGGCTCGCCGAAGGGCAATGCCCACCTACAATCTCATCGTGGAGACTTACGTGCCCAACCTAGCGAATTCAAAAAAACAGGCCAAACTTATATTGCAGTGGCATCGCGAACGCCACTATCCGGTCGCTGCACAAATCCGCGAGCATTTGCCGGGTTTTCTGAATGCGTCCGATTCTGAAATCCTTGCAGCGAGCTTTAAGCTAAGCGATGCGCAAGAAGTGGTCGCGCGACAGCAAGGCTTCGATAGTTGGCAGTCCCTGAAAGCTGGAGTTTCGGCTGCGCCGCTCAACCTGAAACAATCGCCATCTAAGGCAACGATCACCGGTGCAGAGCCTCAATTGTCCGTTACCGATATCAATAGATCATGCGACTTCTTCTGTGGCAAGTTAGGCTTTACGCTTCTATTCAGTTACGGCAGACCTCCCTACTATGCGCAGGTGCGTCGAGACGCCGCACGTCTGAATCTCAGGTTCGTCGAGCACCCATTAGTCGAGTCAACTGTCCGCAATCGAGAGGAACTGCTGTCAGTATCTATGACCGTCGCTACAGCAGACGAGATCAAGCTGTTGTTTCTTGAGTTTAAAGCCACTGGTGTTGGGTTTCACCAATCGCTGAAAAAGCAGCCTTGGGGCGCTAAGAATTTCATCGTCAAGGATCCGGACGGGAATCTGTTGCTGTTCGCTGGACCCGCAAACTAAAAGCTGCCAAACACCCCCCCTAACATCCGCTTTCAGATAAGGCCTGAGGCAGTGGATCAATTACAAGCCTGGTCGAAGCCCAAAATCTCGCTCATTTTTTCAGTCACAGCTCGACCAAAAAATTAAAATCATTGTTTTCAATCGCTTGCCGGGATTTGGCGCCCCGCCCTGTTCGCCCCCATCGTAAAGTGAGACCGGAATCACATGTACATCCAGACCTCCATCTCATCCACCGCCACGGCAGTACCCCACGTGTCTCCCACCCCGCCCGCTTCTTATCTGCGTTCATCTGCGTTCATCTGCGGCCATTCTTTCTTCCCTTCCATCGCCTCCCAATCCGCGATTCATTCCCGCATCTCGCCTCTTATTCTTTATAGGCGGGAACGAATCGCCTCCCAACCCGCCTTTTTCCCGTCTGATATTTTGGAGATCTTGGAGCCAGGCATGGTCAAACTCGGTGATTCGCGGCTGCAAGCTCTTCTCGAGTCGGCCAAGCTCCTCAGTTCCTCGCTCGCCCTGCCGGATCTGCTCGCCCATTTGCTCCGCACCGTTATGGGCCGCCTGCTCGTCAGCAAAGCCGTGATCGCGGTCGATCTCGATGGCAGCATGCGCGTCGCCCTCGCCCGCGGCGTGCCGTCTCTCTCGCAAAGCGCCCCCTTCACCGAAGAAATCGGCCGCGCCGCCAAGCTCGAACAGTTCTTTCCCATCGAGCAAACCGGCAAAGCCATCGGCCTTCTCGCCATTGGTCGTCCCGCGCGCGGCTTTCTCGAACCCGAAGAGGACGACTTCATCAAGGCTCTGCTCGGCCTCGCCGCTAGTTCCATCGCCAACGCCCAAGCCCACGAAGCCACCCTCCGCAGCAACGAAAAACTCGAGCAAAAAGTCCAGGAACTGCGTGCTCTCATCGATCTCGGCCGCGGTGTCTCCGCCTCCCTCGAACCCGATGACATCGCGCAAATGCTCACCCTCACGCTGGCTGGCCGCTGGATCATTTCCAAACACGGCGTCGTCACCTGGAAAACCGGTCACCCCGAAATCCTCCGTCAAAAAGGTCTCGATTTAAGTTTCATCCTCGCGGACAAAGAACGCTGGACCCAGCTACTCGAACCCACGGTAGCTCCCGCTGGCACTTCCTTGCCCGCCGGCTCTCTGCTCCTGCCCCTGCGCAGCGCCGCCGAGACATTCGGCCTCATCGTCTGTGGCCCGCGCCTGAACAAACAGCCCTACACCGAAGCCGACATCGAATTCGGCGCTGGCCTCGCCGCGCAAGCCGCCGTCTCCTTCGATAACGCCTGGCATTTCCGCGACACGCTCGTCCGCCAGCAAATGGAAAAGGAAGTCGCGCTCGCCGCCAATATTCAGCGCGATCTCTTCCCTTCCGCCCTGCCCCAACTCGCGCATAGCGATGTGGCCGCGCGCAACCGTCAGGCCAAGTTAGTCGGCGGCGATTATTACGACGTCTTGCCAATTCAAGGCAGCGGCCCCGATCTGCCGCACCTGCTCTGTGTTGTCGATATCTCCGGCAAAGGCATGTTCGCCGCGCTCCTCATGAGCAACATTCAAGCCACTCTGCGCGCCCTGCTCAGCCGTGGCCAGTCTCTTTCCGAGGTCGCCCAGCAAGCCAACAACCTCCTCCACGCCACCACCCCCTCCAACCGCTATGCCACCGCGTTCCTCAACCAATACGATCCTGTAACAGGCGCGTGCCAATGGGTTAATTGCGGCCACAACGATGGCGTCGTCCTCCGAAAATCGGGTGAAGTCGAGATGATGCCCTGCAGCGGCATCGCCCTCGGCTTGTTTCCTCGCATGCAATACGAAGCGCAAACCTTCGAACTTCATTCCGGCGATCTCCTCGCCATCTACTCCGACGGCGTCACCGAAGCTAATGACGCCGCCGAACGGGAATTCAGTCTCGAACGTTTTGTGGCTGTTCTCCGAGCCAACAAACACCGCACTGCAGCCGAAATTGTCGACACCGTGATTCAGGAGATCGACGCCTTTGTCGGCGAAGCTCCGCAATTTGACGACATCACACTGCTGGTGATGAAACGCTTATGAACGCCGCATCGTTGGAAGCATGGTTGGAAGATCTGCTGCCCTCCGGCATGCTGTCTCCGCGCACCCGGATCTGGTGGCTGCTGTTCTTTGCCCTATTTCCACTGGCTTATCTCGCCGGCGTCTGGCTCGAAGTCGATGAAGAAGGCTCGGCGCGCATCGTAGGCGCCGCGGATCGCACGTCGTCCATCCGAACCGCACAACAGTTTGCCGAATCGAAGGGAATCTCCGTCCACGGCTGGCATCAATACGTCGCTGTTGAAACGCACGACGATCTGCTGGCCTACTATGGTGATGCCAAACAACCCATTCTCGCCGCCGAGCGTAGTCTCGCTCCAGCCCGCGTCATCACGGTTCTTTTGCGCGCGCCCGATAAAAGCGGTGAATTCCGCGCTTATCTCTCTATCACCGGCCAGGTGACCGGCTTCGATATGGGAAAGTCTCCCGTGGCACAGGATGCCCATATCTCCTTTGATGGCGTCAACCTCAACTCTACGGCCAGTGAGTCGAACAAAGAGCGCGCCAAAGACAATGCAGCTATTAAAGCCAACGCGGCGGCGGAAGACATCGCTCGGCGCTTCTTGCAAAACGATACGGCTCTTGTCAACCTACTCAGCCTCGGATCTGCGAGTTCTATCAAAGCCAATGAAGACGATCCTCAACGCACTGACGTCGCGTGGAGTGCCAATCCGGCTAATCACAAAGAGATCACCTTCCATGTAACCGTCTCGGTGCGCGATTCCCGGGTGATTGCCCAGCACATAACCGCCGGCGTAGAGGAAGACTTTATCAAGTCGGCGCTTCCCAAGAAGTCGCGCTTTTCCGAGACCCTGATCGGGCTCTACAGCCTGTTCATGACTCTGAGCGCCTTCTATGCAATTTATCGTTATGCCAAGCGAACCCTGCAAAAAGAGGTCTCCCATGCGCGCACACTCGTTGTTGCGGCGCTGTTCTGCATCTCCTTTACGGTATACATTTACTCGCTTGCCGTCGATCAGATCGCCACGCGCGTCAGCGCCCAGCGCTTTGCTTCCCTGGAACTGCCCCTCGGAATCGGCGCGGTCATCACTTTTGCTCTCATGGGCCTCTTGGTTGGCATCGCCTATGGCAGCGGCGAGGGCGAAGTGCGCGAAGCCTATCCCGGCAAGTTGACTTCGCTCGACGCACTCCTCGCCGGCCGGCTTCTTTCCCGCGATGTCGCTTCCTCAATTTTGTTTGGCGTCGCCGCCGCAGGCTGGCTCTTGCTTTGTCAGCATTCGCTTGGCTTCTTTCTGCGAACTGACCTCCTCGGCGCACGCAATGACGGTCTCCGTTATACCTTCGCTCGCCTCCCGTGGCTTACTTTGCTCGTGGGGCGGCAATATCACTCCCTCCTCACCGCCGTCACCGGGTTGCTCCTCCCTGCATCGTTCCTCCTGCGCACGTCGGCGCCCAAGAAACGGCGTTTTTTCTGGCTGTTTTTGTTTGCCATCCTTTCCGTTTCTCTCGACGCTGCGGGTTATCCCACCGTTGCTTCATCGCTCCTTGCCATGGCCATCTTCGTCGCTGCTCTGCTTGCGCCCTTTTTCGCCTTTGATCTGCTCGCCGCCATGGTGAGCTATTATGCGCTAGCCCTGGTAAACGAACTTGCACGGCTCAGCGCCGTGTTCCCATCTTGGGATGGCTTCGCTCTTTGGCTGGCTGCCTTGGTAGCAGCGGTCGTTGTCCTTGCCATTTACCTGTCCTTGCATGGCCAACGCGTTCACGAAGAAGATGTAAGGCCGCAATACGCCAAGAATCTTGCCGAAAGAATGGGCATGCAAGCCGAGGTTCTGGCGGCTCGCGAAGCGCAGCTTCGCTTGTTGCCGCAAGCCGCTCCTGAAATCCCCGGTATGCAGTTCGCCGCTTGCTGTCTGCCGGCCAAGGGTGTTGGTGGAGATTTTTATGATTTCTTCCGGCTTGATTCTAACCGCGTAGGCATTTTCGTGGCGCAAGGCGGTGAGCGTGGCCTGGCATCAGCCTTGTGCATCGCCTTGGCTAAAGGCGTCCTGATGCATGCCTCCCAACAACCTCACTCGGCAGCCCAAATTGTCATCGAACTGGAAGCCAGCATGTCCCAACTGCTCGCCGGCGGAAACGAAGCCAACATCAGTTTCGCTTACGGCGTGTGGGACACACGCCGCAATGTGCTGAACTATGCCCGTATCGGCACATCTCCGCGTCTAATCGTTTACCGCTCGGGTGAAGGATTAATCTCCTCCGCGCAATTTGAAAGTTTGGCCGCTTTGTCCGGCCGCTCCGCCGGCGATTCCCAAATTCACGAAGGCGCGGCCCATCTCCATACCGGCGATTACCTCATTTTCTACACCGCGGGCGTCACCTCTCTGCGTCTCCGCCGCTTCGGCAAGCAGGAATATCAGTGGATTGACCTACTCATGAGAGACCTGAGCCGGCCTGACGAGCCGCTTCAAAAGTCGCTTGTCTCGGCGTTAGCCAAATACCAAAATCGCGCATCCGATGATTTAACGGCTGTCGTGTTGCGCGTAGAACAGAGTCAGACTCTCGCGCGGGAGGTGGTCGCTTGAGCGCTAAATGGCCTTTATGGGCGTCCCTGGCGGCAGGTTGCATGGGCCTGGCAATCCTCGGATTCAGCTTCCCCAAGTATTGGCCTGCCGCATCTTGGCAAGTAGTGCCGCGCGCCCAACTGGTGGCCAAAGCGCATGCTGTCTCTGAACACTTCGGCGTGCGCCCCGCACTCGCAAAACCCTCCCTGGCGGTGTCGCTCTCGGAACCCCTGGCCAATTACACGCAAGAGCATCAAGCCGATGCCAACGCCCATGCGCTAACTCCGCTCACCGTTCGTATCAGCGATCAAATGGCGGAAGTCCATTTCGACTCAGCAGGCATACCTCTTTATTGGAAGGCCTCCGAAGATGCTAAACCGTCCAAGACGGATCAATCCGAGGCTTTCGCCTTCTTCGCCGGAGGTCAGGCCTCGTCCTTTTCAGGTCCTGTAAAATCCATGGGAGATGAAGCGTCCGAGGAACAGTACGTCTGGAAAAAAACACCCTCGTCCAACTCCGCCGTGCATGAACGCATTACCGTCGAGACCAAAGACGGCGTCGTAAGAAAAGCCGAGCGCAAAGTTTACGTTTATTCCGAAGAGGAAGATGATGACTCTGACGCTGATGCACATGGATATTGGGGCGTCTTCAGCGGGATTTTCTGGACCGTATCCATCGCCGCTATCGTCGCCGTTTTTAGCATCTATCTCTTATGGAGCATGCGCCGCGCGATCAATAATCGCTTTCCAGGCCGTTTGGCCGTAGCCTCCACCTTGCTCATTGCTGTCGCTTTGCTCACCGGCGCCAACGCCGATAAAACCTCTGATTGGGGCGAGTTGTGGGCCGTCTTGGAGGTTTTAGGCTTTGTCGGAGTTGGCCGTAGTATCTCCGTCATGGCCCGCCCGAAATGGTTCTCGCTTGAACAACTCTGCTTCCTTGCGCCGGTGGCCAAAACGACGGGAGAGTCGCTGGCGGCGGGAGTTCTCTGCAGTCCATTCCTCGTAGCCATTCCTTATCTGATCGTGGGTTGCGGCCTCTTCCCCCAGAGTTCGGTCGTTGCTCGGAACATTGACATCCTCTATAGCCCCATTCCGTTGTTAGACACCGGCAATCTCTCAGCAGTCCTCTGCCTTTTGGGCTTCTGGGGCTTCGGAGTGCCTGTTTTGGAACGTATGATTCGCTTTCGCTGGCTGCGCTGGTTCATCGCGCTACCGCTTGGCACGATCTTCTTTGCCAACGAAACGCGTGCCGTCACCGGGCCGCTCGCCGCGCCCTTGGCCGCCGGATTCTTGACCCTCGCGTTGTTCTGGGTCTTATACGCTCGCTTTGACGTGCTGGCGGTCCTCACGCTGCAATTTGCCGCTGGCGTGGTGTTGAGCATATGCATGCTGGGGCAGAAAGGTTTGAGCATTTGGCCACTCGCCCTAGCCCTGATTACCGCGCTTGCCATCGCATTCTGGTTTGCCACGCGCGGGGCCGTTATATCCGAGGGCGATCCGCTGGCCACCAATCCGGCGCTGTCTGGCTTTCGCGCGGAACGTGAAAAATTGCAAGCCGAATTCTCTGTCGCTCGCCGCGCCCAGGAAGGCATGCTGCCCCAGTCGCCGCCCGATATCCCTGGCTATTCCATTGCCGCTTCCTGCACGCCTTCTCTCGAAGTGGGAGGCGATCTGTACGACTTCCTTAAATTGCCTGATGGCCGCATTGGCATTGGCGTCGCAGATGTCAGTGGCAAGGGAGTTCCCGCCGCTCTTTATATGACGCTCACCAAAGGGCTGCTGGCATCGGTGAGCAAAGACAACTCGGCACTCGGCGGCGTCGTCGAAGAGGTCAACCGCCATCTGCATGGCGTGACTCGCAAGAAGGTCTTTGTCACCATGGCTTTGGGCTTCCTCGACGCTGAAAAGCGCCTCCTGCAATGCGTGCGTGCGGGACACAATCCGCTGGTTTGGCGGCAAGCATCGCGCGACAAGACAACCCTGGTAGCGCCCGGAGGTCTAGGGTTAGGCATCACGGCCAGCCGCGTATTTGCCGCCCAATTAAAAATGGCGGAGCTGCAATTGTCGGAAGGGGACGCCGTCGTGTTCTACTCCGATGGCATTACCGAAGCGATGAATAGCGGCCTGGAACAGTTTGGCGAAGAACGCTTGATGGATGCCGTGGAGAAGACCGATCACCTGGACGCTGCCGCCGCGCGCGATTTCATTCTAAGTACGGTGCGCGAGTTTCTCGCTGGTGTCCACCCACAAGACGATATGACATTAGTGGTGCTCCGTGTTGGGAGATGAGAGGATGATGATAAGTGGCTAACCCTTTTTCAATACACAAATCGACGGAACAGGGACTAACCGTCCTATCGCTCGAGGGATATCTGGATGCCCACACCGCGCCTGAATTCGAAAAAACCGTACAAGCGGAGTTCGAAGCCGGCCGCGTCAAGCAAGTAGTGGAGTGTTCGCGTTTGAGCTATATTTCAAGCGCCGGCTTGGGAGTTTTCATGAGTTTCATCGAGGAGATCCGCGCGGCGGGCGGCGACATCAAGATTTGCGGGTTGGCCCCGAAAGTATTTCAAGTGTTCGACATATTGGGATTTTCGGCGCTCTTCGATATAGTCCCCGATTTGCCCGCCGCCGTTCAGCGCTTTCAGGAAGCACCGGTTAAGGAGACCTAGCCATGGCTTGGGAACGCACGTTTTCTTTGCATGTTCCTTCATCTACCGAGAATCTGTCTATGATTCGCGACTTTGTGAAGAGCATCGGCCTACAGGCCGGCATGGGAGATATGGAGGTGGCTCGCCTGGAACTCGCGGTGGATGAAGCCTGCGCCAATGTCATGGAGCATGCCTATGATGCCGATGACACCAAGGAGGTCTCGATCCGCGCGATAGTGGACGAGGCCTCGGTTCAGATAGAAGTGATCGACACGGGCAAGGGTTTTGATCCGGCCGCCGTAGAACAGTTGAAGCTGCAGGAACTGGTATCGGCGAAGCGGACCGGCGGACTCGGGATGCGGCTCATGAAGTCGTTCATGGATGAGGTTCACTATGAGATGCAGCCTGGCGTAAAGAACGAGTTGAAGATGGTGAAGCGCCTGCGTAAAACTCCATGACCTCTGCGTTCACGCGCCGCGCCGCGTTGCTCTCCAGCTTGGGTCTGTTCGGCTTGTCCGCGGTCTCCGCCGTGCGAAGTTTGAAAATCTGTGTCTTTTCCAAGCATCTGCAATTTCTGGAAGGCGCGGCACTAGCCAGCGCTGCCGCTGATCTGGGTTTCGACGGCATCGATATAACCGTTCGATCCGGTGGCCACGTCGAACCTGCGCGTGTTGCTGAAGATCTTCCGCCGCTTGTCGCTATCATCCGCAAGCACGGCTTGGATGTTCCGATGGTCACCTCCGATATCATCGACGCCGCCAGTCCCCATGCACGCGCAGTCCTCAAGACTCTAGCGGATTTAGGCATTCACTATTACCGCTGGGGAGGTTTCAAATACGGCGCGGACCCATCGATCGGGGCGCAAATTGCCGCGTTTCACCAGCGCGCCGCTGATCTAGCCGCGATCAACGCCGAGTATAAAGTGTGCGCCATGTATCACACTCATTCCGGCGTCAATCTTGTCGGCGCTCCCGTGTGGGACATTGTGGAGATCCTCAAGTCGCTCGATCCTTCGTCTATTGGCATCAACTATGACGTCGGCCATGCAACAGTTGAAGGCGGCTCGGGAGGCTGGATCGATAGCTTCCGAGTTGCCCAGCCCTGTATTCGCGGCGTGGCCGTCAAAGATTTTGTTTGGCAGAAACAAGACGGCGATTTTCAACCGGCTTGGGTTCCGCTGGGACAGGGTATGGTTCGCTTTCCGGCATTCTTCGCGATGCTCTCTCAGACCGCTTTCGATGGCCCGCTGCAGCTACATTTTGAGTATCCGCTGCTGGGCGTCGAGGATGGCAAACGCCGCCTCAGCGGCGACCCGGCGCAAGTGTTCGCTGCTATGCGCCGCGACCTGGGTCAACTCCGCACGTATCTGAAACAGGCATCATGATACCTTTCGCTTTTGCTCTTCTCCTCGCTCCCGAGTTGTTTCAGAAAAACTGCGCCGGTTGTCACGGCAGTGACGCGCAAGGTCTTCGCGCAAACGCCCATCTCGCAGGCCAAACCGTTGAGCAACTGCAAGCCTATCTACGACGAGGCAATCCGGCTGCCGGCATGCCGGCCTTTAATGATTTGCCCGCGGCCGATTTGGCGTTATTGGCTGGCTATCTTCATTCATTGATCGCCGGCAGTGCTATCAGTCCTACGACGGCTCCCACAAAACTCACGTGGCATGCGCCTCAGCCGGGCGATTGGTTGACTTATAACGGCAACTTCTCGGCCAACCGTTACAGCAAACTCAAGCAGATCACTACCGCCAACGTGTCCCATCTCAAGTTGCAATGGATCTTCCCCACGCCATATTTCGGCCTGGAAACCACACCGCTGGCTGCTGATGGCGTGCTTTACCTTACAGCTCCCAACCAGGTATTGGCGTTGAATTCACTCACGGGCGAGCAAATCTGGAAATACGCGCGGCCGCAAACTCCCGGCTTAACCGGCGACTCCAAACTCGGCACAAACCGGGGCGTAGCTATTCTCAATGAGAAAGTTTTCTTTGTTACTGACAATGCTCACCTGCTCGCGTTGGATCGTGCCAACGGCGAATTGCTTTGGGAAGTCCCCATGGCCCAGGAGCGGCAGGAATATGGCGGCACGATAGCGCCTCTGGTTGTCGATGACAAAGTGATTGTGGGAGTGGCCGGCGCGGACGCGGGCATCCGAGGGTTTGTAGCAGCCTTCAAAGCGACCGATGGCGCGCTGGTGTGGCGCCGTTGGACTGTGCCGGCCGATCCTTTGTTGGGCGGCGGTTCTACCTGGCTCACCGGGTCGTATGATCCGGCGACTGACACTCTGTACTGGCCGACTGGTAATCCGTACCCGGATGACGAAGACAAAGACCGGCCAGGCGACAATCTTTACACCGACTCGATCCTTGCCCTGAACGCCAAGACCGGCGAAATCAAGTGGCACTATCAATTTACGCCCCACGATTTGCTGGATAGGGATGCCACCGAACCGCCTGTCCTGGTCGATACGGAATACCG
>Ga0182012_10007846_pt1 | contig 10609 bp, 7 predicted proteins | sample 612S2SmetaG_FD_120486 | JGI IMG/M metagenome (GOLD analysis project Ga0182012, IMG submission 120486) | Permafrost microbial communities from Stordalen Mire, Sweden - 612S2S metaG | ecosystem: Environmental > Terrestrial > Soil > Wetlands > Permafrost | place: Sweden: Stordalen | collected...
ATGACTGGCGTTGGGCCGGAGACGGCGCGACGGCTGCATGCGATAGATCGCGTCGAGGCCTTCCAGTACGCCAATGAGTTTTTCCACATTTTCCGGGTTGCGGGAGTGCACAATGTCGAGATCCAGGGTGTTCACGGGAGCGCCATTCATTGCCGCCGCAAGGCCGCCAACTACTACAAATTCGACGCCCGCGTCGAGCAGCGCGCGCATTGCTCCGACGAAGTCATTTGGCGGCATTCAGTTCCCGGAATGCGATGAGCTCATTGCCCTGGCGCTGCACCATGGCCAGACGCTCAGCCGGGCTCATCGCGAGCATTGCCCGGATCAGCGTCAGGTCCACGCCATCCTCGCTGTATTCGGTCAAACTCTGTGCTTCCGTATCCGCCATCTTGACTGTCCTATTATCGCATTTCGATCCGGCTTCGAACGCTGTTCTGAAATCCGCTATAATCAACCAGAGCCGTAACTTAACCCCTGTAGAAAACGCCGAATACAGCAACCCGATGCCGTCCTTCCCGACCGTCCGAATCAGACCCCTACCTGCGACAGGGGTGTTAGCCTTACTTTGGTTCGGGACAGCGATCGCAGCCCCGCCTTCGAAGCCCGCCGTGGATGCCACCGGCTTCGAAAAAAACGTCAAACCTATCCTTAAGAACACCTGCTCCGGCTGCCACAACGCGACCGTCATGTCGGGTGGCGTAAACCTGCAGCCTTATCTCGATCCCTCCACCATCGCGGAAGACCGGCCCTCCTGGGACAAAATCGTTCAGAAAATCGAATCGGGCGAGATGCCGCCGAAGGGCATCCCGCGTCCGCCGCAGCCCCAGATTACGGCGCTCCTGAACTTCGTGCACAGTGAGTTCGAGAAAGCAGACGCTTCCGTGAAGCCCGATCCGGGCCGCGTCACAGCCAAGCGCCTGAACCGCAACGAATACCGCAATACGGTCCGCGATTTTCTGGCCGTCGATTTCCGCGCCGACAAAGACTTTCCGACCGACGATTCCGGCTACGGTTTCGACAACATCGGCGACGTTCTTTCCACTTCGCCCGTGCTGATGGAAAAATACCTCAATGCAGCCGAAGCGATTGCCTCGCGCGCTATGGGCGCGGATCCGCTGCCGAAGAAACCGCTCGAAATTACTTACGAACTGAAACAGAAGAATCTGCGCCGGCTCGATTACAGCACCGTGGAAGCTTCGCACCGGGTGGACTGGGACGGCGAATATACCGTGATCTTCGGTTTCCCCGGCGAACGGACGGCGGATGCGAAGCCGGTGAAGATGGCTTTCTACATGGATGGCCAGTTGCTTCAAACCATCGACGTTGAAACGAAACCCTCGAAGCTGGTTTATTTCAATCCGTTCTCGGACGCGCAGTTCCGGGTTTACCTTCCCGAAGGCGATCACGTTTTCCGCGCCGCGTTTCTGAACGACGATTTCGTTAAAGCTTTCAAGGACGACAAGGAAGCGTACAACGACAAGAAGAACAAGTTCATCGGCGCAATCACGTTTCAGGGGCCGTTTCCCGCCAAGGTCGAAAAGGCCAGCCGGAAGAAGATCCTGATCTGCGATCCTGCAACTGGTCAGGCGTGCGTCGAGAAGATCGTCACGAACCTTGCGCATCACGCCTACCGCCGCCCGCCGACGAAGACCGAAATCGCTTCGCTGATGAAGTTCGTCGCTATGGCGAAGGCGTCGGGGCAATCGACCGAGCAGGGCATTCAACTCGCGCTGGAGGCGATGCTGGTTTCACCGGAGTTTCTGTTCCGGGCGGAGCGCGATCCGAATCCCACGGACCCCGAAAAAATTCACCGCTTATCCGTGACGGAACTGGAGGCGCGCGTCAGCTATTTCCTGTGGAGTTCGATGCCGGACGACGAGCTTCTGGGCCTGGCCGAAGCGGGCAAGCTGAAAGATCCCGCCACGCTGGACGCGCAGGTGAAGCGCATGATGACGGACAGAAAGGCCATCGCATTCGCCGACAACTTCGCCGGGCAATGGCTCGAAATCCGCAACCTCGATTCCATCAAGCCCGACCCGCAGAAGTTCCCGCTGTGGACGCCGGAGCTGAAAGACGCGATGCGCACGGAAACCAGCATGTTCTTCCAGCATGTGCTGGCCGAGAATCGTCCGCTGACCGAATTCATCGACGCGAAGTATACGTTCCTGAATGAAAATCTGGCGAAGTTTTACGGCATCCCGGACGTTAAGGGGCCGGACTTCCGCAGGGTGGAACTCGCGACCGATCAGCGCGGCGGCGTTCTCACGCAGGGAAGCGTTCTGGCGGTTTCGAGCTATCCCAGCCGTACTTCGCCCACGATCCGCGGCAAGTACATTCTGAACAACATCCTGGGTACGCCGCCGCCTCCTCCTCCTCCCGATGTTCCTGCTCTGGACGATGCCAAGGTCGGCAGCGAAGTTTCCCTCCGGAAGCAGCTCGAAGCGCACCGCGCGAACGCCGTCTGCGCCTCCTGCCACAGCAAGATGGATGTGCTCGGTTTTGGCCTTGAGAACTACGATGCCATCGGCAAATGGCGCACCGTGGACGGCAAGTTCCCGATCGATGTGGGCGGCACGATGCCCAGTGGCAAGACGTTCCAGACCGCCGCGGAAATGCGCACAATTCTGGTGGGCAGTATGCCGCAGATTTCGCGTTGTCTGATCGAGAAGATCATGACCTACGCGCTGGGGCGCGGCATGCAGACCTACGATAACCGCACCATCGACCAGATCAATAAGGACCTGGCCACGGACGGCTACAAATTTCAGACGCTAATATACGACGTAGTTCGCAGCCTGCCGTTTCAGTCGCGACGCGGTGAACTCGTAACCTCGCAAAAAGATTCCAAACCGAAAGAGATTGCACAGAAATGATCACACGTAAAGCACTGCCTCGACGCACGTTCCTCCGGGGAATCGGCACGGCCGCGATCGGGTTGCCGTTCCTTGACGCGATGTCGCCCGCAATGGCTGCCACTACGAAATCGCCGGTGCGCATGGCGTTTTTCTATGTGCCGAACGGCATGATCATGGATGCGTGGAATCCTTCGTACGAAGGCGCGTTCCAGGAGTTGCCGCGCACTCTGAAGCCGCTGGAGCCGTTCAAGGACGACATGCTCCAGATCGGCAATCTGACGCACAATACCGGGCGCGCGCTGCTTGATGGCGCGGGCGACCACGGGCGCTGCTCGGGTTCGTATCTCACCGGGATTCAGGTGAAGAAGTCGCTGGTCGAAATCAAGAACGGCATCTCGTTCGATCAGATTGTCGCCAATGAAATCGGCAAACAGACGCGCTTTCCGTCGCTCGAACTGGGCATGGAAGACGCACGCCAGGCAGGCGACTGCGATTCCGGCTATTCCTGTGCGTACACTAACAATCTGGCATGGCGCAGCGAAACGCAGCCTTTGCCTCCCACGCTCGATCCGCGGGCGCTGTTTGAGCGCATGTTCGGTTCCGGTCAGCCGATGACGCCGGCAGAGCGGGCGCGGCAGTCGAAGTATCGCCGCAGCATTCTCGATTACGTTACGGACGATACCCATAAGCTGGAAACGTCGCTTGGTCCCACGGACCGGCGCAAGCTGGATGAATACCTTTCTTCGATCCGCGAAGTGGAGCGCCAGATTGAGCGCGCCGAGAAGGACAATCAGCAGATCGATCCGCACATGGATAAGCCCTACGGCGTGCCGGCCGATTTTGCCGAGCATTTCCGCATGATGTCCAACATGGTGGCGATCGCGTTCCAGGCGGACCAGACCCGCATCGTGACTTTCCTGATGACCCGCGAAGGCAGCTCGCGGCCCTATCGTGAACTTGGCATCCCGGACGGCCACCACCCGCTCACGCACCACCGCAATCAGGCCGAACTGATGGAAAAGGTCCGCGTGATCAACCAGTATCACGTGCAGCAGTTCGCGAGCATTGTCGAGAAATTGAAGTCCACCAAAGAAGGCGACGGCACGCTGCTCGATAACAGCATGCTGGTTTACGGCGCAGGCCTTTCCGACCCGAACGCCCACCTTCATGAGGATCTGCCGACGATTATCGTGGGCAAGGGCGGCAACTACTTCAAGACGGGCCGCCGCGTTCTGGCGCGCCGCGAAACGCCGATGTGCAACCTGTTCCTGACGATGATGGATCGCATGGGTCTGCATGTCGAGAACTTCGGCGATTCCACCGGCCGCCTCGACGGTCTGGATCTGGCGTAGGCCATGCAGTTCGGCAGAGGCAAACCAAGCGCCGGAGCGTTTTACGACTCCGACTTTACGACTATCGACGAGGTGCTCGCGGTCGGCCTGCTCAATGGCCTGCAGGGCAAGAACGATTGCCGTGTGGCCATCGTTACGATGAGCCGGCCCAATCTGGCGGTGTGCGGTTACATCGATATGGTGGAGCGGTACTATCGCGGATCCGCCGGTAACTTTGCGCAGGTTCCTCCGATCGGGATGAGAACCACCGGCCAGCCCGGCGAAACTTCGGCCGCGTTTACCGCGCCGTTCGCAAGCAAGAAGCGCGTGAACCCGGTGAAGACCGTGATCGATACGGGCGATCCCAATACGCTCTTCCGCAATTACCTCCAGGCGCAGTACGACCAGAACGGTTTTTTCATTCTGGCCGGTCCTGCGACGAATCTGGCGGCGGCGCTGGAATTCCGCGGCATGAAAGAGCTGATTGCGGCGAAGATGAAGTACTTAGTGGCGGCGCTTCCGGAACGCAACATCAAGGCGGACGTAGCGGCCGCGAAGAAGGTTCTGGCGGAATGGCCGACGCCCGTTTATGTGGTCGGCGAGGACATCGGGACTGCGATTGAATTCCCCGGCGCCAGCATCGATAAAGAGTTCGCGGCCAACAGTCCTGAGAATCCGTTTTCCGACGCTTACAAAGCTTACAAGCCCATGCCTTACAACGCGCCCTCGTGGGCGTTGGCCGCGACGCTGTATGCGGGGCGTCCCAAAGAGGGCTATTTCAAGGCGTCAGAGCCTGGTACGATTACGGTTCGCGACGATGGCAAGCTCGGGTTTACGGCATCCGCGCAGGGCAGGCATCAGATGCTGAGCGTCGACCCGGCGCAGAAAGACAAAGTTCTGCAGGCTTACATCGATCTGACCAGCGCCAAGCCGGTATTTCCGCAACGCTTCCGCCCGCCTGTCGCCGACGACAAAAAGGCAGACGATAAGAAAAGCGACGTTAAAAAAATAATCGAAGAGAAGCCTCAGTAACGCGCCGCACATACGGGTCGTGCAATCGGGGATATGATTACGGGTGTGAAGTGTCCGATCGGCCTCGTATTCGCCGTCTCCCTCCTGGCTCAGCCTCCGAAAACTTTTACCCCCAACCGGGCGCCGCTTCCTCCGAACGTGTTTTACGCGTTGCCGCTGGGTTCGGTAAAACCCACAGGCTGGCTGAAGGAACAACTGCGCATTCAGGCCGATGGACTCAGTGGGCATCTGGATGAATTCTGGCCCGATGTGGGGTCGAACTCGGCCTGGCTTGGCGGCACCGGCGAAGGCTGGGAACGAGGCCCTTACTACATGGATGGGCTTCTGCCGCTGGCCTATCTGCTCGACGATCCGGTCTTAGTCGCTAAGGCCCGCAAGTGGGTTGACTGGACTCTCGATCATCAGCGCGCGGACGGCGGCCTAGGTCCTGAGTCGAACTTCGGCAAACCCAACGCCGACTGGTGGCCGAAGATGGTCATGCTGAAGGTGCTCACGCAGTATCAGGAAGTAACGGGCGACCCGCGCGTCATCCCGGCGCTCGAGAAATACTTCGCGTACCAGGCCGGGCAGCTGGCGGCGAATCCCCTGCACGAATGGGCGCAGTATCGCTGGGGCGACGAAGTTCTTTCGATCGTCTGGCTCTATAACCGCAACGGAGATCCGAAACTGCTCGATCTGGCGAGGCAGCTACAAGGGCAGGGCTTCGACTGGGAAGCGTTGTATGCCGATTTCCCTTACAAGGAAAAGGTCGCTAAGAAGGATTCCAGCCTGAAGAGCCACGGCGTGAACAATGCGATGGCTCTCAAGACCGGGGCGTTGTGGTCGATGATCTCGGGCAGTGCGGAGGACCGCGAATCGTCGCGCAAAATGCTGGCAACTCTGGAGCGCTTTCATGGTCTTCCGAACGGAACGTTTGCGGCGGATGAGCACCTGGGGGGGCGGGACCCGTCGCAGGGAACAGAGCTTTGCACCATCGTCGAAGAAATGTTCTCGCTGGAGGAACTGATTCAGATTTATGGCGACCCGAATATCGCCGGGCGGCTGGAGCGAATTGCGTTCAACGCGCTGCCCGGCGCATTCAGCAAGGACATGTGGGCGCACCAGTACGACGAGCAGGCCAACCAGGTTCTTGTGTCGGATGCGAAGCGCGACTGGAGCACGAACGGAGATCAGTCGAACCTCTACGGCCTTGAGCCGAACTTCGGATGCTGCACGGCTAACATGCATCAGGGCTGGCCGAAGTTCGTTGCGAGCCTGTGGATGGCGACGGCTGATAACGGCCTGGCCGCCATCAGCTATTCGCCTGCCGAGGTGCGCACCGAGATCAGCGGAACTCCGGTCCACATCGTCGAAGACACCACGTTTCCGTTCGATGAAACGGTCACCCTTAAGATCGATCCGGCATCGCCCGTCACGTTTCCGCTGAAACTGCGCATTCCGGGCTGGACCAGCGGCGTGAGTATCCGGGTGAATGGCGCGGGACAGCGGAACATCGAGCCGGGGAAGTTCTTCACGATATCGAGGGAATGGCATGCGGGCGACACGGTGCTGATCCGCATGCCGATGCCGGTGCTGGTATCGCATGGTTATCGCGATTCGGCGGTGGTGAGCCGGGGACCCCTGCTCTATTCGCTCGATATAGGGGAGAAGTGGAAAAAACTGGCGGACAAGGGGCGGACTGCGGACTGGGAAGTGGACCCAACCACGCCCTGGAACTACGCGCTTGTGATCCGTGCGACGGACCCGCAGAGCGCGTTCACGGTGGAGATCGGGAAGATGGGCGACCAGCCTTTCAGTCCGGAAGGAACACCGGTGTCTCTGCATGTGAAAGCGATTCAATTGAAGGACTGGAAACTGGTGGACTCCTCGGCCGGGCCGCTGCCACAGAGTCCCGTGAAGGGGTCCGGGCCGGGGCGCGAGGTCCGGCTGATTCCGTATGGGGCGGCCAAGCTGAGAATCACGGAATTTCCCGAAGTTCAGGCGAAGTGATTCGATAGACTCTTAGCTTGCGCTATCCATTTCTCTACCTATCTTTCGCGGCCCTGCTCGCCGCGCAGCCCTCGGTGGTCACGAATCGTTACGACAATTTCGGCACGGGCGCCAACCTCAAAGAGACGATTCTCGACGCGGGCAACGTGAATCCGGCGGGCTTCGGCAAGCTGTTCAGCTTTTCCGTGCAGGGCTCGGTCTACGCGCAGCCGCTCTATCTGCCGGCGCTCGACATTCCGGGCAAAGGCACGCACAACGTCGTCTTCATCGCCACCATGGACGACCGCGTTTACGCGTTCGACGCGGACACGTCCGGCGACCCGCTGTGGCAGCGCGAACTCGGCACTCCTATCCCGATTGTCGATGTCACGAAGAATAACGATCTGAATGTCGTCGGCAATGTCGGTATTATTTCGACGCCGGTGATCGACGCGGCCAGCCACACTATCTACCTGGTATCGCGCAGCAAGGAGAAGCCGGGCTATGTGCAGCGCGTCCATGCTCTCGACGTGCGGACAGGCAAGGATCGCGTGCCACCAGCCATCGTCAAGGCGCGCATTGAGAGTCAGGCCAACGATGCACTCGAAGGCTATCTCTACTTCAATGCCAAGACCAACAATCAGAGGCCCGCGCTTACGCTTACGAACGGCCAGATCCTGATTGCATGGGCATCGCATGAAGATATCCAGCCCTACCATGGCTGGATCATGGCCTATGACGCGAAGACGCTGAAGCAGACCGCGGTATTCTGCGTGACGCCTACGGGCACCGAGGGCGGCATCTGGCACTCAGGGCGCGGTGCGGTGGTCGATGCCGATGGCAATATCTACTTCGAAACCGGCAATGGCGAATGGAACGGTATCACCGATTTCGGCGAATCGCTGCTCAAGCTTCGTCTCGAAGGCGGGAAGTTTGTCGTTGCCGATTTCTACACGCCGGCGGATTACGTTGCGTTGAACAAGCGCGATGCCGATTTCGGATCGACGGGACCGCTTCTGATCCCAGGCACGACGACCATACTCTGTGGCGATAAGCACGGCGTGCTGACGCTTCTGAACTCGCGCGATCTGGGCAAACTGGACTCCACGCCCAGCCACGTTATCCAGGCTCTGCCCGTGAACGGCGGCCGCGTTCTCGGCGGACCAGTCTGGTGGAACAATACGCTTTACATCTGGGGTGAAGCCGATGTGGTCAAGGCTTTTCACTTCAACGGGACGACACTGGACGCCGCGCCGGTAGCAAAGGGTAAGATTGCGTCGCACGGTTCGCCGGGTGGAGCTCTGACAGTTTCGGCCGATGGCGCGAAGCCCGGTACCGGCATTGTCTGGGGAATGCTGACCGTTGCGAAGAGCGCGGATCATGGTAATGCCGCGGGCGCGTTGCACGCATATGATGCCGGGACTCTCGAAGAGTTGTGGAACAGCGAACAGAATCCGGATCGCGACCGCCTCGGCACGCTGGTTAAGTTTGTACCGCCGACCGTTGTGAACGGCAAAGTCTACGCACCGACCTACGATAACCGGATCGATGTTTACGGACTCTTCAAATAGCTCCTCAGCGCCGCTGCCGTTGCCCCCGGGGCCGGAGTATTCTGGAGAAATATAACATCGGCTGAGGCACCAACATGACCACCGCTCTTCCCACAGGAATCGTCTCAATTCAAGGGAAACAATCGGTTGACGCCACCGTCGAAAAGCTTGAAGCTTTACTCGCCGCGAACGGTGTCAAGCTCTTCGCCGTAGTAGATCACAGCGGCGAAGCCGACAAGGCTGGCCTGCACATGCCGAACACAAAACTTCTGATTTTCGGCAACCCGGTGGCAGGAACGCCTTTGATGCTCGCATCTCCCACCTCCGCACTCGATCTGCCGCTCAGGATTCTGGTGGCCGAAGATGCCGAAGGCAACACCTGGATAACATATATCGACCCGGATTACCTGGTCGAACGTCACCAGGCGCCTCGGGAATTTGCTGCAAACCTGGCTGCGATCAGAGTCCTGGCCTCGAAGGCTGCGGAATGACTCAGTGCATGTGATTGAACAGGAACCAAAGGACGATCAAACCGCCGGGCACGCCTAGCAACCACGCGAACATGTATTTCATAGGTTGTGCTCTCCTCGCCGTTGAGCGGAGCAATTTTCTCGCCATGGAGCACCGTGCATTCGACGACATGTGAATGAGACTCATCCCGGCCTATTCGCTATAATGGGTAATCCGCCCGAATCCGATATACATAGGGGTATTTAGCATTTCATGAAAGCGAGCAATTCTCAGTGGAAGGCGCTGCTGGCAGACCGGGTTCCGGAGCAGATGGCTGCCGAACTCGATGTCTTCGAAAACGAGATCGCGCTTAAGAAACAAGGCAAGATCGAAGACCGCGTCTTCGCGGAGACACGGCTGCGGCGCGGGGCTTACGGCCAACGCTACGACAACGGTCAGCGCTCCGATGGCACGGCCACCCGGACGCTGAATTACCCGTCAACGATGACCAAAGGCCCCATGACCCTTTGGGATGCGCCGGGCATGCAGCGCATCAAAATTCCCTTCGGCGGATTGAACGCCGCGCAACTCGAAATGCTGGCCGACCTGTGCGAGGAGTACTCGGACAACATCGCGCACGTCACCACGCGGCAGGACATTCAGCTTCATTTCATCCACATCGAAGATACGCCCGCTCTGATGCGCCGGCTGGCGTCGGTGGGGATCACGACCCGCGAGGCGTGCGGCAATTCGGTTCGCAACGTAACGGCCTGCCCCATCGCCGGCGTGTGCCGCGATCAGACGTTCGACGTTACGCCCTACGCCAATGCCATCACGTATTTCCTGCTCGGACATCCCGATGTGCAGTCGTTTGGCCGGAAGTTCAAGATCGCCTTTTCCGGCTGCCGCGAGAACGCCTGCGGGCTGGTACGGCTGCACGATTTCGGCGCGATTGCGGTAACGCGCGAAGAGGACGGCAAGACCCGGCGCGGATTTGAGTTGTGGGTAGGCGGTGGCCTTGGTCCCGTTCCGCAGCAGGCGCGACTCTACGACGAATTCGTTCCGGAAGAAGAGATCCTGCCCATCTCGCAGGCGATCGCACGCGTGTTCGCGCGTCTCGGCGAGAAGAAAAACCGCAACACCGCGCGCCTGAAATTCCTGGTCAGCAAACTGGGCATCGAAGAATTCAGGAAGCTGGTGAGTGCCGAGCGCGAAATTCTGCCCTACGATTCGCGCTGGACGGATTTCCTGAAAGACATTCCCGGCTATTCGGAAGAAGCTTTGAAGCCGCCGTCTCTCTTGCAGATCGGTCCGGCGCATCCCGACGGTTTCGACCGCTGGTATGCCGCCAACGTTTACCGCCAGCGCCAGCAGGGCTATGCGACGGTTACGATTGCGCTGCCGCTCGGCGACATCACGGCTG
>Ga0182012_10007847_pt1 | contig 10609 bp, 8 predicted proteins | sample 612S2SmetaG_FD_120486 | JGI IMG/M metagenome (GOLD analysis project Ga0182012, IMG submission 120486) | Permafrost microbial communities from Stordalen Mire, Sweden - 612S2S metaG | ecosystem: Environmental > Terrestrial > Soil > Wetlands > Permafrost | place: Sweden: Stordalen | collected...
AACTTCTCGGCTTCGTACACGCTGATCTTCAATCCTCAGCTTCGCCGATCCTTCAGGCTCATCTCGTGTTGGAATCAAATCCTGCCTTCAGGCTCATCTTGTATTGGACAAGAGTAGAACTTGACCACTAACCCACAGCGATGTATTGTGCTCGGGTGCAACGATCCCTGGGGTTCCGTGCCAGCACAGACCTCCGGCCAGTCAACGACGCTCTCGCAGTCCCTCAGTCAACTCATGTCAAGCGCCGGCTTGGCGCCGGAGTGGAAGAACTACCGGCTGGATGGCGTTCAGGTGGACTACCTTAACAGTAACGGCCAACCGTCGGTGCTGGGCAACTCCATTATCGAAGGAGACAACGCTGGGAATCCGACGCTGATGAAGAGTTCATCCTGCATCTCCTGCCACAATCTCTCTACTATCAACAAGAGCAAGCAGTCGCTCAGCCCGGACTTCATCATTGGGAGCCCGACACCTTACCCCCCCGGCTATGTCGGACGCGACTTCGCATGGTCGCTTGGCCTTGCGCATTAACTCTTTGCCCGTCCCTCTGAGCTGATCCCACCCCCTTCGCCCAAATCAGATTTCAATCTGGGCGAATCCACGGGATCAGCTCACATGGATGGTTTCAACGGGAATTTGCTGCAAACAAGCCTGAGCACTCGTTGTCCTTTGTCTCGGATTGGTTTGAGGATTCGTACCGATAGACGCGATTCTCGTCGCTCAATTTCAGACTTGCCCTCCTTCCTCAAAAATGGAGGATTCAAATCGACCCATTGCTCTTGCAGGAACCTGTTTGACCCGCAAACCACCTTCGCGTAGACTAAGAAATTGCGAAGGGACGTGTGCTGGGTTCAATCTGGCCGCCATCCCACCCCGGCAGCGGGGATTCTCAAACCCCCACCGCGGGAAATTCAAAGGATTAGAACCGAACATGGCAAATCACGTCTCGTCCCTCAAGCGCGCCCGTCAGACCGTCGTAAAGACGGAAGTCAACCGCGCCAACCGCACCCGCGTTCGCGGCAGCCTGCGCCTCATGCGCGAAGCCCTCACTAAGGGCGACGTCGCCGCCGCCCAGAATCAGTTCAAGGCCACCACCTCGGCGCTCGACAAGAGCGTGCAGAAGGGCGTTCTCCACAAGAACACCGTCTCCCGCTACAAGAGCCGCCTCAACGCTCGCCTTAAGACTCTGGTCCTGGCCGCTCCCACCGCTGCCGCTCCGGCTAAGGCTGCCAAGGCGCCCAAGGCTGCAAAAGCCGCCAAGTAAGCGAAATTCAGATTCAAATCAAAAGGCAGGACGCTCTCGGGCATCCTGCCTTTTTGCATTTCCGCCGCGTGTTTTTTTGAACCTCGACGCGCAATATAACCGATACGTCGCGGAGTGTAAGAGATCCGCCGGACAGTGTTATGCGGCGCTCAAGCAATGTAACGTGTTTGACGATTTATATTAATCGTCACAGCCGCTCAAAGATGCCGGCCGCTCCCATTCCGCCGCCCACGCACATCGTCACCATCCCATATCGCACCTGCCGCCGAGCCATCTCCGCCAGAATGGAAGCCGTCAACTTCGCCCCCGTACACCCCAGCGGATGCCCGAGCGCAATCGCTCCGCCATTCACATTCACCCGCTCCGGATCGAGGCCGAGTTCGCGAATCACCGCCAGCGCCTGGGACGCAAATGCCTCATTCAATTCAATTAACCCGATATCATCGAGCGCCAGCCCAGCCTGCTTCAGCGCCTTCGGAATGGCGAAAATCGGCCCCACTCCCATCTCCTCAGGCAGGCAGCCGGCCGTCGCGTAAGCGATCAGCCGCGCTAATGGAGCGATCCCTAACTCCTTTGCTCTCAACGCGGACATGACAACCACAGATGCCGCGCCATCGGATGTCTGCGAAGAATTCCCCGCCGTCACTGTCCCCTGCGCATGGAACGCTGGTTTCAGCTTTCCCAGCGCTGCAAGGGAAGTATCCGCGCGCGGACCCTCATCTGCATCCACAATGGTTTCTAAGACTTGCAGCTTTCCGGGCTTGCCGTTCGGCGAGGCTGCGGTTACCGCAAACGGGACAATTTCACCCTTAAACCGCCCCGCCATTTGCGCCGCCAACGCCTTTTTGTGGCTTTCCAGCGAGAACGCATCCTGATCTTCTCGCGAAACGCCGTAGCGCCGCGCCACGCGTTCGGCGGTAAGTCCCATGGTAAGAAGAGCTTGCGGATAGTGCTCGGCCAGCCATGGATTGGGACTTGGCTTGTTGCCGCTCATCGGAATCATGCTCATGGACTCCGCCCCGGCCGCAACCACAGCCGTAACCCGTCCCGAATCAACCTGGTACGCCGCCTGCGCCACCGCTTCCAGGCCGGAAGCGCAAAGGCGGTTCACTGTTACCCCGCCAATTTCGACTGGCAGCCCCGCCCGCAGTACCACTGTCCGCGCCAGGTTCCATCCCTGCTCGCCTTCCGGCATCGCGCAGCCCAGAACCAGGTCGCCAATTTCTTTCGAATCAAGGGCTTGCACGCGATCTAACGCGCCCCGCACTGCGGCAGCTGCCAGATCATCCGGCCGAGTCGTCGCAAGCGCACCCTTGCCGGAGCGACCAACTGCAGTTCTCACAGCACTCACAATCACAGCTTCCGGCATGGATATAACTCCTTTATTTGCTTCAGATGCTACTCGGTTTCCTCGGTTTCCCAGGTGCCGTTCCTATAGAAGCGGTACACGGTTCGACGGTCGAGAATCGTATCTTCCACACAATCGTGATCCAACATGGGCGGTCGATGCGCCATGGCTGCTTGCGCGTCATGGAGCCGCTCTGGACTGGCCGGATCGATGCCCCAATTGAAGCCCAACTGGCCGCTCGCGTCATGCGCCTGCAACCGGTCCGTTTCGGTGAAGGTCTTCAGAACCATAGGCTTATCCGCCGGGGATCGGCCGAAAAAAACCAGTAAAGAAACCTTACCTCCAACCGCGCACAAGACGGCCCAGTCGTCGGACCCAGGCCTCTCCAGGCTGGCATGGATCACGTTTTCCGGTCGATGTGCTTCATAGGTTTGCGGGATCATGCAGCCCATCGCATCCAAGGAATTCGCGACCGCCGGAGAAAGGCTCGGAAAGGAGCTAATTGGAAGATTCCGAATGAGATAGGGGGTCATCTTGCCATCGACGGCGACGCTCCCGGTTTCGAGCAGCGGGTCAGGTTTCTGGCCCAAAGCCGGAACGGTTCCAGAACTTGCAAGAAGCAATGCCAATAAATAGCCAATCCGGTCGCGCATCGGTTAATTCCTCAGCGGCTTTCCGGTTTTCAGGGTAAATGCGATGCGCTCCTGCGTTTTCCGCTCGCCGCAAAGGGATAGAAATGCTTCCCGCTCCAAGTCGAGCAGATACTGCTCCGAAACCAGGCTCCCTGGCGTAAGTTTGCCTCCGCAAAGCACATACGCTGCTTTGCGTGCCACCTTTTGATCGTGTTCCGAGGCAAATCCAGCCTCGCCCATGAGAAAAATACCCGTCTCAAGCGTCGGTAGCGCTGCCAACCCCGACGCAGGAACATCGGATCGCGGAATGGGTGCGACATAGCCCTGATCCGCCAGCAAAACCGCCAGCGCTTTGGCATCCAGCAGCAGCCGGTCGCGATTGCGGGTAATTCGATCTTGCGGTGCAAGCAGACCGAGCGTGCGCGCTTCGGCTGCGGAAGTGGAAACCTTTGCCATGGCGATCGTTTCCAGGGCGCGTTTCAAGGCCGACGCGTATTCGCCGGACTGGGCAAATTTCGAAATTGGATCTTTCGGCTCCGGAGGCACGAATTGCAAGGCCAGATCGCAAGCTCGCAGAGCCATTTCTTTGGTTCCGCCGCCGCCGGGGATGAGGCCGACGCCGGCTTCGACCAGACCCATGTACAGTTCTGCGTGGACCTGCCGCGCGGCTGCGTGCAAGGTGATTTCCGTGCCCCCGCCCAGACACAGGCCGAAGGGCGACACAACCACCGGGCGCGGGCAGAACTTGATCGCCGACGTCATCTGCTGAAAGCCGCGGATGGCGCGGTTGACCTCTTCCCATTCGCCCTCCTGCATAGCCAGCAGAAGCTGCATCAGGTTGGCGCCGACCGAGAAGTTCTCGTGATCGCTGTCGACCACAAAACCGCGAAAATCCCGTACAAACTCGTTTGCAGGATTCAGCACGGAGCTGATCAGCGAGACAACATCGCCGCCGATGGCGCTCTTGGTCGAATGCAGCTCCAGGCATCCGATTCCGTCGCCGAGATCGACCAGCGACGCGCCGGCATTCTTGCGGACGACGCCTTTGCTGGTGCTGCCCGCGGCGCGGAAGTCGGCGATGCAGGCGTGGCCGGAGACGGTGGCAACCGGCTCCCACTGGCCGGTGACTGGCGAGTAGCAGAGTGCGCCGTCATTCCCGTACCAGCTCGTAAATCCATGAGCCAGCATGGATTCGACGCGCGGACTGACGGGTAGCCCCAACTCCCGGCAGCGCTCTACTGTGCCTGGTACGCCAACGGCATCCCACATGGCAAATGGGCCAAGCTCCCAGTTGAATCCGGCGCAGATGGCGCGGTCTATCGAGGGCGCGTCGTCGGCAATTTCTCCGATGCGGTCGGCGCTGTAGTTCCACAAGGTGGCCAGCAGCGGCCAGAGAAACGCGGCGGCTTTGTCCTTTGCGGGGGCGTTTGCCAGCAGTTGGCGGAGGCGGTCGGTCAGGTTGGAGATGTTTTTTGCCATCTCCAAGGCGGGGATTTTGGCTTTTTCGAGCGGGCGGTAGTCCTGCGTATTCAGATCGAGCGCCAGACGCTCTTCGGTTCCACTTGCGTTGCGCGTCTTGGTGTAGAAGCCCTGGCCTGATTTGTCGCCGAGTCGCCGCTCTTCGACCATATCCAGAATGAGTTGCCGCGCCGGCCCGTCTCCGGCATCTTCGCTGAAATTGCCCGCGACGTGAGCCAGGATGTCGATGCCCACCATGTCGGCGAGGCGGAAGGTGCCGGTGCGGGGCCAGCCGATGGCTGTGCCGGTGAGCGCGTCTACTTCTTCGACCGTCAGTCCCTGCGCGAGGGTTAACGTCAGCGCGGCATTCATATTGGCCACGCCGATGCGATTGGCGATGAAGTTGGGGCTGTCGTGCGCGAGGACTACCTGTTTGCCGAGGATGCGGTCGGCAAAGGCGCTGAAGGCTGCGACGACCTCCGGGTCGGTGTTCGTAGTTGGAATCACCTCCAACAAGCGCATGTAGCGGGGCGGATTGAAGAAATGCGTGCCAAACCAGCGCTTGCGCGCGCTTTCGCTCATGGCTTCGCCGAGGCTGGCGGCGATTTTGCCGACGGGCAGGCCGCTGGTGTTGGTGGTGAGGATGGCTCTTGGCCCTAGATGCGGCAGAACGCGGGTGAGAAGCGCCTGCTTGATGCTGAGATTTTCCGTGACGGCCTCGACGATCCAGTCGCACTGGGCGAGTTTGGATAGGTCGTCCTCAAAATTGCCGGGCGTGATGCGGCGGGCAAGAGTTGGTTCGTCAAATGCGGCGGGTTTCGCCTTGAGCAGCGCTTCGATGGCGGAAATGGCGAGCTGATTCGGAGATTTGGGCTGGCCGCCGGGGAAGATGTCGAGCAGCAGGACAGGGATACCGCAATTGGCCAGATGCGCGGCGATGCGTGAGCCCATGGTGCCTGCGCCGAGCACGGCAGCGCTCCTTACCAGCATCGGCTGGGAGGGAAGGGGCAGGGAAGCGGCCGGTGCCTCGGTTGGGTGCTCAGCGATTTCTGCAGCGGCGAAAGGATTCATGAGTCTTACCTGACTGGGCGCGACGGAACCCAAACGTTCCCGAGCATACGAGGAGGCGCGGGTGGGGGTCAAGGTGCGGTATTCGGGCTGTTCAGCTAATGACCTTCCAAGCCACTGGGAGATTGCAGTTTAAGCTCGCGAACGATGGTTGTCGCAGCCTCTGCCGGCAAGTGAATGCCGGTGTCGATAGAGAGCGCGGGCACCGGCATGTGCGCCGTCGAAAAGACGCCTGCCACATGCAGTTGTTCAAAGAGAGCGAGGTCGGTGAGCTTCCGGTACTGCGCGCGAGATTCGCCGGCCATGCGGTGCTTCAGTTCATCGAGCGGGCAGGTGAGTTCGACGAAGTTCAATTCGCCGCCGTGTTTTTTGAGGGTCTGGATGACATTCGGAAGAAATTCCTGGCGAACAGTAGTCTCCGGGGCGAAGGTGAAGATGAGGCCGGGGATTTTGGCTTCGCAAGCTGTGGCGAAGACGGAAAGCCAGATCTCTTCGCGCAGTTGGACGAAGGGCGCGCTGCCGAATTCAAAGACCGAAAGCAGCAGATCGACTGCTAAGTGATTGTGAAAGAGCTTGTAGCCGGTGAGCGCGGCCAGTTCTTTGGCGACGGTGAGTTTGCCGGTAGCGGGCTGGCCGTAGAGGAAGATGAGCTTCATGGGTAAGAGCGGGACGCTCATGAGCGTACGTTGAGGCTGCGCGCCGGGTCAAGGTTCTCGACGGAAATTCACCGGCGGGTTTGACGGCGGCCGGCGCGCCCGGTAGCGTCGTAATGCGGGGCGTTCATCAAGCGCCGCAGCATGGGATTTTGCAATTCTACTGGAGGGAAGCGAATGAGAATGGGAATCAAACCCCAGCTTGGAACATTAGCCTTGCTGAGCCTAGTCGCGCCCCTGCTTTTGTCGCAGGATTTGAAGAGCTTCGAGGCGAAGACGACGACCAAGGTGCTGGCGAACGGCCTGACATTGATTGTGTGCGAGCGACCGGACGCGCCTGTTTTCAGTTACGCAACGTATGTAGATGCGGGCGATGTGAACGATCCCTCTGGCGAGAGCGGACTGGCGCATATGTTTGAGCATCTGGCTTTCAAAGGCACGAGTGAAGTGGGGACGACCGATTATCCGGTTGAGAAAGTTGCGCTTGCCAAGGTGGAAGTAGCCAACGATGCCTACGAGATGGAGTTTCGCAAGCGGGTGGGGCAGGACCCGGCAAAGTTGGCGACGTTGAAGAAGGCGGTCACAGAGGCCCAGGTCGAGGCGCAGAAGTACGTGATTCCGAACCAGTTTACCGAGATCGCCGATCGCAATGGCGCGGTCGGCCTCAATGCCCAGACCGGATTGGACAATACGATCTATTACTGGTCCATGCCGGAGAACCGGCTGGAGCTTTGGGCATATCTAGAAAGCGGGCGGCTGGCGGACGTGGTGCCGCGCGAGTTTTATAAGGAACGCGACGTGGTGATGGAAGAGCGCCGGATGCGGACGGATTCAAACCCCATTGGCCGCTTGGTGGAGCAATTGGCAGCTACGGCGTTTGTGGCTCATAACTATGGCCGGTCGGGGGTGGGTTGGCCGAGCGAGTTGAGCCAAATCACTGCGACCGAGGCGATGGCCTTTCACCAGAAGTACTACATCGGTTCAAACATTGTCGTGGCCGTTGTGGGTGACGTCAGGGCCGCGGAGGCGATGCCGTTGCTCGAGAAATATTTCAGCAAGGTGCCGGGCGGCTCTAAGCCTGAGGAGATGACCACCGTCGAGCCGAAGCAATTTGCGGAGAAGACAGTTGTGATCCGAGAAGCCACACAACCCTTCTTTATCGAGGGCTATCACCGCGGAGACTATATGGACAAGGACAACTCGGTGTATGACGCGATCGCCGACATTCTGTCGAACGGGCATGTTTCGCGGCTGTATCGAAGTCTGGTTCGCGACCGGCAGATTGCGGCAGTGGCGCAGGGATTCAGTGGCTTTCCGGGGTCGAAGTATCCGGGGCTATTTGCGGTTTACGCGGTGCCGGTGCCCGGGCATACCCCGGAGGAGATGCGGGAAGCGATTCACGCAGAGATTGAGAAGTTGAAGACGCAGGATGTGACTGTGGCAGAGTTGGCTATGTTCAAGACGCGCGCCCGCGCTGGATTGCTGCATGGCCTTGCCGACAATCAGGGTTTGGCGAACCAGTTGTCCGAGTACCAGTCGCGGTACGGCGATTGGCGGGAACTGTTCCGCGAATTGGACCGGATAGATGCTGTGACGGCGGCGGATATTCGGCGAGTGGCCAATCAGACATTCTTAGCCAGCAACCGGACTTCGGCTTCGATTGAGTTTGAATCCCCAAATACTGGCGGTCAAAAACCAGCGGCTGCTCCGAATGGCGGTGCACGATGAACATGTTTCCGACAGTTCGATTTCGCATGACGCAGCTATTGCTCGCGGCCACTCTACTTTCAGTCGGCAGCCATTCGGCAGTTGCGCAGCAGGAGAAGCCGTGGGACAAGATTCCCGTTCCGCCTCTGCGGGAATTCAAGCCGCAGATCCCGAAGAGAATCGTGCTCAAAAACGGGATCGTGATCTTTCTGCAAGAAGATCACGAACTTCCGTTTGTATCAGGATATGTGCTGATTCCTGGCGGCAGTCGTGACGAGGACCCAGCGAAAGTTGGGCTGGTGGACCTCTACGGAGAGGCTTGGCGGAACAGCGGCACGGAAAAGCTGGATGGCGACGCGATGGACGATCTGCTTGAGGCGAAGGCCTCCAGCATCAACACTGGTGGAAGCGATGATTCGACGTATCTGAGCTGGGATTCGCTGAAGGGCGATTCCGATCAGGTGTTTGGGCTGGCGATGGATCTGCTGTTGCATCCCAAATTCAGGCCGGAAAAGCTGCAACTGGCGCAGAAGCAGGAGGCGACTTCGATTTCGCGGCGCAACGATGCGGCTGCCGGCATCGCCGCTCGCGAGGGCGGACGGCTGGTTTACGGGACGACCAGTCCGTATGGGCGCGAGCCGGAGCTGGCTTCGATCGGCGCGGTTTCGGTGAAAGACCTGGAAGATTGGCACGCGGAGACGATCGGCGGAAAGCTGGTGTTTGCGGTCGGCGGCGACTTCGATCCGGTGGCGATGGAGGCCAAGCTGCGCGCGGTTCTGGAGCCATTGCCGGCGGTAAAGGCGAATGCGCCAAGGCACGAGAGCTTTTCCAGTCCAAAGCAGGGGATTTACTTCATAGACAAGGAGGACGTGAACCAGTCGAACGTGGCCATTGTGGGGCTGGGTACGGATCGTCACAACCCGGATATGGCAACGCTTGTGGTTATGAACGAGATCTTTGGTGGCGGGTTTGGCTCGCGGCTGTTCCAGAAGATCCGCACTGAGATGGGATTGGCCTACGCGGTAGGCGGCTCTTACGGGTTGACCTGGGATCATCCCGGACTCTTCCGGATCGCGTTGAGCACCAAGAGCGCTTCGACCGTGGCTGCGACCAAAGCGGCGCTGGCCGAAGTGGACAAGCTGCGGACAACTCCGTTTACCGAGGTAGAGCTGAAGCGAGCGAAAGAGCAGATCCTCAACTCGTTCCTCTTCCGCTACGACACTCGGGACAAGGTGCTGAATGCACGGGTGCAACTCGAGTTTTACGGCTATCCGGAGAACTATCTGGAGCTATACAAGGCTGGCATAGAGAAGGTGACATTGGCCGATTTAGAGCGCGTGGCGAAGCAGTATGTCGATCCGGCCAAGCTGGATGTGCTGGTGGTGGGCAATGCGAAGGAGATTCAACCCGGCCTTGACGCCGTTGGCCTGGGCGCGCCGAAGGCAATCGATATCACTATCCCGATGCCGAGGGGAGCGGGTGGCCCCAACGCTCAGTAGTGTTTCATCGGCGCTGGTAGATCACGCGGCCGCCGCGGATGGCCATGCGGACTTTGGCGAAGTTTTGTATGTCCTGCGCTGGATCGGCGTTGAGGATGGTCAGGTCAGCGAGTTTGCCTGCGGCGATGGTGCCTTTCTGGTTTGAGACGCCGAAGCGGCTGGCTGGGTTCACGGTGAGCATGGCCAGGATGTCCATGGCGTTGAGGCCGCTCTTGCCCAGCGCGGCGAATTCGTCGCCGGTGGAGTAGTCGGTCATATAGCCGACATCGGTACCGAAGATCAACTGGCCGCCGAGGGAATGGAATTGGCGGACCTCGGCGTAGATGGGGTCGAGGTAGGCGGGGTTTTTGGTCACCGTGGTTCCGAACATTTTGAGCGTTGGGATCATGGCCATATTCTGGTGGACCATGGTTTGGAAGAGCTGCTCGCTTATGCCTTCGGTTGAGTCGGGCGCGTGGGCGAGTACATCGACGCCGGACTGGATAGCGACCTGGGTTCCGGCGAAGTCTGAGGGGTGGGCGAAGACCAGGTGGCTGTTGAGGTGCGTGCGTTCTACGGCAGCTTTGGCGATTTCGAGCGGCATGGGGAGGACTTTTCCGCGGGCGATCCAGGAGCCGGTGAAGAGTTTGGTGATATCGGCTCCGGCGTCGAGGTTGCGCTGGGCGTCTTTGGCTGCTTCGTCGGGTGTGCCGGGTTGGGGCATGAAGTACCGAATCCACCATGGCACCGATCCATTGAGGTAGTAGGGGATACCGTGGGGCGGATAAAGCGCGGCGCCGGCGGTATAGATTTGCGGGCCGGCAAGTTCGCCCGACTCGATGCGGCGGCGGATGGGCAGCGTATCGCTGAGGTTGGAACCGCAATCGACGACAGTGGTAAAGCCGCGGCTGGTGAGCATGTCCGCCAGTTGTGCGTTGAGCTGGGCAGCGGATTTCCATTCCGAGCCGAACCATTTGGGCTCGGTGAAGTGGATGTGCGCG
>Ga0182012_10007850_pt1 | contig 10607 bp, 8 predicted proteins | sample 612S2SmetaG_FD_120486 | JGI IMG/M metagenome (GOLD analysis project Ga0182012, IMG submission 120486) | Permafrost microbial communities from Stordalen Mire, Sweden - 612S2S metaG | ecosystem: Environmental > Terrestrial > Soil > Wetlands > Permafrost | place: Sweden: Stordalen | collected...
ACCCGATGTGTATAAGAGAAAAACTTGACAGCTCAATCGCCAACAACCGGAAGCCCTGGGAATCCTCTCTAAACATGACCCATCGTTCCAAGAATCTGGCAAGAAATGTAATTAGAAATACCACGACACCAAATCCGGCAACGCGAAGACGCGAAGATGTTGCGCGCGCCAAGAATCGCGGGACACCGCGCACGAGCCAATAAGCGGCAACCCCACAACCGAAAAGTACAGAGCAAAGTTCAAAAATCGCACCATGGCTGGATACATGCTCCGGCCTGAACTGGACAACGCCTATGGAAATTAAAAAGCCCGAAATCAAGGAGTAGAAGTTGCTCATTATATCCACATACGATGCGAAGAGGAACAAGCCAAAAACCAGCCAGAAAAGACGCTTGGCCCAAACCCGTCCCGGCGCGGCCTTCGCAAACTCTGCGGCGACCGCTCCAGACGGCCCCACCCGCTTGCTTGCCAATTGAAACGCTTCTTCATCGGCGAAGCCCTTGACCTTGAACTCGGCAAAAGCGTCGCGGAGGTGGATTTCCAGCTCGCGCAAGTCGGCGGGGGTGAGGCCGGGCTGGCAGGCGAGTTCGGCGCGCCAGGTGCTGATGGCTTTTTCCAAATCGAAAGAGGATTGATTGGGCATAAGCAAATTGGCGTAGGTAATTTCTTACGCAGTCACGGCTCGATTTTTAGTTTCGACGCAGCGCGGGGTGAGCCAAATCATGAGCGCGATGAGGCAAAGGGGCCACAATGCACTGGTGAACAGATTATATTCCATGGACATCGCGGTGGCGATGTTCATGCCAACGACAATGCCCCCATCAGAGCCTTCAAGAGCATGAGGGGGCTGCGCCAGCCAGTGGTGCAAGGCAAGCAACTGCAAGCTAAAGGCAGATAGAAACAAGGTTGCGCCCAAAACAGCCACGCGGGTGCGAGTGGAAATCAGTTGCGCCAGGCCTGCTAGTTTTCCGCGCGCCAGCCAGCGCCCGATCAATAAAACTGGTCCGCCGCAGATTAATAGGAAAATTAGCGCGAGCACTACATAGCCCACCCAGCCTGGCAACTCGAAGCCGAGGATATAAGCATTCGAGCTCGAACTTGAAATGGTGGTCGTCGCCCCCGCCGATGAATCGGGCAGCGAACCGCCTGAAACCGAAGGAGAAGCCCAAAGCGCCGAACTCCAGAGGCTCAGGGTCGTTTGCCACAATTGAATCACGAGCGCGCCGAAGGCCATCCAGAAAACACGGGGAGCCCAAACACGGGCGGGGGCGGCTTTGGCAAATTCGGCGGCCACAGGCAAAGGTGGGCCAACGCGGTGGCGCGCGAGGAGAAAGGCTTCGTCGTCGTTGAGGCGCTGGCGTTGCAATTCGGCAAAGCCATCGCGCAGATGCGCTTCGAGTTCGCGCAGGTCGGCGGGAGTAAGGCCGGGCTGGCGGGCGAGTTCGGCGCGCCATTGGGCAATGGCTTGCTCTAGGTTGAAACCGGGGGGAGTTTCCATAATTGGACGAGGGTGTTGTGGGCGGCCAGCCATTGTTCCTTTTCTTTGGCCAGGGCGCGGCGGCCGCCGCGGGTGAGGGAATAGTATTTGCGCTCGCGGCCGGTCTCGGACTCGCGCCACTCGGAGGCGATAAGTTCCTCTTCTTCCAGGCGGTGGAGTACGGGGTACAACATGCCGTCGGTCCATTGGACTTGCTCTTGCGAGAGGGCGCGGGCGCGCTGGGCGAGGGCGTAGCCATAGCTTTCGCCTTCGGCGAGGATGGACAGGAGGAGGGGCCGGGCGGAGGCGGCGATGAGTTCGCGGCTGAACATCGATGTAAGATACATCGATGGGCGAGGTATGTCAAGGGGCGGGAAGGAGATAATTACGAAATAATCCGGCGACCTTTCAGGCCGCGTTTTTTATTGATTCGCAGACCCAGGGCGTTGCCCTGGGCTTTATTCCTTCGCCCCGTTGGGGCGAAAGGCAAAAGAAAGTTTATCGCATTTGTGGAAGGTCACCGCAAAGACGCGAAGATTTTATCCACGAATGGGCACGAATGAAGAGGGAAACAGATTTTTGACAGAATTTACAAAATTCACAGAATTGAAAAATCACCCTTCCGTCTCGGCGTGGGTGCTGGCGGCGAGGAGGTCTTCGACCATGTACTTGAGGAGTTTGCGGCGCATCCAGTCTAGCGCGGCGTGGACGGCGCGGGACTTGACGGTGAGGCGGTCGCCAGCGAAAACCATTTTGTGCGACCAAACGCCGACGGGCGACGAGTAGCCGAAGTAGACGGTGCCGACGGGAGCTTCGACGGTGCCGCCATCGGGCCCGGCAAAACCGGTGACACTGAGCGCGTAGTCCGCGCCGAAGCGTTCGACCGCACCGGCGACCATGGCCACGGCGGCTTCCGCGCTGACGGCGCCGTGCTGGTCGAGGAGGCTTTCGGGCACATCGAGGAGCTGCACCTTGGCGTCGTTGGTGTAGGAGACCACGCCACCGAGAAAAGATTTGGAGGCGCCGGGGATATCGGTGAAGGCGTTGGCGAGGAGGCCGCCGGTGCAGGATTCGGCCAGGGCGAGGGTGGCATCGCGCGCGCGAAGTTCGTCAAGCACGACTTCGGCGAGCGTGGCGTGGCCGAAGCAGACGAAATCTTCATTGAGCACGGCGCGCATTTCCTGACCGATGTCTTTTAATTGGGTCGGACCGAAGTCGCGCGCACCGGGAGCAATGCGGACATCGACCTGGCCTTGGTGGGCGCAAAAGGCAACGCCGAGGCCGGGATATTTATCCACGATAGGTTGAATGCGGCGCTCGACCTGGATTTCCGGCAGGCCAGCGGTGCGGAGTTGCAAATAGGCTTCGCCAGTTTGGAGGAGGCCGGCCTCCTGGAGCAAAGGGCGCGCTTCGTTTTCAAACATCGGGCGCAGTTCGTTGGCGGGGCCGGGGAGCATGACGAGGATTTTGCCGTCTTTCTCCAGATAAATTCCGGGGGCGGTGCCGAAATTATTGCGGAGGAGTTGGGCACCACGCGGACGATAACACTGTTTGCGGTCGCGGTCGGTGATGCGGCGGCCAACGCGGGCAAAGCGTTCGACGATGGCGACCTCGGCGGCGGGATCGAATTCGAGGGGAGTGCCCAAAACTTTGGCAATGGCTTCGCGGGTGTTGTCGTCGGAAGTGGGGCCGAGGCCGCCGGTGGTGATGACGACGTCGGCGGTGGCCCAACATTCGCGGAAGGCGTTTTCGATTTCGTCAAGTGCATCGCGCACGACGAGATTACGGCGTAGCGGGAGACCATGGCGGGCGAATTCGCCGCCGAGGTAATAAAGATGCGCGTTTTGGCGGAGGCCGAGCAGGAGCTCGTCGCCCAAGGTTAGGATATCGACATTTTTCACAAAGAAGCTGCGGGGGATTCGTGGCGAACCTGCCGCAAGTGCATAATATACAGCAATTCCCGTGAAATTGCTAGTGGCAGTATGCGCAAAATGACGGTGAAGATTTTGGGCAGAATTAACAGAATTTAGAGAATGGCTATAATAAGCAGCAACGCAGGGTCGTCGCAAGCGACGCGCCTACATATCGGCTTGTTCTGGAGGGAGAATTTATCATGCTGGGGGTTCCCCCTACCCTTCATACCCTTAAGTTAGATTACCCCGCCCATGAAAGTTTCTGGACTTATTTCGACACGCCTGCGGCAACTGTGCGCTGCGGTTTTTATCGGCTGCACGATTGCAAATGCGCAGACCGGTGTACCTGCCGTAGCAACGACAACTGCGGCGGCTTCCTCCGCACTTCCAGCAATCATCGTTTGTGGTGACTCGACCGCGAAAAACACCGGCAAGGGCGCGGAAGGCTGGGGCACGGCGATAGCGGCTTATATTGATCCGGCCAAAGCTACCGTTAATAATGCCGCCCATGCGGGTACATCGAGCCTGACTTATTACAACGGCGACTGGCCCAAGGTGCTGCCGCAAATCAAAGCAGGTGATTACGTGCTGATTGTTTTCGGCATCAATGACGGCGGGCTCGGCACGCCGGGCGGCATTGGCGATGAGACCAAAGAAATTTCCATCCGCAACGGCCCGACCCAAACCGCCCATACTTATGGGTGGTACATGGCCAAGATGGCCACGGACTCACTGGCCAAGGGCGCGCATGTTTATTTGCTGACCGTGACCGAGCGTGATATTTGGACAAATCCCAAGGCGACGTTTAAAGATGCGACCATCGTGACGCAGCAGGATGGTTACACCACGGCGGATGACCGGGCCGACCGCGCCAATTGGGGAAAATATCCGCAGTGGACGAAGGATGTCGGCGCGAAGCTGCATCTACCGGTGCTGGACTTGGCTACGCTCGAATCCGATACCTATGATAAAATGGGGCGCGAAAAAGTCATGGTCAATTACCTCGACCACAACCACACCAACCCGGCGGGAGCAGACATTGTCGCCTCGATTATCGTGTCCGGCTTGAAGGCGTTTAAGAACAGCCCGTTCACGGCGATGCTGTCGGAAAAGGGGACGGCGGTGGTGACGGCGGATGCAAAATATGTGAGCGAGAATGAAGCTAACGCAGCTACGGCAAACGCGGCGGATAGTTCGACGGCGGGAAAATAAGAGTTGTCTCGCGCAAAGACGCCAAGACGCAAAGGAAATTTCAAACCCCAACCCCGACGTTCCGATGAAACTACCCCTCATTATTCTCGGTGTTCTGGCTGCCGTGGTCGTTCACGCGCAAAATGCATTACCGGGTCAGACGGCTAATGCGATGCCGACGAATCCGAATTTACCGACAGTGTGGCTGATCGGTGATTCGACGGTGCGCAATGGCACCGGGTACGGCGGCCCGACTGGACAGTGGGGCTGGGGCGCGCCTTTTGAATTAGAATTCGATTTGACGAAAATAAATGTGGTCAATCGGGCACTGGGCGGTACGAGCAGCCGGACATTTTACAACAGTAACTGGCCGAGCGTGGTGGCGAACGTAAAGCAGGGCGACTTCGTCATCATGCAGTTTGGGCACAACGACAACAACGGCGTGTTTACCGGCGCGGGGGGTTATCGCGCGTCATTGAACGGCATAGGCGATGACACGCAGGAAGTGGACAACGCGCGCAGCGGGCAAAAGGATACGGTGCACAGCTTTGGCTGGTACATGAAACAGTTTGTCGAAGAAACCAAAGCGAAGGGGGCGACGCCGATTGTTTGCTCGCTAATTCCGCGGAAAATTTGGGCGGATGGAAAAATTGTGCGGAAGAGCCAGGATTATTTTCCCTATGGCGAATGGGCCGGGCAGGTGGCCGCAGCGGAGAAAGTCGCCTTTGTGGATTTGAACGAGATCACCGCGCGCAAATACGACGCCCTCGGCGAATCGAAAGTCGCGCCGTTGTTTGTGCCGATGCCGACGGAGCACACGCACACGGACTGGTATGGCGCGATAATCAATGCTGAATCGGTCATCAGTGGGTTGAAGGCCCTCAAGGAGAATCCGCTCGCGGTGTATTTCTCGACGGCAGCCATGGCGCTACCGGCGGCAGATGCGAATGTGGCACCACTGGCGGGAACCTCGACTGAGCAATCGGCGGCCGCAGCGGCGGCGGCGAGAGCAGCGACGCCTGGGACTGCTCCGGCGGCTTCGGCGACAACCACGCCAGCGGTAACAGCGAACCCGGCACCAGCCGCAGCAGACCTGCCTACAATTTACATCGTCAGCGACTCAACGGCCAACAACAACGCCAACGGTGGCATGGGCTGGGGGCGGCCATTTGCGGAATATTTTGACCCAACCAAAGTCCAGGTGGTGAACAGCGCCATCGCGGCGCGGTCGAGCCGCTCCTATATCATTGAGGGGCACTGGGACCAAGTGCTGGGGAAAATACATGCGGGCGATTTTGTCTTGCTGCAATTTGGCCATAACGACACCGGCACGCCCAGCGAAAACGCCAAGGGAGACCGGCCTTCGTTGCCGGGCTTGGGCGAGGACACAGTGAACATGGCGAATGCCGGGACGCACCAACCGGAAACCGTTCACACTTATGGCTGGTATATGCGCAAATACATCACGGATGCCGAAGCAAAGGGCGCGCATATCGTAGTCGTGACTGTCACGGTGCGCGATATCTGGACGAATCCGAATGCGGTCTTTGGCACTGCGTTGACCGAGACAGCCAACATCGTCACGAAAAAGGATAATTACAATTCAGCTGAGGACAAAGTTGAGCACGGGCTGGATGACGGGCATGGCCATAATTATGCCGCGGAATGCCAGGAACTCGCCAAGGTACAGCACGTGCCGTTGGTGGACTTGACGAACATGAACGCGGACAAATTTGAAAAAATGGGCCGCGAACAGGCCAAGTTGTTTTTCCAGACGCAAAAAATCGATCATACACACACCAATCCGGCAGGCGCAGATTTCAACGCGGCCTCAATTGTGGCCGGCTTGAAGGCGCTCAAGAATAGTCCGTTTTCAGCGCTGTTGTCGGACAAGGGCAACGCAGTTCCGGCGGCGGAGGCAAAATATGTCGCCGATAATTTGCCAGCGGAGCCCACCACTACCGCCCCTTTTCCCGCCCATTAAATCACCCCCGATGAAGTTTAATTCCATGAAAAAGATTTTTCTATCACTAACCTTTCTTTTTGCTGGTGGGCTTTGTGCGCAAACGAGCGCCACGATTCCGGCAACCACGCCAGCCGCCGACAGCGCCAAGGCGTCGAGCTCGGACTTCCCTCGCTACACGCAGATGGGCCAGCCGCCCGCACCCGCTGGTGCGCCGGGGGACGGTCGCTATTTTCCGCCGGTGCCGCGCGACGCGAAGCTGCCGACGTTCTGGCTGATTGGCGACTCAACAGTGCGCAACGGCACGCTCGGTGACGGTACAAATATGGGCCAGTGGGGTTGGGGCGCGACGCTGCCGTACTATTTTGATTTGCAGAAGATCAACGTGGTCAACCGCGCTTTTGGTGGCACCAGCAGCCGGAGTTTTTATGATGGGTTCTTTTGGAAAAATCTCCAACCGCAGATTAAAAAAGGCGATTTTGTCATTCTGCAATTCGGCGCCAATGATAATGGAGCGGCGAGTATCCCCGGCGTGGGCGACGACACCCACGAAAGCAATGGGACGACGCTGCATAGCTTTGGCTGGTATTTGACGCAATTTGTAAAGGAAACGCGGGCGCAGGGCGCGACACCGATCATTGCGTCGCTCACGCCGCGCAAGAAATGGAATGCAGATGGCACTCGCCTAATCGGCGACCGGGGCACTCACGCGGGCTGGGCTGCGCAAGTGGCGAAAGATACCGGGACATTGTTTGTGGATCTGAATGAGCTGATTTGCGTCAAGTATGGCCAGCTCGGCAAAGCAAAGGTGGACACACTTTATGTACCTTCGCCCACCGAAAGCCTGCATACGGGCTGGGATGGCGCGGTGGTTAATGCCGAATGTGTCATCAGTGGGTTGAAAGCGTTGAAGGACGATCCGCTGGCGGATTATTTTTCTGATCGCGGCAAGGCGGTGTTGGCGGTGGAAGTGAGCCAGGCAGTTGAGGCAAAACCGGCGGCGGCTACGGCTGATTCAGCCAAGTAAGCAAACCAGCCTCAGCGATGGCGCAAAGGGTGACGCGCCTTTGCGGTTGCCAGTAACGCCGGATCAGATTTAAAAATTAGGCCGACCCCACCCTGTTTGTTATGAAAATCCTCACGCTCATTTTATTGCTCAGCGCTCCGCTGATTATGTCCGCCGCTGACTCGACACCCGCCGCCACGCCCGCGAGCACGCCAGCGGCAACCACGCCGCCGCTGCAAAATTTGCAAATTTTCCGCCTATGGGCCGGTGATGCTCCACTGGCCCAAGGGCAGGCGGATATCGATATTCCCACGATTCAGGCGTATGTGCCTGCCGAGGGCAAAGCTACGGGGGCGGCGATGGTTGTTTTTCCCGGCGGTGGGTACAAGAACCTTTCCATGGTCAATGAGGGCTCCAAAATAGGCCAGTGGTTGGCGGACAATGGCATCACGGCCTTTGTCGTTAAATACCGCCTGGGCATGAAGTACCATTATCCGGCGGAAATGCTGGATGGTCAGCGGGCGATCCGATTTGTACGGACTTATGCGCCGGCGTGGAACATTGATGTCAATCGCGTCGGCGTCATCGGCTTTTCTGCGGGTGGACATTTGGCCAGTACGGTGGCGACGCATTTTGATGCAGGCAAGCCGAACGCGGCCGATGTGATCGAGCGCGCAGGCGCGCGGCCTGATTTGCAAATCCTGCTCTACCCGGTCATCACGATGACGGAAGACGCCATCGTGCATCAAGGGTCACGACAATATTTGCTGGGTGACAACCCGCCGGATGATTTGAAGCTGCTGCTGAGCAGCGAAAAACAAGTTACTGCGGACACGCCGCCCGCGTTCGTTGTCCATTCAGTAACGGACAAGACGGTGCCGATTGCGAATTCGGACGAGTATGTGGCGGCGCTGGAAAAGGCCAATGTGCCGGTGGTGTACTTGCGCGGACCTTATGGCGGCCATGGCTTTGGGCTGACGGACGCGTGGAGCACCCAGTGCATCGCGTGGCTGCGGACGCAGAAGTTTTAAGGGTAGTCTCCATGCCGCAATCTACTTCTTTCTCGACGCCGTCAGACACGCCAGTCGGGAATACAATCTCGCGGCTGAAGGAGAAGCTGCGGCAGTTGCCGCATCGACCGGGGGTGTACTTGATGAAGGACCGGTTTGGCTCAATTCTGTATGTGGGCAAGGCGAAGGATTTGAAGAAGCGGGCGTCGTCCTATTTTCAGCGTGGGCGGCGGCACCAGATCGCCCAGCCAAAAATTGCGGCGATGATTTCACTGGTGCGCGATTTGGACTGGGTGGAGGTGAGGTCGGAAACGGAGGCGTTGCTGCTCGAAGGGAAACTCATCAAGGACTGGCGACCCAAGTACAATACGGACTTCGTCGACGACAAACGCTTTCTCCTGGTGCGACTGGATGAGCAGGAAATGTTTCCGTCGTTTCGGTTTACCCGTCTGCGGCGGGAGGATGGGTCGAAGTATTTTGGGCCGTTTGCCAACAGCGGCCAGTTGCGCCGGACACTGGCCGAAATGCGGAAGCAGTTTGGCATCCGGCTGGGCGATGCACCCGCACCCACCCCGACCGAAGCGCCGGGTCTCTACAAGCTATACGATGATGCGCGGGCGGAAATATACGGGCACCCGAATGAGGTTACGGCAGCGGACTATGCGGCGCGAATCCAGGCGGCGGTGGATTTTCTGGAGGGCAAAGCCAAGGTCTGGCGCGAGGAATTGCACGCACAGATGTTGAAGGCGGCGGAGAACCGGCAATTTGAAAAAGCGGCGCAGTTGCGCGATTTGCTGGAAGCGGTGAAATTGACGACGGCGAATACGACGCGCGATAAACGTTTTCTGCGCGGAAATCCGATAAAGAATCCTCAAGCCGCAGAGGGGGCTAGGCAGTTGGGTGCGGCATTGGGTTTGGTGGCGCCGCCGAAAACACTGGAGTGTTTCGACATCTCACATATATCGGGCGAATTTGTGGTCGCGGCAATGGCGAGATTTGTCGAAGGCGCGCGCGATAAAGGAGGCTACCGGCTTTTTCGCATTCGCGGGCCGATTAAGAATGATGATTATCGTGCGATGGAGGAAGTGGTCGGACGGCGGTATGGGCGTTTGAGTCGCGAGGAAAAGGCGTTTCCCGACTTGCTGGTGATTGACGGCGGGAAGGGGCAAGTGCATGCGGCGTTGAAGGCGTTTTTGGTACTGGATTTGACCCCGCCGCCAATGATTGGCTTGGCGAAGCGGGAAGAGACGATTGTCTTTCCCGACGAACGCAAGGAATTGAAATTGCCGACGCACGCGCCCGCACTGCAACTCCTGCAACGCCTGCGCGATGAGGCCCATCGGTTTGCCAATACTTATAATGCAAAACTGCGTTCGAAAAAAATCCGGGAGAGCGTGCTCGACGATTTCTCCGGTCTCGGCGAAAAGCGCAAGGCGGCGCTGCTGGTGAAATTTAAGAATATTGCGCGAATGAGGATCGCAAGTGCGGAGGAATTGGCGGAGACGCCGGGTATAGGCGCAAGCATGGCGGCGCGGTTGAGGGCATTTTTGGAGAAGGCGAAGTGAGGTGGAATCTAGCGTGGCAATTTCTGCCGCGCGGGGCTCCAGCAAGTGGTGCGGCCGCCGATTTCGGCACGGTGGAGGGGCTTTTTTGTTTTTGGGCAGATGCCGCCCTTTTCCCAGCGGTGGTTGAAGAGCCAGGTGTCGGGAATATAGACATTATGGTCTGGCGGTAGTTTCTTACCCTGGCCGGCAATGACGCGGAGGGCATCGCGGGTGACTTGCTGGATGGTGGCGTGTAATTTTTTGGCGAGGCGATGAGCGGCGGCGCGACCAGCGGGAAGTGCCGGGTGCAGAGCGGCGCGCCAGAGGATTTCGTCGGCCATCCAGTTGCCGATGCCAGGGAAATAGCTTTGGTTGAGCAGGACAGCTTTGAGGGGTGCGCGGGCGTGGCGGGTGCAGACACCACGGACAAATTCGGCGGTGAATTGGGGCGAGAGAATTTCTACAGGTAGATTCAGAAGCCACAATGGTCGCTCTTTTTGTTC
>Ga0182012_10007852_pt1 | contig 10605 bp, 12 predicted proteins | sample 612S2SmetaG_FD_120486 | JGI IMG/M metagenome (GOLD analysis project Ga0182012, IMG submission 120486) | Permafrost microbial communities from Stordalen Mire, Sweden - 612S2S metaG | ecosystem: Environmental > Terrestrial > Soil > Wetlands > Permafrost | place: Sweden: Stordalen | collected...
CCGGTTTTCGTCGTCCACCAGGATCACCATGCGGCCGTTGATGGCCTCCTCGATCAGCTCCTCGACGGTGCACAGGTATTGCGACAACGCCATGCTCTTCATGTCGTCCATTCAGCGGACCTCCGCCAGCCGGGCGACGTAACGCGCCAGCAGATCGATCTCCAGGTTCACCGCGCCGCCGGGCGCCAGCGTGCCGAAGCTGGTGACCGCGGCGGTGTGCGGGATGATGTTCACGCCGAACGTATTTCCTTCGACCTCATTAACCGTCAGCGACACGCCGTCCACCGCGACGCTGCCCTTTTCGGCGATGAAGCGGGACAGGTCGTGCGGCACGCGGAACACCCAGCGGGTGGATGCGTTCTCCGGCGTGGCGGACACCGCTTCGCCTACGCCATCGACGTGGCCGGATACCAGGTGCCCGCCCAGTTCGTCGCCCATGCGGAGCGACCGCTCCAGGTTCACGCGCTGGCCCTCGCGCCACCTTCCCAGCGTCGTTTTCGACAGGGTCTCGGCGGAGGCGTCCACGGCGAACTGGTCAGGTCCCACCGTGACGGCCGTCAGGCAGCAGCCGGAACAGGCGATGGACGCGCCGATGGCGACCGGCGAAATCCCCGGACCGTCGAAGAAGGCCGGCGGCGCGCCGATGACCAGCCGCATGTCCTTGCCGCCCCCAAGCGGGGTAATCTCGCGCACCGTGCCGAGCGCCATAATGATCCCGGTGAACATCAATCGATCCTGACAAATTCGGACAGCATGTCGTCTCCCATCGGCGTGGCGCCGCGCCGCTTGAATCGCGGCATGGCGTCCAACCTGTCGATCCCGAAGGCCTGCACCCCCGGCCAGCCGTCGCCGCCCATCACGGATGGTGCATGGAACCAGGCGATGCGGTCCACCAGTCCGGCGCGCAGCAAGGAGGCAGCGAGCTGCGCCCCGCCTTCCACCAGCAGCCGGGTCAGCCCGGCCGCGCCCAGGGCCTGTAGCGCCGCCGCCATGTTCACCCCCGTCTCCGCGCCGGCCGCCTCGATCACCGTCACGCCAAGCTCGGTGAAGGCGTGCCGCCGTCCGGCATCGGTGCCGGCGCGAACCAGCAGCCAGGTCGGCGTTTCGGACGCGGTGGCAACGAGCTGCGAGGTCATGTGGGTACGCAAACGGCTGTCGGCGACCACGCGCACCAGTCTGGTGGACCGGAAACCGGGAATGCGGCAGGTAAGCAGCGGGTCATCGGCCAGCGCGGTGCCGACGCCGACCATCACCGCGTCATGCCGCCCGCGCAGGGCGTGCGCGGCGCGGCGGGCGGGCTCGCCGGTGATCCACTGGCTCTGGCCGGTGCGGGTGGCGAGCCGGCCGTCCAGCGTGGTGGCGAGCTTCAGCGTCACCAGCGGCCGGCCCTCGGTAATGCGCAGGCGGAAGCCTGCGTTGATGTGCTCCGCCTCGTCCCTGAGCAGGCCTTCCTCGACCGTGATCCCGGCGGCGCGCAGCCTGGCGATGCCTTGGCCGTTCACGCGTGGGTCGGGGTCGCGGGTCGCGATCACCGCCCGGGCGATCCCGGCATCGATCAGCGCGCCGGTGCAGGGCGGCGTGCGGCCGGTGTGGCAGCACGGCTCCAGCGTCACGTAAGCGGTGGCGCCGCGGGCCGGGGCGCCGGCCATTTCCAGCGCCAAGGGCTCGGCGTGGGGCCGGCCGCCGGGGGCAGTGACCGCGCGGCCGACGACCCTGCCGTCGTTCACCAGCACGCAGCCGACCGAGGGATTGGGCCAGGTGGTGCCCAGGCCCCGCCGCGCCAGCGCCAGGGCGGCGCGCATGTGGCCGATATCGTCGGTCAAGGCCAGGGGCTCTGCCCCTGGACCCCGCTGGGGCCTGAGGCCCCAGACCCCCATCCCTTAAGTGATGGGTTCCAAGGGGTTTCCCCTTGGCGGGGTGTGGGGCGTAGCCCCACTACTGCGTCGCCTCGCCCAGCGAACCAATAAAGTCCTCGAAGTCCTTCGCCTCGCGGAAATTGCGATAGACACTGGCGAACCGGACATACGCCACCGGGTCCAGCTCCTTCAGCGTATCCATCACCAGCTCGCCGATCTGCTTGCTCGGGATATCGGTCTCGCCCGACGATTCGAGCTGCCGTACGATCCCGTTCACGATCCGCTCGATCCGCTCCTCCTGGATCGGTCGCTTGCGCAGCGCGATCCGGATCGAGCGCGACAGCTTGTCGCGGTCGAACGGCACCCGGCGCAGGTCCGACTTCACCACCGTCAGTTCGCGCAACTGCACCCGCTCGATGGTGGTGAAACGTTGCCCGCAACTGCTGCAGAACCGCCGCCGGCGAATGGACGAGCCGTCCTCGGTCGGACGGCTGTCCTTCACCTGCGTGTCCTCGTGGCCGCAAAACGGGCAGTGCATGCCGGGCTAGTGTCCGGGGTAGATCGGGAAGCGCCCGCACAGCGCCCGCACGCGCGCGTGGACCGCACGCTCGACGGTCTCGTTCGTCCCGTCGTTCGAGCGCGCCAGCCCCTCCACGACCTCGTCGATCATCTGCCCGACCTCGCGGAACTCGGCGGTGCCGAACCCGCGCGTGGTGGCGGCCGGCGAGCCAAGGCGGATTCCCGAGGTGATGGCTGGCTTCTCCGGGTCGAACGGGATGGCGTTCTTGTTGGCGGTGATGCCGGCGCGCTCCAGGCTCGCCTCGGCGGCCTTGCCGGTGACGCGCTTGGGCCGGAGATCCACCAGCAACACGTGGCTGTCCGTGCCGCCGGTGACGATGGCGAGCCCCAGCCCGGTCAGCGTGTCGGCCAGCACCTTGGCGTTCTCGACCACCGCCACCTGGTAGTCGCGAAACTCCGGCCGCAGCGCCTCGCCGAAGGCGACCGCCTTGGCGGCGATGACGTGCATCAACGGCCCGCCCTGCAGACCGGGGAACAAGGCCGAGTTGATCTTCTTGCCCAGCTCCGGATCGTTCGTGAGCACCATCCCGCCGCGCGGACCGCGCAGCGTCTTGTGCGTGGTGGTGGTCACGACATGCGCGTAGGGCAGTGGGCTCGGGAACAGCCCGGCCGCAACCAGGCCGGCGAAATGCGCCATGTCCACCATGAAGTAGGCGCCGACCGCATCGGCCACCCGGCGGATGCGCGCGAAGTCGATAAAGCGCGGATAGGCGGAGCCCCCGGCGATGATCAGCTTCGGCCGCTCGGCCAGCGCCAGCCGTTCAAGCTCGTCGTAGTCGAGCAGCCCGTCTTGCTGACGGACACCGTACTGCACGGCACGAAACCACTTGCCGGACTGGTTTGGCGCCGCGCCGTGCGTCAAATGGCCGCCGGCCGCGAGGCTCATGCCCAGGATGGTGTCGCCCGGCTGCAGCAGGGCGAAGAACGCCGCCTGGTTGGCCTGCGAGCCGGAGTGCGGCTGCACGTTGGCGAAGCCACAGTCGAACAGTTGCTTGGCCCGGTCGATCGCGATCTGCTCGGCCACGTCAACTTCCACGCAGCCGCCGTAGTAGCGCCGGCCTGGATAGCCCTCGGCGTATTTGTTGGTCAGCACCGAACCCTGCGCCTCCAGCACTGCGGCCGAGACGATGTTCTCGCTGGCGATCAACTCGATGCCGTCCTGCTGGCGTTCCAGCTCCGCCGCAATGGCGGCTGCGATCTGCGGATCGGTTTCCGCCAGCGGGGCGGAGAAGAAGCGCCGCAGGACCGCGGCGGGGCGCTGTTCGTCCATCTCGGGTGGGACCACTTTCGCTCAGGGATGATGGCCGGTCTGTAGCATGCAGCGGAGGGCTGACAAACTCGCGTTGCGACGACCGCTGCGCCAAAAAGACGGTACCAGGGAACGCTGGCAATCCCGGCTGGCAATCATTGCCGCCGCCGCAATGCTCTGGCCATCGTTCGGCAATGATCGCGACCTTGGCATGCCGTGCTGCCCGGCCTATTGGACTGCGGTCCGAGTTTTCAAGGGAGTACCCGCATGACGGTCGGCCGCTTTCCCGAAATCCGCATGCGGCGCAACCGCCGGGACGCGTGGACGCGCCGGCTGGTGGCCGAGAACCGCGTCACGGTGGACGACCTGATCTGGCCGATCTTCATCATCGAGGGCATCGGCACGGTCACCGATGTCGCCGCCATGCCCGGCGTGAAGCGGGTGACGGTCGATCGGCTCGCCGCGCATGTGGAGCAAGCGGCGCGGCTGGGCATCCCCGCGATCGCGCTGTTCCCGGTGACGCCGGCGGAGAAGAAGGACCCCGAGGGCACGGAATCGAGCAACCCCGAGAACCTGACCTGCCGGGCGGCGCGGGTGCTGAAGCGGGAATTCCCCGAAATCGGGCTGATCGGCGATATCGCGCTCGATCCGTATACCGATCATGGCCATGACGGGGTGATCCGCGACGGCTACGTGGCCAATGACGAGACGCTGCGCATCCTGGCGCGCCTGGCGATCAACGAGGCCGAGGCCGGCATCGACGTGGTTGCGCCGTCGGACATGATGGACGGGCGGGTCGGCGCGATCCGTGCCGCGTTGGACGTCGAGGGGCTGATCCACACCCGGATCATCAGCTACGCCGCCAAATACGCGAGCGCCTTCTATGGCCCGTTCCGCGACGCGCTGGGCTCGGGGGCGGTGCTGACCGGCGACAAGAAGACCTATCAGATGGACCCGGCGAACGCCGAGGAGGCGCTGCGCGAAGTGGCGCTGGACCTGCAGGAGGGCGCCGACATGGTGATGGTGAAGCCCGGCCTGCCGTATCTGGATATCATCCGCCGGGTGAAGGACCGGTTCGGCGTGCCGACCTTCGCGTATCAGGTGTCGGGGGAATACTCGATGCTGATGGCGGCGGTGCAGAATGGCTGGCTGGACCACGACCGCGCGATGATGGAGAGCCTGATCGCGTTCAAACGGGCTGGTTGCAGCGGCGTGCTGACGTATTTCGCGATCGAGGCGGCGAAGCTGCTGCGGGGGTGACCGGTCCGCCAGCCGTTGGCACGATCTTAACCGGTCGTTGGCAGCTTCGAGACCGATCATGCTCCCCAACCGAAGCAGCCGGGCCTACCACCGCGGCGTTCAGGCCGAGGACGCCGCCTGTGCCGCGCTGGAAGCCGAGGGCTGGACTGTGCACGCGCGCCGGTTGCGCACCGAGGCGGGCGAGATCGACGTGGTGGCGGAGCGCGACGGGCTGCTTGCCATCGTCGAGGTCAAGGCCCGCCCCATGCTTGCCGCCGCCGCATTGGCGCTGACGCCGCGTCAGCGCGACCGGCTGCTGGCCGCGGCTGATATCGTATTGGGCGCCCACCCCGAGTGGGGCGCAAAGGGCGTGCGCTTCGACCTGGTCCTGGTCGATGACGCCGGCACCGTCCGGCGGATCAGCGACGCGTTCCGCCTCGAAACAGGGTAGCGCCTTACAGCCGCGCTCTTACCCGATGCGAGTTCGGCGCCCTTTGCCGGAATGCGGCCCAGTCTCGGACGCCGGGCCTCGGAGCACGGCGCCAACGCCCGCGCATTGGTCGCCGACGGGGAAGAGGCAGGGGTGCTGTTTCAGCCGCCGGATCGCGGTCCGGATTGCCGTCAGCCGACGCCTCGCCGCCCCTCCCGAACCTGGTTTGGTTTGCCAGGCGCGGATCGCGTCGAGGTCGGCGAGCGCCCGGCGGGCCTAGATCAGCTTTCGTGGCACGTGGGCCGCAGGGTTAGCGGCGGGGATAGGGCGGCGGCAGCTCGTGGTCGGTGCCGATGCTGTCGATCCAGGCGTCAACTTCTTCCTCGGACACCGTTTGGCCGGCGGCGATATCGGCGTCTGCCTCGGCGATCATCTCCGCCTCGCGGGCCAGCCGGCGCGCGCGCTTCCGGGCTTTCCGGCGGGGCCATGGGCGGGAGACGGCAGCGGCATGGGGGCAAACATAGGCCGTCCAGGCACGCTGCGCCAGCGGGCGGCGACCCCGCGCCTTCGAGCCGCGAGGCCGGAGGTGTAAACAATGCTTACCCCTCCCCGCCGATCGCCGCCCGCTGCCCGACGCTGCCGTTCGGGCCGGCGCGGCGCTCTGTCCATTTTGCTCATACCGCCGCCTGTGCCTTCCTGGCAGGCTTCCCACCCGATGCCGGTGCAGTCGGTGCGCCTGGCGTTACGCTTCGGCGCGGGCGCGTTCGTCAGTGCCACCTCCGCCATGGTGCGGAGCGGCGGGTCACCCATCGCAGCGCGCCACGGCACGCATCCGGCGGGCCTTGCGCCCATCTGGCGCGCGGTGAACGGGCGGTTGAAGCGTGTGGACAGTTCGGCCGCCAGCTAATTCCGACTCTGTCAAATTAGCCACCCACCTGCGAGCCATTCGCATCATTCCGCCCTGCGCTTGACGGCCCGCCGGCTTCCGCCACATTCGGGCCATGCGCAATTTCGATGAACTCTCCGAGCGGGAAATCCTTGCCCTGGCGATCGCCAACGAGGAGGAGGACGGCCGCATCTATTCCGACATCGCGGAAGGCCTGCGGGACACGTACCCCGCCAGCGGCAAGGTGTTCCTGGAAATGGCCGCCCAGGAGAGCGGCCACCGGCGCGCCCTGCTCGACCTGTACAGCGAAAAATTCGGCGAGCACATCCCGCTGATCCGGCGCCAGGATGTTCGTGGCTTCATCCAGCACAAGCCGGTCTGGCAAATCCGCCCGCTCGGTCTCGACTCGGTGCGCAAGCTCGCCGAGCAGATGGAGCTGGAAACCATGCGCTTCTACCGCCGGGCGGCGGCGCGCAGCCAGGACGCCTCGATTCGCAAGCTGCTCGGCGACCTCGCCGAGGCCGAGCAGGAGCATGAGCACACCGCCGGCCGGCTGATGGAGCAGAACCTCACGGCCAGCGCCCGCGACGAGGAGGACAAGGCCGCCCGCCGGGACTTCGTGCTGCGGGTGATCCAGCCGGGCCTGGCCGGGCTGATGGACGGCTCGGTGTCAACCCTGGCTCCGGTGTTTGCCGCCGCTTTTGCCACCGGTCGGTCGTGGGACGCTTTCGTCGTCGGGCTGGCAGCGTCGATCGGCGCCGGCATCTCCATGGGCTTCGCCGAGGCGCTGTCCGACAACGGCAGCCTCACCGGCCGCGGCGCACCCCTGGTCCGCGGAACGATCTGCGGGCTGATGACGACGCTGGGCGGCATTGGCCACACGCTGCCATTCCTGATCCCCGATTTCTGGACGGCGATGGCCGTTGCGATCTCCGTGGTGATTGTTGAACTATCCGTGATAAGCTGGATCCGCTGGAAGTACATGGACACGCCGCCGCTCGCGGCCACCATGCAGGTGGCCTTCGGCGGTGCCCTGGTATTTGCAACCGGCATCGTGATCGGCAGCAGTTAAGGACGGATATGGACAGTTTGGCGGCAACCGCCCCCGCGCTAACGCGCGGGCCGCGTTATGATTCAACGACAATCGCGCTGCATTGGGTGACCGCCGCGCTGGTGGTCGTCCTGTGGACCATCGGACAAACCATCGACTTCGTGCCGAAGGGACCGCAGCGCACCGACTACCTGTCATTGCACATCGTGCTTGGCGTAACGCTCGGCGTTCTCATTCTGGCGAGGATCGCCTGGCGGCTTACCGCTGGGGCCAAGCCGCCGCCGCTCGACCGCGGCTGGCTGCTGTTCGGCGCCAAGGCGGTCCACGGTTTGCTCTATCTTCTGCTCATCGATGTCGTCGCGCTTGGGGTGACGTTTGCCTGGATCCGCGGCGACTCTGTGTTCGGCCTGGTGCAGCTCACGTCCTTCGCGCCGGACGACAAGGCACTGCGGCACACCATTGCCGACTGGCACGAGACCCTCGCCAACGCGGTTCTGATCGTCGCGGGCCTGCACGCGGCGGCAGGGTTGTTCCACCATTACGTCTGGCGCGACGCCACGCTGCGGCGGATGCTGCCTTGCTTCCGCAAGGACTGCGCGCATCATCATCACTGACCGCCGGGCATTGACCATCGCGTTCGGAGGACCGACGGCAGGCATGCCGTCGGGTCCGGTCAGCGCGCTTTTCCCCGTTCGACCGTCGGCAGGAACGCGGTCAGCAGCCCGATCAGTGGCAGGAAAGAGCAGACGCGATACACCGTCTCGATGCTCGTGGCGTCGGCGATCTCGCCCAGCGCCGCGGCGCCCAGACCGCCAAGCCCGAAGGTAAAGCCGAAGAACAGGCCGGCGACCATGCCAACCCGGCCCGGCACCAACTCGGTCGCATAGACAAGTATGGCGGAGAAGGCCGAGGCCAGGATCAGGCCGATGACCACCGTCAGCACGCCGGTCCAGGCCAGGTCGGCATAGGGCAGCATCAGCGCGAATGGCGCAGCACCGAGGATCGAGAACCAGATCACCGGCTTGCGCCCGAACCTGTCGCCGATCGGTCCGCCGGCAAAGGTGCCCGCCGCCACCGCGCCCAGAAAGGCGAACAAATGCAGTTGCGCACTTTGCACCGAAACCTGGAACTTCGTGATCAGGAAGAAGGTGTAAAAACTGCTCAGGCTGGCGGTGTAGATGTTCTTCGAAAACAGCAGCGCCACCAGCACGGCGATCGCGAGCAGAACCTGCCGGCGCGGCAGCGCGGCGCTTGGCGGCGCGGTTTGACCGCGCCCGATCTGAAGGCTCGAGTGGCGGCTGTGCCAAAGGCTGACATTGGTCAGCAGGGCGATCGCGGCCAGCGCGATCATCGAGAACCAGGCGATGCTGCGCTGACCGTGCGGCACCACGACGAAGGCCGCGAGCAGCGGGCCGATCGCCGAGCCGGTGCTGCCGCCAACCTGGAACAGCGATTGAGCGAACCCGTGCCGTCCGCCGGAGGCAAGCCGGGCGACGCGCGAGGCCTCCGGGTGGAATACCGAGGACCCCACGCCGATCATCGCCGCCGCGAGCAGGATCGTCGGGTAGGAGCCGGCGACCGACAGCAGCAGCAGTCCTGACAGGGTGAACACCATGGCCACCGGCAGCGAGAACGGCGTCGGGTGGCGGTCGTTGTAGAGCCCGACCAGCGGCTGCAGCAGCGAGGCGGTGAGCTGAAACGCCAGCGTGATCATGCCGATCTGGCCGAAATCCAGGCCGTACTTGGCCTTGAAGATCGGGTAGAGCGCCGGCACGAGCGACTGGTTGGTGTCGTTGAGCAGATGACAGATTGAGAGCGATGCAAGAATAGCGAAGGTCGTACTGGTCTCGGCCGAGGGGCTCGGCGTGGCGATCGTATTTTGGCTCATGGACTCTCAACCCGTCGGTCGGCATTCGGCGTTCGTAGGTTATGGCGCGCGCGCGGTGGCGCGGGCTATGCGCTCAGCGACGGGCTGCCTCGCAGCGACCCATCATAACGCGATCGTTTGTTCGCGAATCCGGCGCAATGGAGTGCAACTTTCCCTGTCGAGATCGTTCTGTGGAAGATTGAGCCGTGAAAGCGGCGGAGGGTGATGATGGCTCGTTCGCCAAAGGCGATGTTGCGCAGCACGCGGCCCTACCTCGTTCCGTTGGCATGGATTGCGGCGCTGCTCGCGGTTTATTGCGTGCTGATCGGCGTCCAGGGGCCGGCGTGAGGCAGGCTGGGGCTCCGCCCCAGGCCCCGGCAGGAGCCAGCGGCCCCTGGACCCGCCAAGTCAGGGGTTCCAAGGGCCGACGGCCCTTGGCGGGGTGCAGGGGCAGCGCCCCTGCCGGGGGTCTGGGGGCGGAGCCCCCAGCCTTACAACGCCCCGCCGCGGCGTCCTGCCAGCGCGCCCAGCCGCAGCCGGAGCGCATTCAACTTGATGAACCCCTGGGCGTCGAACTGGTCATAGGCGCCCTGGTCGTCCTCGAAGGTCACCACCTTCATTGAATACAGGCTGTTGGGCGACTCGCGACCCACGCAGGTAACGTTCCCCTTGTACAGCTTCAACCGCACCCGCCCGCTGACGGATTTCTGGCTCTCATCGATCAACGCCTGCAGCATCCGGCGCTCCGGGCTGAACCAGAAGCCGTTGTAGATCAGCTCGGCGTAGCGCGGCATCAGGCTGTCCTTCAGATGCGCCGCCTCGCGATCCAGGGTGATGCTCTCGATCGAACGATGCGCCGCCAGCAGGATCGTGCCGCCCGGAGTCTCGTACACGCCGCGCGACTTCATGCCGACGAACCGGTTCTCGACCAGATCCAGCCGGCCGATGCCGTTCGCCTTGCCCAACTCGTTCAGCCGGGTCAGCAGCGCAGCGGGTGAGAGCCGCACGCCATCGATCGCCACCGGGTCGCCGTGCTCGAAATCGACGGCAATAACGGTGGCCTTGTCTGGCGCATCTTCCGGACGGATGGTGCGCTGATAAACGATCTCGTCCGCCTCGACCGCCGGATCTTCCAGGATTTTCCCCTCGGAGGACGAGTGCAGCAAGTTGGCGTCCACGCTGAACGGCGCCTCGCCACGCTTGTCCTTGGCGATGGGGATTTGGTTCTGCTCAGCGAACTCGATCAGCCGGGTGCGGCTGGTAAGGTCCCATTCGCGCCAGGGGGAGATGATCTTGATATCGGGGTTCAGGGCGTAATAGGACAGCTCGAACCGCACCTGGTCGTTGCCCTTGCCAGTGGCGCCGTGGGCCACCGCGTCGGCGCCGACTTCCTCCGCAATCTCGATCTGGCGCTGCGCAATCAGCGGGCGGGCGATCGAGGTGCCCAG
>Ga0182012_10007853_pt1 | contig 10605 bp, 7 predicted proteins | sample 612S2SmetaG_FD_120486 | JGI IMG/M metagenome (GOLD analysis project Ga0182012, IMG submission 120486) | Permafrost microbial communities from Stordalen Mire, Sweden - 612S2S metaG | ecosystem: Environmental > Terrestrial > Soil > Wetlands > Permafrost | place: Sweden: Stordalen | collected...
CGACCGAGAGGCTCTGGTGAACGCCGCAGTTCGGAGCGCCCCCCTTTCGTGGGGATTCATCGCCGCATATTCCTGCTTTCTGGTTATCGGCGCTGCCGGCCTTTTCCTGCTCGGGCTTTTCCTGTTCGATCGCATGCAAAGGCCTGCCCTGTGGCTCGGGATCTACTGCTTCCTGGTGTGCCTTTGCCGGGTTGTTTCCATCTGCTGGGCGCACGTGCCACAAATTCCCAGTTGGACGTGTGAGGCAGTGTGGGCCGTAACCATGTTCGAACCCTACGCACTCGTCCTCTTCTCCTTTGCCCTGGTAAACCGCCGCGTGCCCCGTATCTACTGGATTTTGCCGGCAACGGCCATCGTATTGAACCTCGGCACCATCGCCGCATTCCTGCTGCCTCCCCATTGGGCGCTGCCAGTTTCGTTATTTGTGCAGGTCACATGCTTCAATCCGATGTGGTCTATTTTCGGTCTTGCCGGGACGGCTCCGTTCGTGGCCTTCTGGCCCTGGACCAAACTTCGGGGCCGCATGAGGATTGTGGCTCCGCTGTGTGCGCTGTGGGCCTTGCTCGAAGCCGCTTTCTATTTGGGCCAGGTGATCTTTGGGCGTCAAACCTGGACCGGACCTCTGCAGACCTGGTGGTCCATTTCCATCATGATCGTTGTGGTGGCATTGGTCGGGTACATCTTTCAGGATCAGCGTGCCGCCGCGGATGAGCGCGCTCAACTTGGCGGAGAACTCATTGCCGCCCGCAAGGTGCAGCGCACGCTCATGCCGGAAAAGCTGGACGTCGCGCCAGGCATGGCGATCAGCGTAGCTTTCCTGCCCGCCCGCGAAGTGGGAGGAGACTTCTACCGCTGCCGCATCCTGAAGGACGGCAGCCAGCGGGTGGTTGTCGGCGACGTCAGCGGCAAGGGCGTCGCTGCCGCGTTGACCTCCGCCCTGCTGCTCGGGGCTGCGGACCGCTGCGACGATCTTCCTCCCGCTTCTGTGCTCAAGGCGTTAAACCTTGCTCTTCGCTACAGCATGATTGGCGGTTTCACCACCTGCCTGTGCGCCGATGTTTCCCCGGACTGCAGCATGCGCATTGCCAACGCAGGCCATTTGCCGCCCTACCTCAACGGCGAAGAATTGTCCCTCAGCAATGGCCTTCCGCTGGGCGTCGTGGACCGCATCGACTACCCGCAGACGCCTCTACATCTGGCGCCAGGAGACATGCTCACTTTCATGTCCGATGGCGTGGTTGAAGCGCGCAATGCGACGGGAGAGTTGTTGGGCTTCGAACGCACGCGCCAGATCAGCAGGCGTTCGGCGCAGCAAATCGCCGAGGCGGCGCAACAGTTCGGGCAAGAGGACGACATCACGGTATTGACGCTCACGCTGGCGCGCGCGTAGACGCTGAGTTTGCTATTTTAGTAACTAAGCCCACGCTCCAACTTTGTATCCGGGTAAACCGCATGCCGACCTTTGAAGAATCGCTGAAGAAGCTCGAAACCATCGTCGATCGACTGGAAAAGGGCGACCTCGCCCTGGAGGAGTCGCTCAAGCTTTTCGAAGAAGGTGTCGGCCTCTCCGCCGCGTGCAAGACCGAGCTTGACGCCGCCGAGGGCAAAGTCCAGATGCTTGTAAAGCAACGCGACGGTACATTGAAGCCGGAGCCGTTCCTGACCGAAAAGCCGCTCTAAAAGCCCGCGACCCGTCCAACGCAAGTCCCTTAGTCCCTCAGTCCCTAGTCCCTCACGGATGCGCCTGCCCTCCCGCCGCCACATCCAGCCCGTGCTCGATCAGCGCCGCAATGGCGGCAAAGCTCTCTACCGCACCGCGCTTGCTGCCCGGCAGGTTGACGATGAGCGTGCTGCCCTTCAGTCCAGCAACGCTGCGTGAAAGCCATGCAAAGGGATTTGCCTGCGAGCCATGGAACCGCATGGCCTCGGCCAATCCCGGAGCCTCGCGATCAATCACTCGGCGGGTGGCCTCAGGGGTGCGGTCGCGCGGACCCATCCCGGTGCCGCCTACGGTGAGCACCAGTGACGCGCCTTCGCTGATCCATTTCTCGCAGTGCGCCACTATTGCTTCTTCGTCGTCCGCAACCAGCGCTGTCCGCACCTCGGCGTGGGGCCAATGTTGCTGGAGAAGGGCAACCACGGCGGGGCCGGCAGTGTCAGTTGCCAAGCCCCGCGAGCACCGGTCTGAAACAGTAAGAACCGCATTCACCATGGGTTCGATTGTAGAGGCTACAGCTGCGGCAGTATCTTGATTGTCCGCAGCCATATCTCCACGCTCTGCGGCCACGTGGTCACCGGCAGCGCTGTGCGGCGCAGTCCGTAGCCGTGTCCGCCTTGCGAATAAATGTGCAGTTCGGCCGGGACCTTGGCGTTCTTCAAAGCCAGAAAGTAGACCACTGCATTCTCAACGTGTACCGGATCGTCCTCCGCCTGCACGATAAACGTCGGCGGCGTGTTGGCGGTTGGATTGATATCCGCGTTGGGAGCAAAGTTCTTGTCGGCAAGCGCCAGGTAGCCGGGGTACACCACCACGGCAAAGTCCGGACGGCAACTCAGCTTGTCGGCCGCATCCACTGGATCGTAGAGCCGTTGCTCGAAGTGGGTGCTGATGGCCGCGGCCAAATGTGCGCCGGCAGAAAAACCCAGCACTCCCACACGGTTTGGGTCGATGCCCCATTCCGCTGCGTGCAAACGCACCAGGCCCACGGCGCGCTGTGCGTCCTGCAATGCGGCCGCGGACTTGGGATATGGACCTGTGCCAGGCACACGGTACTTGAGCAAAACGCAGTTGATGCCGCTGGAGTTCAGCCAGTCGCAAACCTCCGTGCCTTCCAGGTCGATGGCCAGAATGTTGTAGCCGCCTCCGGGAAACACCACCACGGCGACGCCGGTGTTGTTGGCTGCTGCTTTGTAAAGCGTGATCGTGGGCGCGGATACGTTGCCCAGACGCACAAGCGGCCTGCCGGCGATCAGGTTGTCTTTAGCTGTCGTCATGTCCGCCTCGGCCAGGGGATTGGCGGGCGCTCCGGGCGCAACCCCGGGCCAGATTGGAAGGTTAAGATGAGCGGCAGACGGCGGCCAGCCGGACTGCTGGGCCAATAGGCTTGCTGAAAATGCGGCGGCAACGGAGAAAAGAAGCAGTTTCCGGTTCACGCTAGGGGTTCCCCTTTCCAATGTCCGCACCGATAATCGCAGTCAAGGGCGTGGTGGTGCAAATGAAACAGCCGTGCGCCCTCTGATCCTGGGCTCAAAGTCCCGGCCGCGAACAGAAGAGCCTCAAGGCTGCACACCAGGCGGGACCAGCAGCGTCAACCCTTGCGGCGCGATCACGATCCTCACCGGCAACCCTCCGAGGAATTCTCCATCTGCTTCCACAAAGACCTGGGCGGCGGACATGTCGCGGGCCCGACACTCCACCGAGACCACATCCAACAATTCGATGGCATGGAAGAATGTCTGACGCCCCAACAGTACCGCGATCACAAAACGAAAGTAGTGCAGGCGCCTGCGAGTCTTGAAGGCCAGCAGCCGCAAGCTTGAATTGCGAATGCTCGCGCCAGGGGCCAGACGGTGCAACATGCCGCCAAAATCGCGAATGCGCACGGCCAATAGCTGAGAAACAAGCTCCTTCCTTGGCTTGCCGATTCCTGCCGCCACAAACTCCGCTTCAAACAGCGGAAATGTATGCGTGGCCCACACTCTCAGCATCTCCGCCATATACAGCAGATAACCGAACCGCCGCTTCATTCGCGCGTCGAGCCGCGACATGATAAGAGCATCCGCCCCAATCCCCGCGGCAACGGTGAAATACCGGGAGCGCGTCGCGCCCTCGGCGTCGGTAAAGAAGATCTGGCCCACGGGTACGCGTGTGGGAATCGCGTCAAGCATCTTCTTCACCGCCTTCAAAGGCGAGAAGCCCAAGCCCAGATCGGCAGCCAGAGCGTTAGCTGTACCCAGCGGGACCACCCCGAGCGCCACCTCAGTCCCCACCAGGCATTGCAGAATCTCATGCACGGTTCCGTCACCGCCGCAAGCCAGAATCGTGTCACATCCCCGCCCAGCGGCCTTCAGAGCCAGCGCTCCGGCACTGCCGGGAGCATCTGTCTCCAGCGCTTCGGCTTTAATTCCCTCACTGCGCAGCAAGACCAGCGCAGCGTCGATGATCGCCTTCCGCCTGGGGGAATCCTGCCCTGAGGCAGGGTTGTAGATCAGCGCAACACGACGCATCGCAAGTTCCACCTCGGCGGGACTTAATCCAATCGAGAACATCTTCTTAAGTTCTGCTCTCATCTTCGCATGCCGCTCTCTACCCAGGTACTCGTGCCGGGAATGGCGCTTCCCTCGCCTGCCGGCCAGGGTCCGGTTCGGCTGGCAGGTGTCTTCCGCCGAGCGGCGTAAAGAATCCGTGAACCATTCAGGCACGCTATTCGTAGTCTGAGTAGAATGATCCGCAGAAAAGAACGAAAGGAAATCTGCACGCTGGTCCTCCAAATGACAAATCCAATTCCTGCCCTCAGGCTGTACACGGTTTCCACCCTGCTTTTTTGCCTCATGTTGTTCAGCCACGCAGCCATCGGCCAGGCAAAGGCCGCCAGTGACTCAAAACCCGCCGCGCAGGCTACTGCGCCCCGGTACAAGGATGCGAGCCTTCCCATTCAGGACCGCGTAGCCGATCTGCTGCCACGAATGACCCTGGAAGAAAAAGTGGAGCAAATCACCGGCGGCTGGGAAAACAGCCTCCAGGTGATCGACCCCACTGGAACCTACACCAGCGAAACAGCACGCAAGGTGATCCAGGATACCTGGGGCGAAGAACACAAAATAGCATCGCGCCAGTTCGCAATTATTCGCAATGGCGCACAGCGTTATCAGCGCGAAAAAACGCGTCTCGGTATCCCCATCATGTTTCTTGGCGAAGGCTTGCACGGGCTCATGGAATACGGCAGCACCAGCTTTCCGCAGGCTCTGAGCCTGGCAGCCACGTGGGACCCTGCGCTGGTAAAGCGCGTGTTCAGCGCGGTTGGCGACGAAGCCGGCTCGCGCGGCGTGGGCCAGGTGTTCTCGCCCGTCCTGGATATCGCGCGCGATCCCCGCTGGGGACGCACGGAAGAGACCTATGGCGAAGATCCTTACCTTGTGTCGCGCATGGGGGTTGCCGCTATTGAAGGCCTGCAAGGGGACTCTTACCTGATTGGACGCCACAACGTGCTGGCAACCGCCAAGCATTTCGCGGTCCACGGACAGCCGGAAGGCGGCACTAATACCGCTCCGGGGAACTACTCTGAGCGCATCATCCGCGAGAACTTTCTAGTCCCCTTTCAGGCCGCCGTTCAGGAGGCAAACGTAGGCAGCGTCATGGCCTCGTATAACGAAATCGACGGCGTGCCCTCACACATCAATCACTGGCTGCTCGATCGCATTCTGCGCCAGGAGTGGGGCTTCAAAGGCTATGTCACCTCCGACGGAGACGGCCTGCAGATGCTGGTTGGCACGCATCACGTGGCCTATAACAATGCCGACGCCGCGCGGCAGGGCATCGACGCCGGCGTGGAATACGATTTGTCAGACGGCTCGGTCTATCGCACACTGGTGGACCAGGTGAAGCAAGGCATCGTGCCGGAAAGCGAAGTGGATCGCGCCGTTGCCGATGTGCTGACTACCAAGTTCAGGCTGGGCCTCTTCGACAATCCCTACGTCGATCCGGACTATGCGGATCGCACCGTCAACAGCGCGGAACATCGCAAAATCGCCCTCGACGCCGCTCGAAAGGTGATTGTGCTGCTCAAAAACGACAAGAACCTGCTGCCTCTCGACCCGGCGAAGCTGAAGACGATTGCGGTCATCGGTCCCAATGCAGCGGACGTGCATCTGGGCGGATATAGCCGCGATCCCGGTCAGGGAGTCAGCATCCTCGACGGTATCAAAACTCGTGTGGGCAACCAGGCCAAGGTGCTCTACTCTGAAGGGTGCAAGATAACCGACGCCCCGCAGGGATACCGCGGCTGGTCGGCCGACAACGTAAAGCTCATTGATCCCAAGACTCAGACGGCTTCCATTCAGGCCGCGGTCGATACGGCCAAGAAGGCCGATGTAGCCATTCTTGTAGTCGGAGAAAACGAGAGTACGAACCGCGAGGCATGGGGGGAACAACATCTCGGCGACCGCGACTCTCTCGACCTGCTCGGCGCACAGAACGACCTGGTGAAAGCAGTGGTCGAAACCGGAACCCCCACGATTGTGTTTTTGATCAACGGCCGTCCGTTGTCCATCAACTATATTGCCGAAAAGGTTCCGGCAATCCTCGAAGGCTGGTACCTTGGCGAGGAAGGCGGGACTGCCGCGGCCGAAGTGATCTTTGGCGATACAAATCCCGGCGGAAAACTTCCCATTACCTTTCCACATACGGTGGGCGCTCTGCCGGATTTCTATAACCACAAGCCCACTGACAACAGGACTTATGCGTTCAGCACCCGCCAGCCGCTCTACCCCTTCGGCTTCGGATTGAGTTATACCACCTTCAAATTCGACAATTTGCACGTCGAGCCCGCGCAGATCATGACCGCCGGGACGGCAAGAGTCAGCGTGGACGTAACCAACACCGGGTCGCGCGAGGGCGACGAGGTGCCGCAGCTTTACCTCCATCAGAAAGTTGCCTCGGTCACCCAGCCGGTGATGCAGTTGAAGGGCTTTGAACGCATCACGCTGAAGCCCGGCGAGAAGAAGACCGTCGCGTTCACGGTCACACCGGAGATGCTTTCGATCCTCAACGTCGATATGCACCGCGTGGTCGAGCCAGGGGTCTTTGAACTGATGGTAGGGCCCAGTTCCGACAAGACGACAACCGTAAAGCTCACAGTAGCGGGCACTCACGGCGAAACCGGCCGTCCCCCGCTTCCGCCTCCGCCGGCCGGCTCCGAGTCGGGAATCGTGAGCAATTTCGACGATGGCAAAGTGGCAGCCAATTACGGCTCGTGGATTCCAGCCAGCGACAAGATGAATGGCGGACCGTCTACTTCTTCGCTTGCGGTGGTAGAACCCGGCGCAGACAACACCAAGGGAGCTTTGCAGATAACCGGCGAGGTTGTTGCGGGCACTCAGCCCTTCGCCTTTGCGGGTGCGCTTTATTTTCCCGCGCAAACCCCCATGCAGCCCGTGAACCTCTCCTCCAAAAAGACCATCGGCTTCTGGGCCAAAGGCGACGGAAAGAGCTATACCCTGATCGTGCTCACCGAAAGCCGAAGCGGAAGCAGTGGCGATATGCCCGCAATGACACCATTCACCGCCGGTCCGGAGTGGAAGCAGTACACATTCCCGCTCTCTACCTTTGAAACCGATGGCAGCGATCTTTCCGGCCTGGGTTTTGTTCACGTGGGAGAGCCCGGCAAGTTCCAGTTCGAACTCGATCAACTTGAAATCAAATAAAGGCTAATCCCAAGCGCGATCCAGGACCAGCAAAACCGTTGCTGCCGCGGCTCTTGAAGCGCTTGCAGGACGACATCTCGATTCCGTGACGAACCGTGTTGAGCAATCGGACACAGTATTCAGCAAGCGGTTGATTCAAACTCGCGTTTGAAAATGAACAGCAGTCGCTCACAATTTCGGCCAAAGGTATTAAGGCGCAAACATCGGACTCCGACCCCAGACCCAACACGCGAGAAATTGCTGGAGGTCGCTGGGCCGCTTTTTGCCGACCGTGGCTATCAGGCCACGACGATTCGCGAAATCTGTGCAGGAGCTGGAGCCAATGTCGCTGCGATCAATTATCACTTCGGCGATAAATTGGGCCTATATACCGAGGTCTTGCAGCAGTCGGTGCGTGCTGCCCAACTGATCGCCGTTCAAAACACACTAGATCGTGACACGCCTCCGGAAGAAATCTTGAGGGCTCTGATTCGAGCTCGACTTCGGAGCATCTCTGGGGACGACCTTCCGGATTGGCATTCTCGACTCCTGGCGCGCGAGATGGCACAGCCTACACCCGCACTTCGACAGCTTATCGATAAGGTAGCTCGACCGATCTTTAAGCGACTCCTCGAACTTATTGGAGCAATGATCGGGCTGCCTGCCAAAGATGACAAGACACGGCTCTGTGCAATGAGCGTGGTGGGACAAATTTTTGCTTACGTCCTGCGCGGTCCTCTGTTTTCAGAGATTTGGCCGGAACTGAAAATGACACCTGAACAGGTGGAGCGCATTGCGGATCACATCGCGGACTTTTCAATTTCGTATCTCAAAGACTTTCGCTCGAAGCATGGAACGATCACGCCAGTTAGGAAGCTGAGGCTTAACACATGACTACACCCACAGTTGAAGGCGCTCCAGAACAGTCCGAGAAGAAAAAGCAGGCGGACCCAGCCGGTGCAAAGCCGGCCGCAGCGGACAGCGCCAAAAAAGAGGCGGACGAAAAGGCTAAGAAAGAGGCTGACGAAAAGGCGAAGCAGGCCGCGACGCGGCGACGCCTGATCCTGGCGATCGTCGCAGGAGTGGTCCTGATTGCGGCGGCACTTTTAATCTGGAACATCTTTTTCGCTGCGCCCCGTGTCCCGAAAAGCATTGTCGTGGTGAGCGGCAGGATCGAAGGCGACGACTCCGCGGTTGCTTCCAAGACAACCGGACGCATTCTTGAAGTTCGCGTGCGCGAGGGTGACAGCGTCAACGCCGGAGATACGATCGCTATTCTTGACGATGCGCAGATTCGAGCTCGGGAGGACCAGGCTCGCGATGCTCTTTCCGAGGCGATAGCAAAGGGTGCAGCCGCGCAGGAGCAAATTGCCGTCCTTGAGGAACAACTGCAGCAAAGCCGATTGCAGGTAGGCCAGTCAAAACTCGATGCCGAAGGACATGTAGCGCAAGCGGAGGCCGATTTGGCAACCGCGCAAGCGGAATTGGCTCAGCAGCAGGCGGCGTATCAGATTGCGGCGTTCGACAGGGACGCCTATACGCGTCTTGCGAAATCCGGAGCTGTGTCGGAACGGCAAGGACTTCAGGCTTCAACGACGGCCGATCAACAGGCTGCGGCGGTTGCCGCTTCGAAGCGCCGGGTTGAGGCGTCACAGGGCGCGCTCACCACAGCGCAGGCAAGTCTCTCCAACCCTGGTATTCGCGAATCGCAAGTCGCTTCGGATCGAAGACAGATTGCACAGCAGGAAGCTGAAGTGGCAAGCGCAGCGGCCCTGACTCAACAGGCTCGCGCCGAGCTTGCAGAAGCGGGAGACAACCGGAAAGACCTGACCATCAGGGCGCCGTTCTCCGGAACGGTGGTGACGCGCGCGGCCGAGCCAGGCGAGGTGGTGGTGGCGGGTACTGCCATCATCACACTACTGGATTTGAGCAAGGTGTATCTGCGCGGCTTTGTGCCTGAAGGCCAGATCGGCAAAGTGAAAGTGGGTCAGTCGGCGCGTGTCTATCTCGACTCCAGTTCGCAGACACCCATCTATGCTTATGTCTCCAGGATTGACCCACAGGCGACATTCACTCCTGAGAATACGTATTTCCGCGACGACCGTGTCAAGCAGGTGGTCGGCCTCAAGCTGCAATTGATCGGTGGATTCGGATTTGCCAAGCCCGGCATGCCTGTCGATGGCGAAGTCCTGGTGCAGGGAGACAAGTGGCCGAAGGTCAGGCGCAAATGATCGCTGAGAGTCCAGAGCGAGCGGTGAATGATAATCAAGCCGTCGCTGCGCCGCTGGCCATCGATGTTCGCGGCCTGTCGAAGCGATATGGCAAACTCGAGGCCGTGCGTGGAATCACATTCGATGTTAACCACGGCGAGATGTTTGGGTTGATTGGCCCGGATGGAGCGGGGAAGACTTCGACGTTCCAGATTCTTGCAGGCGTTATGGAAGCAACCGAAGGCAGCGCGAACATACTCGAAAGACCGGCGCGGGATATGCGGTCGCTAACCGGGTATTTGACGCAGGACTTCAGTCTTTATCCCGATCTGACAGTAGCGGAAAACATTCGCTATAGCGGCGATTTGCGCCTCATCCCGCCGGATGAGATCGCGAATCGAAGTCTTCAATATCTCAAAATGTTCGATATGGACCGATTCTCGGACCGGCTCGCCGGCCAACTGAGCGGCGGGATGAAGCAAAAACTCGCTCTTGTCTGCGCACTGGTTCCGCAGCCCAAAGTGCTGCTGCTCGACGAGCCAACCACGGGCGTGGATCCTGTGTCCCGTCGAGAGTTCTGGGATGCGCTTGCTCATTTGTCGACAGAGGGACTGACGATCCTTGTAGCTACCCCTTATATGGATGAGGCTGAGAGGTGTCATCGGATTGCGTTCATGTATTCAGGTGAGATCCTTCGGATCGGCACTCCAACCGAGCTTTGCGCCAGCCTGGATGCAAAGCGGATCGAACTCCGCACCGCGGACCTCAAAAAAGCAGAAAGCGTGCTTTCCGAGGGGTCGGGGCCTGATAAGGACGTCCTCGACGTTCAACGGTTCGGCGACAGGCTTGACTTGCTTGTGCGCGATCCGGACAAGGAGCAGAAGTGGATCTCCGAGAAGCTGAAAGGCGCAGGCTTATCCGTCGGCGAGATGCGTGTCGATGAACCGACACTCGATAACATTTTCGTAAACAAGCTGCGTACTCTACGCGAGAA
>Ga0182012_10007855_pt1 | contig 10603 bp, 9 predicted proteins | sample 612S2SmetaG_FD_120486 | JGI IMG/M metagenome (GOLD analysis project Ga0182012, IMG submission 120486) | Permafrost microbial communities from Stordalen Mire, Sweden - 612S2S metaG | ecosystem: Environmental > Terrestrial > Soil > Wetlands > Permafrost | place: Sweden: Stordalen | collected...
CAAGGACGGCGCCGGCGCCGGCACCATCCCCGATCCGTTCGGAGGGCCGGCTCGCACCCCGGCACTGCTCGTGACGGACGTGGCCCTGCGCGAGGACCCGATCTACCGTGAGATCACGCAGCGGTGGCTGGATCACCCTGAGGAGCTAGCCGACGCATTCGCCAAGGCGTGGTACAAACTGCTGCACCGCGATATGGGACCGATCTCTCGCTACCTCGGGCCATGGGTGGCCGAGCCGCAGCTGTGGCAGGACCCGGTTCCGGCCGTCGACCACGCGCTGGTCGACGAGCACGACGTCACGGCCCTCAAGGCTAAGGTGCTCGAGTCGGGTCTTTCCGTTGCACAGCTGGTCAAGACGGCTTGGTCGGCGGCTGCGAGCTACCGCAACACCGACAAGCGCGGTGGCGCGAACGGCGCCCGTCTTCGCCTGGAGCCACAAAAGAGCTGGGAGGTCAACGAGCCCTCCGAGCTGGCCAAGGTGCTGCCGGTGCTGGAACACATCCAGCAGGACTTCAACGCCTCGGCGTCCGGCGGCAAGAAGATCTCGCTGGCGGACCTGATCGTGCTGGCGGGGTCTGCGGCTGTCGAGAAGGCAGCCAAGGACGCAGGGCACGCCATCACGGTGCCGTTCACGCCCGGTCGCACCGATGCCTCGCAGGAGAGCACCGACGTGGAGTCGTTCGCGGTGCTCGAACCGCGGGCCGACGGGTTCCGCAACTACGTCCGTCACGGCGAGAAGGCGCCGCTGGAACAGCTGCTGGTGGAGCGGGCGTACCTACTGGGTGTGACCGCTCCGGAGTTGACGGTGCTCGTCGGCGGCTTGCGTGCCCTGGGTGCCAATTACGGCGGCACCAAGCACGGGGTGTTCACCGACAAGCCGGGCGCGTTGACGACCGACTTCTTCGTCAACCTGCTGGATTTGGGTACCGCGTGGAAGGCGTCCGAGACTGCGGAGAACGTCTACGAGGGCCATGATCGGGCGTCGGGGGCTCTGAAGTGGACCGCGACCGCGAATGACCTCGTGTTCGGCTCGAACTCGGTGCTGCGTGCAGTGGCCGAGGTGTACGCACAGGACGACGCCAAAGAGAAGTTCGTGAAGGACTTCGTCGCTGCGTGGGTCAAGGTCGCGAACCACGACCGGTTCGACATCAAGTAACACCCGGGCCAGGTTGTAGCCCCGCACGACACCCCGCGAGCCACCGGTTCGCGGGGTGTCGTCTTTTCAGCGCAGTCGCCGGATTTGACGTGACACCAGCCACATAATTACCCACCAGTAACCTACGGAAGCGTAAGTTAGGCACTGTCGGTGATGGGTCGGTCTTCAGGCCGCCGAAGTTGGGTAAACGGATCACATGAGCGAGTTGACGTACCTCGAACTGCACGGAGACCGGATCGCGTACCGCGAGGCCGGCCACGGCCCCGCTCTGTTGCTGATTCATGGGATGGCCGGGAGTTCGGCCACGTGGCAGGCGATCATTCCGCAGCTGTCCAAGAAATTCCGTGTCATCGCGCCGGACCTGCTCGGCCATGGCATGTCCGCGAAACCGCGCGGTGACTACTCGTTGGGAGCCTTCGCGGTATTCCTGCGTGATCTCCTTGACGAACTCGGGGTGAACCGGGCCACGGTGATCGGCCAGTCCCTCGGCGGCGGTATCGCCATGCAGTTCTCACACCAGCACCGGGACTACTGCGAGCGACTGGCCCTCATCGGCAGCGGCGGCCTGGGCCCCGACCTCAGCCCGCTGCTGCGGATGCTGTCTGCGCCCGGCGCGGAGTTCGTGCTGCCGGTCGTCGCACCGCAACGGGTGCTGAGCCTTGGCAACAAGCTGGGTTCGTGGCTGACCTCAGCCGGGATCCAGTCGCCGCGCGCCGGTGAGATGTGGAACGCGTACTCCTCGCTGTCGGATGCGCAGACCCGCAGGGCGTTCTTGCGGACGTTGCGCTCAGTGGTCGACCACCGCGGTCAGGCGGTCAGCGCGTTGAACAAGCTCCACCTCGCGACTGGTCTCCCGACGCTGCTGATCTGGGGAGATCACGACCGGATCATCCCCGTCGCACACGCCTATGCCGCCCATGATGCGGTGGCGGGCAGTCGCCTCGAGGTGCTCAAGGGTGTCGGACACTTCCCTCACGCGGAGGCGCCCATGGCTGTGGCGGACATCCTCGAGGACTTCATTGCCTCGACGACTCCGCAGACGCTCTCCGACAGCCCGGTACAGACAGGTTATGCAGCGGACGCGTAGCGCTATGTCGGGAACGTGCGGGCGCCTAGTTCGAGTGGCAGACGCAGCGAATTCACGAGATAGCTGACCGTCCGATAGCTGCCGGCGAGCATGAGTAGCTCCAGGATGGCCTCGTCGTTGTGGTACGTGCTCAACTGTGCCCACAGGTTGTCGTCGATCGTGCAGCTGGATTGCAGGCTGTCGCAGAGTCGAATCAGCACGCGATCCGCGTCGTCCCAGCAGTCATCCTCGGGCCGCCCGGTTGTCAGCGATGCGATCTGGTGCTCGCTCAGGCCCGCTTTGGCGGCAAAGGTACTGACATGCACGCCCCACTCGTACTCCGCGCCACAGGCCGCCGTGACCCGATCGATGACGATCTCGCGCTGACGAAGCGTCAGGTGTCCCCGGTCGAGCAGGCCGGAGTTGAAGAATTTGAAGAACAGGCGACGGTCGCGGGCCAACGTGGTGAACAGCACCAGCGGAGGGTTGCCACGCATGATTGTGTCGATGGTGAGCTGGATCTCGCTGGGCAAGGGCGGCGGAGCAGGCGCAATACGCGCGCTATGGTTTTTGTAGCGATCCATGCTGGCACTCTACGCGGCGATGCTACAAAATGTGAAGCATGTCTGCTCCGCGGATCGGGAAGCCCGTCAGGGGATCAGCTTCTGGACGGCCAATCATGGTCACTCTCGACGCGCTGGGCCGCCGCGGCGCGCTGCGGGTCCTGTGGGAGCTGCGCGGCGGTCCGTTGACCTTTCGCGCCCTTCAGTTGGCGTCCAACATGAATCCCGGCTCGCTCAACACCCGCCTCAAGGAACTCCGGGCAATGCGCATCGTCGACCACTCCGACGGCGGCTATCAGCTCACCGATCAAGGGCTGTCGCTGATGGTCGCACTGAACCCACTTCAAGCCTGGGCCGACGACTGGGCACAACAGGCCGACGAGTAGCGCAGCATCGGCGCAGTCCCCATCCGTGGAAAGTCCTGAGCACCAACGGGTTATGTGTGGCGGGCTGCTTCTTGGGCGAGTTGGACCCGGGAGATGAGTCCGAGTTTCGTGTAGATGTGGGTGAGGTGGGTTTGCACGGTGCGCGGTGAGACGAAAAGCCGGGTGGCGATGTCTTTGTTGGCCATTCCTTCGCTGAGGAGTCGCACGACGTCGCGCTCGGCCGGGGTCAACGACGCCCATCCGCTGCTCGGGCGTTTGCGTTCGCCTCGGCCACGCTGCGCGTAGGAGATCGCCGCCTCGGTGGACAGGGCGGCGCCCTCAGTCCACGCGGAGTCAAAATCGTTGTCGCCCAGAGCGTCACGAACCGGCGCCACCCAGGCCTCGTAACCGCCGTCCCAGACCTTGAAACGGACCTCGCCCATACGCTGCCGGATGGCTTGTGCCGCGCCGAAGAGCCGGGCGGCTTCGCGGTGACTACCGCCATCGCCGGCCAATGTGGCCAGGCACTCTAGGGTCTCGGAAATACCCAAGTGTGCCTCGAGATCACTGCAGCGCGTGAGCGCGTCGTGGGCGTCGCACTCAGCCTGCTCCGGCTCACCTTGCGCGATCGCCACCCGCGCACGCGTGGTCAGCGCCATCACCAGCCACCAGCCGGTCGATGTCTGCAAGGTCTGAACGGCCTCGTCGGCCACGCGTCGGGCCGCGATCAGATCCCCGCCCGCCAGTGCGGCCTGCGCATTGAAGGCGCGCGCCGCCGCCCGATGCATGGGCAGGACACTCCAGTGCTGCCCGGCCGTCTCGCTCGCGCCCCCCGCCGTCGCAACGTCGCCGACGGCCAGGGCCACGACAGCCAACGCCATGTAGCCGAGGCCCGCGGCAAGCCCGCCCAGCTCGTCGGCTGCCTCGACGGCCGCCTCAGTGGCGGCCCGGGCCGCATCCGTCTCACCCTGGTAAGCCAGCACGATGCCCTGGAACGCGAGGCTAGCCGCCTTGTAGAACACATCGTGAGCCGCGTCGGCCTCGGCAACCAGCTCGGCGAATTGCGCATCGAGGCCCACCAAATCGCCCTGACAAAACTCTGCAAGTGCGAGGTACCAGCGACACCGCCGCGAGCCGAACCGGTCTCCGATCGCCTCGGCGAGGTCACGTCCTTCTTCGCCGGCCGCGCGCGCCGCGATCGGCGCACCCGCCAGGGCCGCCGCGCGCGCTTGCCAGCCGAGGATCAGAGTGAGCCTCCACCGGTCGCCCAGTGCCCGGGCCAACCCGATCGCCTCGGTGAAGCATGCCCGGGCCATCTCGACGTTGTAGCTCACGCTGGCGCTAAGCCCACAGGCGGTCAATGCTCGAGCCAGCAGGGCCGGGTCGTCGGCCTCGCGCGCGAGGGCCAGGGCCTGCTCGGCCTGTTCCATGCCGCCGGCAGTGCCTGCAAAGGTGGCCAGCACCGCCCGGTCGGCGAGCGCTCGCGCGCGCACCGTGTCCGTCACCTCGCCCCGCTGCGCGTTATCGTCGGTGAGCGCGGCCTCGAACCAGGCCAGCCCTTCCCGGAGGCCGCGCTCTTGCCACAGTGGCTGCAGCGAGGATGCCAGCGTCAACGCCAGCTCGGTTTCGGAGTTTTCCCGGCTCCATCCGAACGCGGCGCGCAGGTTGTCGATCTCGATGTCGGCATGCTTCACGTGCCGCTCATAATCACTGCCCGCCGGCGCGTCGAGCAGGGCCGCCAGCGCCGTGTAGTGGTCGCGGTGGCGCGCTCGCACAATGTCGGCTTCACCGGATTCGCCGAGCTTTTCCAGGGCGTACTGGCGCACAGTCTCCAGCAGCCGGTACCGCGTGCGGCCTTCGGCGTTGTCGGCCACTACCAAGGATTTGTCGACCAGCAGCGTGAGTAGGTCCAGCACCTGGTAGCGCGCCACCTCACTACCGCTGGCGACGGCTTGGGCAGCGCCCAGGTCAAAGCCGCCCGAAAACACCGCCAGCCGACGGAACATCACCCGCTCGGGCTGGGTCAACAGGGCGTGTGACCAGTCCACCGACGCGCGCAGGGTCTGCTGGCGGCGCACCGCGGTACGTGCACCACCAGTCAGCAAACGGAACCGGTCATGCAGGCTGTCCAGGATCTCGCCCGGCGACAACGCCCGCACCCGCGCCGCCGCCAGCTCGATCGCCAGCGGCACACCGTCGAGGCGGCGGCAGATCTCGGCCACAGTCGTGGTGTTGTCGCGGGTCACGGTGAAGCCGGGCCGAGTAAGGCGGGCACGGTCAGCGAACAACTCGACCGCTTCGTCACGAAGGGACAGCGAGGGCACCCGCCAGGTCGTCTCGCCCGTCACACCGATCGGCTCACGGCTGGTGGCGAGCACGATCAGCCTTGGCGCGGCACCCAGCAGGGCGACGACTAGCTCGGCGCATGCGTCGAGCAGGTGCTCGCAGTTGTCCAGCACCACCAGCATCTGACGGTCGCGAACAAACCGCAGCAGCGTGTCCAGGGTCGACCGGCCCGGTTGATCGGGCAGCCCGACTGCGCGGGCTACCGTGACCTGCACCAGTTCGGGATCGGTGATCGGTGCGAGATCGACGTACCACACCCCATCGCTGAATTCGCCGGCCAACTGCGTCGCGATCTGCGCCGCCAACCGGGTTTTACCCACCCCACCCGCGCCGGTTAGCGTCACCAGCCGGTTATCCGCCAGTAGCTGCCGCACATCGCGTATCTGGGCTTGGCGCCCAACAAAACTGGTGAGCTGCAACGGAAGACGGGTGGAGGCAACGGCCGTCGATTTCCGGAGCGGCGGGAAGTCGTTGACCAGGTCGGGGTGGCATAGCTGCACCACCCGCTCCGGGCGGGGCAGATCCCGCAACGGGTGGGCGCCCAGATCGGTCAGCCAGGCGCCCTCGAGGAGGCGGTCGACCACCAGCGGTTCGGTCGCTCCCGACAGCACGGTCTGGCCGCCGTGGGCCAGGTCGCGCAGCAGCGCCGTGCGGTTGATCGTTGGACCGGCGTAGTTACCCTCGTCGCGCAGCTGCACCTCACCGGTATGCACCCCGATGCGCAGCCGGATCGGGGCCAAGGGCGCCCGCTGCAAATCCAGAGCGGCGGCCACCGCATCGGAGGCGCGCGCGAACGCCGCCACGAAACTGCCACCCTCACCCTGCTCGACCGGGCGCACACCGTCATGGGCCGCGACGACCTCAGACACGACCTGGTTCAGACGTGCGATCGCGGCCGCCATCACCTCGGCCTGGGTCTCCCACAGCCCCGTCGAACCCTCCACATCAGCCAACAGCAGCGTCACCGTGCCCGTCGGCAAAAGCCCGCTCACGCCAAGATCGCTCCAGTCCACTAGTGGTGCACCCACGCGCGGATCAATGTCGCTCATGCTAGCCAGCATGCGCGGACCGTGTGCGGCAAAACAGCAGCGCAACCGTCTTTGATGCCGAACTGCCGGTCCAAGCCTGGGCCGACAACTGGGCACAACATGCCGAGGTCTAGGCCCCGCGGTGTTCACCAGGCCGTCATGCCGCCGTCGGCGGCCACTGCCGCCCCGGTCACGAACGATGCTTCGTCTGACGCCAGGAAAAGCGCGACGTTGGCCATCTCGCTGGGCGTACCACTCCGCGCCATTGGGGTCAGTTGGAGTGAGGCTGCTGCGGCCTCGGGATGATCCTGGCTGAGCTGTCGCAACAGCGGCGTGTCGATCGAGCCCGGACACAGCGCGTTGACGCGGATGCCGCTGGGAGCGAGTTCGGCGGCGGCGGCCTTCGTCAGCTGCACGACTCCGCCTTTGGTGGCACAGTACGCGGCGAGCATGGGCATGCCGACGAGTCCGGCAACCGATGCGGTGTTCACGATCGCTCCGCCCCCTCTTTTCTTCATTACCGGGATCACGTGTCGCATGCCGAGATAGACGCCCTTCAAGTTGACGGCGACCACCCGATCGAAGGTCTTTTCATCGGTGTCCTCCAAAGGGGCGATCGTGCCGTCGATCCCGGCGTTGTTATGCAGGATGTCAACCCCGCCGAACTCGGACACGGCCTTACTCACGAGCGCGGCGACCTGATCGGTCTCCGACACGTCGAGGTTGAAGGCGACGGCTCCGTCGCCCAGGTTCTCGGCGAGTTCGGCTTCGGCGCCGCTGATATCGGCGATGACTACGCGTGCACCCTGGGTGTGGAAGAGTTCCGCGCACGCCCGTCCGATTCCTGACGCCGCGCCGGTGATGATGGCCACCTTTCCGTCAAGTCGACCCGCCATCAGGATTCTCCATAGAATTCGTCGAAGTCGTACAGGTCATAGATGTGCTCCCAGACCTCGATCAGTTGACCGTCCGCCACACGGGCGACCAGGCAGATGTTGGCCTCGAATTGGATGCTGAGCCCCCTGCGCCGATGCCAGTAGACGACCACTTCACGGTTGTCACCGGTGAGTACGTCGACGATCTCCAGGCTCAAGTCACCGGCGTGCCCGGCGACCGCGCCGAAAGCGGCGAGAACATCATCACGCCCGCGGTGGCTGCCGGCGGCCGGCTGGAGTCGGCCGGGGCTGTGCCAGACGATCTCGGGGTGCATCAGCGCGGCAGCGGCGGCAATATCCGCCGCCTGGAACGCCTTAACGACGCGAGCCAATGTGTTGGGCGCCAACGTAGTTGACGGTTCTGTGGCTGCTTTACGCATGTGCATTCGCCACGGTATTCAGCGGTTTGCCGCCAAGGCGGCCGATGACTTCAGAGATTTGGGAGTCCCAGTGGACCGCGTACTCGGGATCGGCTGATGCGGCCATATTGAAGAAGCTGACCTCATTGATGCCGGCGTCGATCATCTCCTGCACGCGGCCGGCGACGCGCTCGGCACCGCCCCACACCAATGCGAAGTCGGTCACCTCGTCGGGAATGGCCTGGGTGAGCTCTTCGGCCTTCTCCTTAGTGACGATATTGACGTTGACATCGCGTGACCAGTTGAAATCGCCCAGCGGGTGTTCATACCCCCACTTGTCCCATGTTTTGCTGGCATCGATACTCGCCGCCGCGATCGCGATCCAGCCCGGGTTGGGGTGCCGCGCCAACTCCCAGGCCTTCTCGTCGTTCTCGGCCAGGACGGTTACGACCTGAGCGTTGAAGCGCAGAGCGTCGGGATCCCGTCCGGCGTCGGAGGCGATGTGCTTGATGTCGTCGATGAGCGCCTTCATCGCCACGTTGTCGTTGCCTGACCCGCCGGGCAGGTACGTCAGCCATCCTTCGCCAACCGCGCCGGCGAGGCGCTTGATGCGGTCGCCCGCTCCCACGAAGAGCAGGTCCGGACGGCCTGATTCGTGCATCGGAATCGGGAACACCGCGTCCTTGAGCGGCCAGAACTCAGAGTCCCGCGAGATGGGTTCGCCGCGGGACTCCCACAGGGCGATCCAGGTGTGCACGGCCTCTTCGAGGCGGGTAAAGGGCTTGCTGCGAACCTCGCCGTAGGGCTCGAATTGCTTGTTCTCACCGGCCCCGATCGCGAAGCTCATCCGGCCCTCCGACATGTGCTGCAGCGTCATCATTTCCTGCGCCATCACGGCCGGGCTGCGGCGCAGTGGGTCGATCACCGCCAGCAAAATCTCCATTCGCCGGGTGAGCACTGCGGCGGCCGCACACATCTCCATCGACCCGAAGAACGTGTCCGAGAAGAAACTCGTCGGCGCACCTGGATCGCTTGCCGATACCGGTGCGGTCAACATCCCGCGCGGATTGGTGGACGTGATCTGGTCGGGATAGTCGATGAAATCCCAGCCCAGCGCTTCGGCGCGAGCGATCGACTCCAACGACTTGGCGATTGGCGGATACATCGCGCCGATCAGACCGAACTTGACGGGCTTGGACACAAGCAATCTCACTCTCCGTTGAATGCAGTATTGGGAATCTAGCCCGATTTGACGGTGACTGTCAATTTGATAACTACATGCAGGTAGACGATAATGCTCCCGATGGAAGCCACCTGCTCGAGCGCCCCGCGTGATGCCACGCTCCGGCGAGAGCGTCGCAGAACCCGAATGCGACACGAGCTCGCCAAAGTTGCCGTCGAGCTGTTCACGAAGAACGGCTTTGAGGCGACAACCGTCGATGAGATCGCCAACGTCGCTGACTATTCAGAGAGCACGTTCTTTCGGCTGTTCAACCGCAAAGAGGACGTCGTCTTCTACGACCTCCCGGAGCGGATCGCGGCGATGCGGGCCGACTTCGCTTCCCCCAACCACCACTCCGCATGGACCACGATCCGCAACGCGTTTCTCAACAACGCCCGCACGTGGGAGACCTCCGATGCAGAGTTCGCCCTTGCGCGCGTCCGCCTCTTCCACCGAGAGCCGGCACTCATCGCCCGCTACCTCGAGTACTGCCTCGACTGGGAGGACGCCGTCGCCGACATCGTCGCCAAGGAGCGCGGAGCTGTGAGCGACTCAGACCTCACCAGTCGCCTCGTGGCCGGAAGCGCCGTTGCCGCCTTCCGGGCGGCGTTCCGCGCCCACGTCGCCGACCCTGGAGTCGGTCTTACACAGCACCTCGAATCGGCGTTCGATGAGCTCGAGCGAGGGCTGCCCGTCTTTCAGCGATCGAAATCCCACTGCCCATAATCGGCAGCAAGGACTTCGTCCACGTCGACGTTTGTGCCGCCCAGTAGCGGACCTGGGTTCGACGCGGTGTTGACGATCTCCTGATAAAGCACCGCTGCGGGCTCACGCTCCCCGTGTGACCACGACTTTGTCTGCCATGCCCACCGGTGCCCTGGGGTGGTTGAGTGCCCGATGACGCCGTCGTTGATCGCCCACCCGCACGCCTGGGCATGCCCGTAGATACCGGTGCGCTCCACTCCGAGCACCGAGTTGATTCCCCGGAACCAGTCGACGGCAGGGCCATTCCAGGTGTTCTGGTCGATGTCGTCGTCGATGCTGAAGAAGATCGGGGCCGAATTCGGACCACCGGCTGCGGCGTGCAGCTGCGAAGCTGTCTGGGCGTCTGCCACGCCGCCGTCGCGCCCGCGGGTGTAATCCGACGGGTTGGCCCAACCGGGCTTGCCGTACTGGAAGTTGCTGACGATGTGAAGACCCGCTGCGCGCAGCGCGTCCGCGTACGCGCGGGTGATGGGTTTTGCCTCGAAGTTCGCCCCCGGCCGCGACTCGGACACGTAATTCACGACTCCGTCGTAGCCTGCCGACTTGATTTCATCCGGCGAGATCCTGCGCTCTGCAAAATCGATCAGACGGATGTTAGCCGCTGACGCCTGTTGCGCGCCGCGTGTCGCCGCCAGAGTTCCGAGGCCCAGCAGAACCGGTGCAAAGGCGTATTTGAGAACTTCGCGCCTCGAAGCAGATCGCAGTCTGCCGCTCCCAGATGGCGCAGCCGAATCGTGCACCGCGCGATGCTACCAGCTGCTGACCGCAGGGCCCCCCGCAGACCATGAAATCGGCTCA
>Ga0182012_10007860_pt1 | contig 10595 bp, 8 predicted proteins | sample 612S2SmetaG_FD_120486 | JGI IMG/M metagenome (GOLD analysis project Ga0182012, IMG submission 120486) | Permafrost microbial communities from Stordalen Mire, Sweden - 612S2S metaG | ecosystem: Environmental > Terrestrial > Soil > Wetlands > Permafrost | place: Sweden: Stordalen | collected...
CGAGCTATGCCGCAATCGCGTTGCTGGGCGCCAGCCTTGTCTGGAAAAAGGGCGCAGCCTTCATTGCTGCGCTGCACGCGCCATGCGGGCCCGCTATCAGCCGCAGTGGCTTCTATTGCGAGGTGGTGGAAGATCCCCTGCATGTGCATACGGCGAGTTGCGGCCATTTTCACGCGCCCGACCCCGCGACGCTGGATCAAGGATTCTCATGGACCAATGCGCTGGGCGCTGTTGTCGCGGCAGGGCTGCGCCCTTGTTCAGGCGCCATTCTGATCCTCGTGTTCACCTTCGCGCAAAGCATGTTTTTGGCGGGAATCGCCTCTGTGTTGCTGATGTCGGGCGGCACGGCGATCACCACCGGAGCGCTGGCCGCCCTTGCGGTCTATGCGAGGGATGCGGCCCAGCGCTTCAGCAATCCGGAGCGGCGATGGACCGGCATTGCCGGCGGCGGCTTCGAATTGCTTGCGGCGGCGGCCGTGATGGGATTGGGTCTGGCGCTGCTCTTTGGCGCAAGCCAAGGCGCCGGCGCCTGAAACGTGAATTTGCGCTGCATTGCAGTATAGAACTTTAGCGCCGGGCGCCTGCTCATTTATTCGCAAACGCTATCTTTAGGTAAGTCGCATTTGATAAAGAACATGGATGGGACGCATCCTTTAAACCCGCGCAGAATATGAGCCTCACATGACTGGCCTCGCGATAGCAGAAGACCCTTATGCGGCCCGCCCCTGGCTCGCTTCCTATCCGCCCTATGTTCCCGCGGACCTGGATGAAGCCAGCTACTCCACGCTGACTGCGATTTTTCGCAATAGCGTCGCGGTTTTTGCCGACAGGCCGGCGCTCGAATGCTTCGGAACGCAGCTGAGATATCGAGAACTCCATGTCCTCGCCGAGGCGGTCGCGTCATGGTTGCAGGCTCGCGGACTAGAGAAAGGCGAACGAATCGCCATCATGTCGCCCAATCTGGCGAGCTATCCGGCGATCATTTTTGGCGCTTTTCTGGCCGGGGGCGTCATCGTCAACGTCAATCCGCTCTACAAGCCGCATGAACTCGAACATCAGTTGAACGACGCCGGCGCTCGCTTCATCTTCGTGCTGGAAAACTTCGCGCATACGGTGGAGGAAGCATGGCCCAGGATGACGCTTGAACAGGCGATCATTCTTGCGCCCGGCGATCTTCTGGGACTGAAGGGCCTTGTCATCAACGCCGCGTCGCGTTGGCTGAAACGCGCGGTGCCTTCATATTCCCTCCCAGACTCAGTGCGCTTTTCAGAAGTGATCGAGCATGGCCGCAAGCGTCCGCTCGTGCCTGTCGAGCTTTCGCGCAACGACATCGCCTTCCTGCAATACACCGGGGGCACCACAGGCGTGGCGAAGGGCGCGGCTCTTTCGCACGCCAATGTGGCGAGCAATGTCGAGCAGGCGATCGCCTGGCTGAGACCCTTCGTCGACGAACCCCAGATCATGGTCACGGCGCTGCCGCTGTATCATATCTTCGGCCTTACCGCCTGCTGTCTGGCGATGACGAAGATTGGCGCCTGCTGTCTGATGATCCCCAACCCGCGCGACATCGGCGGGTTTGTGAAGACATTGCGCAAATCGCGCTTCACGATGTTTTCGGGCGTGAATACGCTTTACGCGGCGCTCGCGGACCACAGCGACTTCGACAAGGTGGATTTTTCGGGGCTGGTCTTCTGCCTTTCCGGCGGCATGGCGACGCTGGACGTCACCGCGCGCAAATGGAAGCAGATCACCGGCAAGGCGATCATTGAAGGCTACGGGCTTTCCGAGACCTCGCCGATGATCTGCCTCAACCTCCCAAGACTTGAAGAATTCTCTGGCGCGATCGGATACCCGCAGCCCTCGACGCATATCTCTATCCGCCTTGAAGACGGGACTCCCGCGCCGATCGGCGAAAGAGGCGAATTATGCGTGAAAGGCCCGCAGGTGATGCTGGGCTACTGGCAGAAACCCAAGGAAACAGCCGCCGCCATGACCGAGGACGGCTTCTTCCGCACCGGCGACATAGCCGTGATGAAGCCCGACGGCATCGTCAAGATCGTGGATCGGCTCAAGGACATGATTCTCGTTTCGGGTTTCAACGTCTATCCCAACGAGGTAGAGAATGAGCTCGCGCTGCATCCCAAGGTGAAGGAAGTGGCGGTGATCGGCGTGCCGGACAAGCATTCGGGCGAGGCGCCGATGGCATTCATCGTTCCGCGTGATCCGAGCGTCACGCCAGCGGAGCTGCGCGAATTCATCCACGAACGGCTGACAGGCTACAAACGTCCGCGGCATTACGAGTTCAGGGACAGCCTGCCAAAGAGCACGGTTGGCAAAATCCTGCGCCGCGTGCTGCGCGACGAATATCTCGCGAGCGCTGTAAGCGATCAGCATGAAGATCACGCGCAAGCGTGACCTGCGTCAGTTGCTGAAACGCGCCGCCGCCTCATCAATGGTCGCATAGGCCAGGTCGAGTTCCTCCCCAGTTATGCAATAGGGCGGCAGCACGTAGATTGTCCGCCCAAGGGGCCGCAACAGCAATCCGCGCTCATTGAAGAAGCCCAGGAGATCGAGCCCGATCGACGCTAAATAGCCGTCCTGTTGCGCGCGCAGATCGAGCGCCGTAATCGTTCCAAGGCGACGCACATTGTCGAAACGCCCGTCGGTTCGGAAGCGCGCGATACGTTCCTCCTGCAATCCGCATAGCCGCGTGACGCTCTCGCGAGCGTCGCCCTTCTCCCATATGTCGAGATTGGCCAGCGCCGCCGCACATGCAATCGGATTCGCCGTATAGGAGCTGGAATGGAAAAAGGCGCACGCTCGATCCTGCGAATAATGCGCGTCGAAAATCTCGGCCTTGCACATGGTCGCGGCCAGCGGCAGCGCGCCGCCTGTAATTCCCTTGGAGTAACAAGCGATGTCCGGGACCACGCCCGCTTGTTCGCAGGCGAACAGGTTTCCGGTGCGGCCAAAGCCCGTCATGACTTCATCAGCGATAAACAGCACGCCATATTGCGCGCAGATTTCACGCATGCGCCCCAGCGTCTGCGCCGAATAGATCAACATTCCGCCGGCGCCCAATATCAATGGCTCGACCAGGAAGGCGGCGGCGCCCGCCTTGCACGCGGCTTCGAGCGCATCTAGGCTTTGCTGTTCGCGGCCTTGATGCGGGAAAGGAACGCGCGCCACGTCGAACAGCAGCGGCTCGTAGCTGGCGTTGAAGGCCGAGCGAGCGCCGGCGGACATCGTGCCGACCGTGTCGCCGTGATAGCCATGCTCCAGCGCAATGATCCGCGTGCGCGCCTTGCCGCGATTGCGCCAGAAACCCAACGCCATCTTGATCGCAACCTCAACGCTGGTGGAGCCGCTGTCGGAGTAGAACACATAGTCGAGGCCTTTGGGCGTAATCTCGACCAGACGCCGCGCCAGTCTCTCCGCCGGCTCATGCGTGAAGCCCGCGAAAATCACCTGATCGAGCGACTCCGTTTGCTCCCTTATCGCCTGCATGATCTCGGGCCGGCGATGGCCGTGCGTGATCACCCACCATGACGAGATGGCGTCGAGGAAACGCGAACCATCCTCGGCCTCCAGCCAGCAGCCTTCCGCGCGCGCGATCTTGACCGCGCCTGGCTGCAAGGCGTGTTGCGTATAGGGGCGCCAGACCGGCGAGTCTGTAACGAGCGTCATCCCGCGCCGCCTTTCAGAAAATCGCCAATCGCGAATGACGCCGCGAAGGCGTCGCGCAACGTTTCACGGGTCAATGGAGCGAGCGGCGGCAGGCGCCCCAGCATCTTCACATCCCCCATGCGCGCAATCGCATTCTGCGTCTCCTCATTCGCCTCGCCGACAAAGGCCACGCCAAGCATTGGAATGTTTCTGCGCCGCAGCGCCTCGATGGTTAACAGACTGTGGTTGATCGTCCCGAGCGCCGTGCGCGCAACGATCACCGTCGGAAATCCCCATCGCGCCAGAACATCGATCGTCGGCGCCTCGATGGTCAGGGGAGTCATGACGCCGCCCGCCGTTTCGATCACAAGCGGTCCGGAACAGTCCGGCGCCTCAAGCCGCGAGGGATCTATCGTCACGCCGTCGAGCCGCGCTGCGTAATGCGGCGAAGCAGGCGTTCGCAGGCGCCAGGCCTCCGGCAAGATGCGGGCGATCGAAAGGCCAGACAGCCGCGCGACAGATTGTGAATCCGTTTCGCCTTCGAGGCCCGACTGCACGGGCTTCCAATAAAAGCCGTCCAGCGCGCCGGCCAGCGCGGCGGAAAATATTGTCTTGCCGACCCCAGTGTCGGTTCCGGCGATGACGATGCGCTTGCTCATGCGGGCAGCCGCTCAAGCTCTTGCGCAAGCAGCGCGGCCATCGCCTCGATTCGCGCTTCGCTCACGTTGAGCGTGATGGAAATGCGCAGGCGCGACGTGCCTTGCGGCACAGTGGGCGGGCGTATCGCGCGAATGTCATAGCCCGCCGCCTGCATTCGCTCCGCAAGTCCAAGCGCCCTGCCGTCGGCGCCGACGATCACCGGCTGTATGTGCGTTCCCGAGGGCGCTGCAACGCCCCGAAGGCCTTCGCCAAGCAGTTTCACGCGCCTTGCAAGCGCGGCGCGGCGTTCGTCCGCGCGTTCGACGATTCCGAGCGCGGCGCGAATGGACGCTGCAAGCAAGGGCGAAGGCGCCGTCGCGAAGATGAATTGCCGGCAGCGGTTGATGAGAAACTCGCGCAGCAGGCGCGGCAGGCAGACCAGCGCGCCGGAAAGGCCAAGCGCCTTGCCGCAGGTGTGCAAGGTAATGATGTTGTCGCGCCCCTCAAGCCCATGCGCAAGACCGCGCCCGCCGGGCCCGAAGACCCCGGTCGCGTGAGCCTCGTCGACAAGCAGAAAAGCCCCGTGGCGCGCCGCGATCGCGGCCAGATCGCCAAGAGGGGCCATGTCGCCGTCCATGCTGTAGAGACTCTCGACAGCGATCCAGACCCGCCCTGCCCTGGCCGCCGCGCGAATCGCCCCCTCGAAGGCGCCAGCGTCATTATGCGCGACGGCCTGGCTTCCAGCGCGCGAGAGGCGCATGCCCTCATGCGCGCTGGCGTGGATGAGTTCATCGTAAACGATCAGGTCGCCCCGCTGTGGCAAGGTCGCCAGCAGCGCTTCATTGGCGGCGAAGCCCGCGCCAAAAAACAGCGCGCTCTGCGAACCAAAGAACCGCGCCGCTTCCTCTTCGAGCGCCTCGTGCTCCGGGTGGTTGCCGCGCAACAGGCGGGAGCCGCCCGCCCCGAGCGGAACGCCGCGCGCAAGGGCTGCAAGGGCCGCGTTACGATATTCCTGAGATTCCGCGAGGCCAAGATAATCATTGGAGGCGAAGTCGCATCCCACCCTCGCGGCCAATGCGCGCAGCCGGTCGCGCTCGCACAAGGAGGCGAGATCGGCGGCAAAAGGCGCAAGATAGTCGCTAATCGGCGCAGTCAATCGATTTTCCTTCTGTCCTCGACCGCTATCCTTGTATCGCCTCGGCGCTGCAGGCTACAACTCGCGGCAAAATGCGCCTTGACGCGCCGTCCGTGGCTGGCTTTTTAGAGGTTTGAATCTGCATGGATTCCCGCGCCAACACATGAAACATCCGGTGATTGCTTGCAATCTCGCTTCCGGGACCCAATCTCAACTCCATCCAAGGAGCGCTGTGTGACCTCTCCTAGCGAAAGCGAAGAACCGCCGTCCCGGGTTCCTTGGCCTCCGCTGTTGTTCATATCGGTGATCATAGGCGGCCGGCTTCTGGGGCATTTCGCGCCGCTACCGCTGGTTCCACAGGAACTGGCGCATGTCGCCGGAGCTTTGCTTGTTTCGCTTGGACTGGCCAACGACATTTGGTGCGCCGTAACGCTCCGCCGCAACAAGACGACGATCCTGCCGCATCGACCGGTCTCCACTCTCGTGACGAGCGGTCCCTTTCGCTATTCGCGCAATCCGATCTACATCTCGGAACTGGCGCTGACTTTGGGGCTGGGCCTGCTGCTGCGCTCGCCTTGGATGATTCTCCTGACCCCTTTGCTTTTTTTCGCGCTGGTAAAGCTGGCTATCGAGCCGGAGGAGCGCCATCTGGAGAGAAAATTCGGGACTGAGTACCAGCAATACGTCGCGCACACGCCGCGCTGGCTGTAGGCTGCCTCGCCCGATGTTGGAAGTCAGCCTGTAGAGCGCAAGATGTCAGCAGCCCAAGACTTCACCTCCAGCCAGCCCGATCCGAAGGAAAAACTCGGCTTCGAGGTGCGTGGCATGACCTGCGCTTCCTGCGTCGCCCATGTTGAAAAGGCGCTGTCCAGGACCGATGGCGTCGGGTCGGCGAGCGTTAATCTTGCGACCGAACGGGTCGAGGTCCGTCTCCTGCCCGGCGCAAAGGCCGCCAGTATCGCTCAAGCCGTGACCGACGCTGGCTATGAGCCGGTGATCGAGACCGTAGAGCTCGGCGTGCGCGGCATGACCTGCGCTTCCTGTGTTTCGCATGTGGAAAAAGCGCTGCTGGCGACGCCCGGCGTGTTGGAGGCGAGCGTCAACCTCGCCACCGAACGCGCCACTGTCCGGGCGCTCAAGGGGCCGCAACTCATTGGCAATCTGCGCCACGCAGTGACCGAGGCGGGCTATGAGCCGATCACGGAGGCCAGCGCCCCGGCAAGCGATCTGCGCGAGGAGGAAAGCCGCGCGATGTCGCAGCGGCTCATCCTCGCGGCCATCCTCACCGCGCCGGTCTTCGTCCTCGAAATGGGCGGCCATCTTATTCCCGGCATGCATGAATGGGTGATGGCCAATATTGGCCATGAGACGACGCTTTATCTCTCCTTCGCACTGACGACTATGGTGCTGCTTGGACCCGGGCGCGGCTTCTACACAAAGGGTTTCCCGGCGCTGGCGCGCGGAACGCCCGACATGAATTCGCTCGTCGCGACCGGCACGATCAGCGCCTATCTCTATTCGATAGTCGCGACCTTCGCTCCCTCGCTGCTGCCCGCCGGCGCGGCAAATGTCTATTACGAATCCGCCTGCGTCATCGTCACGTTGATCCTGTTCGGGCGTTTCATGGAGGCGCGGGCCAAGGGCCGCACCTCCGACGCGATACGGGCGCTGGCGAAATTGCAGCCGCGCATCGCCCATGTGGAGCGCGGCGGGCAGACGCTCGACATAGCCACGGACGAAGTGGCCGTTGGCGACATCGTCTTGGTGCGGCCGGGCGAGAGAATCCCCACCGACGGCGTCGTCACCAGCGGCGCATCTTATGTCGATGAATCCATGATCACCGGCGAACCGGCTCCGGTCTCGAAGACGACGGGCTCCGCCGTCACCGGCGCCACGGTCAACACGACCGGCGCCTTCGCCTTCCGCGCGACCAGGGTCGGCGCCGACACTTTCCTCGCCAGCGTCATCCGGATGGTAGAGCAGGCGCAAGGCGCCAAGCTGCCGATCCAGGCCTTGGTCGACCGAATAACCGGCGTCTTCGTGCCCGTCGTCCTCGGCGTCGCGCTGCTGACCTTCGCCATCTGGATGCTGATCGGACCCGAGCCGCGCCTTACCTATGCGCTGGTCAACGCCGTGAGCGTGCTGATCATCGCCTGCCCCTGCGCCATGGGCCTCGCCACCCCCGCCGCCATCATGACCGGAACGGGGCGCGCGGCGGAGCTTGGCGTTCTGTTCCGCAAGGGCGAGGCTCTGCAGACGCTGCGCGACGTGTCGCTGATCGCCTTCGACAAGACCGGCACGGTGACGGTCGGCAAGCCGTTGCTCACCGATCTACTCCCCGCGCCCTCCGTCAAGGAGGACGACGCCCTGCGCCTCGTCGCCAGCGTCGAGGCGTTGTCGGAGCATCCGGTCGCCCGCGCGCTTGTCGACGCCGCGAAACAGCGAGAACTGGAGCTATCGCCCTGCGAAAGCTTCGCCTCCATCCCCGGCATGGGCGCGACCGGCGTCGTCAAGGGCGTCAAGGTCGCGGTGGGCGCCGAACGCTTCATGGCTTCGCTCGGAGTGGGCGTCGATGTTTTCGCGGGCGACGCCGCCCGTCTTTCCGCCGAGGGCAAGACGCCGCTTTATGCGGCTTTTGACGGCAAGCTCGCGGCGCTGCTTTGCGTCGCCGACGCCATCAAGCCTACCAGCGCCGAAGCGCTCAAGGCGCTGCATGAGATGGGCGTCAGGACCGCCATGATCACCGGCGACAATGAGAAGGCCGCCCGCGCCATCGCCGCGAAGGTGGGCATTGACGAGGTGATCGCGGGCGTGCTGCCGGACGGCAAGGTCGCGGCGCTGAAGCGGCTCGGCGAAGGCAGGAAAATCGCCTTCGTCGGCGATGGCGTCAACGATGCCCCGGCGCTGGCCGCCGCCGACGCGGGAATCGCAATCGGCACCGGCACGGATGTGGCGATCGAGGCTGCCGACGTGGTGCTAATGTCCGGGGATCTCGCCAAGGTGCCGGCGGCGCTGGCGATTTCCCGCGCCACCATGCGCAATATCGCGCAAAATCTGTTCTGGGCCTTCGCCTATAATGTCGTGCTGATACCGGTCGCCGCCGGCGCGCTGTTTCCAATGAATGGAACGCTGCTGTCGCCCATGCTGGGCGCCGGCGCGATGGCGCTCTCCAGCGTCTTCGTGCTCGGCAACGCGCTGCGGCTTCGCAGGTTCCAGGCGCCCCAAATCGGCCCGGACCTGAATCACATCCAGCGGGCTCCGGCGCCGGCGATCAATGAGGAGAGCAAGATGAGCACGATTTTCGACGTCAAGGAAATGAGCTGCGGCAACTGCGTCAAGCATGTCACCAAGGCGGTTCAGACGGCGCAGCCGGGCGCAGAGGTGAAAGTGGACCTCGCCACGGGTAAGGTCGAAGTGACGCCCTCGCCGAAGGACCCGGCCGCGCTCGCGAAAATCATCACCGAAGCGGGCTATCCGGCGCAGCTCGCGCAATAGACGGGGCCGGCGGCTTGTCTTTGCGGAGCCGATTTGTTAGACGCTGACCCGCCGGCGCTTGCTTGCAAGCGCCCTGTGCGGTCGTGGCGGAATTGGTAGACGCGCTAGCTTGAGGTGCTAGTTGGGCAACCAGTGGAGGTTCGAGTCCTCTCGACCGCACCAGTCTCCTGCTAGCCAGAGCTGGGTTTTTTCGAGGCGCCCCCTGAGTGATCGGGCGGCGAGCGCCCTTCACCAATAATGCCGCCCGCCATACCAGCCCGGTCCCCCGTAGACATAAGGCGTATCGAGAGCGCGCCGGTCAGCGGCGCGGTCAAGGTCGACGTCCAGCAGGCATTTGGCGAAAGCGTCCGAGCCCTTGCGGAACCCATAGGAATGGCAGCGGGTCTCGTCGGCGGCGCGCTGTTCGGCGGGCGATGTCGTCGCGCAGGCTCCGGCGATGAGCCCCATGCCCGCAACGGCGAGCAGTTTTGTCAGTCGCATCTGGTAAATCTCTCCATCAGTCCGGGAACATAATTCAAATTCTCGGCGGATTAATCCAGATTCCCGCTCTCATTGCTCAATATTTGCGGATTGCGATGCCCTGTCCAGCCGCGCGGCCCTCACTGAGGCTCTGCCGCCGGGGCCTGCTGCCCCGAGTCATGCACATGGCCGTGGGAGCCCAGCGTCCTGGCGATGATCGGCTCGGTGGTGGATTTCCAGCCCGGCCCCGCTTGCTCCACCGGCGTCGGGCCCGAGCCGGGCACGGCCTGTACGACCTTAAATCCCTTTTCCTTCAGCGCACGCAGGAAGTCGGGCAGCATTTTCGCGGTGCTGGATTTGGAGTCGTGAAACAGCACGATTCCCTTGCCTAGCTTTTCCAGCCGCCCCATCACCAGCGCGAGCTCGCTTTGCGGCGTCATCGCCTGCCAGTCGGAGGCCCAGAGATCCGCGCCGAAAACGGTCATGCCGCGCCCGTGAACATAGTCCAGCAACTCGGGCGAATCAGCAAAGCCTGGAAAGCGGAAAAAGGGCGCGCTGGATTTTGAAGGGGATTCGCCATAGGCGGCCTTGTCCACGGCGACGATCCCGGCCTCTATGTCCGCCTTCGCAGCCTCCAAAGGCATCAGCCGCAGCGTCTTGGCCGGGTGGCTAAAGGAGTGATAGCCGATCGTATGGCCTTCCTGCGCCTCGCGCTTGACCGTCGCGGCCATGCTGGTTGCATTGACGCCGATGACGAAGAAAGTGGCGCGCACGCATTCTGCCTTGAGCGCGTTCAGCACCTGCGCCGTCGTCGGCGCCGGGCCGTCGTCGAAGGTGAGAACAACTTCATGATCCGCCAGCGCCAGCGTTTGCGGATAGCTTTGCAGGCCAACCGAAAGGCCCTCGGGGCCAATGACGATCTCGCGCGAGGTGCCGAGTTTTTCAGGGCCGCAGGACGTTGCAGCGCCGGCGCTCGCGGAGCCGGCGAAAAGCGCGGCAAGGCCCGCGTAAAAACAAATTCGAATAGATCGGGACATTGGCGCTTTACTGGTTTGATTTCAGGCAAGGGCGGGTTATGCACCCACTATATAGGCGAAGCGGGTTCCCGTATGACGCTCGATAGTGAAGAAACGGCGACCAAGCCGGATATTTTCCGCGACGAGAGCGGCGAACCGCGTCCCGATTTCGTGGCGAGCGTCGA
>Ga0182012_10007861_pt1 | contig 10595 bp, 8 predicted proteins | sample 612S2SmetaG_FD_120486 | JGI IMG/M metagenome (GOLD analysis project Ga0182012, IMG submission 120486) | Permafrost microbial communities from Stordalen Mire, Sweden - 612S2S metaG | ecosystem: Environmental > Terrestrial > Soil > Wetlands > Permafrost | place: Sweden: Stordalen | collected...
AGGGAACCAAATGCAGAATCACCGAAGCACTTGAGCGGCTCAAGGACAGCCACCGCTGTCTGGGAGTCCTGCAAGGAAAGATTCTTGTCCACGAGGCTCAATACTGTGTGAAAAAAACCATCTTCGCTGGCGACTTCGATCTTTTCGTCGTGCGGAAATGTCGCGGGTATCTGAGACTTCACAAAGAAAGAGATTCGACCCTCTAACGGCAGGTCGTCCGGGCTTCCGAGCCGAATTGCAGACTGGTCGGCCTGAATTCGCTTGTTGATGAGAGTTAATTTGGGTCGCTGAGGCTCCACTGTCGCCTGAAGTTTCAACACCCGACCGTCTTTCAGGTTCACCTGAGTGGTGAGCTTTTGCTCTTCTTGAAAACCCAATGCCGGTACCTCCTTAGCCAAGACACTCAGTTCATCCAGCTTTCCAACTCGGGTCAGACTCGCCGGCAGAAAGTGAGCGCCATTCACATCAAGGCTTGCAACCAGGTCGAGTCGGGCGCCCTTCAGTACACCTTGTTGGTCGCCGGCATGGATTGTGAACTGGTCGAGATGGCCCTCCTCTGCGTACGTGTGTAGAGGTACCTCGATTGGTTTCGCCGATGCAAATTGCTTAACAACAAGCGTCGCGGTGCCGGGCTCGACATTCGCCAGAGAGACCTTGACCTCGATATCGTCGGGCGCAACCATCTTCCAGCTTGTCTTGGCCGGTTTGTCATGTTGATTCTTGATACTGATTTCCTGGACGCAGGCTGCAGCCTCCGAATGTAAGTGGAAACTATCTTCTCTGCCTACCACCAGCGCGCTCTCGTCTTCCGGAGAGAGCCCCCAGTGTCCGGTCTCCGAAGCATTCCTCAAATGAAACGTCGGACCTTCGAAGTTGTCGTATCCCCAGCTTCCGCGCAGAGTGGCACTCGCGTCCGTGCCGAGATCACCCAACTTCGGCAACGTACCCGCCACAACAAATCCACCGCGCGCTGGGTCGGGCCTCACTGAAAGATCCACACTCTTTCCCTCCTTGTTCTGAACGTGGAGGGTGAAGCCGTGCGCAATCTCAGTGGCATAGACGAGCGGAGCACCGTCCGCCGCCAGCGCAAGCGAGGGATTCTGTGCGCAGTACACTTGTTTCTCATCAATGGGGCTGAGGACCGGCAGTGCCGCTGGTTTTACAGGAGGCAAGGCGACGACTAAGACAGACTGCGGCTTGTGAAACGATGGCGGATTGTTAAGCTTCAGATTCAGTTGTTCTTCTTGTGGCAATGCGAGTGCAGGAATGTACTGGTACTGGGCCGTAACGAGGCTCTCCATCACTTTTGCCATGTCTACAACCACGCCAATATAGGGACTATAGTTTCCTCCTCCGCCCTGCCTGGTAGCACTGACCGCCCCTATGAGATCGACCTCTGGTCCTGCGGCCAACACCGCCAGCATGGATTGTCCATGCCCGTCGTCCATGACCATTTGCTCGGAGTTCTGCATTAGACAGGCGGCTTGCAACTCGCTCGGCTTGTTGAAACATTCTTGATCGATCTTAATTTTCAAACTTCGAGCAAGCAGCACGGTGCGCTCATGAAGTGCCTTAGGGTCGTTGGCTGGAACCTCACCAATTGCACTCAGAAACCTCTCCACACGCATACGGCTCTGGCTTGCGAGATTCAGATCCTGCGCAGCGCGCACAAAGGCCCCGGGCTTGCCCTGTACTGCCGAGCGCAAGGTGCTGAAGCCGCCCTGCGTTTGCGGAGCAAGGAAGAAAAGCGCCTGCTGCGCATCTTCGGGAACCGTAACAACGATGCCTTCTTTACGTACTTGCCGCGTCCATGTCTCAGCTTTTGTGAACCACTTGTCTGGTGGTGGATTTGTGGCACCTTGAAGAAATGCAACCGCCAGCATGTAATGTGCGGTCTCATTATTGGGGAATGCCGGATGAATCCACAGTCTGTCACCGGTTTGCAAACTTGGTACTTCGGAAATCGGCAGAGTTTTCCCCGCCCGGGTCACCGTCACCTCAATCCTCGGTCCAGATAGATCGAATGAACTGTCGGCGTATGCTGCGGAACCTATTGCGAGAAGAAGACAGAACATGAGGCAACGAATGTGCGAAAACAATCCCGTACTCCTGTGTGAGTGCGCGGCCAGAACGGATACCCACAGATAACGTTTGATCGTTTGCTGATAACTGCGTTCTGGCGGATCCGCAGCGCTCTCGTTGAATTACCTGCAAGGGAAATATTCGGCGATCCCGGGGGAAGCGACGGGACCGCCCTCATCGTCTTTATTGTTACCTGTCGAGCGAGAAGTGTGCACGGCGATTCTGCTGCCAGCACTTTTCGTTCTGCTCCTCGCAGAAGGGCTTCTCCTTGCCGTAGCTGATGGTCTTGATACGGTTGCTGGCGATCCCGAGCTTTACAAGCTGGTCGCGAACCCCGTCGGCACGATTCGATCCGAGAGCCATATTGTAGTCCCCAGAACCGCGTTCATCGCAGTGCCCGGAGATCAAGATTTTGTAGCCCGGGTGCGACGTCAGGAAATCCGCGTCAGCTTTAAGTGTTGCGGCATCCTCAGTCCTGACATCGTAGCGGTCATAGTTGAAGTAGATATCCTTCACGTTTCTTTGGAACAGTTCCTGATCGGACGGAGTTGCGGCGGCCACTGGTGGCGTGGGGACTGTAACGGTCACCCGCGCTGTCTCCTGAACCATTCCTCCCGGCCCTTTAGCAGTCAGCGTATAGGTCTTCGATTCCGAGGGGACAACGCTTCGGGTCCCCGTGAGAGCAACTGCCCCAAGAGCCTCGATGCTCACATCTGTGGCGTTCTGCGTGCTCCAAACTAATTGCACGGACTGGCCCTGCTGCACATTCGTGGGTGAAACACTCAACGTAGCAGTTGGCTTCGCCGGGGCCGGCGGAGGCGGCGCTGTCGGGGCAGGAACTGATTTCTTATGGCAAGCACCAAGCAACAAGATCGCGGACAGGACGAAAAATAGACCTGCGAATCGCAGGAAACGTGCACTCATACACTCCTCCTTAGGGGAAGCTGGAATTTAAAATTTAGATTTGGGGAAACGGAGAGGTTGAAAATCTAGCAGCGGAGAGTGAACAGCTCAGGATCGTAGCTCACTTGGACAACAGCACTCGCAAGCGATTCCACGCGGAGAACACATCGCAAAGCAGCCATCAGCAAGGCCGCGCTGATCGCAGCAAACAGTGCGTGGGCAGCGGCCAGAGCTCGAAACGCAGTGGCAGGTCCATTCGTCACACTGAATGGACCGGAACTGGCCGGACAAAAGAAGACAAGAAGAATTCCGAGCATCGCCAGCAACGTCAATGCGCCAACCCGGGATTGTATTCTCATCACCTGCTCCCAATTACTATGCTACACAAGCTTAACCCTGAATCGAAATCAGAGTTGCGCGTATTTCACCTGAATTTCAAGCTGGGGGCCGCGCCGTATCGGCGAGGTTGAAAGCAAGAAAAGCCGCCGGCAATAACTAGGCGGCGTGCTTCTCTCGTGTCCGGGGTGCCTGAAACTTATTTCTAGAAGTCGGCGTAAGTCTTTTAGAATCTTTGGCGAGCGCGCTGGGACTCAAACCCAGGACCCACGCCTTAAAAGTGTTATTAACCGTTGTATTATCAATAGCTTGCACGTGCATCCTGCTCCATGCCCGGTGCAATAGAACCAAGTATATATGATTTAGGCTTCCCTGTGGGTACCCTGCGGGTGCCCAAGGCAAGCTCCGGATGTGATCGACGTCATCGTTCGACACCAAGGAGACGCTCGGAGCACCGTGAGGGCTCCGGGCGCGCGTCATTGTCAGGCGAGCTTCAGGCGACTGAATGCGGGAACCTTGACAATGTCCACCGCGAATGCAAAGACAACCGCTCCCGCGAGCGCTCCGCTCAAGATCTCATAGAACCAGAAGGCAATCGTTGTTAGAGCCGTGCTGGTCGCAATCGTGGTGCCTGCGAGGGTGACTGGATTCTGCCCAAGGAAGTAGAGTGGCCGTGACCAGCCGCGTAAGCGTTCCCGCAGGTTCATCGTTAGGCTTCTACTCTGTGACCGATGTTTCTAGAACTCATAATGCACTCCTACGATTACGTTGTTTGCATGGAAATTCCGGGGCGCGGTGAAGCCATAGGCCGGGCCGCTCATGGCCGTGTTTGGCAACGTGCTGCAGGGCACGACCGGAGCGGCTGCAGTCAGTGTCGGAAGTGTGGTGGATGGATTGCAATACTGTGCTCCTGAAGGACCACCCTCGCCGTAGCCGAAGTAGTCATACTCGCCCTTCCAGACCAGATTCTTATGCATCGCATAGGAGAGATTCACAAATGGGGTCTGGTACGTAGAGACCAGCGATCCGTTCACATCGCGCGGATCGTTGAAAAAACGGCTGCCATTGACCGAGCTCAGGCGGTAGCCGATGTTGACGTGGAACGTCTCAACCGGCGAAAGAGCCAAGGCCACGGACGCGTACTGCGTTGGAGCGTTCATGAAGTCCCTGGCCGGACCAAACGTGTAAGGAGATCCCGATCCCGCACGGGGAGCCGGAGATGGGCAAGCCGTGCCGGTGGGCGTAGCGGCACCCGGTATGGTGGTGCTGGCGGCCTGGCCCAGAAAGCAGATGTTGGTCGCCGTGTACACGTCGCTGTAGGCATAGCTCATGTCGAAGCCGTAGTGCTCGTTCGGCATCAGGTCGGCGGTGAAACTCAGCGTGCGGCTATGATCGACGTGCTGGAGCGGGCCATCAACGGACGCCACACCTGTGTTGTTGGTGTTGTTGTGGCGTTCGAGGTCATTGTAGGCGGCGGAGATCGTCGCCCATTTCCTCGGCCGGTATCTGGTGTGAATTCTGTAATGCTGAAGCTCGCGGGGTGCGACCGGGGTGAGGACATTGTCGGCATACAGAACTTCGACCGAACCATTGATGCTCCAGTTGTTCGTCGGCCGCAGCGCAACGCCGAAGGTCCCGCCGTTCTCATTGATGGTGTAGTCTGTGGCACCCACCAGATATCCCGTGGTGTTCGCGGAACCTTCGCGGATGGTGTGCTGCTGATAGTGATAGGTGAGCGTAAACGTGGTGCGATCCGAAAGGTCGTAGGCCGCAGTGAGGTTGTTTGTGATGAACTTCTGGCCGAAGAAATTGAACTGCGGCGTGGCGACGCTCGGACTGCCTTCAAACGTAGAAGTTGCCTTGCCCGTGAGTGGGTTGATCGCCGTGTTGATCACCGTGGTGGTCAACGCCGTGTTATTGATGTTCGGGGTTCCGGAGGTCACAGTGGTTACGCTCGCAATATCGGCTGTTCCGGGCTGGTGCACATTCGAGTAGTCAATCTGCTCGGAGATGCTGAGCCTCTTCAGCACCTGCCAGGTGACGCCGTAATCGGCCGCGATGGCCTCCCTCTTGGCGCTGGCATTGCCTATATACGTGCTCTCGCGAGTCGTTCCCGCCAGACCCTGGAAGTCATCGTGGTAGTTCGGCAGGCTCATGTTCGCGTAGGTATAGCGAACGTTACCGTTCATCGTGACATTCCTGATGCTGGAGCTCTGCAACCGGAAGATTTCGGTCGGGAAGATGACGCGGGTCGGCTGGGTGCGGGAGTAGCTGCTAATCACGTTGCACGCCGGATCGACTACGGGCAGACCGTTCGGAGTCTGCGCTGGGTAAATTGAGGCGGCTCCGACGCCGGCATTGCAGGTGATGCCTACCGGTTTATTGATCGGATTGTCGTAGTTCTGGAGCACCGCGACTGGGGCGCCATTGGCCTCCTGCAGATTGAAATACTGGGGCGCCATGCTGAAAGAGGAGTCGCCCTTGTAGTGAGTGACCTGCTCTTCATAGGTCAGCCGGGTCTGCGACACGGGCTTCCACTCGACCGACCCCGTCCAGTCATCGGTGCTGTTGCGCTGATATTCCTGGAGCAGCACATCGTAGGCGCCGGCAACCTGATAACCGCTGGGTGACAAGCTCGGACCCTGGAAGATGTTTTGCGAGTAGCCGACGCGGAATGTCACCTTCGACAGCGGAAGCAGCGTCAGATTGACGTCCGTCATGCGGCGCACCGTGTTGTATAGAAATGGCGACCGCGTTACCTGCGGCCATGCGTAGTAGCCCGTCGGCGCCGCGGCGGGACCGATTGGAATCGACTGGCCGGGCGGAAGGTTCGGATTACCCAGCAGGTTGTAGTCGAAGTACTGGCGGTCACGGCGGAACAAGCCGGAGAAGTCGTAGATCCTCCCCTTCGACAACTCCAGTTTGGCGATGTTGTTCGGATCGCCGCCGAGCCCGCTGGTGAAGGCTTTCACGCGATCTGCGAGGGTGTTCTTCGTTTGCGGAAGCGCGCGCAGTTCGAAGCTCTCGCCCAGAATGCGCGGACCGGACTGCTGATTGACCAGGGTGTCATACATGGCACCGCTGCCGTAGATATTGGCAACACGTCCGCCGAGATCGATCGACTCACGGAGCGTGTAGCCGTCTGGTGCGTTTGCGTGAGTAACCGTCAACGGAAGCTGCGCGACGGCAGTGCCTGCCGTCAGGCCCAGAACGGCCGCGGCCGTGGCCCCGACAATGCAACGGGCCGCCGCAGGAGAATGCTTTTCACTCAACAGCCTGGGAATCCATCCTGGGTTCATCATAATGAAAACCTCACTTGAAGAACATTGCTTGTCGGGATGTTGTCTCCCCACGCGCAATCGAAACGCGACCGCGCCCCCGCAATTCCTCAGGCGCAGCGCAATCCTTAACTCCTACCTGAGGAACGCCGCATTCATGTTCGAGCCATGAATATAGGTATGGCAGTTCGTGCAAGCTATGGTCTCCGACGATCCCGCGCCCATTCCATGCACCGTGTTGTTCGCAACGCCGCTATGGCATTGGTTGCAGAGCGGATTGATGGCCGGCATGTTCAGCAGTCGGGCGTTCTGGGAGCCGTGCGGAGTGTGGCACCCGAGGCATCCCTCGGCCTTGACCGCGACGTGTTCATAGACGAACGGCCCGCGCGTCTCGGTATGGCACTTGGTGCAGATTGCGTTCTGGTCGGCCGTGGACTTCACGTTGTTGGCTTGGAAGGTGCCGTGCACGTCGTGGCAATCGCTGCACGTGATCAGGCCTTCGACTACCTTGTGATGGAACGGCATATTGAACGCCGGCTTCGTGTCGGCGTGGCACTGGAAGCAGAGCGCAGGCTGCGAAGCCCTCAGCAGCTTTTCTTCCTTGCTCCCATGAACGCTGTGGCAACTGGTGCAGCCGACGTTCGCCCTGGAGTGGGGCGAGCGATCAAAATTCGGGTGCGCTCCTGCGTGACAGCTCTGGCACTTGGCGTCAACCTCTTTGGCCGAGTGCTTCGCGGGATTGAATATCTTGCTTATGTCGCCGCCGCCATCCACATGCGCCTGACCAGCGCCATGGCAGTTTTCACAGGTCACGCCGGCGCCGGCGTTGCCGTGCATCAGCGTCATTCGGGTATGCGGGTTTTCAGCAAATCCCTTGGCGACGTCCGCGTGACAGCCTGCGCAGGTTGCATCCCCGGCGAATTGCACAGCCCCCGCACCTGTAGCAGGTGCCTTGCCCTGCGCAGAAGACTGCGCCCAAGCAGCAAGGATGCCGCACCAGAGGATGACAAACGTGACAGCCAGGAGTCGTTGTAGGAGTTCTTTCGTTCGGTGCTGAAAAGCCGTTGCCGAACCAGGTTCCGGCTGGGAATCTCGCCTGCAGTCGCTCACGGAGTTCCTCCTCGCACGAGAGTTGCACCTTAAGTTGCGATTTCAAAAGTTAGAATTACATCCAATCCGCGGAGTTGCCGCATCGCCCCGAATCGGTTGCCATGTTTGCTCGATTGGGTCCCCTACTCACATGGCGAATTAATTCTTACGGCTTCGTGAAGCTCGGATTTGCAGCTTCGATTGGCATCCCGCACTATGGAAGCTCGGGTTTGTCAAAACTGTGCAATATTGATCACTCCCGAACATTTGCCCATGCGCTCTGGATTGCCAATGACTGACCTTACGCCGAACATTTTTGTCGCGCCGATGGCCTAGCTGGCCGGACTCTCTGTATTCAGCAATGACGCTCTTAGACCCTTCTACCGCCGCCCATGGAGCGGCAGTTCTCGGTGAAGGTCAATCTAGCTCAGACAGAAAAGCTCGGTAGCTGGTATATGTATTGGAAAGCAACAAGAAGTGAGAAGTATTATGTGCGAGAATCACGTCACTCTGGCGATCGTTGCGAAAAACGCGTCACCCATACGCGAAGAAGCTTATCCACACATTTGGGTGGTCAACTCAGGCGAGATGACCATCAAGGTATCTGTGGCGCATGACCACGCGTCACATCCGTATGTCGAACACAGGTGCGCCGCGTAGCGGGTTTCACCACCCCGCACGCGCTGTGCAAATGGACTGATCGTGCGTTGCAATGCCACTGGTTCCGCACGCTTCCCAGGGGCGCCGCGGCGTGTTAATCCAGACGTCGACTCCCTGAACTAGGTGCTCGGTCAACAGCATGTCGTAGTCGCTCAGGAAGGCGACGTGGGGCCGGGCTTCCGGTTGTCGAATGAATGTGATCCACTCAATTCATGGAATGATCTGCTGGAATGCATCGCGTCCAAGAGCAAGGTGCTCAAGGTCGCCTAAGCCCCTGGAGGAAAGAGATGAATGGCAAAAGTCTGCCACAACGAGTTCGACAAGATCGACCGGAGGGTATTGCAATGCGAAAAAGCAGCTCATTTTCACTTTTGATATTCGTAGTCATTCTGGGCATTGGCGTAGCCGTCGCGTACGTCGTGAATGGAGCCTCGAATATCCTCGCCGGCATGTGGATAATTGGCATAGCGTTTGTCCTTGCCTTCGCTTTTTCCTCCGCTGTTCAGGTTGCGGATCAATGGAGCAGGGCGGTTGTCCTGCGGTTGGGCAAGTTCCGCTCGCTCGAGGGGCCTGGAGTATTTCTGATCATTCCGATGATCGAGGACATTCCCTACTGGCTCGACACTCGCGTCCTTTCGAGCTCATTCAAGGCGGAAAAGACTCTCACTAAAGACACTGTGCCGGTAGATGTGGATGCGGTGTTGTTCTGGAAAATTGTGGACCCCAAGAAGGCGGCCCTCGATGTAGCTGACTACCAAAGCGCCATCAATTGGGCTTCGCAAACAGCGCTGCGCGATGTCATCGGCAAGACCATGCTTTCAGACATGCTCGAAGGCCGCGACAAGATCAGTGACGCGCTACGTAAGATCATCGACGAGCGCACCGAACCATGGGGCATCAATGTCATCTCGGTGGAGGTCAAGGACGTATTGATTCCTTCGGGTTTAGAGAATGCGATGTCGATGCAAGCCCAGGCCGATCGGGAACGTCAGGCCCGCGTTATTCTGGGAGACTCGGAGCGTCAGGTCGCGGAGAGCTTTGGCGAAGCAGCCAAGACCTATGCCAACAACCCAGTTGCTTTACACCTCAGAGCCATGAACATGCTTTACGAGGGCTTGAAACAAAACTCCACAATCGTCCTCGTTCCCAGCTCAGCCATCGATTCGATGCAACTGGGTGACCTTGCCGGAATTACAGCGCTGACCATGAAGCTGAGCCAGGAACATGCGAACAGGGAAAAGGAGAGTGCCTCCACGCCTGCACCGGCCGTTGAACTTCCACAGGCGGCGTAGCAAACGGAGCGCTGTGACCAAATGCGCACCTCAGAATCGGATAGATGGGGACATCAGCTCTCAAGGAGTCCGGAGAAAAGGAGCAACAATGTTCGACGGCAGCGGTAAACAAGTGAGCGGCGATTCCACTCGCGATGGTAATAACGGTCAACAGATTAGGCCGACAGTCGATGTCGAAGAAGGTATGGAAAAGACGCTGGACGATAATGCTGCAGCAGCAGAGGAATACGACGAAGTAGAAGAGGAGGAAGCAGTAGAGAATGTGGCAAACGCAAATGAAGGCTAATACGCAAAGTGTCTTAGTTGCTCATGAAGCTCGGAACTCACTCTAAAGGTTGGCCGTTCTTGTAGCGTAAACGTGCAAGCAAGACCGACTCACTTGCATGCGGAGAGAGGAGCAGAACTGCAGGAGGGCGCGGCGGCTGACGCAGTATCGCGTCAATCACTCATCGATTGTTCCGAGCGTCCTGAAAACTCTGGCGGAAGTAACAAGCGGATTCGATGTGAACTGAAAACGCCTCGTATCGGGATCGCGCTGAGTGTTTGCTCCTGACGCGTTCACGTTGATTGCGAGCCGCGGCCAGCATGACGCAGTGCTGTTTGCGGCAATACCGATCGTCCCGAGTCTCGCGCCCCCGCCCAATCCTATATCCCTGTCTTCGTGTGATGCAGATTGACACGGAAGTCTGCCCACGAAAAGGACTGCACCCAGCGAGTAGGGATCAGAACCGATCGATTCTGGAGCCAGGCTCCGCTTTTTACATCGAGGTAGCCGAGGTGCCAGCTGGGGTAATCGATTGCCGCAAATCTTCCGATGAGCGCGCAACCTGGTGGAGAAATGCAATGATCCAACCGAAGGGAGTTTACGAACGATTGCGACCTCGATCGTCTGACTAGGCCTCATCTGAACTCCTACATTTAGGAAGTGCTTTGGCTCTTGAGCGAAAGGAAAACC
>Ga0182012_10007863_pt1 | contig 10594 bp, 8 predicted proteins | sample 612S2SmetaG_FD_120486 | JGI IMG/M metagenome (GOLD analysis project Ga0182012, IMG submission 120486) | Permafrost microbial communities from Stordalen Mire, Sweden - 612S2S metaG | ecosystem: Environmental > Terrestrial > Soil > Wetlands > Permafrost | place: Sweden: Stordalen | collected...
ACCGTCGCCGGAGTATTTTCTGCAACCTCAAGCCCTGCACCCAAGTGATCTGGCGACCCCTCCGACAAGTCTTCTTCTTTCACGTCGCGCCGCGCCACCAGCGATTGCCGATTCTTAGGCAGCTCGATGTCGTGTGGAACGTGCAAATATTCGAGAACCTGCTGCGCCACACGCTGAAATACCGGAGCGGAAACCTGTCCGCCCTGATGCAATCCGACCGCCGAATCCAGCACCACGGCCACCACGATGGCGGGGTCGTTAATGGGAGCGAAGCCCGCGAACGACGCCACATACTTCGTGCGCGAATATGCTCCCGTCGCCGGATCGACTCTCTGCGCCGTGCCCGTTTTTCCAGCCGACGTATAGCCTTCAAGAATCGCTTTTCGCGCCGTGCCCTCGAGCACAACTTTCTGCATCATCTGCTTCATCATCGCGTCCGTCGTAGTCGAGATGATGCGCCGTCCTTCAGCAGGATGGAAAGCCACCATCTGCGGCGCGTTCTGTGGAGTTCCAGTCGCGGCCACAATTCGCGGCGGAACCGCGACTCCATCATTCGCGAATGTAGAGATCAGCGAGGCCAGCTGAATTCCAGAAATCCCAATTTCCTGGCCCATCGAAATCGCGCCCAGTGAAACTTTCGACCAGCGGCTCACCGGCTTGGTCATGCCTCGAGTCTCACCCGGCAACTCAATTCCCGTCTGCGTACCAAATCCGAAATCGCGAATGTATTTGTAAAAGCGATCGTCGCCTAGGCGCATCGCAATCTTGATCGCTCCCACATCGCTGGACTCGGCAAGAACTTGCGATACCGTGAGCAATCCATGCGGATGGCTGTCGCGAATTCTCATGCCGTTGAACACGATCGATCCCATTTGGCAATCGAAAACCTCGTCGGGAGTGGTCAGCTTTTCTTCCAGCGCAGCCGAAATCGTCACCAACTTAAACGTCGACCCCGGCTCGAAAATGTCGCTGACCGCGTGATTCTTTAGGCTGGCGGGCGTGATACTTCGCGCCGCATTAGGATCGAAAGTCGGCTGATTGGCCAGCGCCAGAATCTCTCCAGTGCGAGGATTCTCCACAATGATCGTGCCGCTGACCGCTTGCGTCTGTTGCATCGCCACCGCCAACTCACGCTCCGCGATGTACTGAATCTGCTCGTCGATGGTCAGAACCACATTCTGCCCTTGCTCTGGTTCCTGCTCGACCCGCTCGAACCATTTCTTGTGGGCGTCAACCGAGATCATCATCTTTCCCTGCTTGCCCTTGAGTTCTTCGTTGAACTCGCGTTCGATGCCGCTCAACCCCTGATCGTCGAGGCCGACATAGCCGACCACCTGCGCCGCTAGTTGATCCTTCGGGTAGAAGCGCTTCGACTCTTTGGTGAAATTGATCCCGCGCAATTGCAGATCGCGAATGCGCTGAGAAATTTCCGGACTCGCTTTGCGCGCCACCCAGCAAAACGTCTTGCTGGCCTGGCATTTGGCCAAAATCTCGCGCGGATCATCCTTCGTAATGCGCGAGATCAAGGAGATAGTCGAGGCTAGATCGGGGATGTCCGCCGGAATGGCAAACGCCGAATCGACCTCCATCGATCCTGCCAGCTCGCGACCGGCACGGTCGTAAATCACGCCACGTTTCGCGGACACTTCTTCTGTCCGCTGCTGCTGGTGCATCGCCCGCTTCTCAAAATCTCCATAGCGGAAAATTTGCAGATACACCAGGCGCACACAGATTCCGCCACACCACAGCAGAAGGATGCCAGCGAGGATGAAGAGTCGGAAGTTGGATTGAGTCGGCTTCTTTGCAGCCATTTTCGATGCACCCGAAACCGTGCGATGGCTGGAGCTTCAGCCGCGCGATGAGATTAATTCAAGAAACGCTATGATCAACGAATCGCGATCATCGAAACCGGACGCACACTCGCCATCACCGGCGTCCCGGCATCCGCGGTCGCATTGTCCATGCGAATCACTTGCCCCGCCTGCGGCGGCTGTAAACCAAACTGCCGCGCGATGGCATCGATCCGCTCCGGACTGCGTAGCGTCGCTTCCTGCAACTGATACTCGCGATTCATTTCCGCCAAGCCGTCGCGCTGAAGCTTCAGCGCCTCGATCTTGTAGCCATACTCGATGGCCTTGAAGTGTTGCAGCGCGTAAGTCATCACCAGCAAGAACAAGCACGCGAGCGCAATCGCGAACTGCCGCATTTCGCGGCTCCGTCGCGGATCTTCGACCTTCACCAATCGCGAATTGTCGATCGCTTTGGCGAAATAAATTTCCGGCGTCCCCGTCCAAATCGATCGAGGCCGTCCCGTTGGCATCACGCCTTGCTGTGTCATGACCGCTGTCGCCATTTACGCTACCTCAACTAAAATCGGCTGCGCTACATTTACTTCGGGCAATGCAAACCAAAAGTCGGAGCGCATCTCCGACTTCTCTTCGCATTGCATCGCTTCCACTCGTTCCACTACGTCCATCAAATCCGCAATCAGTGTTCCTGTGTGCATAACTGCCTCCAGTGTTTGAGCTCCTACCACAGAGCCTCTGGAACTTTTTCCGTCCTTCACAGCTTTTCGGAACTGCGCCGTCCGGTCTACGCCGGAAATCTCGAACTAAATTCTTTCCGCAGCCCTCAACTTCGCGCTGCGCGATCTCGGATTGCGATCCATCTCATCCTGACTCGCCGTCACCGGCTTCTTGGTCAGCACTTCAAACTCGCCACGCTTCGCACCGTCGCGGAACGCATCTTTTACAATCCGGTCTTCCAGCGAGTGGAAACTGATCACCACCACCCGCCCTCCCGGCTTCACAATCTTCGGCGCCGCTTCCAGCAGCGCCGTCAAATCTTCCAGTTCGTGATTTACGAAAATCCTCAAGGCTTGAAAAGTCTTGGTCGCCGGATGAATCCTTCGCTCCGCCTGGTTCATTGGCCGGGCCGCGGCCGATATGACATCCGCAAGCTCTGCGGTAGTCCGTATCGGCCGCGACCGGCAAATGGCTCTGGCGATTCTCCGCGACCTCCTTTCCTCACCGAATTCGTAAATCAAGTTGGCGAGTGTGACCTCGTCCACCTGGTTTACCACTTGTTCGGCGGTGCGCTCTTGATGCGGATTCATTCGCATGTCGAGCGGCCCTTCCGCCTGAAAACTAAATCCTCGCGCCGCCTGATCCAGCTGCAAACTGCTTACGCCCACATCCGCCAGCAGTCCGTCCAGCTTCTGTCCCGCCAGCTGTTCCTTCACTTCCGCGAACGAACAATGCAGCAGCTTGATCTTCGGCCAGTCGTTCTTCAGCAACTCGCCCTTCAGCAACTCGTCCGCGGCACCCGCATCCAGATTCCTTTGCGCCGTTTCCAGCGCCGCCGGATCCTTATCGAGGCCAATCAAATGTCCCGCTGCGCCGAGGCGTCTTGCGATTTCTAAACTGTGCCCGCCCAGCCCCACCGTCGCGTCGAGATAACTCCCGCCGCGCTTGACGGCTAAATAATGGATCGCTTCTTTTAAAAGAACCGGAACGTGGCCAGCTTTCTCTGTCTCCCGATGCCCGCCACGTCCAACCCCCTGAGGGGTATTGTCTGAACCCTCGTCCACTAGATGCCCAGTTCGTCGAGCGTCTTCTCATCCTCGGCCGTGAACTTCTCTTCTTCGATCTCGTGCTGCAAAGCCTGCATGTTGCGCACTTCGAGATAAGTCAAGTTGCCCATCACCGCCACTTCGCCCTTGATCTGCGCCGACTCGCGCAGCAGTTGCGGCATCAGCAGCCGCCCCTGGCCGTCCATCTCCACCACTTGCCCGTAATAATTCACCCGGCTCAAAAACTTTTTCTTCGTCGGATTGAACGTCGATAGCGCCGCCAGCTTCTGCTCGATCCGCTCCCACTCCTCGAAGGGATATAGTTGAGCAACCCTGCCATCCAGGCTGGTGACGTAAAATTGCGCTTTGCCATACTTCTCGTCGATGACACGCTTGAACTCGGCCGGAACCTTCAGCCGCCCTTTTTCGTCGACGCGAGTTGGATGATTGCCGCGAAACATGTTTACCGCCCGCTACGGGCCCTAAAACCTTTGCCGCTACCGCCGCCAAAATCGCAAAACCGGTCACTTGCTCGACCAAGCCGCCGCATTCCGCCGCTTCGCTTCCGTTTTTCAGGGTGTCAGGCTCAAAGTCCAATTTCGCCTCGTTTCGTTCCACCACTGCCCAACGTCTTTATTGCCTGCTCCACTTCATTCCACTTTTGTCCACATCTTACGCCTAACCTGTTTGTTGTCAATAAGAAACTTCAAGGTTGGAAGTTACCGATGCACGTAGATGACGAAACTACTCTAAATTGGGGCTAACCACTCCGATGACCGCAATAGGTGGGGTTTAGCAACTAGGTTCGGATTGTAGACTTTCGCTTATTTTTCGCTTGCACCGCAAGCACGATAAGCCTGTTCCGCCCTGTGGAAAACTCCGGACGGGCATGATCCTCAGCGAAGACGGCACGGTGGCGTGCCCTATAGGGACGTTCGGCGCAATCGCCCACTCCAACCCGACTTTCGCCTTGTCAGGATTCCGCGCGAAGGCGTAACATCGCCCTGAGCGCGGCATTAACGCAATCCCCCAGCGCTCGCTTCGGAGACTTCTCCTGTCATGACTCGAACTTCCTCTCGACCCTCTGTCCTCGCACTGATCTTGCTTGCGAACGCTTTCGCATTCGCTCCGCCAACCCTCGCCCAGTCCGAAACCGCGCATAACGAGCAAGTTCTCTATAGTTTTCAGGGTTTGCCCAACGACGGAGCGGAGCCGGTTGGTGCAGTTGTTTTTGACGCTGCGGGCAATCTCTACGGAGCGACCGCGGAAGGCGGGTCTTCTTCGTGTCCTTCGATCCAACAGTGCGGCACCGTCTATGAGCTTTCGCCGCCAGCGGTGAAAGGCGACCCTTGGACGGAGACCGTTCTGTATGTTTTCAAGGGAAACAAGTTCAACGACGGAACTTCGCCCTATGGCGGCTTGGTGATCGATAGTGCGGGGAATCTTTACGGCACTACCGGATACGGAGGCACGGGCAATTGCGTGCTGCTCGGTATTTTGGTGGGGTGCGGGACGGTGTACGAGCTATCTCCGCCCGCGCAGAAGGGCGGAACTTGGACGGAGCAAGTGCTCTATAGCTTTCCAACGCTGAAAGAGGGATATGTTCCGGCGGGTGACTTGGCCTTCGATAGTTCAGGGAACCTTTATGGGGCAACCTTCTTCGGCGGCGGGTATGGAACGACCTGCGACGAGTTCTACCAATACTGCGGCGCGATTTTCGAGTTGAGTCCTCCACTGCAGAACGGAGGCGCTTGGACGGAACAAGTGTTGTATGGATTCAAGGGCACGGCGTTCGATAGCTTGACAGGCGATGGCGGCTCGCCCAACGGAGGACTGATCTTCGATCTCGCCGGCAACATCTATGGAACAACGATGGACGGCGGTTTCGCCGGAGGACCGTGCCGAGTGCCGGGGCAGGGCGGTCCGGGCTGCGGCACGGCATTCATGCTCGCGCGACCTGACAGAAAAGGCGAGGCTTGGATCGAAATCACCTTAGAAGCTTTTGACGGTACCGCCTCTAGCGGTGGCAACCCCCTCACCGGGTTACTACGCGCCGGTGGTGGCGATCTCTATGGCACGACCGACGGCACTATTTTTGAACTTTCTGGCCCATCGGTGCCGGGCAGCAATTGGCGTCAGAAGACGTTATACGAGTTCGGCGCGAATGCGTACAATGCAGCGGGCGCTCTGATGGTCGATCCTCGAGGCAATCTGTATGGGACAACATTATCCGGCAGTTTTTTTTCTGGTAGTGTATTCCGCCTCATCCCGACGGGAAACGGGAGTAGCTGGAACTTCGAGATGATGCACGGTTTTACGGGCAATCCGGACGGAGCACACCCTGCAGCAAAATTGATTCCTTCCGGTAGCGGGGAGCTTTATAGCACCACGCAAGAAGGAGGCACAGGTAGTTGCAGCTTCACCGGGTGCGGTACTGTTTTCGAGATATCGCCTTAGCGTTATCAAATCGGGATGTAGAAGAATAAGGACTATCAGAGCGAGACACGGAAAGGGGAAAATAACATGCGGATCCAAAAGGCCAACGTTGTTGCTAAACGCCACTCTTGGCTGCTTGCAATCGTCGCTTGCTGTTCTGTCGTTAATGCTCAGAGCATTCTTCAAGGACAGAACTCGGTCTACAACTCAGCTGCTACAACCACGGGATCTGTAGCATTTGTTGACGCGAGCATGTTCGCTCTTAACATCCGCTTCGACACGGGCGGAGATGAGGCGACCACGACCACCGAGTGTGTAAGTCTCAACAATCTTACGAGCACTCAAGGTGTTCGGGGATTAAGCTGCCGGATGCCCCAGCCTTTCGCGTTCTCTGCGAAGGCTGGGGTATTTTGATCTCGACTAACCAAATTCCCAAAATGGGCCAAGCCCGCATTTTTATTGGCGATTTCGCATTATTTCCTTGACACTCTTCCCCAAACCTGCGAACACTGGAAGTATGCTTTCGTCGTCAAAGCGCTTCGGAAAGAAGGGATCTTCCAAGTCATTGACAACAAAGATTTTTAAAGAAAGCGCCTCCGTAAGTGATTCATTCCAAAGATTTTCAAATCCGAATCCCTCCTAAGTCACTGACTTAAAAGATTTTTCAATAAAGGCAGGGGGGGAGGGGGGTAGGCGCTCCGCCAAGAAATTAAAAGCGGCGGGCCGAGATCTCGCCCTGAGCGGAGCCGAAGGGCCGCCCGCCCGATACAATTTTCTTCACGCCCACAGTGCGCGCTTCCCACCGCACTACGGCAGCTTGAAGTTCAGAGTGATCTGAGTTTGGATTGCGACGGGCTGGCCATCGAGATAATAAGGTTTGTACTTCCACTGCTTCACCGCGTCGGTAGCGGCGCTCGCCAGTGAGGCATCGCCTTTGAGAACTTTTACGGCTGAAATGCTGCCGTCCTCGGCAATGGTCGCCATCAGTTGCACCGAGCCCTGGATGTGACCCTCCTGAGCCTGTCGCGGATAGACCGGGTTCACCTTGTGCACCAGTAGCCCTTGCGAGACTCCCTGCGAAACTTGCAGGCTTTGTCCGGAAGCTTTCGGAAGACTGACTGCTCCCGATCCTACGATGCCAGAAAGTGCGCTGGCAGAGTTGTTCGAGGCGACATCGACAGCTGGAGCGTCGGGGTCGGCCGTGTTCGGCGTCGGCGCTGGAGCCGGCATGCGTCCACCCTGCACCATCAAGGGCGCTGGGGCGTCCGGAGCGGCATCGACGTCCGATGACTTGCTTGCCGCGGCCTTGGGCGATTTCGTTTCCGCGGCGGGCGCAGCGCTTTTCGCTGCCGCGGGAACTACTGGAGTCACCGCGCTACTTACGGCAGGCGAAGTTGCTGCCGGGAAAGGCGAAGCCGTGACCTGAGCTGAAACGACCGGCGGTCCGCTCGGACTAATCACAGGAGCGCTCGACGTAGTATTCGCCGGAACGGCCGCGACGCTTGCATGGCTGGAACGCATCTTGGTCAAGCCGAAATAAATTCCTCCGGCAGCTACAAGGACGACGGCCGCGACCAAAAGTATTTTCTTGGAATTCGACCCCGAATCATTCGGCGACCCAACCGTGGAGAAGATCGCTGGCTCTTGAGAAACCGTCGTTGCGCTGCTTTTGTAGTCCGCGGGGGTTTCGTGAACTTCGGCCAGCGCAGCTTCCGGGGCCGGATTCACCCCGGTTGCCGAAGATGTCGCTATTGCCGGAACGTCTTTCGCCGGTGCAACCGCAGCAGCGGAGCCTTGCGCTGCAGCCGCGGAAAGTACGGAATCCTTTGCGGAAGTCTGCCATGCATATTCTTTCGCAGGCGAGGGCGATCCGTTCGCCGACTGGTTGCGCAATTTGGTCTCGGGCATGGACTCGAGCAGGGCGGCTTCCACAGGATCGAGCTGAGGCGTAGTTTCCGGATCCAGCTCGAACGCCGATGAAACCGCTGCCGGAATCTGTCGCTCGATCGTTTTCGCTGGTGCGGGCGTTTTTGTTGGAAGCACAGCCGGCTTGACGTCCGCTGCTGGAGTTACGCGAGCAGGAGCCGAAACCGGAGCTGGCGGCGCTATAACCGAAGCGCGAGGTGCGGGAAACGACGGTGGCGTTTGCACGGGTGCAGCGGCAGAGGTCTCCGATGCGGGTCTGGCTGCGTCCGCTTTGCGCAGAAGTCCACGCGCGACACGCAACGTTCCTTTCGATTGTTCGACGTTGATGGGCTTGGTGAGAACGAGGTTCGCGCCCAAGCGGAAAGCTTTGGCCACGCCCGCTTGTCCTTCGACCACAGCGACCGACAGCGCCGTGTTGTTTAAGTTGGAATTGCGGGCGCTCTTGAACAGCAACGTCGCGTTCTGCTCGTTTTCACAATCAACCACGACGGCGTCGAAGCGTTGCCCCATCAGCGTCTTGACGGCGGCGAACGGCTCCGACGAAGGTTCCACGCGAAATTCGAGATCCGTCAATACCTGGGTGAGGACCCGCGCGGTTTTCTCGTCGGGACAAAAGAGCAGAGCTTGATAGTTCATAACAGAATCGTAGGAACAATAAGTTACCTCAGCAAGTTACCCCGGTAATTGCAGCGCCGGAAAATTACTGAGCGGCGGGCTGGGAGGGGAACTGGATCGTGATCTGAGTTTGAAACGGAGCGGGCTGTCCGTTGTGATAGTAAGGCTGATAACGCCACTGGCGGACGGCGTCGAGGGCGGCGGGAGGGAATTGAGGTTGTGCGCTTAGAACTGTGTAAGATGCGACCGTGCCATCGGCGTTGACCTTGGCCAGCAGGGTGACGGTGCCTTTGGTTCCCGCCCGGCGAGCGCGTTCCGGCATTATCGGCGGGATGCTATTGATCAAGTGGGCTTGCGCCACGTCTTCTGGGACGGAAACCAGGACTGCATTCGGCTCGGTTGCCGCCGCCGCGGTCGAAGCGGCGGGCGCTGTTGCTGACGGAGTATCCGGCCCCGGCGCAGTGGCAGAACCGTTTTGCGTATCGGCCTGAGGGACTGCGGAGGGATCAACAAATCCCTCGAGAACAGCGGGTTGTTCAGTCGAAGCTTCGGGTGGCGCGGGAGCGATCACTGCGGGCGGAGTTGCTTTTTTTGCGCGGCGCGCGACAACGGAATTCCTTGCGTCCGAGAACTTGCTGAGGGCTTGGCTACGAAAGTTGGGTTGCGTGGTCCAGACAAAATACGAACCGCCTGCCACGATCACCAATGCCAAGGCAACGAAAAGCATAGGATTCGTCTTTTTTGCCGGCGCCTCCAGTATTCCGAAGGACGGCGTTGCCGCGCCTGCGGACACAATTCCCGTGGCAATCTCGGTCTCGGCAGCTTCCAACTCTTGTGCCGGCTTCCGCTCGTTGGAATCGGTTTCAGCTTGGCTGGCGTTGGCAGTCTTGGGCGGGAGTGCAGACGGGGCGCGTAAATTCGTGAAACCCGTGTTTGCTCTTGCTGGCACCGGTTTCGGCGCGATCGCGGGTCCAGGAGCCACCGCAGACTGCATCGTGGGAATCAATGGATTAGATGCCACGCCGACCGCGGCTCCTGCGGCTTTCGGTTCCTGCGTCTCTTTCTTTTGTAACGCAAGTGCATTGCGCAGCGTACTGCGAGCCTGCTCGAGCGAGAGCGGCTTGCTCATCACCATCTTTGCGCCCAAGCGGAATGCGGTTGGCACGCCAGACTTTCCGTCGACGATCGCGATGGTCATGCTGTTCTGATTGAAACTCGAAGCGCGCAGGGCGTTGAAGATCTGAGTGGCATCCTGCACCTCCGTGCAATCCACCAACACTGCGTCAAACCGCTGCTTCGAGATTAGAGTGACGGCCTCAGCGCGCGTGCTGCATTGTGCAAACTCCACGGAAAGTTGTTCGAAAATCAGCCGAACTGCGTCGAGAGTTTTAGCGTCACTAGAATAGACAAAGCCGCGCGGAGTCATAGTTAAGAGCATACGAATCGCCGTTCCGTCGCGGCAAGTTACTCAGGTAAGGGCGTGGCCTTTGTAGGAGCGGGCGTCCGCCCGTGCAGTTCCTCCGCAACTTATGCAGCTTTCTGCGGACTGTCTTTGAGTAGCCCGAAACGCACCAGACTTTCTGCCGCGGCGATAATCGATTCGTCGTTTGACCGTGGCGTCCAGCGCAAGACGCGCCTGGCTTTTTCGTTGGTGACATTCTTTACTTTGCCCAGCTCCGGCAGAATGAGCTTTATTGCGGGATCGCGCAGGGCTGCGATTCGAACCACCCAATCTGGAAGTTGTCGAGTCGGCACTCTCTTAGCCGCCGCGCCCATGCGGCTCTTCAGCAGCCTGGCGATGTCGAGAATAGATACGGGATTGCCGGCTACCGCGAGGAAGCGTCCTCCGTTGGCGTCGGGGTTAGTCATCGCGCGAATGTGCAGGTCGGCGACATCGCGCACATCCACGACTCCAAAGTACAGCTTCGGAACGCCGGGCACAGCGCCATCCATCAGACGCTTCAATAGCAGAATCGAAGTTGCGAAATCGGGGCCGAGCACAGGACCGAAGACGGCAACTGGATTGATCACAGATAGTTCGAGGCT